>JAESGW010000065.1_pt1 | contig 315879 bp, 302 predicted proteins | sample 9269791 | NCBI WGS metagenome assembly JAESGW01 (sample SAMN16773120, study PRJNA677053) | algae metagenome | isolation source: Aphanocapsa lilacina HA4352-LM1 and co-occurring heterotrophs from near cave... | place: USA: Maniniholo cave, near Haena, Kauai, HI | collected 2009-07-28 | reverse complement strand
GGTGGTCAACCGCCTGCGCGGCGGCCTGAAGGTCGCGGCCGTCAAGGCACCGGGCTTCGGCGATCGCCGCAAGGCGATGCTGCAGGACATCGCGATCCTCACCGCCGGTGAAATGATCAGCGAAGACCTGGGCATCAAGCTCGAGTCGGTTACGCTCAACATGCTCGGCCAGGCCAAGCGCGTCACCATCGACAAGGACAACACCACCATCGTCGATGGTGCGGGCGACCATGATGCGATCAAGGGCCGCGTCGAACAGATCCGTGCGCAGATCGAAACGACCACGTCGGATTATGACAAGGAAAAGCTGCAGGAACGTCTGGCGAAGCTCGCCGGCGGTGTTGCCGTAATCAAGGTCGGCGGCGCTTCGGAAGTCGAAGTGAAGGAACGCAAGGATCGCGTCGACGACGCCCTCCACGCGACCCGCGCTGCGGTCGAAGAAGGCATCGTCCCCGGCGGCGGTACCGCGCTTCTGTACGCGACGAAGGCTCTCGACGGCATGTCGGGCGTCAACGAAGACCAGACCCGCGGCATCGACATCATCCGTCGCGCGCTGCAGGCTCCGGTTCGCCAGATCGCCGAAAACGCGGGCTTCGACGGCGGTGTCGTCGCGGGCAAGCTGTTCGACCAGAACGACAGCAACTTCGGCTTCAACGCCTCGACCGACGTCTATGAAGACCTCGTCAAGGCCGGTGTCATCGACCCGACCAAGGTCGTCCGCACCGCGCTGCAGGATGCTGCCTCGGTCGCGGGTCTGTTGATCACGACCGAAGCCGGCATCGCCGAAACGCCCGACGACAAGCCCGCCATGCCCATGGGCGGCGGCGGCATGGGCGGCATGGGCGGCATGGACTTCTAAGTCCGAGCCGTTCGGCACTCAGCCAGTGAAAAGAGGGCCGGGGGAGCAATCCTCCGGCCCTTTTTGTACTTTCCTCTCCTCCGGCATGACGAAATAGGGAGAGCGGGACATTGCCAGTTCAGGCGACGCGGCATAGCTAGGGCCGCGATGATCTTCGTCCTTGCCCTCGCCCTGCTCGCCGATCCTCCGGCCGCAGCAACGCCCGCGCCGCCGCCGATCGAGCGATGCGGCTACCGTATTGTCGAAACCTTCCCGCACGACGCGACCAGCTTCACACAAGGGCTCTTCTGGGACGAGGGGCATCTGTACGAGGCCACCGGCCAGTACGGTCAATCGCGCGTGGCGCGGCTCGACCTCAAGACCGGCAAGGCGCTGGCGCAGACAAAGCTGCCCGCGAACCAGTTCGGCGAAGGCATCACGCGCTGGCGCGACCAGATCATCGGCGTGACCTGGCAGGGCGGTGTCGGCAACCGCTGGTCGATCAAGAATCTGAAGCACGCCGGGATCTTCCGCTACGAAGGCGAAGGGTGGGGCGTCACGATGGTCGGGGACAGCCTGGTCCTGAGCGACGGCACGGCCGCACTCCGTTTCTTCGATCCCGCGACGATGACGGAACAGAAACGCGTCACGGTGCGCTTCGGCGGCCGGCCGATCACCATGATCAACGAGCTCGAGACGATCGACGGACAGATCTGGGCGAATGTGTGGATGACCGACTTCATCGTCCGCATCGATCCCGCCACGGGCGACGTCGCCTCGCTCGTCGACCTGTCGGGGCTCAAGGCCGACGCGGGGGCGAGCGGGACCGACAGCGTGCTTAACGGCATTGCGTGGGACGCGAAAAGGAAGCGCCTGTTCGTCACCGGCAAATACTGGCCGAAGCTTTACGAAATCGCGCTTGCGGGCTGCCGCTAGGTTCTGACCCTAGGTACGCAGCGCCGCCTCCATGCGCGCGGCGGCGGCGTCATAGACATGCGCTTTCAGCCCCGCCGTGACCGCCTTGGGCGCGCGGTCGGGGTGGCCGCCGGGAAAGGGCGGGGTGGGGTCATATTCGATCGCGAGCTGGATCGCCTGCGCGACGGTTTCGCCGCGCAGGCGGGCGATCAGCGTCAGCGCGAAATCGAGCCCCGAGGTCACGCCGCCGCTTGTGACGACATGCCCGTCCTCGACGACGCGCGCCTTGACGGGCTCGGCCCCCACCAGCGGCAGCAAATGCGTATAGGCCCAATGCGTGGTGGCGCGTTTGCCCGCGAGCAGCCCGGCGCGCCCGAGCAGGAAGGCGCCGGTGCACACGCTCGTTATCCACTGCGCGCCCGCGGCCTGCTGCGCGATGAAATCGATCGTCGCGGCGTCGGCGAGCGCGTCGGCCACCCCGTGCCCGCCGGGAATGCAGAGGATATCGGCCTGCGGGGCGCTCGTGAAATCATGCGTCGGCACGATCGCAAAGCCGCTGTCGGTCATGATCGGATCGAGCGTCGCGGCGGCGCCCGCGAGTGTCGCGCCGGGCATGCGCGAAAGCGCCTGCGCGGGCGCGGTGAAGTCGAGCTGGGTGATGCCGGGAAAGAGCAGGAAGACGATCGTGGTGGCGGGCGTATCGGTCATGCGGATGTCCTTGCGCTGGCGGTGGATCACCCAGGCGCGCGGCTCCTGTCGGCCGGTTGGCCGGCCCCGCTTCCCGATGGGACTCCATCTTCAGCGCCAGTCGCGAGGCTCTCGCGGTCTAACGCGGCGGCGTAGCGAGGGGAAGGCGCTATTTGTCCGCCTTCGCTGTATCACCCGCAGCTTGCGGTGCTTCGGCGCCGGGGGCGCTGTCGCGGCTTTCGAGCATTTCGGCGGCATCGTCGAGCGCCTTCGCCTCGCTGACCGTCACGCCGCCGGGGCCGGGCTCGTTGTCGGTGCGGCTGCATCCCGCGGCGAGGATCAATATTGCGAGCGCGGCGCTCGTCGTACGGAGATCGGCTGTCACATGCGCTCCCACGAAAAAGGGCTCCACCCGCGAAGGATGGAGCCCTTGATAACAGCCCGAAGGCGTGCCGACGACTTACTTCTTGTCGTTGGCTTCCGCCTTCTTGGTTTCCTCGGCGATCTTGTCGCCGGCCTTGTCGGCGGCTTCGCCTGCGGCGTTCACCGTGCCTTCGACGGCGTTGCCGGCGTCCTTGGCGGCAGCGGCGGTCGCGTCGGCGGCTTCATCGGCGGCAGCGGCGGTCGCGTCGGCAGCGCCAGCGGCGGCATCGGCAGCGGCGTCGCCAGCGGCGGCGGCGTCATCGGCGGCCGACGTCGCGGTTTCCGACGCGGCGTCCTGGGTCTTTTCCGAGCAGGCGGCGAGGCTGAACGCGGCAGCGGCCATCGAGGCGATAATGATCTTGCGCATAGGTTTTCCTTTCGAATGCAATGGCCGGCGGCTGGCCATTGGTTGAGAGAGTTAACCGCGGTTCGGTTGCTTGGCAACCAGGCCACGCCGAACCTGTCCCAAAAGGAAAAGGGGCCGCCGGCGGACCGGGCGACCCCTTCCTGTTCCTCCGGCCGAAAGGCCGGAAAGACGCTTACTTCTTGGCTTCTTCCATCGCGCCCTTGGCGGCGTCGGCAGCTTCCTTGGCCGCGTCGGCAGCTTCGGTTGCCTTGTCGGCAGCCTTGGCAGCAGCGTCCGCGCCTTCGCCGGCAGCGGCGGCGCCGGCTTCGGTAGCGGCAGCGCCGGCCGTGGCAGCGGCGTCGGCAGCGCCTTCGGCGGCTTCCATCGCGCCGTCAGCAGCGCCTTCGACGGTCGCAGCGGCGTCTTCGGTCGCGGCGGCCGTGTCGTCGGCGGCCTTGTCGGCGCAAGCAGCCAGGCCCATCGAGGCGGCGAGGACGAGCGACAGAGTGATCGATTTTTTCATATGGGAATACCCCTCTCGGTTTGAATTGATCGACCGGCACAGGAACAGATCGATCCCGAAATTTGCCAATCGCGCGCAGAATTACCCCCTCGCCAAATGGCGCGCAACGCCCTTTTTTCGCGAGCTTGCCTCTTTCGTCGCAATTCCGTCACGCCCCGATCACGCGCCGCGGAAATCGTGGTGCGCGGCTCTGTTGACCGGATATAAAGAAAGCTTTATATGTTAGTCCGTGAGCGAGCTTATCGACATTTTCCGTGCTCTCGCGGATCCGACGCGCCTGCGAGTCGTCGCGCTTTTGCGCGAGATGGAGCTCGCGATCGGCGAATTGGCAGTCGTGCTCGACCAGAGCCAGCCACGCGTGTCGCGCCATGTCCGCATCCTCGTCGAGGCGGGAATTGTCGAGCGGCGGCGCGAAGGGAGCTGGGTTTTCCTGCGCATCGCGGCCGGCGGGCCGGTCGCGGAAATCATCGCGCAGGCGGAAAAATGGCCGTTTTCGGCGCGCGAGGCACGCGTCATCGCGCATGACGCGCGGCGGCTGGCGGCGGTTCGCGAGGAACGTGCGGCGGCGGCGGCGCGCTATTTCGCCGACCATGCCGCCGAATGGGACGCGATCCGCTCGCGCCATGTCGCCGAAAGCGAGGTCGAGGCCGCGATGCTGGCGATGATGCACAATCGCCGGCTGGGTCATTTGCTCGACATCGGCACCGGCACCGGCCGGATGGCGGAAATTTTCGCGCCGACGGCGCGCCGCATCACCGCGCTCGACCGCAGCCCCGAAATGCTGCGTATCGCGCGCACCAAGCTCGAAGGGCAGCCCGTCCCGGTCGACCTGCTCCAGGGCGATTTTCTGAACCTGCCCGTAGCCGACGCCAGCATCGACAGCATCGTCATTCATCAGGCGCTCCATTTCGCGCACGAACCCGACCGTGTGATCGCCGAGGCGAGCCGCGTGCTGCGCGGCGGCGGTCATTTGCTCGTCGTCGATTTCGCCCCGCATGAGGATGAGGAGCTGCGCAACCTTGCGGCGCATGCGCGTCTCGGTTTCTCGGACGCGCAAATCCGCGGCTGGTTCGCGTCGGCCGGGCTGCTGCTCGAAACCACCCAGACGCTCGAAGGCGGGGAGCTGGCCGTGAAGCTGTGGCTCGGCCGCCGTCGCAGCGACGAAGATCAACCTCCCGTCGCCGGCGACGGACAAAGTAAAAGGCTTGCGGCATGACCTCGAATTTGAACTCGCTGGCGGAGGCGCGCCGCGCCGCGGCGTCGCCGCTGTTCGCCAATCTCGAAGGCGATATCGGCGTCAGCTTCGAATTCTTCCCGCCGAAGACCGAGAAGATGGAAGCGCAGCTGTGGGACACGTTCCGCACGCTCGAACCGCTGGGCCCCAGTTTCGTGTCGGTCACGTACGGGGCCGGCGGGTCGACGCGCGAGCGCACCCATGCAACCGTCGCGCGCATCGCTGCCGAAAGCGCTGTTCCCCCCGCGGCGCACCTCACCTGCGTCGAGGCGTCGCGCGCCGAGATCGACGAGGTCGCGCACGCCTATTGGGATGCCGGGGTGCGCCATATCGTCGCGCTGCGCGGCGACGTTCCCGGCGGCGCCCCCTATCGCGCGCACCCCGACGGCTATGCCAATGCGATCGAACTCGTCGCGGGGCTGAAGGCGATTGCCCCCTTCGACATTTCGGTCGCCGCCTATCCCGAGGTCCATCCCGACGCCGACTGCGCCGAGTCCGATCTCGACAACCTCAAGCGCAAGCTCGACGCGGGCGCGACGCGCGCGATCACGCAGTTCTTCTTCTCGCCCGACAGCTTCCTGCGTTTCCGCGACGCGGCGGCGGCGGCGGGCATTGCCGCGCCGATCATTCCGGGCATCCTGCCCGTGTCGAACGTGTCGCAGACGCGCCGCATGGCCGATATGTGCGGCACCGCGATCCCCGCGTGGATGGTCTCGCTGTTCGAGGGGCTCGACGACCTGCCCGCCGCACGCCAGCTCGTCGCCGCGACGATCGCCGCCGAAATGTGCCGCCGCCTCTATGCCGGCGGAGTACGCGACTTCCACTTCTACACGCTCAACCGCGCAGAGCTCAGCTATGCCATCTGCCACCTGCTGGGCCTGCGCCCGGCGGCGGCGCCCGCGACGGAGAAGGCTGCATGACCGCCAATTTGACCAGTAGCGCACGCGAAGCCCTGCAGGCGGCGGCGAAGGAACGCATTCTGCTGACCGACGGCGGCTGGGGCACCCAGATCCAGCTCCGCAAGCTGGTCGAGGCCGACTATGCCGGCGCGCTCGGGCTGTCGCACGACCAGAAGGGCAACAACGACATTCTCGCGCTGACGCGCCCCGACGTCGTCACCGCGATCGGCGAGGCCTATCTGGCGGCGGGGTCGGACATCGTGTCGACCAATACGTTCAGCGCGAACAGCATCAGCCAGGCCGATTATGGCGCCGAGCATCTGGTCGCCGACATCAACCATGAAAGCGCGCGGCTGGGGCGCGAGGCGGCGGACAAATATGAGGCGATCGACGGCCGGCGTCGTTTCATCGCGGGCGCCGTCGGGCCGACGAACAAGACGCTGTCGCTGTCGCCCGACGTCAACAACCCCGGCTATCGCGAGATCGATTTCGACGAGCTCAAGAATGTCTATCTCGATCAGGTGGTCGCGCTGGCCGAAGGCGGCGCCGATTTCATCCTGATCGAGACGATCTTCGACACGCTGAACGCCAAGGCGGGGATCGCCGCGACATTGGAAGCCGAAGCGAAGGTCGGGCGCGAGCTGCCGCTGATGATCTCGATGACGCTCACCGACCTGTCGGGGCGCAACCTGTCGGGGCACACGGTCGAAGCCTTCTGGTATGCGGTGCGCCATGCCAAGCCGCTGACCATCGGGCTCAACTGTTCGTTCGGCGCTTCGCAGCTTCGCCCGCATGTCCGCGTGCTGTCGGACATCGCCGATGCGCTGGTGATGGTCTATCCGAACGCGGGCCTGCCCAACGAACTCGGCGAATATGACGAGATGCCCGACACGACCGCGGGGCTGGTACGCGAATGGGCCGAGCACGGACAGGTCAACATCCTCGGCGGCTGCTGCGGCTCGACGCCCGCGCATATAGCGGCGATGGCGCGCGCGATCGAGGGGCTGCCCGCGCGGAAGATTCCCGAGGTGCCGGTGCGCACGCGGCTCGCGGGGCTCGAGCCCTTCACCATGGCGGCCTGAATCGATGACCGACATTCCGACATGGACGATCCGGGAGGCCGGAGCCGACGATGCGTCGGCGCTCGCGCTGATCGGTGCCGCGACCTTCCTCGAAACCTTTGCAGGCATTCTCGACGGTGATGCGATCGTCGGTCATTGCGCGGCGCAGCACAACGAAGCGGCGTACAGGGCCCATCTGGCGGCCGGCGCGCGCGCGTGGATTGCCGAGGCGCAGCCCGGCGGCGGCGCGCCGATCGGTTTCGCGCTGGTGGGCAAGCCCGACCTTGCCGCCGCGCTCGACGGCGATATCGAGCTGAAGCGCATTTATTCGCTCTCGCGCTTTCACGGCTCGGGCCTCGGCGCCGCGTTGATGCAACGGGCGCTGGAGGCCGCGCAGGGTCATCGCCGCCTGCTGCTCGGCGTCTATGCCCGGAACGAGCGCGCGCTCGCCTTCTACCGCAAGCAGGGGTTCGCCGACCTCGGCACGCGCCAGTTCAACGTCGGCGGCAAGCTCTACGACGATCTCGTCCTCGCCCGCCCGCTCGCCGCCTAATGCCCAGTTTCAGGATTATCCGATGACCACCGCCGCCTCCTCCAGCTTCGTCAATATCGGCGAGCGCACCAATGTTACCGGATCGGCGGCGTTCAAGAAGCTGATCCTCGCCGACGATTATACCGCGGCGGTCGAAGTCGCGCGCCAGCAGGTCGAAAATGGCGCGCAGGTCATCGACGTCAACATGGACGAAGGCCTGCTCGACGCCGAATATGCGATGACGACCTTCCTGAAGCTCATCGCCGCCGAGCCCGATATCGCGCGCATCCCGGTGATGATCGACAGTTCGAAATGGGACGTGATCGAGGCGGGGCTGAAATGTGTTCCCGGCAAGCCGATCGTCAATTCGATCAGCATGAAGGAAGGCGAGGAGCCTTTCCTCGCGCATGCGCGCAAATGCATGGCCTATGGCGCCGCGGTCGTCGTGATGGCGTTCGACGAGGTCGGGCAGGCCGACACCAGGGAGCGCAAGATCGAGATTTGCGAGCGCGCCTATAAATTGCTGATGACGATCGGCTTCCCGCCCGAAGACATCATCTTCGACCCCAATGTGTTCGCGGTCGCGACGGGGCTTGAGGAGCATGACAATTATGCGGTCGATTTCATCGAGGCGGTGAAGGAAATCCGCGTCCGCTGTCCGCACGTGCATTTTTCGGGCGGCCTGTCGAACCTCAGCTTCGGTTTTCGCGGCAACGAGGTCGTGCGCCGCGCGATGCACAGCGTCTTCCTCTATTATGCGATCCCCGCGGGGCTCGACATGGCGATCGTCAACGCCGGACAACTCGACGTTTACGACACGATCGACCCCGAACTGCGGCAGGCGGTCGAGGATGTCGTGCTCAACCGCAAGGTCGAGGGCGAGGCGGAAAGCCCCACCGAACGGCTGATCGCGCTCGCCGAACGCTACAAGGGCACCAGCGCGGCGCAGGAAAAGGCGGCCGAGGAATGGCGCGGCTGGGAGGTCGCCAAGCGGCTCGAACATGCGCTGGTCAAGGGCATCGACGCCTATGTCGTCGACGATACCGAAGAAATGCGCCTGCTGATGCCGCGCCCGATCGAGGTGATCGAAGGGCCGTTGATGGACGGGATGAACGTCGTCGGCGACCTGTTCGGGTCGGGGAAAATGTTCCTGCCGCAGGTCGTGAAATCGGCGCGCGTGATGAAGAAGGCGGTGGCACATCTGCTGCCCTTCATCGAGGCATCGAAGGAGCCGGGCGCGAAGGGCAAGGGCAAGGTCGTGATGGCGACCGTGAAAGGCGACGTCCACGATATCGGCAAGAATATCGTCGGCGTCGTGCTCCAGTGCAACGGCTTCGAGATCGTCGACCTCGGCGTGATGGTCCCCTGGTCGAAGATCCTCGAGGCGGCGAACGAGAATGACGCCGACATGATCGGCCTCAGCGGCCTGATCACCCCGTCGCTCGACGAGATGGTGACTGTCGCTGAGGAGATGCAGCGCGCGGGCATGACGATGCCGCTGCTGATCGGCGGCGCGACGACGTCGAAGGTCCATACTGCGCTGCGCATCGATCCCGCCTATCAGGGGCCGGTACTCCACGTCCTCGACGCCAGCCGTGCGGTGGGCGTCGCGACCTCGCTGGTCAGCGATACCGGGCGCGAGGCTTATGTGCAGGGGTATAAGGATGATTATGCCCATGTCCGCGACGTGCGCGCGGGCAAGGGGCAGAGCGTGCTGCACACCCTCGAAGAAGCACGCGCGAACTATTACGACGCCTATCTCAGCGACAAGCCGGCGCCGCCGCTGCAACCCGGGCTGCACCGCTTCGACGACTGGTCGCTCGCCGATCTGCGCGAATGCATCGACTGGACGCCCTTTTTCCGCGCGTGGGAACTCCATGGCACCTGGCCGTCGATCATGGACGACGAGGTGGTCGGCGAGACGGCGCAGGCGCTCAAGGCCGACGCCGACGCGATGCTCGACAAGCTGATCGCCGAAAAATGGCTGACCGCGCGCGGCGTGTGTGCCTTCTGGCCGTGCGCGCGCGATGGCGACGATGTGACGATCCACCTTGCCGACGAGGAGCGCCATGTGACGCTTCCTTTCCTGCGCCAGCAGATCAAGAAAAGCCGCGACCGCGCCAATATGTGCCTTGCCGATTTTATCGATCCGGCGGGCGACTGGATGGGCGGCTTCGCGGTCGGCATTCACGGCATCGAACCGCATTCGGAACGTTTCCGCGCCGACAAGGACGATTATTCGGACATTTTGCTGAAGGCGCTCGCCGACCGCTTCGCCGAGGCTTTCGCCGAGCGGCTGCACCAGCATGTCCGCACCACGCTGTGGGGCTATGCGCCGGGCGAGCAGCTCACCAACGAGGCGCTGATCAAGGAAGAATATCGCGGTATCCGTCCGGCCCCCGGCTATCCCGCCTGTCCCGACCACAGCCTGAAGCCGATCCTGTTCGACTTGCTGGCAGCGGGGGATAATGCCGGGCTGGTGCTGACCGAAAGCTTTGCGATGTTGCCGACGGCTGCGGTCAGCGGTTTCTATTTCGGCCATCCCGAAAGCCAGTATTTCGGTGTCGCCCGGATCGGGAGCGATCAGCTCGAAGACTATGCGCAGCGGCGCGGGGTCGACATCGAGACCGCGACGCGCTGGTTGCGGCCCAACCTCGATTAACGGGCGCGCCCGCGCCTGTCCGATAAGGGGACAGGCGGGGGATTAACCAGCTTCGCCAACGACTAGGGCCCGAAAAACGGTTATGGCGCGGGCATGTTCAAGGCAATCCTCCGCCGGCCGTTGCTGCCGCTGCTCGCCCTTCCGCTGCTTCTCGCGCCGGTGCCGCTGCCCGCGCAGGCGGGCGCGGGTCCCTATGTCGTCGCTGAAAGCGGCCGCAGCTTCGGGCGGCTTCAGGATGCCGTCGATGCGATCGGCGAAGGCGAGGGCACGATCCGTGTTGCGCCCGGCTATCACCGCGACTGCGCAATTCAGACCGCAGGCCGCATCGCGTTCGTTGCGGTCGAGCCCGGCCGCGCGATCTTCGACGGCGTGGCGTGCGAGGGCAAGGCGGCGCTGGTGCTGCGCGGCGCCGGCGCGCGGGTCGACGGCCTCGTGTTCCAGAATATGCGCGTCCCCGACGGCAATGGCGCGGGTATCCGGCTCGAAACGAGCGACCTCGATGTCGTCAACAGCCTGTTCCGGAACAGCGAGGAAGGTATCCTTTCCGCCGACGATCCCGAAGCCACGCTGACGATCGACCGCTCGACCTTCTCGCGCCTCGGCCGCTGCGATCGCGGCCTCAGCTGCGCGCACAGCGTCTACACCGGCATCTATGGCCGCGTCGTGGTTACGCGCAGCCGCTTCGAAAAGGGCAGCGGCGGACATTATCTGAAGACGCGCGCGATCCAGGTCGACATCAACGACAACAGCTTCGACGACACGCAGGGCAAGGCGACCAACTATATGATCGACCTGCCGTCGGGGTCGGGCGGGCGGATCACGAACAACCTGTTCGTGCAGGGGCGCGACAAGGAAAATTATTCGGCGTTCATCGCGGTCGCGGCCGAAGAGCGCAAGAACCCCTCGCGTGGCCTGTCGATCGCCGGCAATCGTGCGAGCCTGCCCGCCGGCATCGATCGCAAGTCGGTGTTCGTCGCCGACTGGAGCGGCGAGGCACTGGCGATCGGCGCGAATGAACTCGGCGTCGGTCTGACGCGTTTCGAGAAACGCTGAATCGGCCTTCCCAAACCCGTTTGTCCCGAGCTTGTCGAAGGATCGTCCTTCTTTTCTACGCTCGCAGAAAAGAACAGCCCTTCGACAAGCTCAGGGCGAACGGATCAAGGATAGACTCAGGCCTCGCCGCGCGTTTCGATCAGCGAGGCGGCGAGCGCTTCGGCGGGGGTCTTGCCGCCCCACAGCACGAACTGGAACACCGGATAGAAGCGTTCGCACTCGTCGATCGCGCTTTCGATCAGCGTTTCGGTGAGGTCGAGCGACAGCGACGCCTCGCCGCCGACAAGCATGCCGTGGCGGAACAGCACCGTGCCGCTGTTCGACCACAGCTCGAAATGGCCGAGCCATAGCTGCTCGTTGATCATCGCGAGCGCCTCGTGCGCGACGGCGCGCTTGTCCTCGACGACGCGAATGTCGGGAAAGGCGAGGAGCTGGATGACCCCGTCGTCGGCACGCCACACGGCGCGCAGCTCATAGGTCGTCCAGCTGCCTTGCGCGGTCGCGACGATTTCGTCCTCGCCGACCATCTCGTGCGGCCAGTCGTGCGCGGCGAAATAAGACGCCAGCATCTCCATCGGTGCTGCGTCCTGGCCGTCCTCGTCGTCGTAGATATCGTCACTCATGCGCGCGCCTTTAGCGATTATTGCCGGGAGTGGCGAGTCTGTAGCCTCACCACAAATCGTCACCCCGGCGTAGGCCGGGGTCTCGACCTCGCGTCCTGACGCACCGTGGAGATCCCGGCCTACGCCGGGATGACGATCATTTTTTTGGGGCGGCTTTCGGCCTCGCGGCGGGCTTGGCTGCGGGTTTCGTCGCCGACTTCGCAGCGGCCTTCGGCGCCGCGGCAGCCTTGGGTGCCGCGGCGGGTTTCGCCACGCCTTCGAGTTTGTCGAGGCGGGCTTTCAGCGCTTCGGCTTCGGCGCGCGCGGTCGCGGCCATCTTCTTCACGGCCTCGAATTCCTCGCGGCTCACGAAATCCATGCGGCCAACCCATTCCTTGGCGCGGTCGCGCATCGCGGACTCAGCCTCGCGGCCTGCACCCGCGACGGTTCCGGCAATGCCGTTCACCATCTTGGCCAGATCGTCGAAAAAGCGGTTTTCGCTCTGCATGTCTCAATTCCTCCGTCGGGGATATCCCCTTGCCATCATCCTATTTGGGTAGTCGCGGCGGGGACGACAAGCCCTTTGTTCTCCGCATCGGGATTGCGTTGATCGATCTGGAAATTGAGGATCGCGGCAAAGCTGAGCCAGATCATATAGGGCACGAGCAGCCACGCCGCCGCCTTACGGATCGGCGCAAAGGCAAAAGCGGTGGCGACGGTTATCATCAGGATGAAGATGATCAGATAGAGCGCGGTCGTCACCTGATGCTGCCCGAAAAACAGCGGCGACCAGGCGAAATTGGCGATCAGCTGGACGAAGAAGAGCAGGAGCGCGAAGCCGCGCCCCTTTGCACCGCGCGCATGGAGGATCATCGCGAGCGACAGGCCAAGGCAGATGTAGAGGATCGGCCAGACGGTGCCGAAGACCCAGCCAGGCGGGGTGATCGGGGGCAGGTCGAGCGAGGCGAACCAGCGATTGCTATAGCCGCTGTTCGACAGGAGACCCATCAGGCTGCCGATCAGCACGATCGCGGGCACGGTAAACAGCGCCCAGCGCAAATAGGACATGCGAAGTTGGCCCGGCGTTGCGATTTCGGTCATGTCCGCAATATCCCCCACATGCGAATCCGTTGCATTTGTGTCGCGATTGTGCGGCGCAGCGTCAAGCGCCTCGCTTGGTCGCCGCGATCAGGAATTCGATATTGCCCTCGGGGCCGGTGATCGGGCTTTCAACGAGGTCGAGCACCTCCCAGCCTTCGCGCGCCAGCCAATCGCGCGCTTCGGCGCAGACGCGCGCATGGACCGCTGGGTCGCGGACGACGCCCTTCTTGCCGACCTCGTGGCGTTCGGCCTCGAACTGCGGTTTGATCAGTGCGACGATGCGCGCGCCGGGCTTCGCGAAGCTCATCGGCACCGGCAGCACCTTCGATAGCGCGATGAAGCTCGCGTCGCAGACGATCAGGTCGACGGGTTCGGGGATATGCGCAGGCGTCAGGATGCGCGCGCTCGTCTGTTCGTGGACGATCACCCGATCGTCCTGTCGCAGCTTCCACGCCAGCTGGTTCGTGCCCGAATCGACGGCGTAGACGCGCGCTGCGCCGCGGGTCAGCAGCACGTCGGTAAATCCGCCCGTCGACGATCCGACGTCGATTGCGACCGCGCCCGTCACGTCCCAGCCGAGGTGCGTCAGCGCGTGATCGAGCTTGATCCCGCCGCGCGACACCCATGGATGATCGCGGCCTTTCACGCTGATTTCGGCATCCTCGGCGACCTGCTGTCCCGCCTTGTCGATCTTGCGGTCGCCGACAAAAGCGAGGCCCGCGAGGATCAGTGCCTGCGCGCGTGTCCGGCTTTCGGCGAGGCCGCGGTCGACGAGCAGCTGGTCGGCGCGCTGCTTCGCCATCAGGGCTTCGCCTTGTCAGTGAGCATCCCCGGCGTGAGGATCTGCGGCAGGATTTCGGGCATCGCGGCACCCGGTGCGTACCAGAGGTAGAGCGGCACGCTGTTGCGCCCATGCTCGGCGAGCGTACGCGTGATCACCGGGTCGCCGTTCGTCCAGTCACCGACGAGCGTGACGACACCCGCCTTGTCGAACGCCTCCTGCACCGCCTCGCGGTTGATCGCGCCCGCTTCGTTCGCCTTGCACGACAGGCACCAGTCGGCGGTGAAATAGACGAAGACCGGCTTGCCCGACGCGCGCGCGCTGGCGAGCGCGTCGGGCGAGAAGGTCGATCCCGCGGCGCCGGTCGTGCGCCCGGCGTCGGCGACGTCGCCCACCGTGCCCGCAAGGCTGCCCACGAAGAGCAGGCCGGCGGCGATCAGCAGCCACGAGCGGCGATCGCCGCGCTGGATCGCGCCATAATGGGTGAACAGAACGACGGCCATGCTCACCGCCACCACCGGCCAGATGAGCTGTGCCCCGCTGCCAAGCTGGCGCCACAGCAGCCACGCCAACGCCAGCACGGTGAGCCCCATAGGCAGCGCCATCCACTTGCGGAACCGGTCCATCCACGGCCCGGGCTTGGGCAGGCGATTGCGGAGGGCGGGAATGAACCCGATCGCGAGGAATGGCAGGGCCAGCCCGAGTCCGAGCCCGCCGAAGATCGGCAGGGCCGCCCAGGCCGGCAGCACAAGCGTCGCGCCGAGCGCCGCACCGAGCAGGGGGCCGCTGCACGGCGTCGCCACAAAGGCGGCGAGCGCGCCGGTCCAGAAGCCGCCGGCCGCGCCGCCCTTGTCGGTCAGTGCCTGCCCGCCGCCGAAGGAGGGCAGTTCATAGGCGCCGAGCAGGTTCAATGTGATCGCGAGCGCGAGAATCAGCAACGCCAGCACGCTCAGCGGGTGCTGCAACTGGAACGCCCAACCGACCTGTTCGCCCGCTGCGCGCAGCAGGAGCAGCGCGCCGCCGAGCAGCAGCGCGGTAACGATCGCCCCCGCGGTATAGGCAAGCGCCTCGACCTTCGCGGCGCGCGCATGGCCGCCCGAGCGCGCGAGGCTCAGCGCCTTGAGGCTGAGGATCGGGAAGACGCACGGCATGAGGTTGAGGATCAGCCCGCCGAGGATTGCGCCGCCGAGCGCGGTCCAGAACAGCCCCGCATCGATGCCGTTCGCGGGACCCGCGATCTCCTCGCCCGCGGCGGGTACCGCGCCGGGTTCGAGCTGCAACGATAGTCCGCGCCCGTCGCCGAGCTTCAGCAGCGCCGAAACCGTCCCTGCTTTCTCGCCCTTGGCGCGCGCTTCGACGATGATGTGGTCGCCGTTGCGGCTGAAGCGCTGCGGCGCGGCATAATCGACGACATCCTGCGTCTCGACGAACAGGTGCGGCGCGTCGATCGCGGTGCTGACGGGAAGCGGGATGGCGAAGCGCAGCATGTCGCCGCGCCGTTCCCATGTGCCGTGCCGGTCGAGCGGTTGCGGCAGCAGCGCGCGCCAGCCGTCGAAGCGGGTGCGCTCGGTCGATGCGACTTTCCCGTCGCCGGCCTTCAGCGCGACCGAGATCACAGCCTTTTCGGGGACGCACACCTTGTCTGTGCAGGCGAGCCAGTTGGCGACGCCCGACAGCGCGAGGTCGGTGCCGGGCGCGATGCCCTGATCGATCCGGACATCGGCGAGCAGCGCGTAGGGATGCTCGTAGACATGGTTCATCATGCCGAAGAGGATCAACGCGTCGGGCACCGGATAGCGGAAGGGCGCGACGGTGACGCCTCCGGGCACGTTCCATTCGACCGACAGGCCGAACCCCGCGTCGCCGCCATTGACCCAATAGCCATGCCAGGTCTTGTCGGGCGTCATGGTCAGCGCGAGCGTCGTCGTGCTCCCCGGCGCGGGCGCCGCCGACTCGGCGACCAGCTTTGGCTGGATATGCGTCGATTGCGCCTGCGCCGGACCGATCCCGACGAGGGCGCACAGCAGCAGGGCCAGCGCCGCGTGCCATAGGCGTGTCACAAAAGCCTCACTCTGCAAATTCATGGCTATGCCCGCAGCTGTTCACCGTCGAAGGCTTGCCATATAGGCGGCTTTCGACGAGAGGACAGCCCGCGCTGACACCTGCCGATTGGAGAAGCCGCCCGTGAAGCTGAAATATTTGTCCACCGCCCTTGCTGCCGTGTTTTGCGTTGCCGCTGCCGGAACCGGTCTCGCGCAGAATTCGGCGCCTCCCGTGCAGAAGGTTACGGCGGCTACTCCCGCGCCGAAGCTGGTCGTGATGATCGCGGTGGACCAGTTTTCGGCCGACCTGTTCGCCGAATATCGCGGCAGCTTTACCGGCGGACTCGCGCGGCTTGCGTCGGGTATCGTCTTTCCGTCGGGCTATCAGGCGCACGGGGCGACCGAAACCTGCCCCGGGCATTCGACGATCCTGACCGGCGGTCACCCTGCGCGCACCGGGATCGTCGCCAACCATTATTTCGACCTGTCGGCGGCGCGCGAGGACAAGCGCATCTATTGCGCCGAGGACGAGAGCGTGCCGGGCACCAGCTCGGGCAGCAACAAATACGCTCCGTCGGTGAACCATCTGCTCGTCCCGACGCTCGGCGACCTGATGAAGGCGCGCGATCCGGGGGCGCAGGTCGTCTCGGTTGCGGGCAAGGATCGCTCGGCGATCATGATGGGCGGCCGGGCGGCCGACGAAACGATGTGGCTCGCACCCACCGGCCTCACCAGCTATCGCGGCACCACGCTGTCGCCGACCGCGCAGCAGGCGAGCACCGCGATCGCCGCCGCGATCAACCAGCCGCGCGCGGCGCTGGCGCTGCCCGCCGATTGCGCCGCGAACGACATCGCGATCCCGCTCGAAAAGGGCGGCTCGGTCGGCACCGGCCGGATGGCGCGCGACGCCGGCGATTTCCGCCGCTTCCAGGCGTCGCCCGAGGCCGACGGCGCGGTGCTCGCGACCGCGGCGGCGCTGCGCCAGGTGCGCAAGATGGGCGAGGGCGCTGGCACCGACCTCCTCATCCTCGGCCTGTCGGCGACCGATTATGTCGGGCACAGCACCGGCACCGAAGGCAGCGAAATGTGCATCCAGATGGCCGGCCTCGACCGCGAGCTCGGCGATTTCTTTGCGCGGCTTGATCAGGCGGGGATCGACTATGTCGTCGCGCTGACCGCCGACCATGGCGGCCACGACCTTCCCGAGCGCAATCGCCAGAATGCCTGGCCCGACGCGCAGCGCGTCGACAGGGCGCTCGATCCCGCGGCGATGGGCAAGGCGGTTGCGGAGAAGCTCGGCCTGCCGCAGCCTTTGCTGTACGGCGACGGCGGCGATTATTATCTGGCGAAGACGCTGACTGCGGCGCAGCGCAAGGCGGCGCTCGCCGAGCTGCTCCCGCGCCTGCGCGCGCATCCGCAGATCGAGGCGGTGGTCACGCGCGAGGAGCTGGAGGCGCATCCGGTCTCGAAACGCGCGCCCGATACGTGGAGCCTGATGGACAAGCTTCGCGCTTCCTATCACCCGCAGCGGTCGGGCGACTTCATCGTCGCGCTGAAGCCCCGGGTCACCCCGATTCCGGAATCGGGCATCGGATATGTCGCGACGCACGGGTCGGTGTGGGATTATGACCGCCGCGTACCGATTCTCTTCTGGCGTAAGGGCCTCGCCGCGTTCGAACAGCCGAATGCGGTGATGACGGTCGATATCATGCCGACGCTGGCGTCGGTGATCGGCCTGCCCGTCGATGCGGGAAAGATCGACGGCCGCTGCCTCGACCTGTTGTCGGGCCCCGAAAGCAGCTGCCGCTAAAGGACAAGAAAAGAACGACCTATGACCAAAGTTTTGCGGAATTTTTCCGGCCGACTCCTGCTGGTCGGCTGCGGCAACATGGCGGGCGCGATGCTCGATCGCTGGCTGGCGGCGGGGCTCGACCCCGCGCTGGTCGCGATCGTCGACCCCTATGCGACGCCGCGCGCCGGCATCGTGCAGCACGCGTCGCTGGACGAATGGCAGGCGGCGGGGGGCGCCGCCGACTGGATCATGCTCGGCATGAAGCCGCAGCAGCTCGGCGATGTGGCGGAGGTGCTGGCTCCGCTCGCCACGGGCGAGGTCCATCTGCTCTCGATCCTCGCGGGTGTATCGCTCTCCGATCTCGCCGTGCGCTTTCCCGATGCCGGGGCGCAGGTCCGCATCCTGCCCAATCTCGCCGCGCGCATCGGCGCCGGCGTGTCGGCGGTGGCGACGCTCGGCGATGCCGACGACAAGGCGATCAACGCCCTGCTGGACCCGCTCGGCCAGACCGTGACGCTCGCCGACGACGGGGCGATGGACCTCGTCACCGCCTTTACCGGAAGCGGCCCCGCGTTCGTCTTTCGCCTGATCGAATCCTATGCGGCGGCGGGCGAACGCCTCGGCCTGTCGGCGGAGGAGGCGTTGAAGCTCGCCACCGCGACCTTTGGCGGCGCGACCGCACTGCTCGCCGACAGCGACGAAAAGCCGGGTGCGCTGATCGCACAGGTCGCGAGCAAGGGCGGTACGACGCAGGCGGGCCTCGACGTGCTCGACAGCGACGGCCAGCTCGTCGCGCTGCTCACCAATGTGCTGCGCGCAGCGCGCGACCGCGGGCGCGAGCTCGCCGATATTGCGCGGGGCGAGGGCTGAGCTAGCCCGCGTCCTTTCCGAGCATCGCGATCCGGCGGCGCTCGCGCGGCGGCACGAGCGCCTCGCTCACCTGCCAGAAGCCGGTCACCGCCTGCTGCCCGGCATGGGTGTAGGCACGGCTCATCGTGTCGCGCAGCATGGTGAAGATGACGCCCTCGACCGCACGGCCGGCGTCGGTCAGGCGCAGTTCCTTTTGGCGGCGATCGCGATTGCCCGGACGCGTCGTCAGATATTCGCGCGCCTCCAGTTCCTTCACGACGCGGCCGAGCGACTGCTTGGTGATCCCGAGCAAGGCGAGCAGGTCCGAAATCGTCAGTCCCGGTTGCCGCGCGATGAAATAGAGCGCGCGATAATGCGCGCGCCCGAGCTCCTTCTCGGCGAGCCGCGCATCGATCGCGCGCCACAGCGAGGCGTGGGCGAAGAACAGAAATTCGATGCCGCGGCGCACCTCGTCTTCACGCAAGAAAAGGGCAGAGGCGGCGGGTACTTGTGAAAGAAAATTTTCATCCGGCATAGTCGCTACCGTTGCGCGCCGCGCCCGTCTTTGGCAAGAGGCCCGCTCCATAAACCCCCTAGCAACAGGTGTTTTCGCATGTCCGCTCCCGCCTTCACCCATCTGCCGCACCCCGATCTGATCGCGGACGATGTACGGGCGGCGGCGATCGCCGATCCGGTGTTCGGGCGCGTCTTCACCGATCATATGGTGTCGATCCGCTATACCGAAGGGCAGGGCTGGCACGACGCACAGGTGATGCCGCGCGGGCCGCTGACGCTCGATCCGGCGACCGCGGTGCTCCATTATGCGCAGGAAATCTTCGAAGGGCTGAAGGCGTATCGCCTCGACGACGGGTCGATGGCGCTGTTCCGCGTCGAGGCCAATGCCGCGCGCTTCAACGCGAGCGCGCGCCGCATGGCGATGGCCGAACTGCCCGAGGAACTGTTCACCGCCGCGGTGCGGGAAGCCGTCGCCGCCGACGCCGGCTGGTTCCCGCCGGTCGACGGCGGCGCGCTGTACCTGCGTCCCTTCATGTTCGCGAGCGAAGTGTTCCTCGGCGTCAAGCCGGCCGCCGAATATCAGTTCCTCGTCATCACCTCGCCGGTCGGCAATTATTTCAAGTCGGGCGCCCCCGCGATCTCGCTGTGGGTGTCGGAGGATTATACGCGCGCCGCGCCCGGCGGTACCGGCGCCGCCAAGTGCGGCGGCAATTATGCCTCCAGCCTCGTCGCGCAGCGCGAGGCGATTGCGAAGGGGCACGACCAGGTCGTTTTCCTCGACGCCGCCGAACATCGCTGGATCGAGGAACTGGGCGGCATGAACATGTTCTTCGTCTTCGACGACGGCAGCATCGTCACCCCGCCGCTGACCGGCACGATCCTGCCGGGCATCACGCGCGACGCGATCATCACGCTCGCGCGCGATGTCGGGCTGACGGTGCGCGAGGAACCCTATGCGATCGACCAGTGGCAGGCCGACGCGGAAAGCGGCAAGCTGACCGAAAGCTTCGCCTGCGGCACCGCCGCGGTGGTGACCCCGGTGGGCAAGGTGACACGCGGCGAGACGAGCTTCACGATCGGTGCCGGCGGTCCGGGGCAGGTCACGACCAAGCTCAAGGACAAGCTCGTCGATATCCAGCGCGGCCGCGCCGCAGATCCCTATGGCTGGGTAACACGGCTTTAAGTCGCCAACTTGCCATTCATGTCGCGCGCGCTATAGACGCGCTCGCAACCGGCCGTTGGGGCGTCGCCAAGCGGTAAGGCAGCGGCTTTTGATGCCGCCATGCGCAGGTTCGAATCCTGCCGCCCCAGCCAGCCGGTGCAGATCATCGAATCAACGCCCGCTGGCTCAGGCTGCCCGCTAGTCGCCGCGCTGCAACGTCATGGCGAGTTCCTCGACGTCGAGATCGCGCTCGAGTTCGTGAAGGACCTCGTCCTCGATCAGCCCCGCGCGGTGAATGCGGATCAGCTCCGCGCGGCCCGCGGCGATGGCCTTCAGCAGGACGTCGAAATGCGGGCGCAGATTGTCCATCGCGGTGCTCGCATCCTTTTCGTACCGCTCCATGAACCGCATCCGCTTGCGATGCTCTTCGAGCATCTGCGGATGAATGAGCGTTCCGTCGGGGGCGTAGGCGAGCTCCTCGATCACGGCCAGCCGCGCGCGCGCCATCGCCGCTTCGGCGGCGGGCATCGCCATTTTTGCGGGCGGGTCGATATCGACCGGCCGGATAGCGCGAATGAGCGCGCCAAGGCTCGATCCCTGCGCGACGACGGTCACGAAGATGACCGCGAAGGCGCAGATCAGCATCAGGTCGCGGCCGGGCATGTCGACCGGCAGGGTCAGCGGAACCGCGAGCGTCACGACGCCGCGCATCCCTGCCCAGCTCAGCACGGCCGCCTGCCGCCAGCCGAGCGGGCGCGCGCGTTCGAGGCCCAGCCTGCGCGCGAGGCCAAGTGTCGCTTCCGATCCGAAAATCCAGACGAAGCGCGCAGCGGTGACGGTGGCGACGACGGCGACGATCACGGTGATCATCGACATCGGGATCGCGCTGATCCCGCCGATCCGTTCGATCGCGCCGCGCAACGAAAAGCCGATCAGGATGAAGACCAGTGCTTCGAGGACGAACACCATGATCTGCCAGGCCGAATTGGCGCGAAGGCGGACGGCCGCGGGCAGGATCACATGCTGATACCAGCCCATGGCGAGGCCCGCGGTGACGGTCGCGATCACCCCCGAGACATGCGCAGCCTCGCCGGCCAGATAGGCAGCCCAGCACAGCAATATGGTGATGAGCATGATCAGCATCGGGTCGCGAAAGCGCTTGGCGAGGAAGATCCAGCCCGCCGCGACCGCGGCGCCGACGACTACCCCGCCAATCGCGACGATCGCGAAGCTCCGGATCGCCTCGCCCGTGTGGAAAACCCCACTGAGTGTCGCGGCGACGGCGAAGCGGAAGAGGATCAGCCCGGTCGCATCGTTGAGCAGGCTTTCGCCTTCGAGCAGCGCCTCGATGCGGCGGGGCAGGTGCACGCCCTTCAGCACCGCGCGCGCCGACACCGCGTCGGGCGGCGAGACGATCGCGCCGAGCGCAAAGCAGGCCGCCCACGGCAGGTCGGGGATGATCCAGTGCACGACCACCCCGACGACGAGGGTGGTGAAGACCACCGCGCCGACCGCGAGCGACAGGATGCCGGGCAGGTGGCGCCGGAAGCGCCCGAGCGCGGTGTAATAGGCGCCGTCCATCAACAGCGGCGGCAGGAAGAGGACGAGCGCGAGTTCGGGATCGAGCGAGATTGGCGGGAGGCCCGGAACAAAGGCGAGCGCGCCGCCACCGACGAGGAGCGCGGTCGCGGGCGGCCAGCGCAGCTTGAGCGACAGCCAGTGCAGCCCGATGACGAGGACGAGCAGCCCGAGGACAAGCTCGAACACTTCGACTGCGTGCATCGGCTAATCCCGGTCCATGATGTTGCCGAACGACGGTGACATGATGAGGCCCCTCATTTTTCGTCCAGTCCCACGGCGTCTTTTGTGACGGCGTTTGCGGCGGCGATCAATGGCGGAGATTGGGCAAGCCCAAAAGCCTGGCGGCAGCCGGATGCCCTCAAGTGCAAGACTTTGGCGGACGGCCAAGGGGGGAACCTTTATCCCCCGCCCGCCGCGCTCGGCAGCCGCGACGGGGGATGAGGTTGGTTGTGCACAAGGAGAACATTAAGGGAACAAAATCGGATCGTCAACCCCTTTTTCACGGTTTTTCGTGCCACGCACCCGGTTGACGTAAACGTCAATCAGGACCAATGCATAGGAAGCGAAGGAAAGGGAAGATGATGGCCGAGCAACCGAAATTCGATCTGTCGGGGCGCGTCGCGCTGGTGACCGGCGCTTCCTCGGGACTGGGCGCGGGGTTTGCGAAGGCGCTCGCCGCGGCGGGGGCGAAGGTCGTGCTCGCGGCACGCCGCGCCGACAAGCTCGCCGAGCAGGTCGCCGAAATCGAGGCCGCGGGCGGGCGGGCGGTCGCGGTGAGCATGGACGTGACCGACGAGGCATCGACCATCGCCGCCTATGACGCCGCCGAGGCCGCCTTCGGCACGGTCGACACGATCGTCGCGAACGCCGGCGTCGCGACCGAGAAGATGGCGATGGGCCTGTCGGTCGACGAGGTCGATTTCCTGCTCGCCGCCAATGTCCGCGGAGTCTTCCTGACCGCGACCGAGGGCGCCAAGCGCCTCGACAAGGCGGGGAGCCGCGAGAAGCAGCATGGCCGCATCGTCCTGATCGGCTCGATCACCGCCGAAAAGGTCTTTCCCGCGACGTCGGTCTATGGTGCGACCAAGGCGGCGGTGCGCCATCTAGGCAAGGCGCTGGCGCGCGAATGGGCGCGGCGCGGGATCAGCGTCAATGTGATCCAGCCCGGCTATTTCGAATCCGAGATGACCGCCGAACTGTTCGAGGGCGACGTCGGCGCGGCGATGGTGAAAAGCTTTCCGCGCCAGCGGATGCGCCCGCCGAGCGACCTCCACGCCCCGTTGCTGATGCTCTGCTCCGACGCCGCGCTCGGCATCACGGGCAGCGTGATCACGGTCGACGACGGGCAGACGCTGTGAGCGAGCTGCGCGTCGAGGCGCGCGGCGCGGTCGAGATCGCGACGCTCAACCGCCCCGGGCGATTAAACGCGCTGAACGAAGGACTGGTGGAAGAGCTCAACAGCTATTTCGGCGGGCTCGCCGAGCGTCCCGACGTGCGCGTCGTGATCCTGCGCGGCGCCGGACGCGGTTTCTGCGCCGGACTCGATATCCAGGAAGACCGGACGAGCGACGAGACACCGGTGCTACGCGCGCTGCGCACGCAGACGCGTATCGGCAATATCTATCGCAAGATGCGCGCCTGCCCGCAGCCGGTCATCGCGCTCGGCCATGGCGCGGCTTGCGGGGGCGGGCTGTCGCTGCTGCTCGCGTCCGATGTGCGTTATGCGGCGCCGTCGTTCCACTGCAACGCCGCCTATATCCGCATCGGGCTTGGCGGGTGCGACATGGCGTCGAGCTATTTCCTGCCGCGCCTCGTCGGCGCGAGCCTCGCGTCCGAAATGATCCTGACCGGCCGCTTCATCGACGCCGGTCGTGCGCTGCGCGCAGGACTGGTCAGCGAGATCGTCGACGAAGAGGCGCTGCTCGATCGCGGGCTCGCGCTCGCCGACGAGATGCTCGCGACCTCGCCCCATGGCCTCCGCCTCTCGAAACAGGCGCTGAACCTCAATATCGACGCGCCGGGCCTCGAGGCCGCGATGGCGATCGAGGACCGCCAGCAAGTGATCCTTTCGGCAACCGAAGATCATCGCGAAGCACTCGCCGCCTTCCTCGAAAAACGCGCTCCGGAGTACCGCGAACGATAAGGTTACCGGCGCGATATCCTCCCCATTGACTCGCCAATATATTGACATAGTAAGTGCCATATCCCGAGGGGGTGGGAGTGATGGCAGTGCGCAGGAGGACCACTAGATGCCGGGTCGCTTAGGCGGGTCCCGGCGTGCTGCCATCATCACAATCGGCGCCCTGATCGCCGCATGTCCTGCCGGGGCGCAACGCGCCGAAAGTGCGGCGCCGCGCCATCCCAACATCGTGATCCTGCTCGCCGACGATTGGGGCTTTTCCGATGTCGGCGCCTTCGGGTCCGAAATCGCGACCCCGAACATCGACGCGCTCGCGCGTGCGGGGATGCGCTTTTCGAACTTCCATGTCGCAGGATCGTGCTCGCCGACGCGCGCGATGCTGCTGACGGGCGTGATGAATCATCGCAACGGACTCGGCAACATGCCCGAGACGATCCCCGACGAACATCGCGGCAAGCCCGGATACGACACGGTGATGAACCACAGCGTCGTGACGATGGCCGAGCTTTTGAAGGCGGCGGGCTACCGGACCTACCTCACCGGCAAATGGCATCTGGGCAGCGACAAGGCACGGTTGCCGCACGCGCGCGGATATGACCGCGCCTTCAGCCTCGCCGACGCGGGCGCCGATAATTTCGAGCAGCGCCCGATCGAGGGCATGTACGACAGGGCGAACTGGACCGAGAATGGCACGCCCGCGACGCTGTCCCGGGATTATTATTCGTCGCGCTTCGTCGTGCAGCGGATGATCGATTATATCGAGGTCGACCGGAAGAGCGGCAAACCCTTCCTCGCCTCGGTCAACTTCCTTGCGAACCATATTCCGATCCAGGCGCCCGACAGCGATATCGCGCGCTATTCGGCGATGTACAGGGATGGCTGGACCGCGCTCCGGGCGGCGCGGGCAAAGCGCGCCGCGGCGCTCGGCCTCGTGCCAGCGGGCGTGCCGATCGTGACGATGCCGACGACGCCCGACTGGAAAAAGCTGACGGCGGACGAACGCGCCGCCGCGGTGCGCGTGATGCAGGCCTATGGCGGCATGGCGACTGCGATGGACCGCGAGGTCGGGCGCTTCGTCGCGCATCTGAAGCGGACCGGCGATTACGACAACACGATCTTTGTCTTCCTGTCGGACAATGGCGCCGAGCCGACCAACCCGTTCAACAGCCGCCGCAACCGTCTGTATCTCGACATGCAATATGACCTGTCGACCGCGAACATCGGCCGGCGCGGCAGCTTTGCCGCGATCGGTCCGGGCTGGGCGAGCGCCGCGGCGTCGCCCCTGTCGGGGTACAAGTTCAGCGCGACCGAGGGAGGGCTCCGCGTCCCGCTGATCATCGCATGGCCGGGAAATGCGCAGGTCCGCGCCGGCGGCATCAGCGACGGCCTCGCGCACGTCACCGACATATTGCCGACGCTGACCGAGCTCGCCGGGGTGCCGGGGCACGGCGGCGACTGGCAGGGCAAGGCGGTCGAACCCGTTACCGGGCGCAGCCTCGTGCCGGTGCTCAAGGGAGCGCGGGGCAGCGTCCATGGCGACACGCCGCTGGGCTACGAACTGTCGGGCAACGCCGCGCTGTTCCGCGGCGATTACAAGCTGGTGCGCAACCTCGCGCCGACCGGCGACGGCCAATGGCGGCTCTATGATCTCAAGGCCGACCCCGGCGAAACGCGCGACCTCGCGGGGGCGATGCCCGACCGCTTCGCAGCGATGATGGTCGATTACCGCGCCTATGCGAAAGCGAACGGGGTGCTCGACATGCCCGCGGGCTACACCGCCGACGAGCAGATCAACGCTTACGCGTTCGAGCAACAGGGCAGGCCGCGCCTGATCCGCCTCGGCCAGTGGGCCGGCGGGATTGTCGTGCTGTTGGCCGCGCTTGTCTGGGGCCTGCGCCGCCGGCGCCGCGCCGCCTAGTCGTCAGCCCTCTTCGACGATCGTCGCCATCACCGCGTCGACCATCTGCCCCATCACCGTGCCTGCCTCGTCGGGCGACAGGCTCTGGTCGTGGCGCAGCGTGCGCCAGGTGTGGAACGACAGGGCGGCACACAGTGCTTCGACGCCGATCCGGTCGGTGCGGACCGACGCGGGGAGCAGGCGGACGATCAGCTCGCGCTCGAGCATCACGACGCGGCTGTACTGGCCCATCAGAAAGGGCGACTGGTATCGCTTGATATTGGCGGCGAGGCGGAAGGGCAGTGTCGTCTCGAACACCTCGACCCGCCGGCGCACGAGTTCGCCGATATTGGCGCGCCACGGCTGGTCGGGATAGGGCGCGACGACGATCGGCATCACGCGTTCGGTGATCGTCCGGGTGATCTCGGCATAGAGCGCGTCCATGTCGTCGAAATGGCGAAACACGGTGCGCAGGCCGATCCCAGCCTCGTCGGCGACGCGCGCCGCACTGGGCGACAGGTCGCCTTCGACGATCAACTCCATCATCGCCTCGACGATGCGCTTGTAGCTCGACCGCCCGCGCTCGCGCCGGCCGTCGACCCGATCGGGTTCGGCTTTGAGCGCTTTCGATTTCCTCACCCCTGTCGTCATCGCGACCCTGCTGGCCCGACTTGGCGCCGCGGTCAAACAATCTTGCGTATCGGCCAATATAATGACACATATAGTGTCAATAGTTTTGCACGTGCCGACCGCGTCGAAATCGGGGATGAAGATGAAGAAAAAATGGGTCGCGCCGGGCGTGCTGGCTCTGGCTGCGGCCGGCGGATATTGGGCGTATGAGGCGAATAAATATCGCGTTCCCGGCATCGTGCAGGACTGGCAGGATCCGGTGCAGCCGAACCGCGCGGTCATCTGGCAACGGGGGCCGGCGACCGCGCCCGGGGGCAAGCGTCCGCCCAACATCATCCTGATCGTCGCCGACGACCTCGGTTACAACGATATCAGCCTGAACGGCGGCGGCGTGGCGGGCGGGATCGTCCAGACCCCGAACATCGACGCACTCGCGCGCGAAGGCGTCGATTTCACCACCGCCTATGCCGCCAACGCCACCTGTTCACCGTCGCGCGCCGCGATGATGACGGGGCGTTATCCGACGCGCTTCGGTTTCGAATATACCGCGGTGCCGGCCGAATTCGCCGAAAATCTCGCGCATGGCGAGGGCGTCGGGCCGCACCGCGCGATCTTCCACAAGGATCTGATCACCCCCGACATTCCGGCCTATCCCGACATGGGCGTCCCCGCGAGCGAGATCACGATCGCCGAGGCGGTGAAGGCGGCGGACTATCACACGCTCCACATCGGCAAATGGCATCTCGGCGAATCGCCGAAACTGCAACCTCAGGCTCAGGGCTTCGACGAAAGCCTCGCCATCCTCGCCGGCGCCGCGATGTTCCTTCCCGAGGATGACCCCGATACCGTCAACGCGAAGCTGGCGTGGGACCCGATCGACCGTTTCATCTGGGCCAATTTGCGTCACGCGGTGACCTTCAACGGCAGCAAGCGCTTCCACCCCAAGGGGCATATGACCGACTATTTCGCCGACGAGGCGATCAAGGCGATCGAGGCCAACAGGAACCGGCCTTTCTTCCTGTATCTTGCCTTCAACGCCCCGCACACGCCGCTGCAGGCGACGAAGGCCGACTATGACAGGCTGCCGCAGATCAAGGATCACAAGACGCGCGTCTATGGCGCGATGATCGCGCAGCTCGACCGCCGCATCGGCGATGTGATGGCGAAGCTGAAAGAGGCGGGGATCGACGACAATACGCTCGTCATCTTCACCAGCGACAATGGCGGCGCCTGGTACAATGGGATGCCCGACCTGAACGCGCCGTTCCGCGGATGGAAGGCGACCTTCTTCGAAGGCGGGATCCGCACGCCGCTGTTCATGCGCTGGCCCGGCGGAATCGCGGCGGGGACGCGGCGCGCGGATGTGACCGGGCATCTCGACATCTTCTCGACCATCGCCGCCGCGGCGGGCGCGACGCTCCCCGGGGACCGGACGATCGACAGCGAGAATATCCTCGCCGGCCCGGCCAGGCGGTCCGCGATGTTCTGGCGCTCGGGTGATTACCGTGCGGTGCGGGCGGCCGACTGGAAATTGCAGGTGACGAGGCGCCCCGAAAAGGCGCGGCTCTACAACCTTGCCGTCGACCCGACCGAGCGCCGCGACCTTGCCGCGAGCGATCCGCAGCGCGTCGCGGCGCTTCGCGCGATGATCGAGGCGCAGAACAGGGGCATGGCGAAACCGATCTGGCCCGGCCTTGTCGAAGGGCCGGTGCGCATCGACGTGCCGCTCGATGCGCCGTGGCGCGCCGGGCAGGATTATATCTACTGGACCAACTGACGCTGGCGGCTTGTGAAACATCGACGCCGCGCGGTAAGGGGCGGGGATGGCAAGTGGATCGGGTTCCAATGGCGGCGGCAATGCGCGCCCGACGATGGCGGACGTCGCGCGCGAACTCGGCATCGCGAAAATCACCGTGTCGCGCGCGCTGTCGAACCAGTCGACGGTCAAGGAGAGCACGCGGACGCTGATCCGCGAAACCGCCGAGCGCATGGGGTACCGGCTCAACGTCTCGGCGCGCAATCTGCGGCAACAGCGCACGCGCACGATCGCGGTCGTCATCGAAATGACGCCGTCGCACGAGCGCCTGATGAGCGAGCCCTATCCCCTGCTGCTGCTCGGCGGCATCCTGCAGGAGCTGGCCGCAGCGGGGCAGAATATGGTGCTCACCACCATCGATCTGTTTTCCGAAGCGCCGCCCTCGGCCGACGGGGTGATCCTGCTGGGGCAAGGGGTGCACGACGACGCCGCGGCGGTGATCGAGGCGACCGGGCTTCCTTACGTGGTCTGGGGCGCCGAACATGGTCCGCCCGAACGGATCGTCGTCGGCAGCGACAACCGTGAGGGCGGGCGGCTCGCCGCCGAATATCTGCTCGGGCGCGGGCGGAGGCGGCTCCTGTTCCTCGGCGACGCCGGGCATGGCGAGGCCGAGGACCGGCTCAACGGCTTCCTTGCCGGGCTGGCGGGTTCAGACGCGGCGCTGGTTGCCAATATTCCCTGCGCCTTCACCCTCGCCGCGGGCCGTGAAGCGGTCGCGCCGCTGCTCGATGGCGGCGAACCCGGCTTCGATGGCATTTTCGCCAGCAGCGATGCGATCGCGATGGGCGCGATCGAGGCGTTGCAGGCCAGGGGGCACCGGGTGCCGGACGAGGTCTCGGTGGTCGGCTTCGACGATTCGCCCGGCGCGGCGCTGTTTTCGCCGCGGTTGACGAGCATCCGGCAGGATTGGGGCGTCGGGGGCGAATTGCTCGCACAAAGGGTGCTCGACCTCGTCGCCGGAAAAGCGGTCGAATCGCGCGCGATGCCGGTCGCGCTGATCGTCCGCGACAGCTAGCAGGCAGGATCGTTTCCCGTTTCCTTCCAGCGGTTTCCTGCAAAATGGTATCGATGCCTTGACATCGATACCATTTTGCAGGAAACCAGCGTCGAGAGCGAAGGGCCAAGCAGCCTTCGCCGTGGGTGAGGGTGCGTGGCGACAATCGAAAATCCTTCTGAAGCGATGCGGCTTGTCCGGCGTGGCGATGCCGCGACCGGCGCGCAGGCGGCGGCGCTTTTCGCGCTCGCCAACGGGCTGGTCGGTGTCGAGGGCGTGATCGACGAGCGCGCCGACGGGCCCTGCGCCTATCTGCCCGACGCCTATGTCAGCCGGCCGATCGCCTATCATGAAAGTTTTCCCGGCTATGCGAGCGCGACCGACACGCGCGTTCCGTGCCCCAGCCCCGTGCTGCTGCGCCTGCATATCGATGGCCAGCCGGTCGATTTCAGCGGCGCCGACCTCGCCGAAACCGAAAGCACGCTCGATTTCGAGAGCGGCCAGCTTCGCCGCCTCTCGCGCTGGCGGCTTGCCGGCGGCCGCACGCTCGAAATTGCGGTCGAGCGCATCGTCCCGCTCGCCGGCGACGCCCTTGTCGCGTCGCGCATCCACATCCGGCCGATCGATTTCGGCGGCGCGGTCGAGGCACGGCTGACCTACGGGATCGAAGGCACAGGCGCGGGCGGCGCCGAAGCCGACGATCCGCGCATCTCGGCCCGGCTGCGGCCGGTCTGGACCATCATTCCCCCCCTGCCGGGCGACCCGTCCACGGTCACCCGGTTCGCGCAGGATGCCGTCGAGCTCGCCTATCGCCAGCATGTCGCTGCGCCCGCTGCCGAAGTTACGGCAGAGGGCGGGGGGCATGTCGTGCGCGGCGCACTGGTCGCCGGCGGGACCCTGACGATCGACCGGGTGGTGGCGCTGGCATCCGCCCGCGGCCGCCCGGTCGACCTCGCGGTGTTCGGCGATGCACAGACGGGCTTCGACGCGATTGCCGAAGGCCAGCGGGCAGCAGTCGAGGCGCTCTGGGACAGCGCGGCTTTCGCGATCGACGGCGACGATAGCCTGACGCAGGCGCTGCGCTTCGACCTGTTCCAGCTCCACCAGTCGGCAAGCCGCGATACGAACCACAGCATCGGCGCCAAGGGCCTGACCGGCGAAGGTTATGAAGGCCATTATTTCTGGGACGCCGAAACCTTCATGCTGCCGGTGCTCGCCCTGCAGGCGCCCGGCAAGGCGCGCACGCTGCTCTCCTATCGCATCGGCAAGCTCGATCAGGCGCGGGCGCATGCGCGCGCGCTCGGTCATGCGCGCGGCGCGCTTTACCCGTGGCGGACGATCGCGGGGGGTGAATGCTCGTCGCACTATCCGACGGGGTCGGCGCAATATCATATCAACGGCGACATCGCCTATGCACTCGCGCTTTACGTCGCGGCGACGGGCGACGAGGGCCTTCGCGCCGAGGCGGCCGAAATGCTGTTCGAAACCGCGCGTATGTGGATGGAGATCGGCGCATTCGACGCGCGGCGTGGCGGCGCCTTCTGCCTCTATGGCGTGACCGGGCCGGACGAATATTCGGCGCTCGTCGACAATGACTTCTACACCAACGCCATTGCGCGCCGCCATCTCGCCTATGCCGCCGCGACGGCAGACTGGCTGCGCGCCCGCGGCGATCTTGCCGCGCTCGCCGGCGCGATCGGCCTCGACGACAGCGAAATCGTCGATTGGCAGAGGGCTGCCGACGCGATGTGGCTGCCGGTCGATCCGGCGCTCGGCGTCCATCCGCAGGACGATGCGTTTCTGGGGCGCCCCGAACTGCCCGGCCTCGCGTCGCGCGATGGCCATGGTCCGCTCTTGATGCGCTATCACCCGATGATCCTGTTCCGCCATCAGGTCGCGAAGCAGGGCAATGTCGTCCAGGCGATGGCGATGGACCTCGTCGACATGCCGCTGTCGCGGCAGCGGCGCAATTTCGACTATTATGCCCGCGTCACGACGCATGATTCGACGCTGTCGTCGGTGTCCTTCGCGATCGCGGCGGCGCGGCTCGGCGATGAAGCGGCGGCGCTCGATTTCCTCGGCGAATGCGCCTTCGTCGATCTCGAGGACCGGCACGGCAACACCTCGCACGGCCTCCACATGGCGGCGCTCGCGGGCAGCTGGCTCGTGCTGGCCGAGGGCTGGGGCGGGCTGCGCCTCGACGGCGCGGTGCCGTCGTTCCGGCCGCAGCTTCCCGCCGCGTGGAAAAGCTATCGCTTTCGCCTGCAATGGCGCGGCAGCGTGATCGAGCTTGCGGTCGACGCCGCGGGCTGCACCTACCGCCTGCTGTCGGGCGCCCCGCTCGATATCCTCGACCACGGCCGCGCGCTGCCCATCGGCGATGCGCCGGTCGCCGCGCCGCGGCCCGTCCTGAAAGGCGTGATCTTCGACCTCGACGGCGTGCTCACCGACACCGCCGAGGACCATTATCGGGCGTGGCAGGCACTCGCCGACACCTATGGCCTCGCGTTCGACCGCGCGGTCAACGAGCGGTTGAAGGGGGTCGATCGCGCCGGATCGCTGCGGCTGATCCTCGATCACGTCGGAGCCGAGGTCGAGGCGGACCAGTTCGCCGCGATGCTGGCGGAAAAGAACGACCTCTACCGCGTCCGGCTGGCGGCCTATTCGCCTGCCAATCTTTTTGCCGGCGTCACCCGCCTGTTTGCCGAACTGCGCGCCGCCGGGTTGAAGATCGGCCTCGCATCGGCGAGCCGGAATGCCGGCGATGTCGTGCGGCTGCTCGGTATCGCCGACCAGTTCGACTTTATCGCCGACGCGGGCGCCGTCGCGCACGGCAAGCCTGCACCCGACATCTTTCTGGCCTGTGCCGCCGGCATGGGCCTGTCCCCGGAATTGTGCATCGGCATCGAAGATGCACAGGCGGGAATTTCGGCCATCCATGCGGCGGGCATGGTGGCCATTGGTATCGGGTCAGAAGAGGCGCTGCCCGGTGCCGACCTCAACGTCCCCGCCATCGGCGATCTCACGCTTGGCCAGATCCTGTCGGCAGAACAGGCAGCGGCCCCGCGCGGACGCCGATCAACCAGAACAGGAACCGTGGAGGAATTGCCATGTTGAACAGGACCTATCTGCTGTCGTCGATTGCGCTGATCGCGCTGCCGGCCACGGCCTTCGCCCAGGAAACGCCTCAGCCCGACGACGCGGCGCCCGCGAACGAGGAAATCATCGTCACCGGCACCGCCGGCGGCGGGGTGAACCGCCAGGACGCGGCGTTCGCGATCACCAGCATCAATTCGGAGGCGATCGATCGCGCCGCGCCGAACAGCACCGCCGACCTGTTCAAGGTCATCCCGGGCGTGTCGGCCGAAAGCTCAGGCGGCCAGAATGGCGCGAACATCTTCGTCCGCGGCTACCCGTCGGGTGGCGACGCCGAATTCGTCACGCTGACCGTGCAGGGCGTGCCCTTCTTCTCGCCGCCGACACTGTCCTTCCTCGAAAACACCCAGCTGATCCGCATCGACGAGACGATCGACCGCGTCGAAGCGGTCCGCGGCGGCACCGGCGCGCTGTTCGGCAACGGCCAGCCGGGCCTCACCGTCAACTTCGTCCAGAAGGAAGGCGGGCGCGATTTCGAAGGCCTCGTGAAGGCGAGCATCACCGACTATGGCGACCTGCGCGGCGACATGCTGCTGTCGGGGCCGCTCGGCGAGAGCACCAGCTTCATGGTCGGCGGTTATTATTCGAGCGGCGAGGGGATCCGCAGCCCCGGTTTTACCGCCGAAAAGGGCGGTCAGATCACCGCCAACGTCCGCCACGATCTCGACAAGGGGTCGATCCTCGTCTTCGCCCGCTACCTCAACGATCGCGGCCAGTGGCTGCTGCCGATCCCGGTGATCCGCGACGGCAACAAGGTACGCCGGTTCGGCAACATCGATCCCGGCACCGGCGTGCTGGCGGGTCCCGAAACGCGGCTCAGCACGCTTCCCGACGGCACGCGCACCGACCTTGCCGACGGCCGCGGCGCGAAGCTGGTCAACCTTGGCACCAATTTCGATTACGAGGTCGGCGACGGGCTGCAACTCCGTTACCGCGCAAGCTATCTGAAGGGCGATGCCGACACCACGGGCCTCGTTCCCGCGAGCACGGCGACGACCGCCAACGCCTATGCCGCCTCGCTCGGCAGCACCGTCGGCAGCCTGACTTATGTCAACGGCGGGCAGGCGGTGGCCGGCACGCAGCAGGTGATCCGTGCGGGCACGTGGATCGTGCGCAAGCAGATCGAGGATTTCACCAACGACCTCGCGGTCGAATGGGAAAGCGGGAATAACAAGTTCACCGTCGGCGCCTATTATTCGGACTTCTCGTCGGACGACCAGTGGAATCTCGGCAACGTCCACCTGCTGACCGCCGAAAACAACGGCCGCCTCTTGAACCTGACGCTCGCCAACGGCCAGATTGCGACGAACAACGGTTTTACCCAGGGGTCGTTCTTCAACGTCAACGCCGCCTATGACGGCCGCGAATATGCCTTTTATGCGGTCGACGAGTTCCAGATCACGCCCGAATTGCGGTTCGATGCCGGCATCCGTTACCAGAATTACAAGGCGACGGGCACGATCGAGAACAACAGCTCGGTCGACACCGACAACAACCCGAATACGCTCTATAACAACGGTACGGCGGTGCTGAATGGCACCTTCCGCAACATCGCGTACAAGAAGGGCGCCTGGTCGTGGACCGCGGGGCTGAACTACGACTTCTCGTCGTCGGTCGGCGCCTATGTCCGCTATAACCGCGGCAATACCAACCCCTTCTTCGACAATCTGCGCGACGGGATTTTCGTGTCGCCGCGCGTCGACAATTTCGAGGGTGGGGTGAAGGTCCGCACCGACCTCGTGTCGCTCTATGCCACCCTGTTCCACACCAGGTTCAAGGGGCTGGTGACCACGGTGATCCAGAATGGCGCGCCGGTCGCCGATATCGGCGGCGCGCGCAGCACCGGGATCGAACTCGAAGGCCAGATCCGCCCGATCGACAATTTCGCCATCGCTTTTTCGGGCACCTGGCTCGACGCGAAATACCGCGATTTCTTCGCGGGTGGCGGGACGATCGACCTCAGCGGCAACCGCGTGCAACGCCAGCCGAAGTGGCAATGGCGCGTGACGCCGTCGTACGACATCGAGTTCGGCGACAATAGCAAGGTCTCGCTCTATTCGACCTTCAGCTACGTTGGCGACCGCTTTTCCGACACCGCGAACACCCAGTCGCTGCCGCATTATTTCAAGATCGATGCGGGTGTCACCGTCGACGTCAACGACGCGCTGCAATTCGCGGTCACCGCCGACAATCTGACCGACAAGGTCGGGCTGACCGAAGGCGATCCGCGCACGCTGGGGCAGACGGGGGGCGAAGTCGTCAACGCGCGGCCGATCCTCGGACGCTCGTTCCGCTTCAGCGCCGCGTATAAATTCTAGAGGATCATCCCCCCTTGGGTGGCCGCGGCCTCTTCGCGGCCACCCCTCTTTTTGGCAAAGGACGGGATATGGCCCGCACCCGACTGATCGCAGCACTGATCCTGACCTATGTTGCTTTCGCGATGCTGCTCAACAGCGTCGGGACGGTGATCCTCCAGTCGATTTCCAGCTTTGACGTGACCAAGCCCGAGGCGAGCACGCTCGAAGGGTTCAAGGACATCACGATCGCGGTGGTATCGTTCCTGACCGCGAGTTATTTGCCGCGCCTTGGTCTGCGCAACGCGTTGATCGGGGCCCTGCTGCTCGCCGTCGCCGGCTGCATCGTCATGCCGCTGGTCGGCAGTTTCGGCGCCGCGCAACTCCATTTCGCGATGGTCGGCGCCGCCTTCGCGGTCGCAAAGGTCGTCGTCTATTCGATGATCGGCCTCGTCACCGATGGTCCGCGCCAACATGCCAGCCTGACCAGCCTGATCGAGGGCATGTTCATGGTCGGCGTGCTCTCCTCCTATTGGGTGTTCAGCGCGTTCATCGACCCGACCGGCCTCCGCTGGCTGAACGCCTATTGGGTGCTCGGCGCGATTACCGCGCTGGCGCTCGCGCTGTTGCTCACCGCGCGGGTCGACGAACATCGCACGCACGCGGGCGACGAAGCGGCAGCAGGTGAGGGCCGGCCGTTCGTCGCGATGCTCAAGCTCGCCGCGCTGCCGCTGGTGCTGGTCTTCGTCGCCTGCGCCTTCCTGTTCGTGCTGATCGAGCAGGGGATCCAGAGCTGGCTTCCGACCTTCAACAACGAGGTGCTGCATCTGCCCGCGCAGATGAGCGTCCAGGCGGCGAGCCTGTTCGCCGCGTGCCTCGCGATCGGGCGCTTCGGCGCGGGCGCGGTGATGGCGCGTTTCGACTGGTATCCGGTGCTGAACGTCTGCCTCGCGGCGCTTGCGGCGCTGATCATTCTCGTGCTGCCGCTCGCCGATGGTCTCACCCCCGGGGCGATCCACAGCTGGGGCGACGCGCCGGCCGCGGCCTTCCTCTTTCCGCTGATCGGCATCGCGCTGGCGCCGGTCTATCCGACGATCATCTCGGTGATGCTGAGCGCCATGCCCAATCGCCAGCACCCGCCGCTGATGGGGCTCGTCGTCGTTTTCTCGGCGCTCGGCGGTACGACGGGGTCGATCATCACGGGGGCGATCTTCGCCCATCTCGATGGTCAGACCGCCTTCACGCTGATGCTGGTGCCGACCGCGCTCCTTGCCGCGGGGCTGTTCCTGCTGCGCCGCCGGATTGCGCTCGCCTGACATGCCACGCTGGCGTTCGCCGTCGAGGTAATTGGCCGCGGCGTCGCTTTGTGGCAGGTCGGTTCATCCCCACCTCGCCTACGGGAGACACCATGCGAGCCCTGCTGCTTTCGATCGCCCTCTTGACCTCCTCCGTCCCCGCGCTTGCGCAGGACGCTGTCGTCGACACCCATGTCCACCTGCATAAGGGCGCGGCCTCGATTGCCGAATATCGGGCGCAGCTCAAGGCCGCCGGCCAAGCGGTCGACGCGTTCGGCGCGATGTGGTTCGGCGGTCCGAACCAGGCGCTCGCAGGCAATCCCCAGGACATAGCCGAGCGCAACGATGCGTTGATCGCGCTCGCCGCGAAGAACCCGGACATGATCGCGATCGCGACGGTCCACCCCTATGATGGCGACGCCGCGCTCGCCGAAGTCGACCGCGTCGCCGCGCGCGGGGTGCGGCTGCTCAAGATCCACCCGCACACGCAGAAATTCGACGCCACCGACCCGCGCGTGCTGACGCTCGTCAAGCGCGCCGGCGAAAAGGGGCTGATCGTCGTGATGGACAATGCGAGCATCGTCCCGAGCGATAACGAGAAACTCTTCAACCTCGCGCTCGCCGCGCCGAAGACGAAATTCATCTTCGGCCATATGGGCGGGCTCGGCTTCCGCTTCTGGAACATCCTCGCGCTCGCGCGCACCGCGGAAAATCTCTTCGCCGACAATATCTATTTCGACATTTCGGCGAGCGTCATCCTCGCGGCGGATTCGCCGATCGAGGCGGAATATGTGTGGACGATCCGCAACGTCGGCGTCGACCATGTGCTGATCGCGTCGGATTTCCCGCAAATTTCGCTTCCGAAGACGCTCGAGGCGTTTGCGAAACTCGATCTGACCGACGAAGAGCGCGCGAAGATCCGCTCGGGCAACGCGCGAAAGCTGCTCGGGCTGGACTAAATTATCGCGAACGCGAAAAGCGCGATCCCGATCGACCATGGAGTAGACGACGGCGATGTCAGATTTTCTTCCCGTTCCCGCCAAATTGATCCTCGCCGGCCACGAGATTTCACCCGTCGCGTGGGGCATGTGGCGCTTCGCCGGTGTCGACGTTGCGATCGCGCGCGCGCGCATCGACGCCGCGTTCGAGGCGGGTGTCACCCTCTTCGACACCGCCGATATCTATGGCGCCGATACGTCGGGCGGCTTCGGCTCGGCCGAGGCTTTGCTCGGTGACGTCTTTGCCGAGACCCCGGACCTGCGCGGGCAGATGGTGCTCGCGACGAAGGGCGGGATCATCCCCGACGTCCCCTATGACAGCAGCCCCGCCTATCTGGCCTCGGCGATCGACATCTCGCTCCGGCGCCTGCGCACCGACCATGTCGAGCTGTGGCAGGTCCATCGTCCCGACCTGCTCGCCCACCCGCAGGAAATCGCGCGCGCCCTCGAAGAGGCGCGCCGCGCGGGCAAGATCGGCGCGATCGGCGTCTCGAACTTCACCCCGTCGCAAACCGCCGCGCTCGCCAAATTCCTCCCGGTTCCGGTGGCCAGCCACCAGAGCGAATTTTCGCCGCTTCATCTCGCTCCGCTCTTCGACGGCATCTTCGACCAGTCGATGGCCGAGGGCATGGCCTTTCTTGCCTGGTCGCCCCTCGGCGGCGGCCGGCTCGGTGACCCGGAGGAGGAGCGCGGTCTCGCCATCGCCGGGCTGCTCGACGCCAAGGCGGCCGAATATGGCGTCTCGCGCGCCGCCGCGACCTACAGCTGGGTGATGGCGCATCCCGCGCGCCCGATCCCGATCGTCGGCACGCAGAATGTCCAGCGCATCAGGGAAATTCCCCAAGCCTTTACCCTGCGTTGGACGCGCGCCGAATGGTACGCGGTCCTGCAGCTATCGATGGGCGAGAAACTGCCGTGACCGCCGCCGCCGTGGCGGTCGCGACGATGGTGAAGCACATTCGCCGCGGGAGGATGCCCCGCCCCACGTTTGAGACGTAGGAGAGAAGGGACGGGGCGAGCGCGCTTAAGCACCCGGCGGGTTGCGCGTTGATGAACGGGATTCGAATGCGCGTGCATTCTTGACGCCGACGCATCTTTGTTCGTCCGCGAAGGGATGATATTCGTCCTTTCCGATGGAACGGCACGCTTCCTGTCATTGCGGTAAACTTGTCCTCCGCTGCGTTGGCGAGCCGGCCAAGGTTTCGCTTTGTCATTGCTTCGACTGCCAAAGGCGGACGGGATCGCTGTTCAGCGTCGCGGCATTTTATCGGCGCGAAAGCGTTGCGCTGACGGCCGGCGCAGCGAAGAGGTTCCGGCGTCCGTCGGCCAGCGGCTTCGACGTTTCCTTCCATTTCTGCCCGGATTGCGGATCGTCGCTGTGGTGGGAGCCCGAACGCCTCCCCCATCTGATCGGGGTGGCGGCCGGATCCTTCGCCGACCCGGACTTCCCGATGCCCGAACAGGCGGTGTGGTCCGCCCAGCGGCATAAATGGCTCGAGCTTCCGCTGGCTGCGCATTCCCGAAACCCGGTAAAGCCCACGCCAGCCGGGTGATGCCCGCTGCTATTCGCCCGCCGGTGAAAGGCGCCGGCCCAGGCTGATCCGGTCCTCGACGGCATACCCCAGCCGTTCATAGAAATGGACCACCTCCGCGTTCGTCGCCCGGACCTGCAAATTGACCTTTTCGCACCCGAGTGCCAGCAGCGCCGTCTCGGCATGTCGAATCAACGCCTTGCCTGCGCCCGTGCGCTTCGCATCGCGCCGGACCGCGACCGAATAGAGCCAGCCGCGGTGCCCGTCATAGCCCGCCATCGCCGACCCGATTACGTCGCCGCCATCGGCCGCCACAAAGAACAGGTCGGGCTGGAATGCCAGCTTGGCGGGTATCGCGGCTTCGGCGCGGTTCCATGGCGGATCGTTCGGGAATGCCTCCTCCCACAGCGATTTCACCCCGTCGAAGTCGGAGGCCTCATAGCGTCTGATTTCCATGCCGGCGTGCCTTATCCTGCCCAGACCTGCGCATAGAGCATCGCCATCTCTTCGGCATCCGGCACGCGCGGATTGTTCGCGGGCGATCCCGACGCCGCCGCTTGCGCGCACATCGTCGGAACCAGCGCGTCCCACCGCGCCGCGTCGATGCCCCACGCCGCCGGTCCCGGCACCTCGAGCTCGCGATTCAACGCCGCGAGTTCGTCGAGCAGGCGCGCCACCGCCGACTGGTCGCCCTCGGTCTCGTCCGCGACCCCCATCGCCCTTGCGCAATCGGCATAACGGGTGAGCGCGGCGGGCGCCGACCAGGCGGTGACCGCGGGCAGCAGCATGGCGTTCGACAGCCCGTGCGGCACATGGAAATGCGCGCCGATCGGTCGGCTCATCCCGTGGACCAGCGCGACCGAACTGTTCGAAAAGGCGATCCCCGCCTGCGTCGCGCCGAGCATCATCGCCTCGCGCGCCGTGGCGTCCATCGGGTCGGAGCAGACACGCCGCAGGTTGGGCGCGATCGCGCGCATCGCGAGCAAGGCCATGCCGTCGCTGAACGGGTTCGCGCGCTTCGACACATAGGCCTCGATCGCATGCGTCAGCGAATCGATCCCGGTATCGGCGGTCAGCCGCACCGGCTTGGTAAAGGTCAGCTCGTAATCGACGAGCGCGGCGACGGGCAGATAGGCGAGCCCGGGGCACAGCATCTTCTCGTCGGTCGCTTCGTCGGTGATGATCGTGAAGCGCGTCGCCTCCGACCCCGTGCCCGCGGTCGTCGGGATCGCGAGCACCGGCAGCCCCGGCGCGTCCTGCACATGCGGCGCCTTGTAATCGGCCATCGCCCCGCCGTGCATGCCGAGCAAGGCGATCGCCTTCGCACTGTCGAGCGGGCTACCGCCGCCAAAGCCGACGACGCAGTCGTGATCGCCTTCAAGGAGGAACGCCACCCCCGCATCGATCGACGCGACGGTCGGGTCGGGCACGGTATCGGCGAACACGCGCGCCGCGATCCCCGCTGACGTCAGCCCGTCGGTCAGCCCGGTGACGCGCCCGCTATCCACCAGCCAGGCATCGGTCACGATCAGCGGCCGCGACAGCCCCAGCGCGCCCAGCACCTCGGGGAGCTGCTTCGACGCGCCGCCGCCGATCCGCAAGATGCGGGGCAGGGCGATGCTTGCGATACTCAACGGTCCATCTCCTCGCCGATCGTTTTGCGCGCCATCCAGAACGGCGCCGGGCGCGCGCGCCGAAGAGGATGAGTATCTTCGGCGAGCGCAACCCCCCGCCGACCCTAGCCCCATCGGCCCCGAGAGGAAATCGCCGACCGCGCCGGCGCGCCCGAATCCCGGCCCGCGCCGGTTGATGACGAACAACGGCGCTGCCCATTTCGCCTCGCGAAAAAACTTTGCGCGGGCGCGAAGGGTCCCGGACGCGCTCCCGTTTATCACTCGATGAGCAACCTTCGACAGCGACCTGACCGGTCCTCCGAAGCCGCATTCGCGGGTCCCGTTCGCGTTGCCGTCTCCGCTTTTCAACGAGGATCAAGCCATGAAATTGAGCAGCCTGCTCGGCTCCACCTGCGTCGCGTCGCTCGCCTTGGCAGCCGTGCCCGCCGCCGCTGACACGACAGTAACGGGTGACAGCAACACGCCGCTCGTCACGTCGAGCGCGGGCGATATCACTATCCGGACCGACGCGACGCTCGAGGTCGGGGCGGGCGCCGCGATAACCGTTAACAGCAACAATGACGTGACCATCGAAGATGACGACGAGGACGACAGCGAGGATGTCGAAGGTCAGGTCGTCGCGGGCGAGGGCGACGGCGCAACCGGCATATTGGTGAAACCCGGCGCCCTGACGACCGTCACCAATGGCGGGACCATCTCGGTGCTCGAGGATTTCGAACCCGAGGACGAGGATGGCGACGGCATCGTCGACGGCGCGCTGACCGCGGCCGGCAATCGCTACGGCATTTATGTCGAGGGTGGCGGAACCGTTACGGGGACGATCGAAAACAACGGGACGATCACGGTCGAGGGGGCGAATTCGGGCGGCATCGTCGTCGATTCGGCGCTCGATGGCACGCTGATCCAGAACGGCACGATCCGCGTGGTCGGGGACAATTCAGTGGGCGTCAGAACCGGCGACGTGTCGGGCGATCTCGTGATGGAGGGATCGACGCTCGTCACGGGGCGCGGCGCAACGGCGCTTTCGGTCGAGGGCGATATCGGCGGGACGATCCGCATCCAGGGCATCGTCGGGCAATCGACGAGCTTCGCCTATGATGATGACGGCAGCAGCGTCTCGCTGTCGCGGTTCGACCTGCGTCTCGGCGCGCCCGCCGTATCGATCGCGGGCGATGTCGCGGGCGGCATCATCGTCGCGGCGCAGCCGGTGAACGAAGACGACAATGATGACGACGAGGATAATGACGGTGTCGACGACAGCGAGGAAGGCACCGGCAATGTCTATTCCTATGGCAACGGGCCGGCGATGCGGATCGCCGGCGACGACGACATCACCATCGGCCAGCTGGCCGGCAGCGGCTATTCGCTACTGATCGAAGGGACGGTGTCGGGCACCGCCAATTACAGCAATACCGACGCCTACGGGATCGTCATCGGCGGGGGCGACGGCGCGGTCCATCTGCCCGGCGGCATCGGCGTCACCGGCACGGTTTCAGCGACGACCTACGATGAAAGCGCGACGGCTCTTCTGCTCGCCGAAGGCGTGACCGCGCCCTATCTCACCAACAGCGGTACGATCTCGGCGACGATCAGTTCGCCGGGCGAGGGGGCGGCCTACGCGATCCGCGACCTGTCGGGATCGCTGACGACGGTCGAGAATACGGGCTTCATCACGGCGTCGGGATCGAGCACCGACGTCCGGCAGGCGATCAATCTCGCCAATGCGACCGACGATGTCACCATCACCCAATATATGAACGAGGAGGATCTCGCGACCCGCGCCGAGATCGAGGAAGATCTCGAGGAGGGCGAGACCGACCCGACGGTCTATACGCGGATCACGGGCGACATCGTGACAGGCTCGGGGAACGACACGCTGTCGGCCAACGCCGGGCAGATCATCGGCAATATATATTTCAACAATGGCAACGACCGGCTCCTGCTGTCGGGCGAAGCCGAATATTATGGCAAGGTCTATTTCGGCACCGGGAGCGCGCTCGCCGAGCTGTCGGACGAAGCCTATTTCAGCGGCAATATGGATTTCGGCAGCCTGTCCGGCACGCTGTCCATCACCGACAACGCGATCTTCTCGGGCACGATTTCCGGCGGAACGGCTGCGTCGGTGATCGTCGACGGCGGAACCTTCGGCCTCGACGGCGCCAAGACGATTTCGATCGGGTCGCTGACTGTCAAATCGGGCGGGACGCTCAACGCCTATCTCGACACGGGCACCCAGACGGCCTCGCTCATCATCGCCGACACCGCCGTGTTCGAGAGCGGGGCGAAGGTGTCGGCGACCGTCGACTCGCTCTCGGCCGAAGGAACTTATGTTATCCTGCAAGCGGCCAATCTCGAAGGCGACCCGGTCTTCGACGAAACGACCACCGAGCTACCCTATATTTTCGTCGGCTCGATCGACGTCGACGGCAATGATCTCGTCCTCGACATCCGCCGCAAGACCGCGGTCGAGGTTGGTCTGACCGGCGCGGCCACCAGCGGCTATGACGCGATCCTGACCGCGGCGCGCAGCGACGACACGATCGCGCAGAGCTTCCTCGACATCATGGATAGGGACACGCTGCAGGGGCAGGTCTCGCAGATGCTTCCCGACCATGCGGGCGGGCTCTTCGATCAGGTCACAAGCGCCTCGCGCCTCGCGGCCCGCCATGTCATGGACGGCGATGCCAATTTCGACATCACCGAAACGGGTGACATGTCGATCTGGCTCGAGCCGGTGTTCTGGCGCGGCAACCGCAACGCGACGGCCACCAACAGCTACAAGACGAACGGCTGGGGCATGTCGGGCGGCGCCGAATGGCTGACCGGCATCGGATATGTCGGCGGCTCCTATGCCTGGCTCAGCGGTTCGGTCGAGAATAATGGCGGCACGGGAACGGTCGATACATCGCAGCACGACCTTGCCGCCTTCTGGCGTACCGCCGGTGCCGGGCCCTTCTATGCCTTCGCGCGCCTTGGTGCCGCGCGCACCTCCTTCTCGAGCACGCGCGACGTCACGGTCACCGCGAACGAGGTCGAATCCACCTATTCGACAACCGGCGACTGGGACGGCTGGCTCTTCTCGGCTATGGGCGGGGCATCCTGGACTTTCGAGGCGACGAGCCGCTTCACCATCCGTCCGAAGGCCGTGCTCGAATGGTACCGGCTCAGCGAGGACGGCTATACCGAAAGCGGCGGCGGCGAGGCGATCGATCTGACCGTCGCGAAGCGGAACAGTTCCGCGCTGAACGCCATCGGCAGCGTGGCGCTTTCCTACGCTTTCGGTACGCGCAACGAGGATTATCGCCCGCTGACCTTCGAGCTGGAGGCAGGGCGGCGAACCAATCTGTCGGGAAAGCTCGGCGCGACGACCGCGAACTTCACCGACGAGGACGACGTCGCCGGCGATCCCTTCTCGATCCGCGCCGATCCGGTCGATGACGCCTGGCTTGGCGAGGCGCGCCTGCTCGCGGGCGGCTGGGACTATCTGTGGAAGATCGCCGCCGGGGCCGAGAAGGCGACGAACAGCGATATCGCCTATTCGGCGCGCGTATCGCTGAGTGTCGCCTTCTGATGCGCTTTCCCGAACTTCGAACCGGATGTTCGCTCGTTGTGGTCATCCTGTCCTTCCATGTCCTTTCGCCCGCCGCGGCCCGGGAATTGCCGACCGAACAGCGTCGGGCAGCCGCGTCGGGAGCAGAAAGCGCAGAAAGAATCGTGTCGATTGCTGTCGTGGGCAACCAGCGGCTCGAGGCGCAAACGATCCTGTCGTACCTGCGGCTGCGCGTCGGTCAGACCTATGATCGCGCCGCGCTCGACCAGGCGCTGAAGGATCTCGCCGCGACCGAATTGTTCAAGGATTTCCAGATCACGGACAACGCCGGTGCGCTGACGATCGAGGTCACCGAAAACCCGGTGATCAACCGCGTCATCCTCGAAGGCAACAAGCGCCTCAAGGAAGACAAGATCCGCCCCGAGATCAAGCTGGCGCCGCGCCAGATCTTCACCCGCTCGAAGGTCCGTGCCGACGTCGCGCGCATCATCGAGCTCTACAAGCGGCAGGGCCGCTTTGCCGCGACGGTCGAGCCCAAGATGGTGTCGCTCGACCAGAACCGCGTCGATGTCGTGTTCGAGATCAACGAGGGGCCGAAGTCGAAGGTCCGCCAGATCAACATCATCGGCAACGACAAGTTCAGCGACGGCGACCTCAAGGATGAAATGGCGACGAAGGAGTCGCGGTTCATGACGATCCTCTCGTCGAACACCAGCTACGACCCCGACCGTCTCGCTTATGACCAGCAGAAGCTGCGCCTTTTCTACCTGTCCAACGGCTATGCCGATTTCCGCGTGATTTCGGCGGTTGCGGAACTGACGAGCAACAAGCAGGACTTCATCATCACCTATGTCGTCGAGGAAGGCGAACGCTATAAATTTTCGGACGTCGACGTGAAGAGCGAGATCCGCGACTTCCAGCCCGAGATGCTGAAGAAGCTGCTGCCGATGAAGACCGGCGACTGGTATGATGCCAAGCTGGTCGAGGACACGGTCGAAAGCCTCAGCGAAACCGCGGGCCTGTTCGGCTATGCCTTTGCCGACATCAATCCCGAATTCCGCCGCGACCCCGAAACGCGGACGATGGCGATCACCTTCAACGTCGGCGAAAGCCCGCGCACCTATGTCGAACGGATCGACGTCAACGGCAATACGCTGACCCACGACAAGGTCGTGCGCCGCGAATTCCGCCTGAACGAAGGCGACGCGTTCAACAGCTTCGGCATCAAGCGCACCGAGAACCGTATCAACAGCCTCGGCTATTTCCAGGAAAATCTGGAAATCGAGCGCAAGGAAGGCAGCGCGCCCGACCGCATCATCCTCGAAACCAATGTCGAGGAAAAGCCCACCGGCGAATTGTCGCTCTCGGCGGGCTATTCGTCGGTCGAGAATATGTTGCTGCAGGCGTCGATCCGCCAGCGCAACTTCCGCGGGCTCGGTCAGACGCTGCAGGCATCAGTGAGCTATTCAAGCTATTCGAAGTCGATCGAGCTCGGCTTTACCGAACCCTATCTCTTCGACCGCAACATCTCGATCGGCGGCAGCATCTACCGCCGCGACCTCGATAGCTACAATATCATCGACAATGAGGAACAGACGACGTTCCAGCAGACGACGACGGGGTTCCAGATCAACGTCGGCGTTCCGCTCAACGAATTCCTGTCGCTCTTCGGCCGCTACACGCTCAACTATGACGATGTCTCGCTCGACGAGAGTCTCTATTATTTCGGCGACGAATGCGATCCGCTCGTCGCGGGCCGCTATCTTTGCGACGCGATCGGCAAGCGCACGACCTCGCTCGTCGGTTTCACGCTCGCCTATGACGACCGCGACAACCGGCTGCGCCCGACGCGCGGCCAGTCGCTGTCGCTCAGCGGCGATTTCGCGGGTCTGGGCGGCAGCGTGAATTATGCGCGGGCGCGTCTTCAGGGCAGCAAGCATTTCAACCTCGGCAGCCGCTTCATTCTCAACATGTCGGCCGAGGGGGGGTACATCCACCCGCTCGGAGGCAGCGGAGGGGGCACCGGCGACGATGTGCTGCTGACCGACCGCTTCTTCCTCGGCGAACCGCAGATGCGCGGCTTCGACATCCGCGGCGTCGGCCCGCGTGTCATTCGTTACAGCACGGTTGACCTGACCGATCCGGGCAATCCGGTGCTGGATACCGGTACCAGTTCGCAGGTCGACGACGCACTCGGTGGCCGGGCCTATTATCAGGGCCGGCTCGAACTCGACATTCCGCTCGGGACCGGTGCCAAGGAACTGGGCCTCAGGCCCTCGATCTTTCTCGATGTCGGCGCGGTGTTCGGGCTTCGCACGCCGACGCTGACGACGCTCACCGATTTTCGCGATCCGACCGACGGCCTGACCAAATATCTCTGCCGCAACGCGTCCACCGGAACGCAGCAGTTCGCGACGCAGACGATCGGGTCGGACGGGACGCCGTCGGGCAGCTACACCGCCTGTCCCTCCGGCTTTTCCTCGCTCGCGCCGTTCGAGGAGCGTTACTATGGCAACAGCTGGATGCCGCGCGTCGCGCTCGGCGTCGGGGTCAACTGGAATTCACCGTTCGGGCCCTTCCGGATCGATTTCGCCTACGCCCTTCGCAAGGAGGAGGGCGATGACACCAAACGCTTCTCCTTCAATGTCGGAACCCAGTTCTGATGCGGCGCCGGGGTGCGATGATGCGGGACGCTCCCCGCCCGGCGCCGGCGCTCGCCTTTCCCGGAAACGGAAATGATGTGAGTTTCCCGGAGATTTCCTTTCGCGGACCGGTACGGATCGCGGCGCCGCTTCCCGGCGAGACCGGTTTTACCGGCGACCGGACATCCTGGAGCCTCGTCGAGAGGAAACTGCTCTCGCCGGCGCGCAAGGCCGGCGTTGAATGCCTCGTCCGGCTCGAGCCGGCGGACGGCACGCAGCCGCATTGGCGGCCCGGCGATCTGGTCGAGCTCGGGGACGCGCCGCACGCCGATGCTTTGCGCGAAGCCATGGCCCGGCTCCTTCCCGGCCCCCGTCACGGTGCGGTGAGCCTGCTTCCCGGCGGATGGCCGGTCGGCAACGGTTGCTTCCGCCGGAACGGGGCGAAGATACGCCTGCCTATTGCCTCGGCGGCCGCGTCGGAGACCCTCGATCTTCTGGTTTTCGCGGGAAGTCCTTCGGGCCCGGCGCTCGACAGCGATGCGTGCCGGCAACTGCTTTCCGGAACGACGGTCGATTTGCGTATCGTCGGGTCGCGCTTGCACCGCGCACCCCGCGGATCGCTCCTGTTCGTCGGCGACCGCTCCGCCACCGCGCTTGCACGCGCAATCCTCCAGGAGGATGACCGGCATCGACGCCTCATCCTGATCGAGCGCGAGCGAGGGGACCCATCGCTCCTGTCCGAAGCCGTCTTCCTGAACCGGTGGTGGCGCGACGGTACGGTCAGAATGGCGCCGCGGCTCGTCGATGCGGCTATATTGGCCCGGGCATTGCAGGCGCAATGCGGGCAGGTCCGCGCCGTCATGGGCGAGGGTGGACACATCCTTGTCGCCGGGGCATCGGACGATTTTCTGTCGGTCGTCTGGCGCGGGCTCGGCGCCTTTTTCGGCGAGGGCGATCTCGTCTCGCTCGGCGCCGCGGGGCGCCTCGCGACGATCAGGCTCTAGCTTGTGTGCGGATCACTCTCCGGACGGGCGTTCGGGCTGACGGCCCGGGGGCAGGCCGGTGACACCGCCCGGCAGCCGGCCTTCGCGCCGCGGCGCTTCGTCGATCGAGATCGCCTTGTTCCGGTCGCGATCGGCTGCGTCGAAGCGCTTGCCTTCATAGGCGAGGAGTTCGTCGAGCGAGAGGCCGGCGTCATAATTGGCATTGGCGCCGACAACGAGCGAAGCCCCCATCGGCTCGACTATGCCGGTGAGGAGGCGCGCCTCCATCTCGTTCCGGAAATCGGGCGCGATCGTCTCGGGCACGAGCCCGCGCCCGATCGCCTGCGCTTCCTCGGACTGCGCGACCGACCCCAGATCATGCTGCCAGGCGAAGAATTCTTCGCGGCTGACCGTCCGGTCGCCGTTCCGGTCGACCCGTTCGAAGCGGTTGCCGATGAGGACGTCGCGGCGCGCGCCGGCGATCGCGCGAACCTCGCCGATCGTCACCAGCCCGTCGCGATCGCTGTCCGCGGCGTGGAACATGTCGGTGACGATCCGGTCGAACCGCTCGCGCCCGACGGGCTCGATTGCGCGCATCCGCGGCGGTCCGCCTTCCTGGTGGCGGCCGCGGCCCATTCCGCCTTCGGGACCCCGCTGCGCCGTCGCGGGCGTGACAAGCAGCAGCGCCGAGAGGGCCAACAGCAATTTCTTCATCGAACGATCCTTTCTGACGGCTGGAAAAACGGGAGCGGACCGGGCGGCCGAGGAGGTGCCGCCCGGTCCGGGAAAGACGGGTCACCCGGGGGGATGGAGCCGCGTCTTTCCGGCGTGCGTCCGGTGGCTCCCGGAGCGCGCTTTGCGGATATGATCCTGCCGCCGGCAAGCGCGGGCGGGAGGACGGTATGAAGCCATCCCTTCGTTCGCGCGGGCCCGAATTGCATTCGTCATCGATCGATAAACGGGGACGTCGCCGACACCCTTCGCGCGCGTTGCAGATATTTTTCCGGATACATCTTCGGTTCATCGGCCGCGCCATAGCCCGATGGCCTCTCTTCCCCAGAAAATGGCGGGTTTCGGTGTCGTTTCAGCAGCCTTTGTCCCCGACCGGAGACGTGTCCGCCTTTGGCGGCACGGAGTATCGCGCCGAGCCTCCGCCGCCTGCGGCCGATTCCGACGACCTGTTGATCGAGCTTGCCGGACGCGGCGATGTCGATGCCTTCGGCAAGCTCGTCGACCGCTACAGCGGCCGCCTCTACCGGGTGGCGTTTCGCCTGCTTTGCGATGCGCAGGAAGCGGAGGATGCGGTGCAGGACTGCTTCACCCGCCTGTGGCAGAATGCGCCGCTCTGGGAACAGCGTGGCGGTGGGCTGCTGACCTGGCTGCAGCGGGTCACCGTCAATCTCTGCCTCGACCGGCTGCGGCGCTTTCGCGTCGTGGTCGATGGCGAAGTCCCCGAAATCGAGGATGATGCGCCGGGCCCCGAACGACAGCTCGCGATCCGCCGGCTGGAGCTGCTCATCGAGGAGGCGCTCGGCGCTTTGCCGCATCGGCATCGCGCCGCACTCGTGCTATGCTATCTCGAGGGTCTGTCGAACCTGCTCGCCGCGGAGATGCTCGGCCTCAATCTGAAGGCCATGGAGTCGCTGCTGTTCAGGGCACGGCGGAGTCTGCGCGAGCAGTTGGAGCGAATGGACGTGGCGGTCGAGGATCTGGAGTTGCTGGCATGAGCGCGAGCGAGAACCGCAAGGACGAACTTGCGGCGCGCGCGCTGTCGCGCCTGTCCGACCCGCCGCTCCCCAACGGGCTGGCGGCGCGGATCACCGCTCGCGCGACGGCTGTGCCGCAGATCGGAACCGTTGCAGCCGAGCGGCCTCCCGTGGCCGCATCGCCCCTGACAGAGACTGCGCCCTCAGTTGAGCCGGCGGGCTCTTCGCGGCGGCGCTGGCACCTCTATGCCGCCGCATCGGCCGCTGCGGCGGTGCTCCTGTCGGTGGGCATTCTCGCCGGCATGGGCGACCGGCAGGAGGGCCGGCCCGCGCTGGCGAAGGAAGAAGCGGTCGTTCCGTTGCCGCGGGTGCAGCAACAGCAGGCGCCCGCCGAGTTCGTCGATGCCGCCCCGCGCGCACCCGAAGCCGCGAAACCGACCGGAAAGGCGCCGCCGGCTGCCGCTCCGAAAATGATTCTTCCGGTTCCCGTGCCGATACCGCCAGCCGAACTCGCTTCGGGTGGCAAGCCGGCCGAAGCCGGGAAGCCCGTCGAGGATCGCAACCCGCCGGAGCGGCTGGCGCAGACCGGCCCGGGGGTCGGCCCGCAAGGGGTCTCGCAGGGCGGCTCCACTTCGATACCCGTCTATGGACCTCCGGCGCCCACCGGGCTCGGCATAGCGGGATCGGCCGGCGGTCCGGCCTCTTTTCCGGGCGAAACGGGCAATGACAGCCGGCCGCCGCGCAGCGCGCCAACGGGTCCCCCACCGAGCAGCCTTCCCGGACCATCGACGCCGCGGGGCCCCGGACCGAGGCGCTGAACGACAGGCAAGGGGCTTTCAACGGCGCATAGGCCGGCAATGTGCCTCGTCTCCGGGATCCAGCCCGAAAGCTGCCAATCCGCTATCGGCATTAGCGGCCGATTTTTCCGTGCTGTGCAAAGCCGGCAGAGCCAAAGAGACCGGGATTTAAACGAGACGAGTTCCGGATCGTAACCAGCACATCTGCCCGACCTGTGGACAAGGTGGGCTAACAAGTGGACTGAAAGCCTTCATTTCAGGCTATGTAATTGAAAATACGCCATAAACTGGCTATGATGGTGCGGTCGAGAAGACTCGAACTTCCACGGCCTTTCGGCCACAACGACCTCAACGTTGCGCGTCTACCAGTTCCGCCACGACCGCACATCATGATGGTCCGGACGGGTCCGGCACCAGGTAGGAGCGGGCGCCTAGCAAAGCTTTCCCGGTGATGCAAGCGAGCTTCGCCGCATTTATTTTTGCGGGCGCAAACAAGCGGCGCCTGCTGCTGCCGTCGATGTCATTGAACCGACTCGAAAGAGTCACCGAAATGTCACGGCTCTGGCGTCAGACCGTCATCGAATCACCCTAGTGGCGGCGTCACCGGGGGCGAGACGGCAAATCTCTTCTCATCCGCGGCGTGTTTTTCATCAGGGGCGCCCCAAGCGCACACCGGGAACGGAGATTTTCATGGCGGCTTTCGCACGCATTCGTTTGGTCATGCTTAGCGGCGTGGCCTGTTCCATCCTTGCGGCGTGCGGTGCCGACGGCGTCGCTTCGCCGGGTGAAGGCGTGATCGTTATCCCGACGCCGACGCCGACCCCCACGCCGACGCCGACCCCGACGCCGACCCCGCCGTCGACCGTCACCCCGGCCGCGAACTGCCCGACCATCGCGGGCCCCGACCAGCTTACGAACCTCGGCACCATCTCGGGTCCCGGCGGTGAATGGCGCAACTGCGGCTTCCCGACGCGCTTCACCGCGACGACCGCCATCTCGAAAGTCCCGGGCGTCATCTACTCGCTTCCCGGCCGCGTCGACGTCGGCACCGACCAGGGCGCGACGAGCACGAACAATGTCGTCACGCTGACGATCGATCCGGGCGTGACCATCTTCGGCGCGACGGGCGTGTCCTTCCTCGCCGTCAACCGCGGCAACCGCATCGATGCCGTCGGCACTCCGACGCAGCCGATCATCTTCACCGGCCGCGGCAACGTCGTCGGCTCGGCGAACGACCAGACGTCGCAGCTGTGGGGCGGCGTCGTCCTGCTCGGCCGCGCGCCGATCACCGACTGCCTTGCGCCGGGTGCAACGCCGGGCACGGCGGCCTGCGAACGCGATACCGAAGGCACGTCGAACGCGCTCTACGGCGGCGCGCAGCCGGGCGACAACTCGGGCCGCCTGTCCTATGTCCAGATCCGCTATTCGGGCTTCATCCTGTCGGCGGCGAGCGAACTTCAGGGCCTGACGCCTTCGGGCACCGGCTCGGGCACCCAGATCGACCATGTCCAGATCCACAACAGCTCGGACGACGGCATCGAAGTGTTCGGCGGCCGCGTGAACATGAAGCATCTGGTGATCACGGGCGCCGAAGATGATGGCCTCGATACCGACGTCGGCTACAAGGGCAACATCCAGTACGTCATCGGCGTGCAGCGTGAAGGCGGTGCGGTCGGCGACTCGATGATGGAAATCGACTCGAACGGCAATGAAGACGCGGTTCCGCGCCAGAATGTCGCGATCTCGAACTTCACCTATATCCACCGCAACAATGCGGCGGGCAACGGTGTGTCGATCCTCATCCGCGGCGGCGCCGACTACACCTTTGCCAACGGCCTGATCGTGGCGCCCGGCTTCCGCTGCCTCGGCATCAACAGCGCGACGACCACCAACCCGACGAACGCGGCGCTCGACGAAGCCGGCCCGCCGGTCTTCCGTTCGGTGTCGATGCAGTGCAACTCGACGCCGTTCCGCGGCACCAGCGGCGTCACCGACGCGCAGGTGCAGGCGATCTTCGACGCCGGCACGAACAACCGCACGACCTATACGCCGTCGCTGACCAGCCTGTTCATCAACGGTGCGACCGAAACCGGCTTCACGCCCTTCAACGCGAAGACGCTGAACGCCTTCTTCGACACCACCGCCTATGTCGGCGCCGTGCGCGACGCCAACGACACCTGGTACCAGGGTTGGACCTGCAACTCGTCGACCGCGAACTTCGGTACGACGAGCGGTAGCTGCAGCGCCATTCCGACGACCTGATCGCTCGCGATCCAATTGGGGAGCGGGCACGCCTTGCACGGCTGGCCCGCTCCCTTCCTGCATATTCTCGGGGACTTTCCATCATGACCAAGTGGCCGATCTTTGCCAGCCTGCTCCTCCTCAGTTCCGCCCTCGTGGCGCCCGCAGCGCTCGCGCAGGACCCCGGGGCCCCGGCCCCCGATGCGCCGCCGGTCACGACCGAAGCGCCCGCTGCAGAGGAACCCGCCGCCGACAGTGCCGCGGCGCAGGACGAGGAAGGCGATGTTTCGATCCCCGGCGGCGCCGACCAGGAAATCGTCGTTACCGGCCGCTTCACGCCCAATGTCGTTCGCGCGACCCCCGAAGTCGTCTCGGTCCTCTCGTCGGCCGATATCGCGCGCACCGGCGAAGGCGACATCTCGGGCTCGCTGCAGCGCGTCACCGGCCTGTCGGTCGTCGGCAGCGGTTTCGTCTATGTCCGCGGTCTCGGCGATCGCTACTCGCTCGCGCTCCTCAACGGGTCGCCGCTGCCGAGCCCCGAGCCGCTGAAGCGCGTCGTCCCGCTCGACATCTTCCCCTCGAACGTCATCGATTCGACGCTCGTCCAGAAAAGCTATTCGGCGAACTTTCCCGGCGAATTCGGCGGCGGCGTGATCAACCTCACGACCAAGGCGATCCCGCGCGAGCCGTTCCTGACGCTGTCGGGCGGCATCGGCTGGGACAGCGAGACGACGAACGAGCTTGGCTATACCTATTATGGCAGCGACACCGACTGGACCGGGTTCGACGATGGCACACGCGACGTTCCGCCGCTCCTGAAGGCCGCCTTCGCGAGCGGAAAGCCGATCCTGCAGGGCGCCGACTTTTCGCAGAACGATCTCGAAGCGATCCAGATGGAGCTGGTCAACGCCGAAACGACGCTGCTGCAGCAGAACAACCATATCCCGGTCAACTGGTCGGCGGGTATCACCGGCGGCACGACCATTCCCTTCGCGAACGGCGAACTCGGCATCATCGCAACCGCGGGGATCAGCAACAAGTGGCGGACGCGCGACACGCTCCAGCAGACCTCGCTCAACCAGGATCTCTCGGGCGATCCGCAGACGAGCTATAACCGCGTCATCACCGACAACCGGATCGTGGTGAACGGCCTGCTCGGCTTCGGCCTCGAAATCGGCGAACACAAGCTGCGCTGGACCAACCTCTACATCCGCGACACGCTGAAACAGGCGCGGCTCGGCCTCGGCACCGACGCGAACCAGGTCGGCCGCGACATCATGAAGCAGGACACCGCCTGGTACGAACGCCAGCTGATCAACACGCAGTTCGTCGGCGAATTCCACTTCGACCGGCTCAAGCTCGACCTGCGCGGCGCCTACGCCAATTCGCAGCGTGAAGCGCCCTACGAGCGCGGCTTCACTTATGTGCGCACCAACCTGCCCGTCGCGCAGGACCCGACGGGCGACAAGTTCGTCAACGACCTCGGCGGCAACCGCGGTGACGCGACGATCGCTTTCTCGGATCTCAACGAGGATCTGTGGTCGGGCGGCGTCGACCTGTCGTACGAGCTGGCGCCCCGGATCACGGCGACGGTCGGCTATGCGTATAGCGATACGAGCCGCACGGCGGTGCGCCGCGCCTTCCAGTTCCGCGCCTCGGGCCTGCCCGTCGCGGTGACCCAGCTGCGCCCCGACTATCTGCTCTCCGACGCGACGATCCAGCTCTATGACATCGCGCTGGTCGAAACCTCGGCGCAGGACGGCACCGCCGCCTTCGACGCGGCGCTGACCACCCACGCCGGCTATGCGCAGCTGCAGGCCGAGATCGTCCCGGGCATGAACGCCAACATCGGCGTGCGTTACGAAGACGGCAAGCAGACGGTCGTTCCGATCGACCTGTTCGGCACGGGCGGCAGCGCGATTGCCCAGACCAACCTCAGGAACGACTATTGGCTGCCCGCCGTCACGCTGACCTGGGAAGTCGCGCCGGACATGCAGCTGCGCCTCAATGCGGCGAACACGATCGCCCGTCCGCAGTTCCGCGAACTGATCGCGCAAATCTATCAGGACCCCGAATCGAACCGTCAGTTCCGCGGCAACCCGTCGCTCCGCGACAGCGAGCTGTGGAACGCCGAAGTGCGCTACGAATGGTATTTCGCCAAGGATCAGCGGCTGACCGCCGCCGGCTTCTTCAAGAAGATCGAAAACCCGATCGAGGCCTATACCTCGCTCAGCACCGACTCGATCGCCAATACCAGCTTCGCCAACGCGCCCAAGGCCCTGCTCTACGGCGGCGAGATCGAGGTCCAGAAATATATCGCGCTCGACACGCTGTCGGATTCGTCTTTCTGGGCGAGCCGCCGCCTCGTGCTGATCGGCAACTACACCTACACCAAGTCGGAAATCCAGGTTGGTCCCGGCGATACGACCGTGATCAACGGCGTGGTGCAGGACGCCAACAACTTCTTCTTCGACGGCTCGCCGCTGACCGGCCAGTCGGACCATCTGGTCAATTTCCAGATCGGGCTCGAGGATCAGGACAGGCTGTCGCAGCAGACCCTGCTCGTCACCTATGCCAGCCCGCGCGTTACCAGCCGCGGCCCGTCGGGGCAGCCCGACATTCGCGAAAAGCCGGGCATTTCAATCGATTTCGTCGCGCGGCAGGGGATCAATCTGCTGAACAAGGAAATCGAGCTCAAGTTCGAGGCGCGCAACCTCACCGGGCGCACCTACAAGGAAGTGCAGGAATTCGGTGACAACCGCATCTTCCTCAACCGCTACAAGCTGGGCCGCACCTTCTCGCTCAGCGCGTCGCTCAAATTCTGAGACCTGTATCCTCCCCGCCGCGGCGGGAAGGATCGTTTCGGGCCGTCGCTGCGGACTCGCCCGGCCGTCAAAAAACTGTAATCTTCCGGTCAACTGATTGTCACCAATCGCCCCTAGGCGATTCGCAGGCACGGCCTTTCAGTTGGGGGACAGGGACGATTTCATGGCGACGCTGATGTCCGGATCGGCCGTTCGGCTGCCGCGCGCGCTGCCAACGTGGCTGCGCGTCGGGCGGCGTTCGCCGCGCGAAATCTGGCCGATGCTGCTCGCGGGCCTGCTCGGCGCCTTGCTGGTCTGGCAATGCGTCCGGCTGCTCTGGACTTTGCTGACGCCGCTGTCGCCGCTCGGCGCGTGGCAGCCGCAGGCGGCGGTGATCGCCTCGCCCGCCGAACGGCGCGCGCTCTTTTCCAGCCTCGATCCCTTTTTCCGCGGCAACGCCCAAGGGCCGGCGTCGGCGACCGTCACCTCGGCGGGCCTCACCCTGTTCGGCATCAACCTCAACGAAGCGACCGGCGGCGGCTCGGCGATCATTGCGGGCGAGGACGGGATCCAGACCAGCTACGCCGTCGGCGACGAGATCGCGCCGGGGCTGAAGCTCGCCGGCGTCGCGTTCGACCATGTGCTGCTCGACCGGGGAGGCGCGCGCGAAAGCCTGTTTATCGACCAGAGCGGCGACGCACCCGTCGCCAATCCGGCAGGCCCGCTGCCCGCACCGACGCCCGAAATCGGGTCGACCCCGGCCGGCGCAAGTGCGAGCGGCGAAATGACCCCCGCCGCGATCAAGGCCGGCGTCGGCTTTGCCCCGCGCACCGAAGACGGCCGCGTCACCGGCATCGTCGTCCAGCCGCAAGGCGACGGCGCGGCTTTCCGCGCCGCTGGCCTGCGTCCGGGCGACGTCGTCCGTTCGGTCAACGGCCGGCCGATCGGTTCGGCGGGCGATGCCGCCGCCCTCGCCAGCCAGCTGACCCCGGGCGCGCGAATCGCACTCGAGGTCGAACGCGGCGCCAACGTCGTTCCCGTCGCCATTTTCCTTTCGAAGCAATAGGTTTTATGCGCCTCAAACTGTCCCTGATGCTCGCCGCCGCGCTGATTTCCGCCACGCCCGGCCCCGCATTCGCCCAATATACGCTGAACGTGCGCGACGCCGATATCCGCGCCTTCATCCAGGATGCGGCGCGGATTACCGGCCGTACCTTCGTCATCGACGGCCGCGTCAACGGCAAGGTGTCGGTCGTCACCGACCGGCCGCTGTCGCGCAGCGAATATTTCGAGATTTTCCTCGCGACCTTGCGCTCGAACGGCCTCGTCGCGGTGCCCGGACCGAACGGCAGCTATCGCGTCCAGCCGATCGACGGCGCCGCGGCGCAGCCCGGCCGCATCGGCAGCGGCGGCGCGGCGCAGAACCAGTTCGTCACCGAAATCATCCGCCTGCGCCATATCGACGCCGTCGCGGCGGTCGAAACGCTGCGCCCGCTCGTCAGCCCGCAAGGTTCGCTCACCGCGAACCGCAACGCCAACAGCCTCGTCGTCGCCGACTTCGCGGACAATATCCGCCGCATCCGCGCGCTCGCGTCGAGCATCGACCGCGACAGTTCGACCAGCCAGATTGTCACGCTGAAGAATGCCGGCGCGCGCGAGATCGCCGCCGCGCTCACCGCGCTTGTCCCCGCGGCGGGCGAGGGCGCACGCGCGCCGCTCGCGATCGTGCCGATCGACAGCAGCAATGCGATCGCCCTGCGCGGCGACCAGGCGCTGGTCGCGCGCTTCGTGTCGATGGCGAACGACCTCGATGCCAAGGCGGCGGGCGGGACCGAGCTGCGCGTCTATTGGCTTGAGCATGCGAACGCCGAAACGCTGCTGCCGACGCTGCAACAGCTCATCGGCGGCGGCAGCGATCCCGCACAAAAGGCGGGTTTGCCGCCTGCATCGACCTCGTCGTTGTCCTCGTCCAATGGCGGCAGCGCGCCGATGGGGGCAGCCTCCGCCCCGGCTGCCCCGACGTCGGTCGGCGGCGGCGGAAGCGGCAGCATCTCGACCCGTGGTCCCGCGATCGTCACGCGCTACGAGGGCGCCAACGCGATCATCGTCGCGGCGAACAGCGAAGTGCAGCGGATGCTCGGCGAACTGATCCGCCAGCTCGACAGCCGGCGCCAGCAGGTGCTCGTCGAGGCGATCGTCGTCGAGATCGGCGACGACGCCGCGAAGCGGCTTGGCGTCCAGTTCCTGCTTGGCGGCAAGAATATCCCGTTCATCGCGACGAGCTACAGCAATGCGCAGCCCAACATCCTGACGCTCGGCGGCGCCTATGCCGCGACCAAGCTGACGCAGGACAAGACGACTGTCGACGGCGAAACCGTGGTCACCCAGACGACGAGCTCGCTCGGCAACAGCCTGCAGGAAGCGGCGGCGGCGTCGCTGCTCGCGGCGAGCGGCGGCTTCGCCGGTTTTGCGGGCGACATCGGCAAGAACACGATCTTCGGCGCGATCATCAACGCGGTGAAGTCGGACACGACGTCGAACCTGCTCGCGACGCCGCATATCGTCACGCTCGATAATCAGGCGGCGAAATTCCTCGTCGGCCAGGACGTCCCGATCACGACCGGGGAGCAACTGGGCGACAATTTCGAAAATGCCTTCCGCACCGTCCAGCGTGAAGAGGTCGGGATCAAGCTGGAAGTGACGCCGCAGGTCAATGGCGCCGGCGAAGTGAAGATGTTCCTCCGTCAGGAAGTGTCGAGCGTCGCCGGCCCCGTGTCGTCGCGCAACAGCGACCTCATCCTCAACAAGCGCGCGTTCGAGACGGTGCTGACCGTCGACGACGGCGAGATTCTCGCGATCGGCGGCCTGCTCAACGACGACGAACGCAAGACGATCGAACGCATCCCGCTGCTCAGCGACATTCCTCTGCTCGGCGAGCTGTTCAAATCGCGCAGCCGCACGCGGTCGAAGACCAACCTGATGGTCTTCATCCGCCCGACGATCCTGCGCAATCGCGAAGACAATGCCGCGCTCACCGCGCGCCGCTACGGCTATATCCGCGACTTCCAGCTCCAGCGGAATCCTGATGTGGAACCCGCGATCGATACGCTGGTGCGCGACTATCTCGGTGCGGTGCCGCCGGTGCCGAGCGCAGCCACGCCCGCCGATGTCACCGTCGGCCCGGTGAACCTGCCCGAACTGCGCGGTCCCGACGGCAATGTTATCTCGACCGACGTCCCGCCCTCGATTTCGCAGGCGCCCGCACCGCCTGCCGGAGACCTTCCGTGACCGACATCGAACCGGCGGCGCCTCCCCCGGCGCCGGTTGATATTCCCTATGGCTTTGCCCGCGCACATGGCGTCGTCATTGCGCCCGGCGAAAACGGCGTCTGGCTCGCGACCCTGCGCGAAGGCAGCGACCCCGCAGTGCTGATCGAGGTCAAGCGCTACCTTGCGCAGCCGCTGCGCGTCGCGACCGCCGATGCAGCCGATTTCGACCGGCTGCTGTCCGACCATTATGCCGTCGACAGTTCGGCCGCGGCGATGGCGGGCTCGCTCGACGGCAGCGACATCGATTTCAGCCTGCCGAGCGCCGAGGACCTGCTCGACAGCGCCGACGATGCGCCCGCGATCCGCCTGATCAACGCGATCATCGCCGAAGCGGTGCGGCAAGGGGTCAGCGACATCCATATCGAACCCTATGAAAGCGGGCTCGTCGTGCGGATGCGTACCGACGGCGTGCTGCGCGAGCATCTGCGCATGCCTCCCCATGTGGCTCCGGTCGTCGTCAGCCGCATCAAGGTGATGGCGCGCCTCGACATCGCCGAGCGCCGCGTGCCGCAGGACGGGCGCATCGGGCTGACGCTCGCGGGCAAGGCGGTCGACGTGCGCGTCTCGACATTGCCGAGCCGTGCGGGCGAGCGCGTCGTGATGCGTATCCTCGACAAGGATGCGGCGGGGATCGATTTCGATGTCCTCGGCCTGTCGGGCGCCGCCGACCAGATCTTGCGCGAGGCGCTCGCCGAACCCAATGGCATCATCCTCGTCACCGGTCCGACGGGGTCGGGCAAGACGACGACGCTTTACGCCGCGCTCAAGCAGCTCAACGACGGCCAGCGCAACATCCTGACCGTCGAGGATCCGGTCGAATATGCCGTCGACGGCGTCGGCCAGACGCAGGTGAACAGCAAGGTCGGGCTCGACTTCGCCGCGGGCCTCCGTGCGATCCTGCGCCAGGATCCCGACGTCGTGATGGTCGGCGAAATCCGCGACCGCGAAACCGCCGATATCGCGGTGCAGGCGTCGCTGACCGGCCATCTCGTGCTCTCGACCGTCCACACCAATGACGCCGTGGGGGCGATCACGCGCCTCAAGGATCTGAAGGTCGAACCCTTCCTGCTCGCCTCGACCTTGCGCGCGGTGCTCGCGCAGCGGCTGGTGCGCAAGCTGTGCGACCATTGCCGCGAGCCGGTGCAGGCCGACAACAGCATCGCCGCGATGCTCGGCCTCGACATCGGCACCGTGATCTGGCGTCCCAAGGGCTGCGATCAGTGCGGCCAAAGCGGCTTCAAGGGACGGATCGGCGTATTCGAGGCGATCAAGGTCGACGAGACCGTGCGCCGCTATATCTATAATGGCGGCGACGAGGCGATGATTGCCAGGCACGCCTTCCTGAAATCGCCGACGCTGGCGTCGGCGGCGCGGACGATGGTCGCGAAGGGGCTGACGACCGCCGAGGAGGCGATCCGCATCGCGCGGCGCGAGGATGTCGATGCCTGATTATCGCTATGTGGCGATCGACAGCCAGGGCCGCGAGCGCAAGGGGAGGCTGACCGCCGCGAACGACGATGCCGCGCGCGCCGACCTGATGCGGCGCAAATTCCATATCGTCGCGGTCGAGGCAGCGGGGGCGAAGCCCGCGGGCCGCGCGCTGTTCGCGTTCCGCCGCAACAGATTGTCGAGCAAGGACCTCGCGCTCTTCACGCGCCAGCTTGCGACGCTCGCCGAGGTCGCTCCGCTCGAAGAGGCGCTGCGCACGCTGACGCGTCAGAGCGAGGCCGAAAGTGCGCGGGCCGTCATCGGCGACGTTCACGCCGGGCTGCTCGAAGGCCGCCGCCTCGCCGACGCGATGGCGCGTCAGCCCGCGAGCTTCCCGCCGCTCTATCGCGCGATGGTCGCGGCGGGCGAAACCACGGGCAGCCTGACGACGATCCTCGCGCGCCTCGCCGACCTGCTCGAACGCCAGGCCGAGGTGCGCGGCAAGCTGATCGCCGCGCTCGCTTATCCGGTCGTGCTCGCGATCGTCGCAATCGGCGTCGTCGCCGCGCTGATGATCTTCGTCGTCCCGCGCGTCGTCGAACAATTCACCGACGTCGGCCAGCAGCTGCCGTTCCTGACCCGCGCGGTGATCGCAATCTCCAGCTTCGCCGCGAACTGGTGGTGGCTGATTGCGCTGCTGGTCGCCGGGGCAGGATTCGGCTGGGCGACCGCGATGCGCCGCCCGGCGTTCAAGGCGGGTGTCGATGCGCGCTTGCTGCGTCTGCCGCTTTTCGGCCGCTTGCTGCGCGATCTTTATGCCGCACGCTTCGCGCGCACCTTGTCGACGATGGTGTCGAGCCGCCTGCCGCTCGTCGAGGGGCTGCGCCTGACGCTCCCGACGATCCGCAATGCCGCGCTCGCGGGCGCGACCGCGACGATCGTCGATCAGGTGCGCGCGGGCGGCAGTCTGTCGGCCGCACTCCGCGACGCCGGGGTCTTTCCGCCGCTGCTCGTCTATATGACCGCCAGCGGCGAAAGCGCGGGGCGGCTCGAGCAGATGCTCGAGCGCGCCGCCGATTATCTCGAGCGCGAATTCGACCGGTTTACGGCCGCGTCGATGGCGCTTCTCGAACCTGTCATAATTGTCGTTATGGGGTCGTGCGTTGCCCTTATCATCCTCGCCATCCTGCTTCCGATCCTTCAGTTGCAGAACCTAGCCGGACTATGAAAATGTCGCTGATGCAGCTATTCTTTCGCCTGATGCTCGATACCTCCTTTTCCGGCGAGGGCCGGCCCCCGGTCCAGCGCCGCCGCCAGAAGGGCGAGCGCGGCTTTACGCTGACCGAGTTGATGGTCGTGATCTTCATCATCGGCCTCTTGGCGACGGTCGTGATGATCAACGTCCTGCCCAGCCAGGACCGCGCGATGGTGACCAAGGCCAAGGCGGATATTGCGACGCTCGAAACCGCGCTCGAACAATATCGCCTCGATAATCTGACCTACCCCGCCTCGACCGACGGGCTGAACGCGCTCAGCACGCCGCCGCCGGCGCTCGCGCAGCCCGAACGCTATCGCCGCGGCGGTTATATCAAGAAATTGCCCGCCGATCCGTGGGGGCGCCCCTATAATTATCAGGCGCCGGGCCCGAACGGGAAGGCGTTCGACGTCTGGTCGCTCGGTGCCGACGGCGCCCCCGGCGGGACCGACGACAATGCGGATATTCGCAGCGACGGCTGAGACGCGTACGCGTCCCCACGCCAACGGCTTTACCCTCGTCGAACTGATGGTCGTGCTCGCGATCATGGCGCTCGCGGCGACCGCCGTCGTGCTCACCATCCCCGGCGAGGAACGCAGCGTGCGCAGCGAGGCCGACCGGCTTGCCGCGCGGCTCGCCGCCGCGCGCGACGTCGCGGTGATCGAGGGCCGCAGCGTCGCGGTCAATTTTGCGCCGTCGGGCTATGGCTTCGAACGGCGGATCGCGGGCGAATGGCAGCCGCTTCCCGGCCGCGCCTTCGAACAGCGGAGCTGGCCCGGCGACGTGCGCTTTGCCGCGGGCAACGGACAGGGCGCAGCGCGCATCCTGTTCGACCGCGTCGGCACCAGCCCGACGCCGCAGGCGATCGTGCTCACCGGCGGCGATGCGCGCGAGATCGTGCGCGTCTCGGCGACCGGGGAGGTCAGCCGTGGGCAGTGAACGCGCCAGGGACGCGGAAAGCGGCTTCACTTTGCTCGAAATGCTCGTGGCCTTGAGCGTGATCAGCATCGCCGCGCTCGCGCTCGTTCGCCTCGACGCCTATGCGGTGCGCACCGCGGGCGACCTCGACGAAAGCACGATGGCAGGGATCGTCGCGCAGAACCGTGCAGTCGAACTGTGGACCGACCCGGCGCCGCCGACGATCGGCAACAGCGCGATCGGTGTTGCGAACGCCGGGCGCAACTGGCGTGTCGAACAACGCGTCGCGAAGACCGCCGACGACGCCTTGCTGCGCATCGACCTGCTCGTTCGGCCCGAGAGCGGGCGCGGACAGGCGGCGCTCACGATCATCCGGCCGTCGCGATGAGAGACGAACGCGGTTTCACCCTCGTCGAGATGCTCGTCGCGCTCTCGATCTTCGCGGCGATCGCGGCGATGGGCGTCGGCCTGCTGCGCAGCAGCGTCGACACGCAGGATGCGGTGCAGGAACGGCTGAAGGCGATGGGCGGCATCAACCGGCTCCGCGCCGTGATGGCGAACGACCTCGCGCAGGCCGTACAGCGCTCGACGCGCGGGCCGGCGGGGGAGGCGGTTCCGGCCTTTGTCGGCTCGTCGAACGGCTTTGCCTTTGTCCACAGCGGCGCGGGGTCGCTCGAAGGAAGCCCGCGCCCGAGTGTCGAGCGCGTCGCTTATGCGCGCGTCGGCGACGAATGGCGCCGCGCAACGCAGCCGATGCTCGACGGCACTGCGCTCGGCGAGGGCGACCGTCTGGTCGGCGATGTCGCCGGCGTTGCCGTGCGATATCGCGACGAGCGGGGCAATTGGGGCGAGAGCTGGAGCTCGGAGCCCGGGGACCGTCTGCCGCGTGCGGTCGAGGTGCGGCTGGTACGGACCGGACGCGAGGCGCTGACGATGCTGTTCCTGACCGCGCCGGCCTTGCCCCCGCCGGCGGCCGGAGGGGTACCAGCACCATGAGGCGCGGCGCGAGGGACGAACGCGGGGCGGCGCTGCTCAGCGTGTTGCTGCTCGTTGCGGTGATGGCGGTGATCGCAGCCACTGCGCTCGACCGGCTGACGCTCGCGACGCGCATCGCCGGCAGCGCGGCGACGGTCGATCAAGGCCGCGCCTATGCCTTCGCCGCCGAGCAGATCGCACTTCGCCGCGTCGCTGATCTGGTCGGACGCGATCCCGCGAAGCTGACCTTGGCAGGCGGCTGGCTGGGCCGCGATTTTACGCTGCCGCTGCCCGGCGGCGAAGGGCGGGCGAAGCTGACCGACGCCAATAATTGCTTCAACCTCAACAGCCTCGTCGCCGAAACGGCGCCGGGGCGCTTCAGCCAGCGATCGGGGTCGATGCGCCAGTTCGGCGAATTGATGACCTTGCTCGGGATCGATCCGGGGCAGGCGCAAGCGATCGCGGGCGCGGTGGCCGACTGGATCGACAGCGACAGCAACGAAGGCCCGCTCGGCGCCGAGGACAATGCCTATCGCGCGATGCAGGGCGCCTATCTGCCCGCGAACCGCAAGATGGCCGATGTCAGCGAGCTCCGCGCGGTGCGCGGCGTGACACCGAAGATCTACGCGCAGCTCAAAGCTTGGGTGTGCGTGCTGCCGACGACCGAGCCGGTGCGGTTGAACGTCAACACGCTCGCGCCCGAACAGGCGCCGCTGGTCGCGATGCTGCTGCCCGGCGAAATCACGCTCGCCGACGCGCGGGCGGCGCTGGCGGCACGCCCTGCAGGCGGCTATGGCAGCAGCGTGCGATTCTGGGATTCGGGTCCGTTCGAAGGACGAAAGCCGCAGGATGATGTCGCCGAACAGGCAGGCGTGACCAGCCGCTGGCTGACGCTGACGACGAATGTGACGATGGGGGACGGGTTTTTGACGGCAGTTTCGCTCATCGATGCCAATGGCGGCGCTCCGTCCGCCGGAATTGCGCCGCCCATGATCGTGCGCCGCGATTGGGGCGAGAGCGATTAGGGCATGAATCCGCATATGGCACATTCGAGGTTTGAAGCGATTTTGTTCAGGACTAGGAAGCGGGACGCAGGCATATGAGTATATTCCAAGGCTCGCTGACGCAGCCATGGACAAAATCGGTCAAATCCCTTCGGGACGTCGAAATGGCTTCGATCTCGACTCCGCGCGGTCTTGCAGATGGAACCACCATCGGCGGCGACCGCGCGGAGTCGATATCTTTGCCATTTCGGCGCCTCGAAGGTGCCATATGCGGATTCATGCCCTAAAATGCCGCGCACGCTGGTTCTCTGGCTGCCTCCGGTGGCGACGCTTGGCGAAGATGATACGCCCCAGCCCGCGTGGCTGCGCGTCGATGATGGCGTCATCGTCGATAGCGGGCAGGATGACGGCTGGGTCGGTGCGTGGGAGCAACCCCGCGATGACGGCCCCGATGACCGGCTGGTCGCGCTGGCACCCGCTGCCGACGTGCCGCTGCACTGGCTCCACTATCCCGACGCCGCCCCCGCGCAGGCCGCCGCCGCGGCGCGCATCGATACGCTGAAGCATAGCCTTGGCGATGCCGCGGCGCTCCATGTCGTCGCCGGCCAGCCCGCCGGCGAGGGACAGGCGGTCCCTGTTGCGGTGACCACCCACGCCGCGATGACGGCGTGGACCGACTGGCTGAAGGCGCGCGGCCTGACTCCGGCCGCCATCATCCCCGCCGCGGCCGCGGTGCCGCCGCCCGAGCCCGACACGCTGTGGACCGCCGAGGTCGGCGGCGAGCAGGTCGTCCGCACCGCCGACCGCGCATATGTGTCCGATCCCGAGCTCGATCCGCTGATCGCGGGCGGTCGCCCCGTTGCGCCGCTCGATGCCGACCGGATGCGCGAAGCCCTGCTGCTGACGCTCGCCGCCCCGCCGCTCGACCTGCTCAGCGGAGGGTGGAAACCCAAACGCAGCTGGTCGGTCGATCCGGCGATGTTGCGACTGGCGAAGCGTCTGGCGATCGCGCTGGTCGTCGTCAGCCTGCTGGTCCCGATCGTCTATGCCATACGCCTCGCGTCCGACACGGCCCGCGCGGAGGATGACGTCGTTGCCATGGCGAAAGAGGCGGGGGTGACCGCCGCCGACGCGACCGCCGCCGAAGCCGAACTCGATCGCCGTCTGGCCGCCGCCGGCGGCGGGCCGCTCGCTTTCTCGGTCCCGGCATCGGCGCTTTATGATGCGATGAGCGATACGCCCGGCGTGTCGCTCAAGACATTGTCGCATCGCACCGACGGGACGCTGACGACGACGCTCGCCGCGCCGCGCGTCGAGGATATCAACAAGGTGCTGCTCGCGCTGCAGGCACGCGGCTATCGCGTGACCGCGCAGCCGATGGCGGGCAGCGACGGCCAGCAGATGGCGAACATCACGATCCGGGCGGTGCCATGACCGGGCGATTGCAAAACTGGTGGATCGGCTTGTCGCCGCGCGAACGCTGGCTGGTCGGCATCGCGGGCGTGCTCGCGCTCGGCGTCCTGATCTGGGGCCTCGGGCGCCCCGCGGTCGCCGCATTCATCGATCTGGAAAGCCGGCATCGCGCCGCGATCGAACGCGAAGGACGTGTCGCCGCGAAAGTGCAATTGCTGGCGCAGCGTCCGGCGAAGTCGGTCGCCGCGACGGTCGATGCGGTCGCGATCGACCAGTATCTCGCGCAATCGGCGGGCGAGATCGGGCTGACGCTCGACCGCAACGAGGCGCGCGGCGAGGGTCAGGCGACGATCGCGATCGCGACGGCCAGGGCGCCGGTGCTCACCGACTGGCTCGCCTCGCTCGAGGGGCAGGGCTTCGTCGTCGACCAGCTGACGATCACCCCCGCCGCCGACGGCACCGTCGGGCTGACCGCCGAACTCCGGAAGGGCGGCCGATGAGCGCGCGCAGGCGTTGGGGCATTGCGGCGCTGCTGCTCGCGCTGATCCTTGTCATTGCGACCTTCCCGATGCGGCTCGCGCTTGGCCTTTCGGGCGCGACCGATGCGGGCATCACCGCGCGCGACGTGCGCGGCTCGATCTGGTCGGGCGAACTCGTCGAAGCCCGGCTCGGCGCGCTGCCGCTTGGCACGGTGCGCGCCAGCCTGTCGCCGCTCGCGCTGCTCGGCGGCGGCGTCGAACTCGCTTTTTCGCGCGCCGACGAACGGCTCGGCGCGCTGGCCGGGCGACTGCATGGCAGCAACCCGCGCGGTGTTTCGGATGTCACCGGCACGACCGCGATGTCGGGCGGACTCGGCATGATCCCCGTCGACACGATCCGCTTCGAGGGCGCGACGGTCCGGTTCGACGCTGCGGGCAAATGCGCCAGCGCGGCCGGCCGCATCCAGCTCGCGGTCACCGCACCGATCGCAGGGCTCGACCTCTCGCGCGGCCTGTCGGGACCGCTTGCCTGCGCGAAAGGGCGGGCGCAGGCGGCGCTCGTCAGCCAGTCGGGGATGGAACGGCTGACGCTGTCGTTCGACGGCAAAGGAGCCTACCGCGCGCAGTTCGCGATCAATGTCGACCGCGACCCGCCGATGGCGGCGGCGCTCGCCGCGCTGGGCTTCAAGGCGGGATCGGGCGGGTTCGTGCTGGCGACCTCGGGCCGCTTCTGACGTGAGCTTTCTCGATGCCTTGCCCTTCGGCACGGGCGTCGTCTTTGCCGGACTGATCGGGCTGCTTCTTGGCAGCTTTATCGCGACGCTGGTGCTGCGCTGGCCCGCAGGGCGCTCGGTGCTCGGTCGGTCGCAGTGCGACGGCTGTGGACGCTCGCTGGGCGCGGCCGATCTCGTGCCGCTGCTCTCCGCCCTTGCATCGCGCGGGCGCTGCCGGACGTGCGGTGCGTCGATCGCCCCCTTTCACTGGCGTGTCGAGCTGGGCTCGGCGCTGATCGGCGCTGCTGCGCTCACAGCCATGCCCGGCACGGCGGGATGGCTGTGGGCGCTGTTCGGCTGGCTGCTGCTGCCGCTCGCGCTCCTCGATGCGCGCCATTTCTGGCTCCCCGACCGCCTCAATGCCCTGCTCGCCATCGTCGGCGTGCTGCTGGCGGGGCCGATGCTCGGGACCACGCTGCCCGATCGCTGGATCGGAGTGCTTGCCGGAGGGATCATGCTCGCACTTGTCGCCTGGGCCTATCGCCGCGCGCGCGGTGCCGAGGGCATGGGCGGCGGCGATCCGAAGCTCGTTGCGGCAATCGGCGCGTGGCTCGGCTGGCAGGCGCTGCCGTTGATGCTGCTGCTCGCGAGCCTCGGCGGGATCGCATGGGCGCTTGCCGGACAACGAAAAGGGGACCAGCCGCTCGGTGAGCGACGGGTCCCCTTCGGTATCTTTGCCTGCACGGCTGCCTTCGCGACAGTGCCGTTGTGGCCGCTGCTTAGCGCCCGATAACGACGGTCACCGCGCGACGGTTCTTCGCATAGGCTTCTTCGGTCGAACCCATTTCGGCCGGGCGTTCCTTGCCATAGCTGATGACGCTGATCCGCGACGGGTCGACGCCGAGCGAGGCGAGATAGTTTTTCGCGGCGTTGGCGCGGCGTTCGCCGAGCGCGATGTTGTAATCGCGGGTGCCGCGCTCGTCGGCATGGCCTTCGAGCGTGACGCGGACGGCGGGATTGCGCTGCAGCCACTGCGACTGGGTCTGCAAGGTCGCCTGATCCTGCGCATCGACATTATACTGGTCGTAATCGAAGAAAACGCGGTCGCCCATGGCGCCAACGCTGGCGAGAAAATCTTCCTGCGACCCGGGGACCACGCCGGTGCCGGCGCCGGCGCCCGTATCGGTGCCGGTGCCTTCGGGGGCGGGGGGGAGCGTGTCAGGGGCCTTTTTCGCGCAGGCGCCAACAGCAAGCATGGTGATCGCCGCGATCATCGCGGTGCTTTTGCGTATCGTCATGTTTCTGTCCTCTTGTTGTTGAAATCATTCGTGCGGCCGAATTGGCCCGTTCAGGACGCGATAGTTGAACCCGATCGCGCCCCTTTGGTTCCGGTTTTCCTCAGGGAAGGACCGGGCCCCAGCTGGGGTCCGATCCGTCTTGCGGGGTCGGTAGACGGCGCATGTTCACGCCGGTCAGGTCGACCTGCCACAGGCTCGATTTGCCTTCGCGGCCCGGGGTGGTGCGGAAGAACTGGATGACGCGGCCGTTCGGCGACCAGGTCGGCGCCTCGTCCTGCCAGCTGTTGGTCAGCATCCGCGCGCCGCCGCCCGACGGGGTCATCACCCCTACGCGGAACTCGCCGCCGCCCATGCGGGTGAAAGCGATCAGGTCGCCGCGCGGCGACCATTCGGGGGTCGCGGCGCGCCCGCCGCCAAAGCTGATCCGCTGCTGGTTCGATCCGTCGATGTTCATCGTATAGATTTGCTGGCCGCCCGACCGGTCGCTTTCGAACACGATCTTCCTGCCGTCGGGCGAGAAGCTGCCCCCGACGTCGATGCCCGGGGTGCTCGTCAGCCGCACCGGCGTGCCCCCGTTTGCCGAGATGCGATAGATGTCCGTGTTGCCGTTCACCGCCATCGAATAGAGAATCTGCGTGCCGTCGGGCGACCAGCGCGGCGCGAAGGTCGCGTTCGCGCTTTCGGTCACCAGCTTCTGCGACCCCGCCGCGACGTCGTAGATGAAGACGCGGACGCGGTTATTCAAATAGCTGACGTAAACGATCTTCTTGTAATCGGGCGAGAAACGCGGGCTGATCGCGAGCGCCTGACCGTTGGTGATGAAACGGTGGTTGCCGCCATCGCTGTCCATGATCGCGAGGCGCTTGATGCGGTTCCCCTTCGGGCCGCTCTCGGCAATATAGGCGACGCGGCTGTCGAAGAAGGGCGCCTCGCCCGACAGGCGCGAATAGATGGCGTCGGCGCATTTGTGCGCGGCGCGGCGCCAGTCGCCGGGCTGGATTTCGAAGCCCTTGCGCACCAGTTCGCTGCCGAGCGCGGTGTCATACAGATAGCAGCCGACGACAAGGCCGCCGGTCCCGCTCGCATCGACGAAGCCGTGGACGACATTCTCGGCATTGCGCGCCTGCCATTCGGCAAAGCGGGGCGCCTGCACCTCGGCGCGGCTGATCGCGGGAATGCCGCTTGGCCCCATCGGAGCGTAAAGGCCGCTGCGTTCAAGGTCGGCGGCGATGACTTCGGCGATCTGGCGGCCGAGGCTGTCGGTACGCAGCCCGGCGACGCTTTGCACCGACGAGGTGGCGAGAGCGGGGATCGCGATGACCGTGCGCTCGTTCGACAATGTACCCGTTATGGATTCGCGCGGACCCTCGGGTTGCGGCAGCTGGATGGTGGGCTGCGGCTGAGCAGTGCTCTGGTCCTGGGCGATCGCGGGGAGGGACACCGTCGCCAGAACCCCTGCCATCAAATATCTCACTAGGGTCATGCTCATCTCGCTTTGTCAAAATCCAAGGTATAGTTTTGCCAGTAGCTGTAATTTTCCTCCGGCAAGTCGAAAGGCGCGGCCAGTTCGACCGCGCGTTTGGCACATTCCTGGTGCCGCTGGACCTGGAACTTGTTGCTGTCGTTCTGGCCGGTCGTCGAGACGCTGGTAAAGCCTGCGAGCGCGCCCGACTGGGTCAGGCGGAACCGCACGACCGTCTTCAACTGGTCGACATCGACCCCCGAAATGCGGCAGCCGTTCCAGCGCGGCGCGACCGCCGACTTGATGCTGACGTCGATCGAGCGACGGACCTCGGCGGCGGTCGCCGCGGCGGGGGCGCCCTTGCTCGCAGGCGATTTGGGCTGCGATCGCGAAAGCCCCTCGGCGATGCCGTCGAGGCGCCCGGTCGGGCGGGCGGGGCGATCCTTTGCTGGCGGCGCTTTCGGGGCGGCTTTCGGCTGCGCCTTTTGCGCCGCGGGCGGCTGCTTCGGCGGAGCCGCCTTCGGGCGTGCCACCTGTTTGGGCGTCGGGGCGGGGGTCGGCCGTACGACGGGCTCGGGGAGCGGCGGCGCCGGCACCGGTTCGGGCGCCGCGATATCGATATTGTCCTCTTCGCCGAGCCGCGCCGCCGGCGGCGTCTCGCTGATGACCGGCGCGGTCGATTGCACCGCGCTTTCGGCGATCAGGTCGACCTCCATCGGGGGATTGTCGAAACGGCGCTCGCCCGCAGTCCACTGGACCGAGAGCAGGCCGATAATGACGACATGCGCCGCCACCGCGATGGCGAGCCCGCGTCCTTCATTCCCCCTCACTGCCCGTTGTTCGGCCATCGTCTCAGCCTATGGTCGCGTTTCTGAACCGGGCGTGACCGCGGCCGGTGCGCTGTCGGCAGCGCCCTCCGACCCCGTCGTCACCAGCGAAATCCGCGTCAATCCGGCGCGGTTGAGCTCGCCCATCACGCGCATCACGCGCCCGTAATCGAGCCCCTTGTCGGCGCGCAGCATGATCTGGCGCGGCTTGTCCTGGCCTTCATTCGCGCGCGCGATCGCGTCGAGCCGCGCGGGGAGTTCGGCCTCGGGTACGACCTCTTCGCCGATATAGAGCGTATCGTCGGCATTGACCGACAGTTGCACCGGTTCCTGATCCTCGGTCTCGACCGGTTTCGCCCGGCTTTCGGGGAGGTCGATGGGAACCGCGGAGGCAAGCAGGGGGGCGGTGATCATGAAGATGATCAAGAGCACCAGCATCACGTCTACGAGCGGGGTGACGTTGATTTCCGCGATCGGCGCGCGGCGGTGGCCGCGCCCGCGCCGTCCGCCGATGCCGCCCGAGGGTCCGGTCATCGCCATCAGGCTTCGACCTCGAGTTCGCGGCTGAACGTGGCGTGCAGCCCGTCGGCAAAGCGGCCGAGCCGCGATTCGAGCCGGTTCAGGCGCTGCGAGAAGGCATTGTAGGCGATCACCGCGGGGATGGCAGCGAACAGGCCGATCGCGGTCGCGAACAGTGCTTCGGCGATCCCCGGTGCGACGACGGCAAGGCTGCTGTTATTTTCCGCCGCGATCGCGGTGAAGCTGCGCATGATGCCCCAGACGGTGCCGAAGAGGCCGACGAAGGGCGCGACCGAACCGATCGTCGCCAGCGTGCCGATCTTTTCGGCGAGCCGGTCGACTTCGCCCGCGACCGCCGAGTTCATCGCAATGCCGAGGCGTTCGCGCGTGCCTTCGCGATCGACAATCTTCCCCTTGGTCGACCGGCGCCACTCGCTGATTCCCGCGCCCAGCACCCTGGCGCTCGGCAGGTCCTCGCCGCTGTTCTTGTCGAAGAATTTGTCGATGTCCTCGGCGCGCCAGAAGTCGCGCTCGAAGCGTTCGGACGCGCTCATCAGCTTGCCGACCCCGCGGCCATGCGTGAAAATCACCGCCCAGACATAGATGGAGGCGAGGAGGAGGCCGATCATCACCGCCTTCACGATGATGTCGGCCTGCAGGAACAGCGCGACGGGGGACAAGGTCGCCGCGTCGGCGGCCAGCGAGATATTGTCTAGCAAGGGATATTCTCTCCACTCATGATGGCGGTAAATCGGTCGGCCCACCCCGCGGGCTGGCGGCGCGGTCGGCCCCCGGGCGAAAGGAAGGCGGCGGTGACTTGCCCGCTCGTCAATGTCTCGCCGCTTAACGTGTCAGTTCCGCGAAGGATGCGCTGCGCGATGATCACGCTCGCGCCGCGTACCGCCTCGACGGTGCTGACGACGAGCAAGTCGTCGTCGAGCCGCGCGGGGCTGCGGTATTTTATGGCGAGGTCGGTGACCGCCCAGCTGCCTTCGCCGCCCTCCATCGCCGCACGCTGGTCGATGCCCGCGATCCGCAGCATGTCCGACCGTGCGCGCTCCATGTAACGCAGGTAATTGGCGTGATAGACGATGCCGGAAAGGTCGGTGTCCTCGAAATAGACACGCGCCCGGTAATGATGCTCAGCCCCGACGAAGGCGCCGGGGACGAAGGGGGGCGGGGCGTTTACCATTGCCCCGATCGATAGCGGGCCTTCGACTCGTCGCAAACCCCTAACCAACGGTTCGTCGCAGATCGGAGCCGGTTGGTGGAATGAAAGTCGCGGAAATCCGCCTATTTTGCCTGGTCGAACAAACCGTCTTGCGACCCCGCGGGCGGATTGAGCCCCAGATGCTTCCATGCGCTCGCGTTGAGCATGCGGCCGCGCGCGGTGCGCGCGATGAGGCCGGCCTGGAGCAGATAGGGCTCGATCACATCCTCGATCGTGTCGCGCGGCTCGCTGAGGCCCGCCGCGAGCGTCTCGACCCCGACCGGCCCGCCGCGATAGATGTCGGCGATCATCGTCAGGTAGCGGCGGTCCATCGCGTCGAGCCCGAGCGCATCGACCTCGAGCCGGTTGAGCGCCGCATCGGCGGCCTTCGCATCGACGATATCGTGCCCCGCAACGGTCGCGAAATCGCGCACGCGACGCAGCAGGCGCCCGGCGATACGCGGCGTTCCGCGCGAGCGCTTCGCGATTTCGAGCGCGCCGTCGGACGCGATCGGCAGCGCGAGCAATCGGGCGGCACGGGTGATGACCTGTTCGAGCTCGCCATGCGTATAGAAATGGAGCCGCACCGGGATGCCGAAGCGATCGCGCAGCGGCGTCGTCAGCAGCCCCTGTCGCGTCGTCGCGCCGACGAGGGTGAATTTGGGCAGGTCGATGCGCACGCTGCGCGCCGACGGCCCCTCGCCGATCATGATGTCGAGCGCGCGATCCTCCATCGCGGGATAGAGGATTTCCTCGACCGCGGGCGACAGGCGGTGGATTTCGTCGATGAAGAGGACATCGCCGTCCTCGAGATTGGTGAGCAACGCCGCGAGGTCGCCCGCTTTCGCGATCACCGGGCCGCTGGTCGAACGAAAACCGACGCCGAGCTCGCGCGCCACGATCTGCGCCAACGTTGTCTTGCCGAGCCCCGGGGGGCCATAGAAGAGCACATGGTCGAGTGCGTCCGCGCGCGCCTTCGCCGCCTCGATGAAGATACGCAGATTCTCGCGCGCCGCCGCCTGCCCGACGAACTCGGCAAGCGACTTGGGGCGGAGCGCGGCGTCGGCATCCTCGGGGGTACGGATCGGGGTGGTGAGGGCCGGCTCAGTCATAATGCTCTATTGCATCGCCGGCGATCGAAACCCAAGGTTCCTTGCGTTCCTCGTAAACCGAATAGTCGGGCACGAAGCCATGCCCGGGCTCGAAAAGGCCGAGCGGTATCGCATAGGCCTCATGATAGGGCCGCGCCCGGTACCAGACGCCCGACCCGCAGGTGCCGCAAAAGAAGAAGTCGGCGGTGTTGCCGCTGTCGCCGGTGTACTGCCACATCTTCGCTTCGCCCTCGATGCGGACTTGCTCGGCGGGGAAGCGCACCTGCGCGGCAAAGGCGCTGCCGCTCCGCGCCTTGCACTCGCGGCAGTGGCAGACCGACACGCGGATCGGTTCGCCGGTGCAGGCGATGCGGATTTGGCCGCAGCGGCAGGCGGCGTGGCGGACGCGGTCGGTCACCAGCCCTGCACCTTTTTCAGCCATTGCCAGAAAGGATCGTCGGACGTGTCGTCGTCCATGCCGGGAAGCCTGCCCAGAATCTCGGCCGCGGTGCCGGGAACGCTTGTACCGAATTCTGAAGCCAACCATGCACGCAGCGCCTCGGGGGCCGGGAGGACTCTGGGCTGGCCGTCCACCTCTTCCTCGTCGTCATATTGGTCGGCGAAGACCTCCGCAGGTGTCTTGTCATGGTTTTCGGGCCAGCATAGCTCGTCATATCCGATCGCCAGCAGACGCAGGAAATCGACGGGATCGTCCGCCATCACGCCGACCATCACCGACCCCGAGCCCGAGCCAAGATGGACGATTTTCATCTGGCCGTTGTCGTCCCGCCAGAGCGCGGCGTAGGACCCATCGCCGCCCGTCCGGCAAAATGGCGCCAGCCGGCCGATGATTTCGGGGTCGGTCTGGTCCATCCAGTATCGGGCATGATCGGGGTCGACCGGGACGAGGCCAAGGCAGCTGTCTTCTTGTGACGGATCGATGAGGCCATAGTGATATTCATTGCGTCCGACCCGCCCGAGGCCCTGATCGCTAACCCAGCGGAAATAGCGCCGCAGCGCCTCGGGCGGTTGGAGACTGGCCGGGAAAGATGCGATCATGCGGTCGTAGAAATCGCTCATTTTGCTGCCTTTTTTAGCGCGGCGCGAACGAGCGCATCAAGGCTCGCATCTGCACCCAATTCCTCGTTCGCGGCAGCAACCGCGGCGCTCGCTTCGCCGGGCTTGAAGCCGAGGCCGGTGAGGGCGGTGACGGCGTCGCCGAGCGGTCCGGGGACGGCCGGGAGAATCGGTCCGCTCCCCGCTATCCCGCCCAGCGACCCGGCCTTGTCCTTCAACTCATGCGTGATCCGTTGCGCGAGCTTCGGCCCGACGCCGTTCGCGCGCGCGATCATCGCGCTGTCGGCGCTCGCCAGCGCGCGTTGCAGGTCGCCGATCTCGAGCGCCGACAGGATGGCGAGCGCGACCTTGGCGCCGACGCCCTGGACGCTGGTCAGCAGGCGGAACCAGTCGCGTTCCTCGGCCTTGGCAAAGCCGAGCAGGCGCAGGAAATCCTCGCCGACGAGCATTTCGGTATGGATGGTGACGTCGCCGCCGACGGCCCCCAACGCGTCGAGGGTACGCGCCGACGCCTCGACCAGATAACCGACGCCGCCGACGTCGATCACCGCATGGCCAGCGCCGCTCGAATCCAGTCGCCCCGTCAGTTTCGCGATCATGGTCCGTGCCTAGCGTGGCGGGAATGAAAAGGGAACAAAATTGGTTCGCGCGACGACACAAAGACACGAAGACAATTTGGGCCGATAGGCCCCTGTCCCTTCACCCTCTTTGCTCGCCGCGACGATTGACAGGAAAAGCAGCTTCGCGGCAAACGCGACCTCTTCGTGTCTTTGTGTCTTCGTGCGAAACTCTTAAACCCGCGCACGATGGTTCGCGTGGCAGATCGCAACCGCGAGCGCATCCGCCGCATCGGCCCCGACGACCTTCGCGCCGGGGAGCAGGACGCGCAGCATCGCCTGCACCTGTTCCTTCGCCGCGCCGCCGGTACCGACGATCGCTTTCTTGACCAGCCGCGGCGCATATTCGCCGACTGGCAGCCCGGCGCGCGCGCAGCCGAGCAAGACGACGCCGCGCGCGTGGGCGAGTTTGAGCGTCGATTGCGGATTGTCGTTGACGAAGACCTCCTCGACTGCGGCGCACTGCGGCGCATGGTCGGCGATCACCGCCGCGAGCACGGTGTCGAGATGAGCGAGCCGGTCGGGCAGCGGCGCCTTGGCGTCGGTCTTCACCTGTCCGTTGGCGATATGGCTGATCCGGCTGCCCTCGACGCGGATAACGCCCCAGCCGGTGCAGCTGAGCGACGGGTCGAGACCGAGGATGATCATGGGGTCAGGCCGGGCCGATCAGCCGGTCGATCAGCGCCTGATCGGCGTCGTAAACCCAGCATTCGCGCAGCAGGCCGTCGGCGGCGGTATAGACGAGCAGGCGTTCGACCTCGACCGCCGCATCGCCATGGCCCAGCCGTTCGCGCGCGACGATGGCGCCGCGTTGCGGCCCCGCCATGACATCGGCGACCTCGAGAAGCCGCCGGCCGGTGCGCCGCGAGAAGTCGGCAAGCACCGTCAGCGCAGCGACCTTTCCGGCATGGACGCCCGACAGCGCGTTGGCGCCGCCATAGTGCAGGGTGAAATCGTCATGATACCATGCGGCAATCGCCGCCAGATCGCCCGATTTCCACGCCGCGGCATAGGCTTCGACGACGCGGCGAACCTCGTCCTCGCCACCGGCTGCGGCCGGGTCGCTCACCCCAGTTTTTCCATCACGGCGTCGGGGATCTCGTAATTGCCCCACACGGTCTGGACATCGTCGTCGTCGTCGAGCGTATCGATCAGCTTGAACAGGGTCTGCGCGAGCGCCTCGTCGGCGACTTCGCTCTTCAGCGTCGGGCGCCACGCGAGCTTCACGCCTTCGGCTTCGCCGAGCTTGCCCTCGAGTGCCTTCGCGACTTCGTGCAGGCTATCGACGCTCGTCCAGATGTCGTGGCCGTCCTCGGACGATTCGACGTCGTCGGCGCCCGCGTCGAGTGCTGCCTCGAACACTGTGTCGGCATCGCCGGCCTTGGCGCCATAGCTGATCATGCCGAGGCGGTCGAAGCCGTGGCTGACGCTGCCGCTGGTGCCGAGGTTGCCGCCGTTCTTGCTGAACGCGGTGCGGACGTTGGTCGCGGTGCGGTTGCGATTGTCGGTCAGCGCCTCGACGATCAGCGACACGCCGCCGGGACCATAGCCCTCGTAGCGGATTTCCTCGTAGTTATCGCCGTCGTTGCCCGCGGCCTTGTCGATCGCGCGCTGGATATTGTCCTTCGGCATCGACTGCGCCTTGGCCGCGTTCACGGCGGCACGCAGGCGCGCGTTGGCGTCGGGATCGGGCAGGCCCATCTTGGCCGCGACGGTGATTTCGCGGCTCAGCTTCGAAAAGAGGCTGCTGCGCTTTTTATCCTGCGCACCCTTGCGGTGCATGATGTTCTTGAATTTACTATGGCCGGCCACGGCCTACCTCCATCGAAACGGGAAATGTGCCGCCGCCCTACAGCGGCCGCCCGAAAGAGACAACAGCGTCAGACAACCACCGCGGTTCCGCTGGCCGAAACCATCAGCATCGAGCCGTTCTGGCCGAGCACCTCGTAATCGAGGTCGACGCCGATCACCGCATTGCCGCCGAGGCGCGCGGCTTCGGCTTCCATCTCGACGATCGCTTCCTTGCGCGCGCGGGCGAGGACGTCCTCATATTTGCCCGAGCGGCCGCCGACGATGTCGGTGATCGACGCGAACAGGTCACGGAACAGGTTCGCGCCGACGATCACCTCGCCGGTGACGATGCCCAGATATTCGCGGACCGGACGGCCTTCGACATTGTTGGTGGTGGTGCTGAACATCGTCACTCTCCTTGGATGGGCGGGGCTGTGTCAGTCGATGCCGAGCGCCGATTTATAGACGTCGAGGATCGCTTCCATTTCCTTGCGATCGTGCACCGGCAGTTTGCGCAGGCGCACGATCTGGCGCATGATTTTCGGGTCGTAACCCTGCGATTTCGCTTCGTTATAGGTGTCGCGGATGTCGTCGGCGATGCCCTTTTTCTCTTCTTCCAGACGCTCGATGCGCTCGATGAAAAGGCGCAGTTGTTCGTCGGACACGGTGGCTTCGCTCATTTTTGGCTCCGGTTATTGGGATGGTCCAGCGCAAGAATCGCGCTTGGCGCGTCCCTAATCGGCTTGGGCTTTTTTGACCATGCTTTCTTCCGGTCGCGCGGTCATTCGGGCGGAAAGGGCTGGCGCTTGCCGCCCAGCTTGTGAACGACGCCGCGGCGCATCACGAAATCGACCTTTTCCAGGGCCGTCACGTTCGCCAGCGGGTCGCCGCTGACGGCGATAATGTCGGCGTCGCGCCCCGGCAGGATCGCGCCGATGGGGCGGTCGAGCTCTGCTGCATTGTCGATCGTCGCCGCCTTGATCGCTTGCGCGGGCGTCATGCCTGCCTTGACCATCAGCGCGAATTCCTTGGCATTGTCACCGTGCGGAGCGACGCCGGAGTCGGTACCGAACAGGACACGGACGTTGCCCTTGATTGCGCGCGCCATGCTGGTCGCGTGGGAAGCCGCCGCTTCCTCTGCTTTTGCGAGCTGTGGGCCCGGTGCGTCGCCGCGTCGTGCCTGGTCGAGCGCGGCGATCGGCGCAACCGCAGTCGGCACCAGCGCCGCATTGGCGGCTTTGAACAGTTTGACGGTTTCATCATCGATGAAGCTGCCATGTTCGATCGAATCGACCCCGGCGCGCAGCGCTGCGTCGATGCCCTCCTTGCCATGCGCGTGCGCGGTCGCCTTGCGACCGAAACTGTGCGCGGTGTCGATGACCGATTTCATTTCGGCATCGGACATCTGCTTGCCGAGACCGCCCGCGACATTCGATCGGACCCCGCCCGTCGCGGCAAATTTGACAACCTCGGCGCCCAGCGCGATCTGCGCGCGGACCGCGCTGGCGCAGCTATCCGGTCCGTCGCAAATATTGGTCCGTTCCGCCGCGACCGCGTGGGTTAGCGTCCGGTTCAGGCCATGGACCCCGCCGTGGCCGCCCGTCACCGAAATCATCGTGCCGGCCGGGATGATGGTGGGCCCGACGATCGTGCCGCTGTTGACCGCATCGCGCAGGGTACCGGTTGTCCGTCCGTCGCCACCCAGATCGCGCACCGTGGTAAAGCCGGCCTCCAGCGTCTTGCGCGCATTTCCCTGAGCGATCACGAACACATCTTCTACGTCGCGGCCCGGCCCCTCAAGCCGGCTACGCAGCAGATTGTCATCGACGGAGAGGTGGACGTGCATGTCGATCAGCCCGGGCAGGACAAAGGTGTCCTTGAGGTCGATGATCCTGGCGTCGTTTTCGGGAGCGGAATAGCCGTCGCGCACTTCGGCTATTTTCCCGTCGCGGACGATAATCGTCGAAGGTCCGCGCGCTTCGCGTCCGGGCTGGTCGAGCAACCGCCCGGCATGAATATATGTCGAACCCTGCTGCGCAGCCAGCGGCGTGGCCGCGACAAGCCCCGTACCCACCATCGCTGCGACCCATATCATGCGCATCGTCAGTTCTCCCTGTTGGCGTATCGAACGGTCATGTCCGCAAAGGCCGGCGGGAGCAAGGTCAGCTATGTGGGTTCTTCGCCATGCTTTCTTCCATCCGCGCGAGCTGTTCGGGGGTCGCAGGGGTGTGATGGCGCGCTTTCCAGTCCGCAGTCGGCATGCCGTGAACGATTTCGCGGCCCGCTTCCTTGTCCATGCCGCCCGCATCGGCGATCCAGTCGCCAAGGCAGTTGCGGCAAAATCCCGCGAGTGCCATCAGGTCGATGTTCGCCGCGTCGCTGCGATGCCGGAGCAGGCGGACGAGGCGGCGGAACGCAGCGGCGGCTGCGGCATCGTCGAGGTCGTCGAGCGCATCGTTTGAATTCGGCTGATCGTCGCTGCAGGACATGGCTACTCCCTTTGATTGAATAGCTATACGGTGGTTGCCTTCGCCGCATCAAGGCGGCATTGCCCTAGCGTCCCCAATCATCGGAGCATGTGTGGTCCAGAGCTTTACCCCCCGCCAGCGCAAGGTCCGCATCCTGGCAACCCTTGGCCCCGCAAGCGCCAATCCCGAGATGATCGCCGAGCTGCATCGTGCGGGCGCCGATGCGTTTCGCGTCAATATGAGCCACGGCGACCATGCCGGGCACGCAAAGGTGATCGCCGCGATCCGTGCGCTCGAAAAGGACACCGGACGTCCGACGACGATCCTTGTCGACCTGCAGGGCCCGAAACTGCGCGTCGGTACCTTCAAGGACGGCCCCGCCGAGCTGGTGAATGGCAAAAGCTTCGTCCTCGATACCGACAAGACACCGGGTGACGCGACGCGTGTCCACCTGCCGCACCCCGAATTGTTCGCGGCGCTCGAAGCCGGCACGCGCCTGCTGATCGACGACGGCAAGCTGGTGCTGCGCGTAAAGAGCGTCGCGCCGGACAGGATCGAAACGGTGGTCGAGGTCGGCGGCAAGATTTCGGACCGCAAGGGGGTCAACGTCCCCGACGTCGTCGTCCCGCTCGCGGCGCTCACCGAAAAGGATCGCAAGGACCTGACCTTCGCGCTCGAACAGCATGTCGACTGGATCGCGCTGTCGTTCGTGCAGCGCCCCGAGGACGTCGCCGAGGCGCGCACGCTGATCGGCGGCAAGGCGGCTCTGCTCGTGAAGTTCGAGAAGCCGTCGGGGGTGCAGCGGATCGAGGAAATTCTCGAACTCGCGGACGCGGCGATGGTCGCGCGCGGCGACCTCGGCGTCGAGCTGCCGCCCGAGGCCGTGCCGCCGCTGCAGAAGCGCATCGTCGCGACCGCGCGGCGTATGGGCAAGCCGGTGGTCGTCGCGACGCAGATGCTCGAATCGATGATCGTCTCGCCCTCGCCGACGCGCGCCGAAGTCTCAGACGTCGCGACCGCGGTCTATGACGGCGCCGACGCGATCATGCTGTCGGCCGAAACCGCGGCGGGGGCCTTCCCGGTCGAGGCGGTAACGATGATGGATTCGATCGCGCGTTCGGTCGAAAGCGATCCCGACTATTATCGCCGCCTCCACTTCACCGAGACCGCGCCCGACGCGACGACCGCCGACGCGCTGGCCGAGGCGGCAGGGACGATCATCCAGACGATCGCCGCCGACGCGATCATCTGTTTCACCGCGTCGGGTTCGACCGCGCGCCGCGTCGCGCGCGAGCGCCCGGGTGCGCCGCTGCTCGTGCTGACGCCGAAGCGCGAGGCCGCGCGGCGGATGGGCCTGCTGTGGGGCGCGCACGCCGTGCCGACCAAGGACATCGGCAGCTTCGAAGAGATGATCGCCAAGGGCAAGCGCATGGCGCTGCGCCACGGCATCTGCAAGGCGGGCGCGAAACTGGTGATGATGGCCGGCGTTCCGTTCGGCACCCCGGGATCGACCAACGTGCTTCACGTCGCGACGCTGACCGGCGACGAGCTGCGCGGGTACAGCTGACAACCGCCATCTCATAAACTCAATTCGTCATTCCGGCGGAGGCCGGAATCTCCACCTTGCGCAACGAGGCGTCGTCGAGATCCCGGCCTTCGCCGGGATGACAGAAACATCGGATGTCGATTCAAATCGGCACAGGAGTTACCGGGCGATTCACAAAATTTCGGGGTTGATTCAGAACGGGACGCGCAAAAATGGTAAATGCGCTTTGCACCATTGACGCCGCGCGGCATAGTTGGTGCAAGTAGCGCGTCGGACCCGCGTCGGGGGGCTCCGCATCGCCAGTCCGGAGGTTGTTTCCGCGTGTCCGCACCGTTCCGTTTTCCGCGCTTTTTTGTCACCAGTCCGGCGCCTTGTCCCTATCTTGCGGGCAAGACCGAGCGCAAGGTGTTCACCGAGCTCAGCGGCAATACGGCGAACGAGCTGAACGACGCGCTCGGCCGCATCGGATTCCGTCGCAGCCAGTCGGTCGCCTATCGCCCGAGCTGCGCCGATTGTTCGGCGTGCGTGTCGGTGCGCGTCTGCGCGGGCGAGTTCGCGCCGAGCAATTCGCAGAAGCGCAACATCCGCCGCAACGGCGACCTCGTCGCCACCGCGTGCAAGCCGTGGGCGACCGAAGAGCAATATGCGCTGCTCCGTTCCTATCTGGGATCGCGCCATCCCAACGGCGGCATGGCCGACATGGACGAGCAGGATTTCGCCGATATGGTCGAACAGACCCCGGTCGACTCCTATATGATCGAATATCGCGAGCCGACGGTGGATGGCACCAAGGGGCGCCTCGTCGGCTGCTGTCTGACCGACCGGCAGGGCGACGGGCTGTCGATGATCTACAGCTTCTTCGACGCGGCACATCCGCTGCGCGAGGGGCTGGGCACCTATATCATCGCCGACCATGTCCAGCGCGCCGCGCGGGCCGGGCTTCCTTACGTCTATCTTGGCTACTGGATCGAAGGGTCGGCGCGCATGGCGTACAAGGCACGCTTCCGTCCGCTCGAACGGCTGGGCCCCGATGGCTGGTCGCGCTTCGAACCGACCCAGTCCGAGCGGATCGCCGCGATGTTCGAGCTCGCCTGAATCCAGCCCGCCTGGCCCTGTTGAGAATGGCTCGCAACGGCCAGAATCTCGCCGCCACCGGTTGACCTTTCCTCGCTTTCAGGGGCATAGCTTTGCGTCGAGGACATAAGTCCGGGTCGCATCCGTTATGAATTCGCCGGGGGCTGGCGACAGGGGGAAAGGATGCCCGTGCGCGCGTTCGGCATCACGGTCAGCGACAGCAGCTGCGGCATTTGCCGCCGGGTGGTGCGCGTATGAGCGAGCCGGTCAAGGTTGCGATCATCGGGTCGGGTCCGGCGGGGCTCAGCGCCGCGTCGCGCGCCGCGCAGCTCGGGCTCAGCCACATCCTGCTCGAAAAGACCGACCATCTGTCGGACACCATCTTCAAATATCAGAAGGGCAAGCGCGTGCTCGCGACGCCCGAACGGCTCGACCTGCGCTCCGACTGCCGCTTTGCCGAGGGCGCGCGCGAATATATCCTGGGCAATTGGGACGAGGATGCGGCGAACAACAAGGTCCAGGTCGCCTATCACGCCGAGGTCGCCGAGGTGACCGGCGAAAAGGGCGCCTTTGCGATCAGGACCGCAAAAGGCGATATCTTCCACGCCGAAAATATCGTGCTGGCGATCGGCACGCAGGGTAATCCGAACCGGATGCGCTGCGAGGGCGCCGACCTGCCGCATATCATCTATCAGGTCGACGATCCCGAGGATTTCAAGGACAAGCATATCACGGTCGTCGGGTCGGGCGACGCGGGGATCGAAAATGCGCTCGGCGTCGCCGAGGAGGCGCTCGAAAACACCGTCACCATCCTCAACCGGTCGAAGGATTTCGCACGCGCCAAGGCCAAGAATGTCGCCGACATGACCGAGGCGGGCGAGAATGGCTTCATGTCGATCCGCACCGAAACCCAGCCGAAGAAGGTCGAGCCCGGCTGGCTGACGCTCGAAACCCCGACGGGTGAGGAAAAGATCGAGTGCGACGTCATCGTCGCGCGCCTCGGGTCGGTGGCGCCGCGCGGCTTCGTCGAATCGATGGGGATCGAGTTCACCGGCCCCGACCGCGAGGCTTTTCCCAAATTGTCGCCAACCTTCGAGACGACGGTGCCCGGCCTCTATGTCATCGGCGCGCTCGCGGGCTATCCGCTGATCAAGCATTGCATGAACCAGGGCTATGACGTCGTCGAGTTCATCAACGGCAACCAGGCGCTGACCCCCGCCGACGAAAAGGATCTGGCGGCGATTTTCGCCGGGCTGCCGCAGCAGAAGCCGGTCAGCGAATGGCTCGAATATCTGCGCACGCGCATCCGCATCTTCGCCGACGTCTCGCCGCTGCAGATGCGCGAATTCATGCTCGATTCGAAGGTTGCCTTCTACAGCAAGGGCGACGTCGTGTTCGAAAAGGGCGAGCCGGGTTCGTCGCTGTTCGCGATCGCCGACGGCCATGCGCTCGTCGAGGTCGGTCCCGATGTCACCGTACCGATCGAACAGGGATCGATCTTCGGCGAGGTCGGGCTGATCTCCGGCCGCAAGCGCGGCGCGACAATCCGCGCGGGCGAGGACAGCATCTTTGTCGAGGTGTCGCGTACCGCGGCGCTCAAGCTGATGGCCGCGGTCCCGGGGGCGAAGCGCGTGATCAATCGCATCTCGCTCGAACGCCAGCTGCTGCAGATTTTCAAGGGCGGGCTGACGGTCGAGGATCTCGAGCCGATCGTCGAGGACCCCGCGATCGAACGCGTGCCCGCGGGCAAGGTCGTACTCGCCGAGGGCGACGAGGGCGACGACGTCTATGTCATCCGCTCGGGATCGATGGTGGTCGAGAAGGATATCGGTGGCAAACCGATCTTCCTCCGCTATCTGCCCGCCGGCAGCTTCTTCGGCGAAATGGCGGTGCTCAGCGGTGCGCCGCGCAACGCCACGGTCAAGGCCGCGGTCGCGAGCGAAGTGATCCGGCTGAAAGGCGAGCAGTTCAAGGCGATGCTCGCCAAGCGGCCGCAGGTGCGCGCGGCGACCGAGGCCGCGGTCGCCGAACGCGCGGCGATGAACAATTTTATCGAATCGCGCAAGGCGAGCTATTCGAGCGCGGTCGACCTTTATTCGGACACCGCGACTTTCATCATGAAGGAAGGGCTCGGCGAAGCGACCGACGCGCTGCTGATCGACGAAAACCTCTGCGTCGGCTGCGACAATTGCGAAAAGGCGTGCGCCGACAGTCACGAGGGGCTGTCGCGGCTCGACCGCGAGGCGGGCAAGACCTTTGCGCATTTGCACGTGCCGACAAGCTGCCGCCACTGCGAGCATCCGCACTGCATGGCCGACTGCCCGCCGAACGTCATCCACCGCGGCCCCGACGGCGAGGTATTCATGGAGCCGGGCTGCATCGGCTGCGGCAACTGCATGCGCAACTGCCCCTATGGCGTGATCCGCATGGAGGCCGCGCCGCCCGAGAAGCCGAGCCTGCTGCGCTGGCTCCTGACCGGCTTCGGCCCCGGCCCGGGCGAACCGTCGCCCAAATGGACGAAGAAAAAGCTCGGCGACGAGAAGCCCAAGAAGATCGCGGTCAAATGCGACATGTGCAAAGGCATTTCGGGCGGCCCGGCGTGCGTGCGCGCGTGTCCGACCGGAGCGGCGATCCGTGTCTCGCCCGAGGAATTCCTGTCGATCGCGCGGCTCGAAGAGGATGCCGGTTGATGGCGAGCCTCTTTCAACGCCGGCGGTCGAAGGCGACCCAGACCGAGCGCGTGCGCGAGCGCAAGCATGAGGGTTTTCTTCGCTACGCCGGTTTCCGCTGGGCGAAGATTTCGGGCGCGCTCTGCCTGCTCATCATCGTCAGCTATGCGATGGTCGACGTCACGCCGCGGCACAATGGCGGCAGCTGGTACGGCTATACGCTTGGCACGATCGGCGCGGCGCTCATTCTGTGGCTCACCGCATTGGGCTATCGCAAGCGCAAGATGACGAGCGATTACTGGTCGCTGAAGGCGTGGACCTCGGCGCATGTCTATCTCGGGCTCAGCCTGATCGTCATCGGCACCTGGCACACCGGGTTCCAGCTCGGCTGGAATGTCCACACGCTCGCGTGGGCGCTGATGATGCTCGTGATCCTGTCGGGGCTTTACGGCGTGATCGTCTATGCGACCCTGCCCGCGGCGCTGTCGAACAACCGCGACGAGATGACGCAGATGCAGATGCTCGAGGCGATCCGCGCCTTCGACCGCCAATTGCACAGCGCGGCGCAGCCGCTGACCCCGGCCGATACCGCGCCGGTGCTCGCGGCGCTCGACGAGGATCCGTTCGCGGGCGGTATCGTCGCGCGATTGTCGGGCCGGTATCCCGATTGCGCGACGGCGGCGGCGCTGCGCACGCTGGCGGCCTCGAACGGCAGCGACCGCGAGGCGCGGGAGAAAGTCGTCGGGCTGCTCAAGCAGAAGGAGGCGGCGCTGACGCGGCTGCGCCGGCATCTCCGTATCCGTGCGCTGCTCGAAATCTGGCTCTATGTGCATGTGCCGCTGACCTTTGCGCTGATCGCGGCGCTGTCGGCGCACATCATCAGCGTCTTCTTCTACTGGTAAGGCGGGGAGGGGGGACCATGAGCTTCATCCTGCGCCGCATCTCGACGACGAAGACGGGCAAGCAGATCATCCGCGACCAGGCGTTGCCGGGCGACACGATCACCCTCGGCCGCGAGGGCAGCAATATAATCCACGTCGCAGACCTTGCGGTGAACCCGCATCATGCGACGATCAGCAGCACCGATGGCCGCCACGTCCGCGTGCAGGCGAGCGAAGGGCTGGGGTTCGATTTCAACGGCCGTACCGTCGATGCGGCGGAGGTCGACAGTGCCGCGGGTGCCGAGCTGCGCTTCGGCGGCCACCGGCTGACCATCGCGCGCGAAGGCGACGCCATTATCCTGCTCGTCGAGCGGATCGACGAACTGTCGCAATCGTCGAAGGACGTCGACGAGGTCAAGGCCTTCTCGCTGCAGGGCGTGATGCCCGGCAAGCGGATGGGGGCATGGGCGTTCGGGCTGTTGATGCTGCTCGCCTTCCTGATCGGACCGATCTGGGCGTGGTACAGCTACAAGAATGTCAACGAGCGCCCCGACGGCTATCATGCCGACAGCGCGTGGCTGTCGGGGCCGCTGTCGAGCGCGCACGCGAGCCTGAACAATGATTGCCAGTCATGCCATGTCGAGCCGTTCGTTGCGGTGACCGACAAGGCGTGCGTCAATTGCCACACGGGCGAGCACAAGGCGATGAGCATGGCGCATGCGAACGCGCCAACCGCGATGCTGCTCGCGGCGCGGCATCCGCCGGGCGCCGGCGAGCGGATCCTCGATGGTTTTGCCAGGACCTTCAACAAGCCGCAGGGGCGCTGCGTCGATTGCCATACCGAGCATGAAGGCGCGGGGCCGATGCCCGCGACGCCGCAGAAATTCTGCGCCGATTGCCACGACGGCATGTCGGCGCGGCTCAAGACGGCCGGCCACCCGACGACACTCGCCGACGCCGCGGATTTCGGCACGAGCCACCCCGAATTCCGCCCGCTCGTCCGCGCCGCGCCGGGCGCGAAGCTGGTGCGCACGGCGCTGGCCAAGGGAATGGTCGATTACAACGGCCTGAAATTCCCGCACGACATGCACCTTCAGGCGACTGGCGGGGTCGCGCGCATGGCGGCGAGCTTCCGTGGCCGCCATGATTTCGGCAAGAAACTCGAATGCGCGAATTGCCACCGCGTCGAGGCCGACGGGGTGCGCGTCAAGCCGGTCGAGATGGAGCGCGACTGCGCGATGTGCCACAGCCTCGCCTTCGAGACCGTCGGCGGCGTGACACGCACACTGCGCCACGGCGAACCCGATCAGATCGTCGCCGACCTCACCGCCTACTACCGCTCGACCCCGCCCGCGCGGCCGCTGCAACTCGGCGGAATGCAGCGGCGGCGCCCCGGCGCCTATGCCGAGGGGCAAGTCTACAACATCTATTTCCGCGAGGTGGCGGCGCGGCCGTCGCGCGCGCAGGATGCCGTGCGCGCGGTCTTCTCGAAGGGCGGTGCCTGTTACGACTGCCATACGATCTTTGCACCGCGGGCGGGGAACAGCTGGCGCGTCATGCCGGTCGACCAGACGGCGCGCTACCTGCAAAAAGGCTGGTTCGACCATGACGCGCACAAGGAAACCGAATGCGCCGATTGCCACATCGCCGCGCCCGCGTCGAAGGCATCGACCGACCTGCTCGTTCCCGGCGTGCGCCAGTGCCGCGACTGCCATGTCGGCGAGGGTGGCGCGCGGCTGGTGAAGGTCGAGACCGCGACCGAATCGCCTTGCGCGATGTGCCACGAATATCATTCGGACGGGGGCAAGCCGTGGATGCCGCCGCGCAGAGCCAGGAAAAACACTGCGGCCATTACAAATAAACGTCTTGGCGCTACCTATAGTGTGAGCCTGATCACAGGAACCGGGGGACGGGGCCTTTACGATGTGACGTGGCGCACACCTCCCTTGCACGGGGCAAGGCGGGGCGGGTGAGGTTTTTGTGGCCGGGACCAGCCGGCCGGAACGGGGGACGGATATGCTGATCGCACAGATCACAGATATCCATATCGGGTTCGATCCGGACAATCCGGCCGAATATAACCGCAAGCGCCTCGACGAGGTGCTCGACGTGCTGATCGAGGGGCCGAACCGCCCCGACCTGTTGCTCGCGACCGGCGACATCACCGACCGCGGCGACGACGACAGCTATCGCCGCCTCGTGACCGCCTTTTCGCGCTGCCCCTTTCCCATCTGGCCCAGCGTCGGCAATCACGACCTGCGCGACAATTTTCACGCACGCTTCCCGGGTTTCGACGACGGCAACGGCTTCGTCCAATATACGATCGACCTGCCCGAACTGCGGCTGGTGACGGTCGACACGCTCGAGGAAGGGCGCCACGGCGGGGCTTTCTGCGACCAGCGTGCCGCGTGGCTCGACGCCGAACTGGCGAAGGACAGCGCCAAGCCGACCTATATCGTCATGCACCACCCGCCCGTCGAAAGCGGGATCGAGTGGATGAACACCGACCCCGACGAACCGTGGGTCGCGACCTTCACCGATGTCGTGCGGCGCCACCTGCAGGTGCGCGGGTTGATTTGCGGCCACCTCCACCGCTCGGTGACCGTCGCGTGGGAGGGGCGTACGGTCGCGATCTGCTCGTCGACCGCGCCGCAGGTGTCGCTCGACCTGCGTCCGATCGACGAGAATCATCCCGACGACCGGCCGATGATCGTTGCCGAGGATCCCGCCTATGCGCTCCACCGCTGGAACGGGCGCGAACTCGTCAGCTTCTACGACCATGCGGGCGCACACACGATGCTCGCCAAATATGACGAGCGGCTGCAACCGCTGGTACGCGAACTGAAGGCCGAGCGGCCGCGCTGAACCTTGCCGTCGCCCCCGCGACGGTGGGGGTCGCCATCGGCGTTGCCCTACCTCTCCGGCGGCCCCCGCGACGTGATCTTCAGTAACCCAGCGTCAAATCGACCTGCGGCTCGACCGCCTCGCCCTTTTGCCAGCGACCCAGATTTTCGAGGAAACGCTGCGCCGACCGGACGAACATCTTGTCCTGCGCGCGGCCCGACAGGTGCATCGTGATATGCGCGTTGTCGAGGCTCCACAGCGGGTCGCCCTCGGGGAGCGGCTCGGGGGTCGTGACGTCGAGGAAAGCTGCCGCGATCTGCTGGCTATCGAGCGCGGCGACGAGCGCCTGCTGATCGACGACGCTGCCGCGCGCGATGTTGATCAGCGTCGCGGTCGGCCTCATCGCGGCCAGCTCCGCGGCGCCGATCATGCCGTCGGTTTCGGGGGTTGCGGGCACCGCGAGGATCACCCAGTCGAAATCGCCGAGCTGGCCCCGCCACTGGTCGGGCGTGAGCGTATGGGGCCCCGGCGAACGACGCACGACGGTGACATCGACCGCAAAGGCCTTCAGCCGCTCTTCGATCAGCTTGCCGATCGCACCATAGCCGAGCAGCAGCGCCTTCGACCCGTACAGCTCGACCTTGCCAGGCGAATCGATCAGCCATTCGCGGCGTTCCTGCGCGCGCACGACGTCGCGATAGCCCTTCGCGACGGTGAGCATGCCCATCACGACATATTCGGCGATGGTGATCGCATTGATTCCCGCGCCATTGGTCACCACCGTTCCGCGTGTCCGGAGCAGGTCGAGCGGCATGCCGTCGACCCCGGCATAGATCGAGTTCAGCCATTTGAGCTGCGTCGCTGCGGTGATGACCGCCGCCATATCCTTCTTGTCATACATGTCGAACCAGCCGATCTCGGCCGCCGGCGCCAGTTCGAGCGCCTCTTCCTTCGATGCAAAGAAGCGTGGTTCGATCCAGTCGGGCAGGCGGTTTTCGACGAGCGGGCGGATCAGCCCCGACAGGACGGTGACGGTCTTGGTCAAATTATCTCCCCTCCCGCTTGCGGGAGGGGCCGGGGGAGGGCCTGTCCGCTTGCGAAGATTCATGTGCAGGACGTAACATGCCCTCCCCTAACCCCTCCCGCAAGCGGGAGGGGGATTCAGGTGTCCAGCCGCCAGTCCCAACCGAGCGGATCGCCGTCCATCACCTCGACCCCGGCGGCGACGAGTTCGTCGCGGAGGGCATCGGAGGCGGCAAAATCCCTGGCCGCGCGAGCGTCCTTGCGGCGCGCGAGCGTGGCTTCGATTTCTTCTCCGCTAATCGTCGCGGCTTTCGGGCGGACGCGCAGGTCGGCGCGCTCGATGGCGAGCAGGTCGAGACCGAGCACCGCATCCATCACGGCGAGCGCCGCACGTTTCTGGCCCGCGTCGATTTTTTTCATCGCGGCGGCTTCCTCGAGCAAGGTCAGCGCGACCGCGGTGTTGAGGTCGTCCGACATTGCCGCATCGAATTTCGCGAGCAGGTCGGTGAGGCGGCGGTCGGTCGGCTCGGCCGCCTCCGCATCGCGGACCGGCGCAGCGGCCATCACCAGCCGCTTCAATCGCGTCAGTGCAGCGCCAAGGCCCTCCCACGAAAATTCCAGTTCGCTGCGATAATGCGCCTGCAGGCACATCAGGCGATAGGCGAGGGGGTGGTAGCCCTTGTCGATGAGGAGCTGCACGCGCAGGAACTCGCCGCTCGACTTCGACATCTTGCCGCTGCGTTCGACAAGGAAATTATTGTGCATCCACATCCGCGCCCCGCTGCCCTCCGAGCAGCTATGCGCCTGATTCTGCGCGATCTCGTTCGGATGGTGGATTTCGCGATGGTCGATGCCGCCGGTGTGGATGTCGAAGGGAAAGCCGAGCAAAGCCTCCGACATCACCGAGCATTCGAGGTGCCAGCCGGGCGCGCCGCGGCCCCACGGCGAATCCCATTCCATCTGGCGCGCCTCGCCCGCGGGCGTCTTGCGCCAGATTGCGAAGTCGGCGGGATGACGCTTGCCATCGACGGGGTCGATGCGGCTCTCGCCCTCATCGGTGCCGTGGCGCGCGAGGCGGCCATAATCGGCGACGCTGGTCGTGTCGAAATAGAGGCCGCCGTCCAATTCGTAGCAATGCTTGTCGGCGATCGCCTTGGCGAATTCGATCATCTGCGGAACATAGTCGGTCGCGATCGACCAGTGCGCGGGCTGGCGGATATTGAGCGCCTTTACGTCGGCCCAATAGGCCTCGGTATAATGGCGCGCGATGTCCCAGATCGACTGGGCCTTCTCCGCTGCGGCCTTTTCCAGCTTGTCCTCGCCCGCATCGGCGTCGTCGGTCAGATGGCCGACGTCGGTGATGTTGATGACGTGGGTGAGCCTGTAGCCCTTGTACGACAGCGTGCGTCCGAGCGTGTCGGCGAAGACATAGGCGCGCATGTTGCCGATATGCGGATAGTTATAAACCGTCGGGCCGCACGAATAGACGCGTGCCTCGCCGGGATGGACGGGCTCGAACTGTTCGAGGCTGCGCGTCAGGCTGTTGAACAGCTTGAGCGGGAGGGCAGGCGCGTCGGTCATAAGCGCGCCCATGCCTTGCGCCGGTGCATTCCGTCAACCGAAACGCCGCTTACGGCGCGGGCGGCGTCCACAGATCGTCGTTGCCCGCGCCGGTCACCGGATCGTCGAGCAGCGGCTCGCCGGTCAGCGGATCGAGCTCGCGCATCGTGATCAGCGGCACGGGCAGGCTGCTGCCTTCACCATCGTCGCCCTCGGTTTCTTCCTCGATCACATCTTGGACGGGGAAGTTGTTTTCAAAGGTGACCGCGGTGCACGCGGCGGGGTTGGCGATAACGCAACCGTTGAAGGTCGATCGCGCGTCGAAACTGCCGGTAACCGGCGCAACGCCGCCGATGGTCAGCAGCGCGATCGTATCGAGGCCGGTCACCTGGCCGTTCGGGCCAAGGTGCACGCCGTTGATCACGATGCGCGCGGCGCCGTCGGTCACCACGTCGAGCCCACCCGCGCCGAAGGTAAGGCCCCGGCGCTCGGCGAAGTCGGTGCCCGCGCCGCTGTTCTGGACATAGAAGCCGCCGTCGACATCGGCGCGGATGCCGCGCGCGAAAAGCGCGCCTTCGTCGAGGATGACGCCGTCATTCTCGCCAAGCCGCGTGTTGATCGCGTCGATGGTCGTGGCGGCGCCGACCGCGGTGATCGCCGCCTGCGTCGCGACGATGATATCGTCGGACACCATGTTGAGCCGGCCCGCCGGATTGGCCCCGTTGACGAGCCGCACGGTTCCTTGGCCGAGGATCACCTCGAGCGCATCGCCCGCGAGCAGGTTCAGCGCATTGGCGTCGGTCAGCCCGGTGAGCTGGACGTTGCCGATCACGCGCATCTTGCCCGGCGTGCGGATCGTCAGCGCACCGTTCGCGCCGAGGTTCGAGTTCGACGCGCCGCCGGTCATGGTGAAGCCGTCGACGACGACGTCGGGCGGAGCGGCCGATCCGACCGAGCTCCCGCCTGCCGCCTCGACCTCGGGCGCAAAAACCTCGATCTGCGTGCCGTAAAGGCGCGTCAGTTCGTCGGCGCTCAGATGATAGCCGGCGGGCGTCCCGGTGCCGCCGACGAACGTCTGGTTGGCGCTGTTGTTGTTGGCGACCGACAGTTGCCCGGTGACCCCGGCGGTGCCGACGCGGCCGGTCGCGGCGATAGTGATCCCGGCCGATGCGAGCGAGATCGACTGGCCCGTGACGACGCCGGTTATGCCAAGCGATGCCTGCGCCGAGGCGCCAAGGCTACCGGTGACGCCAACATTGTCGAGGTTCAGGAAGCCGCCGCTGTTTTCGAGCGTCGCATTGGCGGCGGTGAGGCTGAGGATGGTCATCGCTTCGCCCTGCGTCCGCAGGTCGGCGGTGCCGGCGACATTGCCGCTCGCGACCGAGAAGTCGCCGCCGCCGCGGACGACGGCGTCGCCCACGTCGGCGTTCAGTGTGGCAAAATGCAGGTTGCCGCCGCTGTCGATACGGATCGCGTTGGCACGGGCGTTGATCGGGCCCGAAGCGAGGAGCGAGCCGAGCCGGATGTCGCCGTCGCTGCTGTCGAGATTGGTCGTGCCGAGGACATAGGCCTCGTTCGCCACGACCCCGGTCGCGCCGGTCAGCGTGACGTCCTGCCCCTCGATCGTGGTGATGCCGATCGCCGTTCCGGCGGTCAGCGTCGCGTCGCCCAGCGCGCGGACGCCGCCGCCGGCGATCCCGGCGGACGAATTGACCACGACGTCACCGCCGGCGCGTAGCGTCGGGATCGCGGTCCCGCCGGTGTCGGTCAGTACCGCGAGGGTGACGCCCTGCGCATTGATCGTGGCGTTGCGGCCCGCCGCGACCACCCCCGTCAGATTGGCGGCGCCCGCGGCGTCGACGACGACGTCGCTGAAGGCGTCGAGACCGGCGAGCGTCGTCGCGCCACCCTGCGTGCGGATGCTGCTGTCGCCGCCCGTGGTGCCGAGCCCCAGCGTCGTGGCACCGTTGATCGCAATATTGTTGGCGGCATTGAGCAAGATATCGTCGCCCGCCGACAGGGTGGCCGCGTCGATCGCGCCGTTCGCCGACGCCATCACGATATCGGCGCCGTTGATACCCTGCGTTCCTTCGCCCGTGCCGATCGTGAAGGTGGGGCTGCCCGATGCCATCGAAAAGTCGAGGATGTGCGTATCGGCGCCGGCACCCGTCGTGCGGACATTGCGCGCGGTGATGTTGCCCGGCGCGCGGACGGTGATGTCGTCACCCCCCGTGACGTCGGTCAGACTGGCGGTCGTGCCGGCGAGGATCAGGATATCCTCGCCCGCGCTGCCGCCGTTCACCGATGCGGCCGCGCCGGCGTTGACCCCGAACATGCGCGCCGCGCTGCTGTCGGTCAGCGCCGCATTGCCCGCTGCGACGACGAACAGATTGCCCTGTGTCGCGATGCCGTTGCGGTCGATATAGCCGCCGTTTGCCTGCGCCGAGGCGTTGATATTGGCATCGGAATTCAGGAAGATATCGCCGCCCGCCACATAGGTGCCGGAAAGGTCAGCCGCCGAGAAGATCGAGATGGTGCCGTCGACGTCGGCTTCATTCACCGAAACCGTGCCGCCGGTCCCGAACGCGAAGAAGGAGGCGTCGCCGGTAACCGTGCCGGTCAGCGCGATGCTGTTGGCGAACAGGTTGATGTCCTCGCCCGCGGTGATCGATCCGCCGCGAATCCCTTCTGCGCCCGGGGCCGTCCCGTCGGCCGACAGCCCGACCGACAGGCTGGCGTCGATATTGTTGAAGACGATCGACTGGCCCGTGACCTGCACGAAACCGCCTGCGGTCGAATTGCCGAGGTCGACCGCGCCGGGCGAGGTAATCGAGATATCGCCGCCGGTGACGATCGAGTTGAGCCCGGTACGGAAGCTGGCGGCGCTCGCGGTAAAATCATTGACGGCTTCGGCATGTTCGACGCTCGCGGCGCCGCTACTGGTGATGGCGATGTCGGCGGCGTCGAGGCGATCGACGCCGATCGTCGCGGCCGGACCCTCGGCGGTCAGCGAGAGCGTGCCCCCCGCGCCGAGCAGGCTGCCCGGCGCACCGCTGATGCTGGTTCCCGCGACGATGAACAGGTCGTCGGTGGCCCCGAGCGTCGGTGCGGCATTGTCACCGCGAAGGTCATGGCGAATGTCGATCTGGTCGCCTGCCCGAAGCTGCGCCGATTCGCCGACGGTCACGCGTCCGGCGCCCTGCGCATAGAGGCCGATCGAACCGTCGGTGACGAGCGACAGGCTTCCGGTTTCGATCATCCCGCCCTTCACGCCGAGGAAGATGCCCGCAGGCGCTTCGTCGGTGTCGTTGTTGGTCGGATTGGCGAAGCCCTGTACCTCGACGTCGAGGCTGGTGAAGCCGATCCGGCTGTCGCTGCGAATTTCGACGCGGCCCGCAATATCGCCGCTGGCAAAAATGGCGGTGTTGCCGAGCTCGATCAGCCCCGGCCCCGCATTGGTCGTCAGCGCGTCGATATTGACGCGTCCGCCCACGGTGCCGGCAAAGCCGCCGTTCGTGCCGGGCAAGCTGCCCCCGCCACCGGCGAGGCCGCCCGTGCCGCCGCTTCCCGATTGGCCGCTGACATCGATTTCCAGCGACTCGCCGGCCGTCGTGATCGTCCCGCCGTCGGCAATCAGCCGCACCGATCCGCCGACGCCGCCACCGCCGAGACCGCCATCGCCGCCAATATTGCCGGCGCCAAAATCGGCGGTGCTGCCCGCGCCGCCGTTGCCACCGGTTCCCGTGCTTCCGAGTTCCACCGTATCGCCGGCAAACAGGCCGAGGGTCAGCGTCGCGCCGTCGCGCGCGATGACCTCGACCGCGCCGCCTTGCGCGCCGCCGCCATCGCCGCCCGAAGGCGCGACGGTCGCCGACGAGCCGAAGCTCAGATCGCCGTCGCCGCCGTTGCCGCCGGTCGCGCCGGTGATGAAATTGGCCTGGGTGGCCGTGACGGTCGCATTGGGGCCGTCGGCGAAGACGCTCGACGTCCCGCCAAAGGCGTTGCCGCCGTTGCCACCGCGTCCGTCGCGGCCGCCCGCGCCATTGCCGCCCTGCGCCGTCGAATCGAGTTCGATCGCGAGCGTGCCGGCGTCGAAATCGTCGACGATCGCTTGCGCGATGCCGCCATAGCCGTCACCGCCCGTGCCGCCGACGTTATGCGTGCCGCCAAGGCCGCCGATACCCTGCGAGACAGCGCCGACGTTGGCGATCGTACCGACTGTCGTCGCGAGGCCGATGGTCGCGCGTCCGCCCTGGCCGGTGCCACCGGTGCCGCCCACGCCGACGCCGGTCGCGCCGCCCGAACTGCTCGAGAGGAAGGAAGAGCCGCCCTCGCCGCCAAAGCCCGACGAGTCGGCGACCACGCTGCTCGCGGTGACCGAGCCGCCCGTGAGGTTGACGCCCGCCGTGCCGCCGGACCCGTTCCCGCCATTGCCGGGCGTTCCGGGTGTGGAACCGAAACTCGATGCGTTGACGAAGTCGCCGCCCGCGCCGCCCGCGCCATGTGCATAGGCCGCGATGATGCTCGCGTCGACGACCGCCGTGCCGCCGATGTTGATGGTCGCATTGCCGCCGACACCGGCGCCGCCGGTGCCGCCCGCAACGATATTGGCCGGATCCTCGTCATTTCCCTCGGCGCCCGTGCCGCCTCCGCCGCCGGCCGACGCGACGATATCGGCGGCGGTGATCGTCCCGCCCGACAGGTCGATCGTTGCGATGCCGCCGGTCCCCGTGCCCGATACGCCGGGCGCGGCGCCGCCGAAACCGTCGGCGCTGATGGTCATGTCGCTGACCGAGATGTCGCCGCCGGTCTGGGTGAAGGTCGCGGTGCCGCCCGTGCCGTTCGCGCCGCCCCCGCTGCCGAAGCCGTTCGCCGACAGCTCGACGACGCCGCCCGACAGGGTCCCGCCCTGGACATCGAGGGTGATCGTGCCGCCAAGGCCGTTGCCGCTGGTGTCGACCGGTCCGCCCGGAACCTCGAACTCCACGGCCGTGCGGCCGTCGGTCGTGGCGAGAAGCTGGCCATAGTCGATCGCGCTGTCGGGATCGGCGGTCGTCTGGATCAGGATCGTTCCGCCGGTGCCGGTCGGGTCGGTCGCGCCCGCCGTCACCGCGCCGCCCGACGTCCCGTTCGCAAGCAGTTCGGCGCCGATACCAAGGTCGAGCCGGCCGCCATTGGCGATCAGCTGGATTGTCCCGCCGGTCGCCGCCGTGCCGGCGGCGCTGCCGCCCGACGCCGCGCTGGCGTTGAGCCGGTTCGTCGCGTCGAGGGTCGCGCGGATCTCTCCGCCATTGCGGGCAAGGAGGTCGATCGTCCCGCCCTGCGCGGTGCCGCCGGCGTTCACGACATTGACCGTGCTGCTGCTGGCATCGACCGTATAGACTTCGGCGACGATGGTCCCGTCGTCGGCGAGGAAGTCGACATTGCCGCCAAGGCCGTTGCCGCCGCTTTGGGCCATCGCGAAGGACGAGTTGCCGCCCATCGCCTGGACGGTGAGGCGATTGCCCGTGGTGATCGTGCCGCCCGCGGTCGCGTTGACGGCGACATTGCCGCCGGTGCCCGTTCCGAAATTCTCGCCCGCGATCCCCATGCCGACGGCGAACAGGTTGATGCCGCCGCTGCTGTCGATCGTCGAGCCATTGGTCGCCGCGAGCGTGACATTGTTGGCGCGCGCGTTGCCGCCTTGCCCGCTGGTCCCGCCCGGGCTCGCGGCAGCGCCCGCGCGCGCCGATGCGTCGAGCGTGATCTGCGCGAACTGCGCCGTGACGCCGCCGTCGACGGTCAATCGTGCCGTGCCGCCCAGCGCGTCGCCACCGGTCGTATTCTCGCTTCCGGCTGCATCGCCGCCGCGCCCGAAGCCGCTGGCGCCGAGGGCGCCCAGCGACACCACCGACGTCGCGTCGGCGTTGATCAGTATTTCCGCGGTGCCGCCCGTCCCGTTGCCGCCATTTTGGGTCAGGAAACCCGCGACATTCCGGCCGCCTTCGCCCGTGGCCTGGACGAAGCTCTGCGTGGTCGACAGGAAGGAGCCGGTGCCCGACACCGCGATGCGCGCCGTGCCGCCCGTGCCGTCGCCCGACTGGGTGAGGCCGATGCCGCCGAGCCCGCGCGCGTCGAGCGAAAGCAGCGCCGCCGGCCCAACGGCGCCGCCGTTGCTGACGGTCAGGCTGGCGGTGCCACCCGTCCCGTTGCCATTGACGGCGGGCGGGCCGTTCACGAAGCTGAAGGCGCCGCGCCCGAGCGCGTTGACGAAAATATTGCCCGCGGTCAGCGAGCTGCCGGTGCCCGACACCGTGATCCCGGCAGTGCCGGCGGTGCCGTTACCGCCGCTGCCACTGGTTCCGACGATCCCGATGCCATTGGCTTCGACTGTGACCCCCGCTGTGGTCACGCTGCCGCCGGTGATCGTCAGGTTCGCCGTGCCGCCCTGACTGTTGCCGGTGAGCGCATCGGGCGTGCCCGAAGCCTGGATCGTCAGCGCGCCCGGCGCCGAAAGCGTGCCGCCGGTGACGTTGACCGCCGCGTTGCCCGGCGCGCCGCCGCGGCCGCCTGATTGGACGGTGAAGGTGCCCGTGGCGCCGCCCGACTGGTTGGCGCCGATCGAGACGGTTGCGCTCGCGTCGCCGGTGAAGGTGCCGCTGCCCTCGACGAAGAACTGGCCAGCCGACGACAGCGGCGGCGGTGAGGCGGGCAGGGGCTGCGTCGGCTGTGCGGCAAGGACATTGCTGGCGCGCGCGATGGTGTTGCTGCGGAACAGCGTGTCGCCCGCGGTGATGTTGGCCGCGGTCGCGTTCGCCGGCGTCGTCGCCAGTTCGCCGCCGACGACATTATAGCTCGCCGACAGGCGCACCGCCCCGTCGGGGTCGATCTGTGCCGACAGCGCGTCGTCATAGCCGATCGCGCCCGATACCAGCATCGTCACCGCGTCGTTCTTCGGAATGGCGACCATATAGATGCGGCTCTGGTCGGTATCGCCCTGCTGGTGCGCCGGGCCGGTCGTCGTGCCCGTATGGGTGATCGCGTTGCCGCCTTCGACTCCCCGGGTGACATTGATGTCGAACAGGCCGCTGTTGATGCGGATGTCGACCTGCTCGGCAGCGACATAGGCGGCCGACCCGTCGACGCGGACGGCACCGGCTTGGGCGACGCGCGGCGCGACGAGCGCGATATAGCTGCCGCCGGGGTTGCCGACCTTGTTCGCGTTGATCGCGCCGTTGACGGTGATCGCCGACGTGCTGCCCGCCGTCCCGTTGAAGCGGATCTCTCCCCCGGGGCCGAACAGGCCGCCCGCGGTGACGATGTCGTTGGTGGTCAGAACGAGGCTGCCGACGTTGACGACGCCGCTTGCGCCGATCAGGATGCCGCCCGCGTTGTAGAACCAGATATTGCCGCCGCGCGGCCCGGTGGTCGATCCGACATAGCTGTTGACCGTCCCGTTGAGCGCGATCTGACGGCTCAGCGATCCACCGCCGCCGTTCACGAAGCGGTTGAGAACCGTATAGTCGCCGGTGCCGACGAAGTTCCAGGTCGAACCGGTCGGCAGAAGGTTGATGTCGCCGCCGGCCGGTGCGGTGTCGGTGGGCACCCAGTTGATCACATTTTGCGCCTGGGTAACGGTGGTCGTCGTCGTGGTCCCGCCGCCGCCGTTCGGCGTGCCCGCACCGCTTACGATAGTGCCCGTGCCCGTGACCTGCGCCAGCGCGGGGCCGCCATAGGCGAGCGCGATGATCCCGGCCGCGATCGCACAGCTTGTCAGCAGGTGCTGCTTGCCTTTGCGGGCGGGCGGGCGGGTGACGGTGGCACGCATGGCATTTGTCCTCGATGCAAAACTCATGGTCAGCGCGCCCTCACGCCGAACTGGGTGGTCAGGGAAACGAGCAGCCGCGGATCGGGTTTTTCGGTCAGGAAACCGCCGCGGTTGAGCGGCACCGCCATCGTTATGTCGAGCCGCGCGAGATCGCCGTAGGCGACACGCATTCCGCCGCCCGCCGAATAAAGTTTCTGCGGGTTCAGGCCGTTGAACGCGCTATCCTTGTTCCACACCCACGCCGCGTCGAAAAAGACGAAGGGCTGGAACGCAAAGCTTTCGGTGTTCGCCGGGACGAACGAGCCGTAGCGCGCTTCGAGGGCCACCGCGACGCCGCTGTCGCCGATCACCGTGCCGGGATCGAACCCGCGTCCGACGGTGAAATTGCCGCCCGAAAACTCCTCATAGGCGAGCAGCGGATCGCTCGCCCATTGCGCGCGCGGCGCGGCCGACAGGGTGAACAATTTCGTCGGACGCCATTCGGCGAGCGCGTTCGCGCGGAGCAGGAAGGCGTCGGGCTTGCCCTCGACCCGCGTCAGCGGCACCGCACCGGGCAGGAAACACGCCGCGCCGCCGGGGCCGCAACCGTCGCTCGCGCCAAGGAAGCTGACGCCTTGTCGCGCCTCGAACGAGGTCGAAAACGACCAGCGCGGTTCGGCGGGGCCATAGCCGCCGCGTCCCGTGATCGATGCGGGGTCGATCCAGCTCGCATCGGCGCGCAGGCTGAACACGCGCAGCCGGTCTTCGTTGAGGGGTACGCCGGTCAGGCTGATATCCTGGTCGATAAAATCGAGCCCGCCGCCGATCGTCACGCGCGGCGCCTGTGTCAGCACCAGCGGATAGGTGGTGAACAGGCTGACGATCTGCGTGTCCGACTTGACCGGAAGGCCGGTGATGTCGGGGCGTGTCCAGGCGTAGGTATAGCTCGCGCCGAAGCGCAGCCCTTCGCCGCCGACGCGGAATTCATGCGCGACCTGGACGACCTTTTGCTCGTCGAAATCGGGGGTCGCATAGAAGCTGGCGGTGGTGAGGTCGCCCATGCCCGTCAGGCCGGCGAAGCGCGCGCGCGCGATGCCGCCCCAGCGGCCCACGTCGTGCGAGCCGAAATTCTGCGCGCTGAAATCGAACATGAAGGGCGTGCGCGTGACGGTGACTTCGCCGACCACCTCGCCCGGCACCGCCCCGGGGCGCAGCGTCAGGCGCGCGTCCATCCCCGGAATATCGCGCGCGAGCAGCAGATAGCGTTCGGCGTCGACGATGTTGAACACCGGCTGGTCATCGAGCCGCGACAGATAGCGCTGGAGCAGCCGTTCGTTGGCCCCGGCGTCGCCGCGAACCTCGACGCGCGCCATCCGCGCCGCGAGGATGTCGAGCTTGACGATGCCGTCGCCGATCGTCTGCGGCGGCACGCGGACCGCCGCCAGATAGCCCCTCGACCGCAACATCGTCGCGGCGCGGTCGCGAATGTCGCAAACCGCCGAAATTGGCAGCTCCTGACCGACGTGGTCGGACCAGCTCGGCGCGAGCATCGCATTGTCGATGCCTTCGACGCTGGAAAATTCGACCCCGCGCAAGGTGAAGCGGACATTGGCGAATTCGGGATTGGCGAGCGGGCAGGGCGCGCGCTCGACCTCGTCGTCGACCGCGACGATCTGCTCCTTTGGCTGCGCGGCGGGGGGCAGCGTCGGGCGCTGGATTTCCTCGCGTGTCGGAATCTGCGGCGTGGCCTGCGCCATTGCCGCGGCGGGCAAGGCCGCGACGATCAATGTCGCCGAACCGGCCAGCGCCCTGCGGATCGCGGCGCGCCTGCGCCAGATGATCCGGTTATTCCCCATATCCCCCGACACGGTCATCACCACCCCTTGTGTACGGGCGCACCGCGACGATCGCCGCACGCCAACTCCAATGGCTCCGCCGGCAAGCGGCGGCGCAAATTGCGACCCAAGGAAATGTTACCGTCGCGCGACTGACGGAATTTCCCTGAATGAATATCAGATGGATAGGGCAGGCACAATGGCCGCCCCATCCGCGATGCTCAGCCCGCTTCCGCCTCTGACATCGTATCGACCAGCCGGTTGAGCTGCGGCGAGCAGCCCTTCGCCATCAACATGTCGATCGATCCCTCGACCGTGTCGGGCGCATTTTCCACGGCAGCGAAGCGCACCGTCACCGGCCGCGCGAGGCTGCCGCCCGACAGGCGATAGTCGGCGCCATATTGCACCGGCAGCACGTCGGTCGGCCATTTGCGGAAGTTGGCGCCATCGACGATCGCGACGGTTGCCTTCTTGCCCGCGCTTTCGATTTCCAGCGCCGTGTCGCCTTCCATGTTCGGGCGCCACAGCATCAGCATCGCGGGATCGAGGACGCAGAAGGTTCCGGCCTCGCGATAGTCGAGCAGCCACAAATTGGGGGCGCGCGCCTCGGTCGGGACCGGATCGTTCGGGCCGCGCGAAAATCCGCCGCGCGACCGCATCGTCGGCCCCTTGGCCAGCATGCGCGTGACGTTGCCGCCGAGCGACTGGCTCGCCTGCACCGTGCCGGTGGCGCCGAAGGTGCCGGGACCGGACAGGGTGCGCGTCTTGCCGGCCTGCATCAGCACGACCTTGTCGCCCGCGACGAGGGTGAGCTTGTCGGCGGATTTCAGCTTGGCGCCGGTCGGATATTTGGCCGCGGAAGGGCCGGTCGAGCGGACGACCATCGATTGCGCGGCGGCGGTGCCGACAACGGCCACCGCCGCGATGGCGGCAGCGGCGGTGAGGCCGAGGCGGCGCATCGGGAAGTCAGGAAAGGACATAGCTTTCTCCTTTTTCGGTCTCGTTCAGGCGTTCTATCAGGAACAGTATGGATGCTTCCTGACCGAATTCGGCGGCCAGTGCTGTGGCGCCCGTCACATAGGCATTTTTGTCGCCCGCCATATGGGCGGCGACCAGCGCCGCGATGCGCGCGCGCTGCGCGGGATCGAGGTCGGGGCGCGGGGTGAAGACATCGACCGGCTGCGCGCGGCCGCGCAACGTCACCCGCCCCATCGGGACAAGATCGTCGCGGGCCGACCGCGCGGCGGCTTCGGCCGAAATCAGCACGCCGGTCTTCAAGCTCTTGTTCGCCGCCTCGAGCCGCGAGGCGGTGTTCATGCTGTCGCCGAGCGCGGTATACTGGATGCGCCCTTCGCCGCCGAAATTGCCGACGATCGCGTCGCCGACGTGCAGCCCGACGCGCGTCATACCCAGCGGCGGGACGCCTTCGGCCATGTCGACGCGGAATTTTTCGCCGGCTTCGGACATGGCGAGCGCCGCGGCGGCGGCCTTTTCGCCATCGTCGGGGCGGCTCAGCGGCGCGCCCCAGAAGGCGACGATCGCGTCGCCGACGAACTTGTCGATCGTCCCGCCATGTTCGAGCACGATGTCGGACAGGCGATCGAGATATTCGTTGAGCAGCCGCGCGACGGTTTCCGGGGTGACCGCGTGGCTCAGCTTCGTAAAGCCTTCGAGATCGGTGAAGACGCAGAAGATGTTGCGCCGTTCGCCGTGCAGCGAAAGCTGGTCGGGGTCGCGCATGATCTGTGCGGCGACATCGGCGGGCAGATATTTGCCGAGTGCCGATTGGGCAAAGGCGCGCTGGCGCGACCCGATCGTGCGCGCCGCGGTGCCGACCGCGGCATAGCCGAACAGCCAGCCGATCGCCCAGCCGAATGTGGGGAGCGTCGTGGTGTCGATGCCGCGGCCTTGGAGCCAGAAAGGAAAGGCAATGAAAAAAGCCATCTGCCCGAGGAAGGCGAGCGCGACCCAGCGCGCGCGCAGGTCGATCAGGCTGGTGAGCCCGCCCGCGACTACAATCAGGATCGCGAGCACCCACAAGGCGGGCGCCGCGAGCGGTCGCGACCAGGCGTTGTCGAGTTGCTGCGCCAGCATATGCGCGTGGACTTCGAGCCCGATCATGGTTTCATGCTGCCCGGTGATCGGGTCGAGAAAGCGGCTCAATGGCGTGTTGAACTGGTCATTGTCGATGATGTCGCCGCCGATCAGGATATAGCGGCCCCTGACCAGCTCGGCGAAGCCCGCGCGCATCTCGGCATCCATCGGCATCGCCAAGGTGTCGATCGGGATGTTGGCAAAGACCGGCTCTTCCTGCCCCCCGGCCGCGCGCGCCGGGACGAGGAAGCGGATATTGCCCTGATAGTTCGCGTGGGCGGCATCGACCGGGGCGAGGGCATTCGACATCAGCGGGGGCAGATTCTTCGGCTGGTCGGGCCATCGGCGGATCACGCTGTCGTCGTCGGTGCGGAACAGGACGCTCGTCGGCTTCGTCCTCGCGGTCGCAACGTCGGCGATATAGGATTCGAGATATTTCTGCTGTTCGTAGAAGATCGTGTTGGGGTTGCTTGCCTGCTCGGCATAGGCGAGCCAGGTCGGCGTCTGCATCGCGCGCAATTGCGCCTTCAGCACATCGTCGTCGGGGCGCGGCGAGTCGAAGGCGATATCGATCCCGATCGCCTTGGCCCCCATCTGGTCGAGGTTGCCGAGCGCGTTCGCGAGCAATGTCCGGTCGAGCGGCGAGCGGATGCCGGTGTTGAACAGGGTCTCGTCATTATAGGTGACGAGGGTGATGCGCTTGTCCTGTTCGACGTGCGGCGCCATCAGCGTCGCGCGCGCGTCATAGAGCGCGCGCTCGGCGGCGTCGATCAGCGGCATCTGCCAGCTGAAGCGCGCGATCAGGATCGCAATCAGGAGAAAGACGATCGTCGCCGCCATCCGCGACGGGCCGAGCTGCATGACCAGCCGGCGCACCCGCTTGCGCAGCGGGATGGCGGCCTGCGGGCTGTCCGGCGCGGCGCTGTCCGCCGCGGGAAGGGTGGCTTCGGCTGCGTTCATCGGGTCAGCGGGCGGCGCGGCCGGCGGCCTCCCCGGCGCGGGCGGCGGCCGCGGTTGCCGTGGCGCCGTGGAGCAGCGATTGCCCGCCGTCGCCGATGATCGCGAAGCCCGCCCAATAATAAGGGTGCGACGTCTGCTTGTCGTCCATCAGGCGCATCTGCGTTCCCCACAAGGCGTCGGCGACGCTCGTTCCTTCATTGGCGGCGAACAATCCGCCGATCAGCCGCTTGGTCGCATCGAAATCGTCGGGTGCGGGCCAGTGGCTCGCGATCACCGACCGGCCGCCGGCGCCGATGAAGCTGCGCACCAGCCCGTCGAGGGCATTGCCGCCGCCGCTGGCCAGCCCCGCTTCGCGCGTCGCCGAAACCGAAGCCGCGCCCGCGGTGTCGCAGGCCGAAAGGATGACGAGGTCGGCGTCGATCTTGAGGTCGAAAATCTCCTGAAAGGTCAGCAGGCCGTCCGACTCGCCGCCGCCGAAGGAGGTGACGAGCGCCGGACGCGCGGGGCAGGCGGGGCGCGGCGCGGTGACGAGGCCGTGCGTCGCGAAATGGATGATGCGATAGTCGCCGAGGTCGGTGCGGCTTTTCACCGCGGTGTCGGTGAAGGCGCCGCCGGTGAGCAAGGTGCCCGTCGCCTCGCCCATTGCATTGCGCGCAGTTACCAGCTCGTCGGCCGAAATCGGGCGCGCCCATTGCGACGCGTCCCACAGGCAATCACCGTCGACGCCGCCCGCGACGGCGCCGCGGGTGCCGAGCGACGGGAGCAGCTTGCCGCCCAGGGGCAGGTTCTCGCCGAGGCCGAAATACTGGTTCGCTGCCTTCGACGGCGCGGCCTGACGCGCGTTGCGGAAGCCGAGCGTCGAGACCGCGGTGCTCGGCCGTGTCGTGCGGCCAAGCCACGCGATCTGGCGCATGTCGAACGGGTCGGCATCGGGGTCGAGCACCCGCTGTTCATAGGCGGCAAGGCCGGTGTCGGCGGTGACGAGGAGGTTGATCGGCAGCCGCAGCATCCCGCCATCGGGCTCGAAGATCAGGTGCGGCACTGCGGGCAGTCGCGCCGCGGCCGGACCGAACAGCTGGCCATAGAGCTTGTACGCCGTCGCCGCGTCGAACGGATAGGTCACGCGGCGGCCATTCTCGACGATCGAGATGGTCGAGCGGATCGTATCGACCGCGGTGTCGAGGCCCGCGGCGCTGATGTCCGATTTCCAGAGCTGCGCGCCGCCCGGTTCGATCAGCATCGCATAGACGGCGTCGCCGACGACGAGCATCTTCAGATAGGCTTCGTCGGGACGCAGCACCTTTTGCAATTCGGCAAGGTCGAGCTTGCCCGGCGCGACGACGCGATATTGCGGGAATGCCGACAGCGCCCCCACCGTTTCGGCCTGCTGAAATGCAAGATTGTCGAGCTGGGTCTTGATATCGGCGCGCAGCGCGTTGATTTCGGGCGATTCGGGGAGCTGCGCAAGGCGCGCATCTTCGATCCGCGCGCGTTCGATGTCGCGGTTCAGCGTCGTCGCCTGCCGGAACAGCCGCGCGCCATCGTCGCTGCCGCTCGACAGCTCGCGCGCCAGCACCGCCTGCGTGTCGGCGACCCCGGGGCGGACCTGGAGCTGGCTGGCGACGAAGAATTCGCCGACCGCCGTCGCGTCGGTCGCCGCCCGGCCGGCGAGCAGCCGGTAATAGGGCGCCATCATATTCGCCATGCCCGTCGTCGAACGCTGCGACCCCGCGAGCGCGGTGACGACCTCGCGATAGATGCCGATCGCCTTGTCGTCCTGTCCATGACGGGTCAGGAAGGCCGCGTAACGCGCCCGCGCCGAGGCGAGCGCGTTGGTTTCGGGATATTCGATCGCGAGCGCCTCGACCGATTCGCGGAAGCGCGCATCGGCGGCGCCATTGTCGCCGAGTGCCTCTTCGGCGAGCGCGAGTTCGCCGAGCATCTGCGAACGCAGGCGGATGATTGAGGTCACCCGGCCCTGGCGGACGGCCAGGGCGTCCGACAGGCCCTTCAGTTGTGCCGATTTCGCGGCCTCTGCATTGCCGCGGAGCCGTTCGACGGTGCCGAGCAGGTGGATCGCCTGCGCATCGATGATCTGCGCGCGTTCGAGCGGGTCGAGGCGTTCGCGATCGCCGGTCTGGCGCACCGCGCGGGCATTCGCGCCGCTGTTCACGCCCGCGACGATTGCGGGGGTCAGCGTCACGGCGGTGCCGGCGACCGTCACGCCGCCGGCCAGCGGGGCGACCGGTTGCCGCAGCAGATTTGCGGCGCCGTCGTAATCGCGCTGGTTCAGCGCATTGATCGCGCGGAAATTGCGGCGCAGGCGGATCTGGACGGGATCGCCGGTCGGGACCGCCTCGACCTCGGCAAACAGCCGCTCGGCTTCGGCGAATTCGCCGAGGTTCGAGCGTTGCAGTGCACGGTTCAGCGTGAACTCGGTCGGGTCGATGTCGACCGCCGCCTGTTCCTCGAGCGTGCGGCGCGACAGCGCCTCGAAAAATTCGGCGGCTTCGGCATAATCGCCGCTGTGGTTGCGGCGATATCCCTCGGCCAGCGCCTTGTCGACGTCGATCGTTCCGGCAAGCGTGCGGGCGAAGCCGTCGTTGCCACCGACCGATGTCGTCGCGACCTTGATGACGCCGGGGACGATCCTGCGCTGACGCACCGATTCGAGCGCGATGTTCAGCGCGTCGCCATAGGCGGCGAAGCCCTCGACGCTATAGACGTTGCCGCCGTCGGTTTCGATCCGCGTCGTCCACGCGACGTCGCTGTCCCTGACGATGCAGGCGCCTCCGGCGGCGCAGACGATCGTGCCGGCGCGGCCCTGTTCGATCCGCGCGCGCGCTTCGTCGGGGCTGGCGCGCAATACGCGGACATAGCCGACGGGCTGGCTCGCATCGCGGCAGATGATCGTCCAGGCGCGGTCGAACATGCCCTTGACCACGCCGTCGCGGACGGTGGCCTGCACCTCGCACAGCGAGCCGCCCTCGCTGCCGATCGAAAAACTGTCGCGAAGCGTCGGGTCGGTGCCCTGCGCCAGTGCGGTTCCGGGCGCGGCAAGAGCCAGCAGCGCCAGGGCCGGCACAAAATGCGGACGTCGAACGGTCATCACCAATCCCCCAAACACATGCATAAGGCCCCGTGCCGACGCATGTCCGGCACGGTGCAGTCTTTGTTGCTGCGGTACGACCCATTCCCTTGGCGCAGACCCTAAACCCTTCGTCTGAAAAAGGGAAGTGATCTGCCGCACAGGCGGCTTGCGCCGGTGGGGCGGGCGACCTATCTGCGAAGGGACGGCTTAACCGGTGAGGACAAGATGAGCGCATTCGACGATCGTGAACGGGGATATGAGGCGAAATTCGCCCGCGACCAGGAAGTGCAGTTCCGGATCACCGCGCGCCGCAACCGGCTGGTCGGCGAATGGGCGGCCGAACGCATGGGGCTGACGCCCGAGGAAACCGACGCCTATGCCAAGGCTGTCGTGCAGGCCGACTTCGAGGAAGCGGGCGATGAGGACGTCATCCGCAAGCTCGCGGGCGACCTGACCGCGGCGCAGGTCGAGATCAGCGACGCCGAAATCCGCGCGGTCCTGAACGACAAGACCGCCGAAGCGCGGCGTCAGTTCATGGACAGCCAGAACTGAGGCGATCCGGATGGGTATGCGCGAAGAAGATTTGCGGGCGATGATCGTCGGGGCCTTTCCCGATGCACAGGTGACGATCACCGACCTTGCCGGCGACAACGACCATTATGCGGCGCATGTCGTTAGCGCCGCGTTTCGCGGCCTGACCCGCGTCGCGCAGCACAAGGCGGTCTATGCCGCGCTTGGCGGGCGCATGGGCGGCGAACTTCATGCCTTGCAATTGACCACCGCCGTCCCTTCATAGGGGCATGCAAATTTGCGGCGCGACGGCGCGCCTGCCCGGAGACAGATCATGACCGACCCGACCACCCACGACCGCATTGCCAAGCTGGTCGCCGACAACCCCGTGCTGCTGTTCATGAAGGGAACGCCGCTGTTCCCGCAGTGCGGCTTTTCCTCGCGCGCGATCGCGATGCTCGACCGGCTCGGCATCGAATATGACACCGTCGACGTGCTCCAGGACATGGAAGTCCGTCAGGGCATCAAGGAATTTTCCGACTGGCCGACGATCCCCCAGCTTTATGTGAAGGGCGAGTTCGTGGGCGGCAGCGACATCATGATGGAAATGTGGGAGGCCGGCGAGCTGCATCAGCTGATGCACGGTATCCCGACGCGCGCCGAATAGGCGCAGCCGGATATCGGATGAATGCCCGCCGGGACGGACGTTCCGGCGGGCTTTTGATTGGCCGCTTTGGAGTGGCGAGTTGCCGTTCCCTGCCTTCGTCATTCCCGCGAAAGCGGGAACCCGGTGAGGGGTCCGCCTACGCGCGCTCCGGGTCCCCGCGTTCGCGGGGATGACGAAATAAGATGGGGCGCGACGGCGGCAACCGGTCGGAAGCGGTCGGAGCAACCATGGCAGATCGACGAAAAGCCTCCGGGGGGCGGGGCCTTTCGGCCGCTCCGCCCCCCGTCAGCATCGGGGGCAAGTGGGGTTTTCCCGGGTGGGGCAGGGGACATCAGGGACCAGACTGATGTCCCCCACCGCTCCATTGAGCGGAACACTCGGGAACATTAGGATAATATACAATTGCCGTGCCAATTCGGCGCCCGCACGGATTCCGGCGCGCGACGCTGGTTAGCGATTCCTTACCGGGTTCGCGTCGTGTCAAAAATTCCGACACTTCGCCGTTCAGCTTCGTTCAGCAAGCGTTCAGCCCTTTGACTACATTTGTAGTCGTGTCGCAGACAGGCGATGCCAATGGGAGGGGTTCGCATGGCAGAACGAGCAAGCGAGTCGGAGATGCAGGTGCTGTCGGCGCTGTGGGAGGAAGCCCCGCAGACCGCCGCCGACCTGACCTCGCGCATCGGTAAGGTCAACGGCTGGACGCAGGCGACGGTGAAGACGTTGCTCGCGCGGCTGGTCCAGAAAGGCGCGGTAACGGCGGAAGCCGACGGCCGGCGCTATCTCTATAGTCCCGCGATCGAGCGCGCCGACGCTGTCGGCGAGGAATCGCAGCGTTTTGTCGACCGCCTGTTCGGCGGCCGCGTCAGCCCGCTGATCGCGCATCTCGCCGACCGCGAGGCGCTGACCGACACCGACATCGCCGAGATCGAGGCGCTGCTGAAAAGGCTCAAGTCGTGAGCCCCGCGATACTGCTTCAGGCATGGGCCGATACGCTCGTCACCACGGGCCTTCTCGTCCTTCTCGTCCTGATCGTTCGCAAGCCTTTTGCGCGCCATTTCGGCCCGCGGCTGACCTATGCCTTGTGGGCGGTGCCCGCGCTGCGGCTCGTGCTGCCGCCCCTGCCCTTCGCTGATCCCGTCGTGATCATGCCCGCGCCGGTGACCGAAGCCGTCGTGACGATGCCGGAGGGACTGCCGGTTGCGGCCCCCGCGCCGGCCGCCGAACCGCTCTTGTCGCTCGCCGAGTTGGTGCCGGTCTTCTTCACGCTGTGGGCCGCAGGCATGGTCGCCGTGCTCGTCACCGCACTCGTGTCGCACCAGCGTTTTCGCCACCAGGTGCTGGGCGATGCGGTCGAACTCGAGCCGATCGGCACGATCCGGCTGGTGATGTCCGACGCGGTCGACGGCCCGGTCGCGTTCGGGCTGTGGCGGCGCTACGTCGCCGTACCGCACGACTTTTTCGCGCGCTATGTCGCCGAAGAGCGCGCGCTGGCGATCGACCATGAGCTTTCGCACCACCGCCACGGCGATCTGTGGGCGAACAGTGCGGCGCTCGTGCTGCTCGCGGCGCAATGGTTCAATCCCTTTGCCTGGCGCGCCATCCGCGCCTTTCGTTTCGACCAGGAGGCGGCGTGCGACGCGCGCGTGCTGACGATGACCGGCGATGCTGAACGGGGCGAGCGGACCGCGCGCTATGCCACCGCGATCGTCAAGGCGGCGGTCGGCCCGCGCCTGTCGCTCGCCGCGCCGATGGCGGTCCACGATAATCTGCAGGAGAGGCTCACAATGTTGATGAGGCAGGATATTTCGAAAAAGCGCGGGCTGGTCGGCCGGTTGCTGATCGGCAGCGCGACGCTCGCGGTGCTTGGGGCGACCGCGACGCTCGTCCCCGCAGGGATCGTGGTGGCGAGGGCCCAGACAGCCGACGTTTCCGCGCCGCCGCCTGCTCCCGATGCACCGCCGCCGCCCGAGGCGCTCGAAGCGCCCGACGCGCCCGGCGTGATGGTCTTCACCGAACATAGTGACACCGCGACCGATGATGGCGGCAGGAAAAAGCGCGAAGTGCACCGCATCGTCATCCGCCGCGACAGCGACGGCGAAGGAAAAGGCAAAGGCAAAGGCAAGGCACCCACGGTGATGTTCGCCCCCGCCGACGGCAAGGACAAGATGCGCCGCATCGAGATCCGTTCGCACGGCGGCCTGTCGCGCGACGATGTCATCGCCACGCTCAAGGAGCAGGGCGTCACCGGCAAGCGTGCCGAGGCGATCGCCGACAAGCTCGAAGCCAAGCGGAGGGAACGTCTTCGCACCGCCATGGCACCGATGCCGCCGATGCCGCCGATCCCGCCCATGTCCCATCGCGCCTGGACGATGGACGGCAAGGCGCTGGTCATAGGCAAATGCGGCAGCAAGCAAAACGCACCGATCGTCAACCGCGACGAAAGCGACGGCAACAGGCGCAGCCACGTCTACATGGTCGCGTGCAGCGACGGGCCTGAAGCCAAGGCCGCGCGCCTGTCGGCATTGAAGAAGGCGCGCGAGGCCTTCGCCGAAGGCGAACGCGCGCGCACCCTGTCCGACGACATGCGCGCGAAGGTCGCCGCCGACCTGGAAAGGGCGATCGCCGAGACCGAGAAATCGGGCGACTGAGCCCGGCAGCTTCGACGCCGGCCCTTCTCCCCGGTGGGGTCGGCGGCAGGGGCGGGGAAAGGGAGTGGTGTATGTCGCTCCCTTTTTCCCGCCGCCCTCTTTTTGACGGGCATCCCTTTTCCTTCGCCCCATGCGATGCCACATGGGCGGCATGAGCGAAGAAAAGCCCTGGCCCGACAGCATCCGCGCCGGCGAGTGCGAACAGCATGAACCGCTGGTGCGCCGCGTGCTCGCGCCGAACCCGTCGCCCTATACCTTCACCGGCACCCAGACATGGATCGTCGGTGCGGGCAGCGATGTCGCGGTGATCGACCCCGGCCCGACCGGTTCGGGCCTGAGCATCGGCGATCCCGCCGACATCAACGGCACGGGGCATGTCGACGCGATCCTGCGTGCCGTCGACGGCCAGCGCGTCGCCGCGATCCTGTGCACCCACACGCACCGCGACCATTCGCCCGCCGCGGCGCCGCTGAAAGCAGCGACCGGCGCCCCGATCATCGGCTGCGCGCCGCTGGCGCTCCGCGACGATGGTCCGCGCGCCGATTCGGCGTTCGATCCCGACTATGCCCCCGACCGCATCCTCGCCGACGGCGAGCGCATCTCGGGCGACGGCTGGACGCTCGAGGCGGTGGCGACCCCGGGGCACACGTCGAACCATCTGTGCTTCGGGCTCGTCGAAAGCGGCGCGCTGTTCACCGGCGATCATGTCATGGCCTGGTCGACCAGCGTCGTCAGCCCGCCCGACGGTGACATGGCGGCCTATATGGCCAGCCTGTCGAAACTCTATGACCGCGAGGATCGCGTCTATTATCCGGCGCACGGCCCTGCGGTGACCAAGCCACGCCAGCTGGTGCGCGGCATGCTTGGCCATCGCAAGCAGCGCGAGCGGCAGATTTTGCGCGAACTCGAAAAGGGGACGAACGTCATCCCTGACATGGTCAAGCATATGTACAAGGGGCTCGACCCGCGGCTCAACGGCGCCGCCGGCCGCTCGGTGCTCGCGCATCTTATCGACCTCCAGACGCGCGGGATCGTGCGCGCACATGACGAAGAATGGGAACTTGCCTGAATGACCTCTGCTTCCACTGCGCGCCTTGCGCCCCGCCTCATCCTGCTCGCCGCCGCAGCGTTGCTGCTCGTCGCCGTCTGGTGGGCGGTCGCGGCATGGCAGGACTGGCAAAAGGGTTATGACCCCGAAACCGTCGTCGCCGCGAGCCTGCAGGGGCTGCAGGAACAGAATGTGCTCGTGCCCTTCACCGCGCGCTATGTTGCGGTGGTGACCTCGACGCAAAGCCGGCTGGGGCTGAGCGCGAAGAAGACGCTGATCATGCCGGGCACGGTCCGCTACGAACTCGACCTCGGCAAACTCGAGCAATCGGACCTCGACTGGGATGCGACGACCAACGCGCTGACCGTCACCTTGCCGCCGCTGCGCCTCGCGGGTCCCGAGATCGATATCGATGCGATCAGCGAATATCGCGACGGCGAGATATTGCTGACCTTGACCGATGCCGAGCGCACCCTCGACGCCGCCAATCGCAAGCGCGCGCAGGAGGAGCTGATCGCGCAGGCGAAGGGCGCGACGCCGATGCGCCTCGCGCAGGGTGCCGCGCGCACGGCGATCGAGCAGAGCTTCGCGATGCCGCTGAAGGCCGCGGGGATCGATGCGAAGGTGACCGCGCGCTTCGCCGACGCGCCGGCTGGGTAATAACCCGCCTTTCGGATTTTTGACGCGGCGCTATCTTCCCGTCCGGGTCGGGCAGGGGAAACAGGGCATGGCTACGACAGCGGGAGGCGCCGCGCGCGCCGAGCTTTTCTGGCATCGCATGGCGATCGGCCTCGCGATCTTCATCGTCTTCGGCTTTCTGCAATTCGCGCTGCGGGGTTTCGTCGATCCGGTCGCGGCGCCGTTCTGGGTGCATCTGCACGGCGTCGCGATGCTCGTCTGGCTTGCGCTGCTGATCGTTCAGCCGACGCTTGTCTCGCGCGATAATCTGGCGCTGCACCGGCGGCTCGGGTGGATCGGCGCGGGGCTCGCGCTGTTCATCACCGGCCTCGGGATTTTCACCGGCCTCGCGTCGCTGGTGCTGAACCGGTTTCCGCCCTTCTTTTCGCCCCCCTATTTCCTCGCGCTGACGACCGTCGAATCGCTGGTATTCGGCCTGATGGTGTGGGCGGCGGTGCGTCGCCGCCACACGACCGCATGGCACCGGCGACTGATGATCGGGGCGACGATCGTCATTCTCGAACCCGCACTCGGCCGGATATTGCCGATGCCGCTGATGATCGGCTGGTCCGACATTCCGATCGGGCTGATCCAGCTTGGCGTCGTCGGCATCGTCGCGCTGTACGATCGCCGCACGCTCGGCCGCATCCATCCTGCAACGAAAGCGATCGCGGCGATTGTCATCGCGGTGCGCGTCACCATCTATCTTCTGGCGATGACGCCCCCCGTCATCGCGCTCGCGGAAAGGCTCGCCGGCGACTGACGCCGCGTTGCCCTGTCGCGGGCTGCGGTGTAGGGGGTTCGCCAAGGCAAAAGCCATATAAGGAAAAGCGATGACTGCTCCCATTCGCGAGAATCTCTCGGGCCTCGACCTGCGTGCCGAAATCGAACGCCTCCGCAAGGAACGCAACGCCGTCATCCTCGCGCATTATTACCAGAAGCCCGAGATTCAGGACCTCGCCGATTTCGTCGGCGATTCGCTCGAACTCAGCCGCAAGGCGGCGGATACCGACGCCGATGTCATCGCCTTTTGCGGCGTCAAGTTCATGGCCGAGACCGCCAAGATCCTGAGCCCCGAAAAGACCGTCATCCTGCCCGACATGGACGCGGGTTGCAGCCTCGAAGACAGTTGTCCCCCCGAACAGTTCAAACGCTTTCGCGAGGCGCACCCGAACCATATCGCGCTGACCTACATCAATTGCTCGGCCGCGGTGAAGGCATTGAGCGACATCATCGTCACCTCGTCGAGCGCCGAGACGATCATCAGCCAGATCCCCGAGGATCAGCCGATCATCTTCGGCCCCGACCGCCACCTCGGCGGCTATCTCAACCGCAAGTTCGGGCGCGAGATGCTGCTGTGGCCGGGCGTGTGCATCGTGCACGAGGCGTTCAGCGAAACCGAACTCATCAAGCTCAAGGCGCAGCACCCGGGCGCGCCGGTCGCGGCGCACCCCGAATGCCCGCCGCACATCGTCGACCACGCCGACTATGTCGGATCGACCAGCGGCATCCTGCAATTCGCCAAATCCTTTCCCGGCGACACGCTGATCGTCGCGACCGAGCCGCACATCATCCACCAGATGGAGCTCGCGCTGCCCGAAAAGAAGTTCATCGGCGCGCCGGGCGCCGACGGCAACTGCAACTGCAACATCTGCCCCTATATGGCGCTCAACACGATGGAGAAGCTCTACCTCTCGCTGCGCGATCTCAAGCCGCAGATCGAGATGGAGGAAGGCCTCCGCCTCGCCGCGCGCAAGAGCCTCGACCGGATGCTCGAAATGGCGTCGGGGACGATCGGCAAGGGCGATCTCGGCAAGCGGTAAGCCGCTGCTTCGGCGCGAGGCCAACGGCCCATTTTCCGGGTTCCATGTTGCATTCGCGGAAAATGATATAAGTTCCGGCTCCTAAGGCGCGAGTCTCGCCTTCCGTGCGAGCGCCGAACGGCGAACCCTGGCGTCTGGTAGGAGCATGGTCGCATGGCAGAAGATTGGCTGGCGGATGTCAGGAAATATGTCGCGGACGCCGACGAAGCGGTAGTCGCGGCGATCGTCAAATATCTTGGTATTGCGCTCCGGAACCGCGATTCCTCGCTCGTGTCCTTTACCGACAAGAAGGAAACCGACCGCGTTCGCGAAAATTTCCTCAAGAAGAAGCTGGGGCTGACCGACGACGACGCTACACTCGACGCGGCGATCGCGAACGTCGGTGAACAGATGCAGGGCGACCGGACCAAGAACCGCGTCACCGTCTATTATCTCCTCGCGCGGCATTTCGGGCTGCTCAGCCTCTTCGGCGGCGCAGCGGGTGCAGTCGGCGGTGCCGGCGCGGCCGCAGCGATGGCCGCCGTTGGCGGTCCCGATGGTGATGCTTCCAAAGACGATCCGGGGGCACCGGTCGCCCCGCTTGCCGCAGCCGGCCTGGCGGGGGCCGCCGCCGCGACACCCGCTGCCGCGGAGCCCGCAGATCCGGCTCCTGCTGCGGCCAGTCCGCAGCAGGCCTATTCGGGTGGTTCCGGCGACATCGACAGCGGCGGCGGCGGCATGGGCTGGCTCGGCTGGCTGCTGCTGGCCCTCGTTCTGGCGGCGCTGATCTTCTTCGGCCTGCGCTATTGCTCGAAACAGGACGCGGCCGTCGCGCCGGCCACCGACGACACCGCGATCAGCGAGACGACCACGCCGGACGACGGCACGGCGGGCATGGCCAGCGCCGCCGCGATCCCCGCAGGCGCCGGGGTGGTTGCGGCGGACCGCGAGGGCAAGCCGATGCTGACGGTCTATTTCGACACCGGCAAATCGGACGTGTCGAACGACCTTTCGACCGCGGCTTCGTCGGTAAAGGCCTATTTCGACGCCAATCCCGCTGCGACGCTGGCGGTTTCGGGCTATAACGACCCGACGGGCAACGCGGCCGCCAACGCCGAGCTGTCGAAGAATCGCGCGCAGAGCGTCAAGGCGGCGCTGGAGAAGCTCGGCTTCGCGGCCGACAGGGTCGTACTGGAGAAACCGGCCGAGGCGACGACGACCGGCACCGACAATTCGGCGGCGCGCCGGGTCGAGGTGACCGTGAAGGGTTGATCGTCCTTCACGCCTGACAAAGAAGGCGGGACCTGCGGGTCCCGCTTTTTTTTTTGCGGATCGGATGCCGAGTCGCGACTCGCAGGCCGGCTGGGGGTGGTGATCCGGTCCGATCATCGAATCCGAAAATGCTGCACTGCTGTTACAAAAATGCTGCAGCGAATCCGCTTGTTGCTAATGCCGGACTTATCCACAAGCAGAGACCGTCGCGGGCCGCTTTTCGATCATTTTTTGTTGGCGGCGCGAACGCTTCATGTCAGCTTCAAATCATCGGACGACAGAGACGACAAACCATCGGGACATCAAGGGTAGTTGCAAGACTAGCCAGAAGAGAACGAACGGATTGACGAGGAAATCGACTGATAGCCTGATCACGGAACGTAGCGATTCCCACGAGTTGATACGGACCCGATCGGGTACAGGAAATGCAGTCCATCGCTTGGACAGCGACTGCTTCGGCGGACGCAAGAAGAGATGATGAAGGGCTTTCCAGGTGCGGCCGGCCCCCGAAAGGGGGCCGACCAAACCGTCGCCGGATTGTTCCGGCGTGCACCGCGACGCATCGTTTTGCGGGCCGCTGATCGCAAGAGAAGCGGAACGGGATGAGGTGGAGCGAGGTACGTGGGGCAAAGCCGGATAGTGGGGGTTGGCAGCGATGCCGGCCCCCATTTCGCGTGCGTGCTCCTCATTCTGCCTGCGCGGCGGGATTGCGCGTCGCGCGATCGTCGCCTCCGCCGTCGTCTCCAAACCCGCTCATTTATTTTCGCAGCTGTGCCTTTGGTCACAACAGCGTCAAACGCGACTGCTTAATCGCGAAATTGCGACCCGGAGACGTTCCCTATCAGGAACCGATCCCCCTTTCCCGGCCGAGCCCGCGTGGGCCGGCCGGGAACCTTTCGCTCCCGAGCCGCATTGTTTTATCATCGTTGAAACGATGTCCGGGCGCGACCGGACGTTCACATCTCGCCGGGTGTCGGCGTTTGCCCGGCCGGTTCAGGGAAGGGAAAATCATGGGTTTGATCATCACTTTGATCGTTGGCGGCGTCATCGGCTGGCTGGCCAGCATCGTCATGCGTACCGATGCGCAGCAGGGGATTATCCTGAATGTCGTCGTCGGGATCGTCGGCGCGTTCCTCGGCAATTTTCTCGGCAGTTTTTTCGGCATGGGGGCGAGCCTCGACACCTTCAGTCCGATCGGGCTGCTCTGGGCCTTCATCGGCGCGGTGGTGCTCCTCGGCATCATCAACCTGATCCGCCGCGGCAGCGTGCGCTGAGCGGTTACGGCGGCGGGTTTCATGGCCACGCCGCCATTCCGCTAGGCGTTATCAGATATTTGGGTTACCAATGTGATGCCTGCAGGGTCAGGCGCCAACAACGATCGTAGGGGGTCATCTTATGACTTGGATTATCGCTATCATTATGGGCGGCATCATCGGCTGGCTCGCCAGCATCGTGATGCGCACCGACGCCCAGCAGGGTATCTTCCTCAACATCATCGTCGGCTGCATCGGTTCCATCCTCGGGCGCTTCCTTTTCGGCAGCTTCCTCGGCGGTGGTCATCTGCGCGGCGACGCCTTTGACCCGATGACCTTGCTTACCGCCTTTCTGGGCGCGGTGCTGCTGCTCGGGATCGTCAACCTCGTGCGGCGCGGCCGCGTTCGCTGATCGCAGCCGGCAGATAGCCGACTCCTTCGGGAGCCGGTCGAAAGACTAAGGGTGGCCGCCGCGTGCGCGCCGCCCTTTTTCATGTCTGCAACCACTGGAAATCGCGCGCAGATACGCCTATGGCCCGCGGTCCGGGGCGCGGGGAGATGGCGAAGTTTCGCCTCTTGCCAGTGGTGATTTAATTAGGTAATACACCTCGTGCAGGATCGATCCTGTTGTGCGGGGTGAAGGGGGATGGGCGCTGCCGCGCCTGCCGCACCGCAACCCGCGCAGTCAGGGAGAGATTCGGCGTGAACTACGAGCGGAAAGTGGATTCGATGGACAGCCTGGCGGGCACGCAGAGCTATTACGAAGAGGCGGACAGCCGCCGCAACCGGACGCGGCTGATCGTCGCGCTGGTGCTGATCGCGCTCGCGCTCGCCGCGACATGGTATGCCTTCAGCTCGAGCAAGGGCGGCGCTGCGGGCGGCGAGGGCGCCGCAGGCGGACCCGGCGCGGCGAGCATTCCCAATATCACGGTGGTCACCCCCGGCCGCCAGTCGGTCGAAGCGACGATTTCGACCAACGGCACGATCGCGGCGCGCCGCGAAATGCCCGTCGGCGTCGCCGGCGAAGGCGGTCAGGTCGTACGCGTGCTTGTCGAGCCCGGCCAGTGGGTAAATGCCGGCCAGCCCCTCGCGATCATCGATCGCTCGGTCCAGACGCAGCAGGCGGCAAGCCTCGCTGCGTCGATCCGCGTTGCGCAGGCCGATGCGGACCTCGCGCAGGCCGAACTCACCCGTGCCGACGCGCTCGTGTCGCGCGGCTTCATTTCGAAAGCCGACATGGACCGCAAGCGCGCGACCCGCGATGCGGCCAATGCGCGCGTCCGCGTCGCGCAGGCGCAATATGCCGAGGCGCAGGCGCGCAACGGTCGCCTCAACATCGTCGCCCCCGCAGCCGGGCTGGTGCTGACGCGCCAAGTCGAGACCGGCCAGATCGTCGGCGCGGGCAGCGGCGTGCTGTTCCGCATGGCGCGCGGCGGCGAGATGGAGATGATGGCGCAGATGGCCGAAGCCGATCTGCAGCGCGTGCGCGTCGGGACGCGCGCGACGGTAAACCCGGTCGGCACCAATGTGCAGATCGCGGGCCAGGTGTGGCAGGTGTCGCCGGTGGTCAATCCCGACACGCGGCAGGGCATGGTGCGCATCGCGGTTCCGTACAGCGCGGCGCTGCGCCCCGGCGGCTTTGCCGATGCGCGGCTGGTTTCGGGCACCGAAGAGGCACCGATGCTTCCCGAAAGCGCCGTGCAGAGCGGTCCCGAAGGCAATTTCGTGCTGATCGTCGACAACAAGAACCAGATCCAGCGCCGCACGGTGAAGGTCGGCACCGTGACCGACGACGGCGTATCGATCGCCTCGGGCCTTACCGGCAACGAACGCGTCGTCGTGCTTGCGGGCGCCTTCCTCAACGTCGGCGACAAGGTGAAGCCGGTCGTCCAGAAATCGTCGCAATAATCTTTCCGGGCCGGTCCCGCACAAGGGCGTTTGAATCATGAGCTTTCGCAACATCTCCGCCTGGTGCATCCGCAATCCGGTGCCCCCGATCGTCATGTTCGTCCTGCTGTTGCTCGCGGGTGTCGTCAGCTTCAACCGGATGGACGTCAACGACAATCCGGACATCGAATTCCCGGCGGTGCAGGTCGTCGTGTCGCAACCCGGCGCGGCGCCGTCGGAACTCGAAACGCAGGTGACGCAGCGTGTCGAGGCGGCGGTTCGCGGCGTCAGCGGGGTCGACGAAATGTCGTCCTATGTCGGCGAAGGCAACAGCCGCACCTTCGTCCAGTTCGCGATCGGCACCCCGATCGACCGCGCCTATAACGACGTCAACCAGGCGGTTCAGCAGATTCGCAGCGACCTGCCCGACGGCATTCTCGAACCGCAGGTTGCGCGCGTCGACATCGCCGGCGGGCCGATCACCTATTTCGCGGTCGAGGCGTCGGACATGACGCTCGAGCAACTGTCGTGGTTCGTCGACAACAGCGTCGCCAAGGAGCTGCTATCGATCCCCGGCATGTCGAAGGTCGGCCGTTCGGGCGGCGTCGACCGCGAGATCCGCGTGATCCTCGATCCCGCGCGCATGCAAAGCTATGGGCTCACCGCCAGCCAGGTGAACCAGCAGCTGCGCCAGACGAACGTCAACGCCGCGGGCGGGCGCACCGAAATCGCGGGCAGCGAACAGGCGGTGCGCGTGCTCGGCAACGCCGCCAACGCCTTCGATCTGGGCGAAACGCGTCTTTCGATCGGCAACGGCCGCACCGTTCGCCTGTCCGACGTCGCGAAGGTGACTGACGGCTATGCCGAACAGCGCAACCTTGCGAAGATCCGCGGGCGTCAGGTGCTCAGCTTCTCGATCGAAAAGGCGAAGGGCGCGTCGGACGTCACGGTCCACGACGAGACGATGAAGAAGCTCGAGGAGATCAAGAAGAACAACCCGAAGGTCAACTTCAAGATCCTCTTCACGCGCACCGAATATACCAAGGAACAATATCGCAGCTCGATGCTCGCGATGATCGAGGGCGCGGTGCTCGCGGTCGTCGTCGTCTTCCTGTTCCTGCGCGACTGGCGCGCGACGCTGATCAGCGCGCTCGCGATCCCGCTGTCGGCGATCCCCACCTTCTGGTTCATGGAAATGATGGGCTTTTCGTTGAACGGCCTGTCGCTGCTTGCACTCAGCCTCGTCGCCGGGGTGCTCGTCGACGATGCGATCGTGGAGATCGAGAATATCGTCAGACATATGCGTATGGGCAAGACCGCCTATCAGGCGTCGATCGACGCCGCCGACGAGATCGGCCTCGCGGTCGTCGCGACGACGATGTCGATCGTCGCGGTCTTCCTGCCCGTCGCCTTGATGCCGGGGATCTCGGGCCAGTTCTTCATCCAGTTCGGCATGACCGTCGTGTTCGCCGTGCTCGTCAGCCTTGCGGTCGCGCGCATGATTACGCCGATGATCGCCGCCTATTTCCTGTCGGCGCAGGGCGAACAGGACCACGCGTCGGGGCCGTGGGTCGACCGCTATGAAAAGCTGCTCGCCTGGACGCTCGACAGCAGCAAGCAGCGGACGGTGCGCGCTCGCTACGAAGATGTGTCGACGAAGCTTGCCTATCTGGGCGTGCCGCTCGTGCTCGCCGGCCTGTATGTCCTCTTCGCTATCTTCACCTATTTCCAGCCCGTTCCGGCGGGACAGGAAGGTCCCAATCCGGCGCTCTACTTCCTGCTGCAGATTCCGTTCACCGCGCTCTTCGTTTTTCTCGGGGCCAGCTTGCTTGCGATCATCCTCGGTGCGCTTGCCTGGTTGATCGGCATGCGCGAGTGGGCTTTCACGCGCTGGGCGAAGTTCATGGTGCAGCGTGCCTGGGCGCGGCTGTTCGATCACCGCGTGTGGATCGTCGGCATTGGCGTGCTCGCCTTCCTGTCGAGCATCGGCCTGTTCATGGTCCTGCCGCAGCAGTTCCAGCCGACGATCAACAGCGATTACAGCCAGGTCCGCTACGAACTGCCGCCGGGTTCGACGCTGGCGCAGAGCGAGAATATCGTGCGGCAGATCGGCGAGGTTCTCGATAACAGCCCGGTGGTCGAGACGGCCTTCTACGACGTCAATGTCGGCGGTGGAAACGCGTTCATCACGCTCAAGAAAGAGCGCCCGATGAGCAGCGTCGAATGGGAACGCAGCCTGCAACCCAAGCTGGCGGCGATCCCCGATGCGCGCGTGTCGTTCCAGAGCCAGTCGGGCGGCTTTTCGGGCCGCGACATCACGATGGTCGTCGGCGGCGACGATCCGGTCGCGCTCGAAAGGCACGCGCGCCTGATCGTCGAGCAGATGGGCAAGGTGAAGGAATTGCGCGCGCCGCGGATCGAGGGCGACATTCCGCGCCCCGAGATCATCGTCAACCCGCGGATGGACCTTGCCGCCGAACTCGGCGTGACGACGGCGGCGCTCAGCCAGACGATCCGCATCGCGACGCTCGGCGACATCGACCAGAATGCGGCGAAATTCTCGCTGTCTGACCGTCAGATCCCGATCCGTGTCCTCCTGTCCGAAGATTCGCGCCGCAGCCTTGCGACGATCGAGAATCTGCCGGTGCCGACCTCGCGCGGGACCACCGTGCCGCTGAAGTCGGTCGCCCAGATCGGGTTCGGCGCCGGGCCGACCGAACTGCGTCGTTACAACCAGACGCGGCGCATCGTGATCGGCGCCGACCTCGCGCCGGGCCTCGTTACCGGCGACGCGCAGAAAAAGATCGATGCGCTGCCGGCGGTCAAGAATATGCCGCAGGGAATCCGCAAGGTCGTGCAGGGCGACGCCAAATGGCAGGCCGAGCTGATCCAGAACTTCATCATCGCGGTGGTGTCGGGGCTGATGCTCGTCTTTGCGACGCTCGTGCTGCTCTATCGCCGCTTCCTGTCGCCGCTGGTCAACATGTCGTCGCTGCTGCTCGCGCCGCTCGGCGGTCTGCTCGGCCTCGCGATCACCGGCATGGAAATCTCGATGCCCGTCTATATCGGCTTGCTGATGCTGCTCGGGATCGTCGCGAAAAACTCGATCCTGCTCGTCGATTTCGCGATCGAGGAGATGGACCATGGGGTCAGCAAGATGGACGCGCTGCTCGACGCCGGGCGCAAGCGCGCGCAGCCGATCGTGATGACGACGGTCGCGATGGTCGCCGGCATGGTGCCGACCGCGATCTCGCTGTCGGGCGACGGGGCGTGGCGCGCGCCGATGGGGGTGGTCGTGATCGGAGGCCTGATCCTGTCGACGCTGCTGACGCTGCTGATCGTCCCCGCGGGCTTCAGCCTTGCGGACAGCATCGAAAAGCGCCTCGGCCGCTTCTTCTCGAGCAATCTGCTCACCTACAGGAAGGGCGACGACACGAAGCCGCACGGAGAGATCGCGTCGCAACCGGCCGAGTGAGCGCGAACCACGCCCGTTGCAACTTTTGCCGCGCTTCGCCATTTGATCATCATGACGGAAAGCGTTTCGCCGCAACCTGAAATCGGACGCGCCCACCCTCCCCATATCAACCGGGGGGTGGGCGTTGCCGTTCCGACGGGCGGGATGAATATCCGCGTCGTCGCGACGGGCATGCTCATCGTGATGGCGTTCGTTTTCCTCGGCGCCAAATATTATCAGGACGTCCATCCGGCGATCGGCTTCGTCCGCGCCTTTGCCGAGGCGGCGATGGTCGGCGGGTTAGCGGACTGGTTCGCGGTCACCGCGCTGTTTCGCCACCCGATGGGCTTACCCATTCCGCACACCGCGATCGTGCCGCGTAACAAGAACCGCATCGGCGACACGCTCGCGCGCTTCCTGCTCACCAATTTCCTGCTGCCGCGCCTGATCGCGCGCAAGATGCAGGCGGTGGACGTCGCGGGCGCGGTCGGCAAGTTCCTGTCGGAACCCGGCGAGGGCGGCGGGCGGCTGCGGCTCGGCGCGTCGCGGATCATCGCCGACGGACTCGGCGCGCTCGACCAGCAACGCCTCGGCGGCATCGTCAAATCGGCGATCGCCGACCGGCTGCGCGAACTCGACGTCGCACCCTTGCTCGGGCAGGCGCTGCAAGCCGCGCTCGCCGAGGGACGGCACCAGCCGCTGCTCGACGCGATGGTCAAATGGGGGTCGAAGACGCTCGAACTCAACGAGCATCTGATCCACCAGATGGTGCACGACAATTCGAACGCGATCGTGCGCTTCACCGGCCTCGACGAGAGCATCTCGAACCGCATCGTCGCCGGGCTGTCGAAGCTGCTCAGCGAAATGGCGGTCGACGAAACGCACCCGCTGCGCATCCGCGTCGAGGAAGGGCTGGCCAAGATGGCGCTCGACCTGCAGCACGATCCCGAGGTGAAGGCGAAGGTCGCGAAGGTCCGCGACGAACTGCTCGAGAACAAGGCGGTGAAGCGCTGGCTCGACGGCTTGTGGGAGCAGGGGCGCACGGCGCTGCTGAAGGCCGCGCGCAACCCCGACACGATGCTCGCGGGGCGGATCGGCGAACTCGTCACCCAGTTCGGCGCGATGCTGGGGGAGGATGCGGGGATCAAGCGCACGCTCAACCGCTATGCGCGCCGCGCGGTCGTCGGCGTGGTCGACAGCTATGGCGAGACCGCGCTCAAGCTCGTCTCCGACACGATTCGCGGCTGGGACGCCAAGACGATCACCGACCGGCTGGAAAATGCGGTCGGCGACGACCTGCAATATATCCGCATCAACGGGACGCTGGTCGGCGGACTGGTAGGCGTGCTGATCCACACCGTGGACGTGCTGATCTGACCCCACTTTATCGTCATTCCCGCGAAAGCGGGAACCCAGTTGCGACCTCAGCTCTCTGGGTTCCCGCTTTCGCGGGAATGACGAGGTCAGGTTCGGAAAATGTCGGCCAGCCCTTCCCGAAAACTTGGATAGCGAGGCGTCCAGCCAAGCAGCCGCTTCGCCTTGCCGTTCGCGACGCGGCGGTTTTCGGCATAAAAGGCACGCGCGGCAGGCGAGAGACCGGCCTCGTCCAAGGATTGTAACGGCGGCAGCGGCGCGCCGAGCATCGCGCAGCCCCATTCGACCAGCCGGTTCTGATGGCACGCCTCATTGTCGGCCAGATTATAGACACCCGCTGGCCCCCTGAACGACGCCATGATCCCGCCCGCGATGTCATCGACATGGACGCGGCTGAACACCTGTCCGGGCAAGTCGATCCGGTGCGCGGCGCCCTCGGCAATGCGACCCAGGATCGAGCGGCCGGGGCCATAGATGCCGGGAAGGCGAAAGATGCGGACCTCGCTACGCAGCATGCCCCAGGCCGCGTCGGCTGTGTTGCGGTCGGGACGGCGGCCTTTGATGGCTGAGCTTTCATCGACCCACGCGCCGCCCGTATCGCCATAGACGCCGGTCGACGACAGATAGCCAACCCAGTTCGTCGGGGCGAGGGCAATGGCGTCGCCATAGCGCGCGAGCACCGGGTCGGCGCCCTCGGCCGGCGGCACCGACGAGAGGATATGCGTGGCGCTGCGCAGCGCGCCGAGCACTGCGGCCTTGTCAGCAAAGGCGAGGCTGTCGTCGCGCCCGTCCCGCGTCGTCCCCGTCACGTCCCAGCCGCGCGCGCGCAGCCGCCCCGCAAGGTGGCTCGCAGCATAGCCCATTCCAAAAATCAGCATCTGTCCCATCGCGCGCCTTATTGCGCGCTTCGCGGCGCAAGCCTAGGACAATGCACAGCCATTTTTCCCGTTTGTGCTGAGCCTGTCGAAGCACCGTCCTACCTTCGGCGTCGCAGAAGAAAAGGACGGCCCTTCGACAGGCTCAGGGCAAACGGACGATAGTCAGGACCAATTTTCGGCATGACCGACGCCTCCTCAACCCCCGCCATCCCGGTCACCATCCACCGCAGCGATTATCGCCCGCCCGAGTGGCAGGTTCCCGACATCATGCTCGATTTCGCGCTGGATACCGACGAAACCAGGGTCGGCGCGGTGCTCTCGGTCGTTCGCGATGCCGAGGCGCCGGTGCCGCTGACGCTGCGTGGCGACGGGCTGACACCCGCGGCCGTGCGAGTCGACGGCGAGGTGTGGAACGACTGGCGGCTCGACGGCAGCGACCTGATCGTCGACCTCGGCGAGCGGACCGCGGCGACGGTCGAGGTCGATACGGTCATCAACCCGGCGACCAATACGCAGTTGATGGGGCTCTATGCGTCGAACGGCATGCTCTGCACGCAGTGCGAGGCCGAAGGGTTCCGCCGCATCACCTTTCATCCCGACCGGCCCGACGTGCTGAGCCGTTACCGGGTGCGGATGGAAGGCGACAAGGCGCAGTTCCCGATCCTGCTGTCGAACGGCAATTGCATCGATCAGGGTGAAGAGGGGGGCAAGCACTGGGCGCTGTGGGAAGACCCGTGGCCGAAGCCCTCCTATCTTTTCGCGCTCGTCGCGGGCGACCTCGTCGTCAACAGGGGCAGCTTCACGACGATGTCGGGGCGCGAGGTCGAACTCGGCATCTGGGTCCGCGATGGCGACGAGGGTCGCACCGGCCATGCGATGCAGGCGCTGAAGGACAGCATGGCGTGGGACGAGCGCGTCTATGGCCGCGAATATGACCTCGACCTGTTCAACATCGTCGCGGTCAGCGATTTCAACATGGGGGCGATGGAGAACAAGGGTCTCAACATCTTCAACACCCGTTACATCCTCGCCGATCCCGATACGGCGACCGACGTCGATTACGACGGCGTCGAGGGCGTCGTCGCGCACGAGTATTTCCACAACTGGTCGGGCAATCGCGTCACCTGCCGCGACTGGTTCCAGCTCAGCCTGAAAGAAGGCTTCACCGTCTTTCGCGACCAGAATTTCTCGGCCGACATGGGCTCGCCCCCGGTCAAGCGGATCGAGGACGTCCGCCTGCTTCGCGCCGCGCAGTTTCCCGAGGATGCCGGGCCGCTCGCGCACCCGATCCGCCCCGACAGTTTCCAGGAAATCTCGAACTTCTACACCGCAACCATCTATAACAAGGGTGCCGAGATCATCCGCATGATGGCGACAATGGTCGGTCCCGACCGTTTTCGCAAAGGCACCGACCTCTATTTCGATCGCCACGATGGCGAGGCGGCGACGTGCGAGGATTTTGTGTCCGCGATCGAGGAGGGTGCGGGTATCGACCTGACGCAGTTCCGCCTGTGGTATGGTCAGGCGGGCACGCCGCGCATCACCGCGCGGATCGACACCGACGCGGCGACGGGCGACCGCACGCTGCATCTGACGCAAGCCGTCCCGCCGACGCCGGGCCAGCCCGACAAGCAGCCGATGCTGATCCCGCTGCGGCTCAAGGCTTTTGATCTGGGCGGCGGCCATGGCGAAGAGGCGGAGCAACTCGTGTTGCTGGACGCCGCCGAGATGGCGGTGCCGCTCGGTTCCTGTCGCAGCCGGCCGATGCTTTCGATCAACCGCGGTTTTTCGGCGCCGGTGATCGTCGATTTCGCGCGCGAGGAGGGCGAGCTTGCCTGGCTTGCTGCGCACGACGATGACCCGTTCGCGCGCTACGAAGCACTGCAGCAGCTGATGCTCGACACGCTCGTCGCGGCGGTTGCGGGCAAGAGGACCGACAATGGTGCGGTGATCGAGGCGGTGGCGCAGACGCTCACGGGCCGCGACAGCGACCCCGCTTTCGTCGCCGAGGCGGTGTTGCTGCCGAGCGAAGCCTTTATCGGCGACCAGATGGTCACGGTCGATCCCGACGCGATCCGCCGCGAGCGGCTCGCGCTGCAGGCGGCGCTCGGCACCGCGCTCGACGCCGAGTGGCGCGCGATCCTTGCCGGGCACGCCCCGCCGGCGACCGATCTGTCGCGCGGGGCAAAGGGCCGCCGCCGTCTGCGCGGTGTCGCGCTCGCCTATCTCGCGGCGACCGGCACAGACGATGCGTCCGCGCTGGCGTTCCGGATTTTCTCCGGCGCCGACGGGATGACCGAACGGCAAGCCGCGCTGGCGACGCTCGCGCACGGCGACAGCGACGAGCGCGTGGCCGCGCTCGACATCTTCTATCAACGCTATCGCGACAATCCGCTCGTGCTCGACAAATGGTTCCAGGTACAAGCCTGGTCGCTGCGCCCCGAGACTGCCGATGCGGTGAAGGAACTGGCGCAGCACGCCGATTTCACCCTCGCCAACCCGAACCGCGTGCGTTCGCTCTATGGGGCGCTGACGGGCAATCAGGCGGCGTTCCACCGCGCCGACGGCGCGGGTTACCGGCTGATTGCCGACCTCGTCATCGCGCTCGATCCGAAGAATCCGCAGACAGCGGCCAAGATGATCCCGCCGCTCGGTCGCTGGAAGCGCTTCGACGAGGCGCGCGCCGCGATGATGAAGGCCGAACTGGCGCGCATTCTCGCGCAGCCCGGCCTTTCGCGCGACGTGACCGAGCAGGCGTCGAAGAGCCTGCTCGGGTAGGGCGCCTCAGGTCGTCGAGAACAGCTTGGTTCCGGCGACGCCGACGACGATCAGCGCCATGAAGCCGATCTGGACCGCGTTTATCTTCTCGCCGAACCAGAAGATGCCGCCGATGATGACCCCGACCGCGCCGAGTCCGGTCCAGATCGCGTAGGCGGTGCCGGCCGAGATGCCGCGCATCGCAAAGGCGAGCAGCGCCATGTTGAGGAAACTCAGCGAAACCGGAACGATCGAGGCTTGCCATGATCCGATCGTCGCCGCCCATTTCAGGCTGAGCGCCCAGACGATTTCGGTAACAACGGCGATCGCGAGGATGAACCACGCCATAAGACGGTCCTTTCAAGTCGGCGGGCTCGAAAGGAAAGGGCGCAAGCCGGAAACCCGGAAGAGGCTGCGCGCATCGACATGGAATGTGCCCGGCCCTTAGGCGCCCGGCGATGCGATGGCAAGCCGTCGCGGCCGCTCAATCCTTGGCGAGAAAGGCCAGCAATTCGGCGTTCAGCCGCTCGACATGGGTCAGCGGCAAGCCGTGCGGTGCCCCTTCGTACACGCTGAGGGTCGCGTCGGGCAGGAGCGCCGCGGTGGCCTTTGCCGTCAGCGCCAGCGGCGCCGAAGCGTCGCGGTCGCCGTGGATCAGGAGCGTCGGGACCCGGATGCGGCGGACGTCGGCCCGGAAATCGGTCGCAAAATTGGCCTGCGCGAGCTGAGCCGCGGCGAGCAACGACGTCGACATCATCATATTCTGGCCCCAGCCAATCATCGCCGCCGAGGTTTCGGGCGTGAAGAAGGGCTTGGCGTTCGCGGCGATCCAGCCGGGATAGTCGCGCGTCAGCAGCGCGGCGCCCGCAGCGAAGCTCGCCGGGTCGATTCCCGCCGGGTTGTCGGCCGTTTTCATCAGGAAGGGCGTGATCGTCCCGACCAGTATCACGCGCGACACCCCGCGGCCGCCGTGCCGCGCAAAATAGCGCGCAACCTCGGTCCCGCCCATCGAATGGGCGACGATAGTGAGATCGTCGAGCTTCAGGCCGTCGATCACCGCGGCCAGATCGTCGGCGAGCGTATCATGGTCATAACCTCGTCCCGGATCGGCCGAACGCCCATGTCCGCGGCGGTCATAGGCGATCGCGCGATAGCCCTTCCGCGCGAGTGCCAGCATCTGGTAACCCCAGAAATCGGAGGGCAATGCCCAGCCCGACAGGAACAGCACCGGCTTGCCCACGCCCCAGTCGCGCACGAACAGCGCGGTTCCGTCTTTCGCCGCGACGAAGCTTTCGGCGGGCCGTTTTGCGGTCGGCGCAGCCGCAAGGCCGCGAACCGGCGCGAAGAGCGCCCCCGCTGCGACGAGGCCCGCCAACGACATGATCTCGCGTCTGTGCATCCGTCCCTCCTGTCGATGTGATGGAGGAACGATAGGGTGTCGGCGAACGTCAGGCGATTACGTCACAGGTAATCGAAACCAATACGGGTGGCGGAAAGATTCCTAACCCCCGAGCCATCCTGTGACGTCGACCGCGACCTTGTTCGCAGCGCGGGTCAAAGCCTCGCCGACGGGCTTCGCCTCGACCTTGCCGCCGATCGCCTCGCGCGCTTCGAAGCGGCGCTGCGTCACCGTCTTGCCGCCCGCCGCCACCAGCATAGCCTGATAGACGACCACTGCCTCGTTCGTGCGCGCGTCGACGCCGAACTCCATCAGCTGTCCCGCGAGCTGCTCGCCCGGCGCGGTCAGATACTGCCCCTCGTCGAGAACGACGCGCGACGTGCGCGCCGACACGGTTTCGGACACGAGCCGCTGGAACAGGCGAGACGGCGCCTCGACCCACTGCGCGTCCTTGACATAAGCCACGCTCGCCTCGTCCTGCTGCACCGGGATACGCGTCGTGCGCAGCTTTTGCGGCGCGGTGGGGATCAGGATCGTCAGCGTCGCGGCTTCGGCCGCCGTGCGGGCTCCCCCTGCGGGGGGGGCGGCGTCGGCGTCGAGCGTCAGCAGGAAGGGCGGGGTCTTGCCGCCGAGGCCGATGCACGCCGACAGCGAAACGGCGGCGACGACGATGAGCAGCGGGGCGCGGAGGCGACGGATCATGGGCTTGTCCTCATTGCTTGTAGTCGGGCAACTTGCTGCCGCCAAGAACCGCGCCGGCGCCCTGCTGGTCGAGCTTGTCGGTCAGGCTGGACAGCGAGGCGGAGGTGCGGCGCAGGTCGCGGATCAGCGCATTGGCTTCGGGAATCGTCGTTTCGCTGAAGGTCTTGAGGCCGGGCCGCGCGTCGGCGATCGCCGACTCGAGCGTCGCCATCGATGCGTTGGCGGACTTCAGTGTATCGCGCAGGTTTGCCATCGCCGGGTCGACGTTGCGGTCGATCGTTCCCTGCGCCGATGCGGCGAGATTGCCGATCTGTTCGGCGGCGTTGCCCGTCTGCTGGATCGCGATGCGCGTGTCGGCGAGCGCGCGTTCGAGCGCGGGGCCGTTGCGTGCGAGGATCGCGGTCGACGCCTCGACATTGTTGAGGATGCCGCGAAGGCTCGCCTGATTTTCGTCGTCGGCGAGTTCGGCCAGCCGCTCGGTCAGCGTCGAGAGGCGCTGAAGCAATTGCGGCGCGGTGTTGAGCAATTCGCCGAGTCCGCCGACGCGCGTCGGGATGACCGGCTTGCCCGCGGGACCCTTGTCGGCGATCGGCGGCGCGCCCTTGACCGCGCCGTCGAGCGAGATTTGCGATACGCCGGTGAAGCCGACGCCCTCGAGCGCCGCGGTCGTGCCCTGCAGCACCGGGACGCCTTCGTTCACCTCGATGCGCACGCGCACGAATTGCGGATCGTCGGGCCACAGCGCGATCTCGCGAACCTGACCCGAGGGCACGCCGGAAAACTGGACCTGCGCGCCCTTGTTCAGCCCGTCGACCGACTGTTTGAAGAATATGTCATATTCGCGCTTGTCGCCGCCGCTGTCGTTCGCCAGCCACACGACGAAAAACGCGAGCGCCGCGGTGAAGAAGAGGACGAAAGCGCCGACGAGCACATTGTTCGACCGTGTTTCCATCAGCTTTTCCTATCCTGCCGCTCCAGCGCGATATTGCAGTTTGCAGCCGCGCGCCCGCGGGGTCCGTTGAAATAATCCTGTATCCACGGATGCTCGGTGGCAAGCAATTCGGGGATGGTGCCGACCGCGATTACCTTCTTTTCCGCGAGCACCGCGACGCGGTCGCATGTGGCATAGAGCGTGTCGAGATCATGTGTGATCAGGAAGACGGTGAGGCCCATCGTGTCGGCGAGCCCGCGCAGCAGTTCGTCGAACTTGGCAGCGCCGATCGGATCGAGACCCGCCGTCGGTTCGTCGAGAAAGAGCAGCGCGGGATCGAGCGCGAGCGCGCGGGCGAGACCGGCGCGTTTCACCATGCCGCCCGACAGCTCGGCCGGGTATTTGGGTCCCGCATCGGATGGCAGGCCGACCATCTGGACCTTGTACGCCGCGATTTCGTCGAGCAATCGCTGGTCGAGCCGCGGATAATATTCGCGCAACGGCACCTGGATATTTTCGGCGACGCTGAGCGTCGAGAAAAGCGCCCCGCCCTGGAACATGACGCCCCAGCGCCGGCGCAGGTCGCGCGATTCCTCTTCATTGGTGATCGTGTCGAGCGTCTTGCCATAGACCTCGATCTCGCCCGCCGTCGGCGTCTGCAATCCGATGATCGAGCGCATCAGCACCGATTTGCCGGTGCCCGAACCCCCGACGACGCCCAGGATCTCGCCCGATCGGACGGTGAGATCGAGGCCGTCGTGGATCACCGCGTCGCCGAACTGGTTCCGGAGGCCGCGAATGCTGATGGCCTCGTCGAACTTTTCGGGTCGCACCGCGTCGGCGGCGGCAAGCTCTTCCTTGATTTCCTGTTCGATCCCTTCGCTCATCAATTCCATCCCAGCGAAGAGAAGAAGACCGCGAACATTGCGTCGAGGACGATGACGAGGAAGATCGCGGCGACCACCGCCGACGTCGTGCGCTTGCCGACTTCTTCGGCGTCCTGGCGAACCTGCATGCCTTCGTAACAGCCGGTCACGCCGATCAGGATGCCGAACACCGGCGCCTTGATCAGCATGATCCAGAAATCGGTCATCGGGATGATTTCGCGTAAGCGTTGGATATAGGTAAGCGGCGGGATATCGAGCCCGATCCAGCAGAAGACGCCGCCGCCGGCGATCGCGCACAGGCTGGCGTAGAAGCCGAGCAACGGCATGGTGATCGTCGACGCGGCGACGCGCGGGAGCACGATCGCTTCCATCGGCGACACGCCGATCGTGCGCATCGCGTCGACCTCTTCGGTCAGTTTCATCGTGCCGATCTGCGCGGCGAAAGCCGACCCCGAGCGGCCCGCGACCATGATCGCGGTCATCAGCAGGCCGAGCTCGCGGATCGAGGCGCGGCCGACGAGATTGATCGTGAACACCTCGAGCCCGAATTGTTCGAGTTGCACCGCGCCCTGCTGCGCGATGACGATGCCGATCAGGAAGCTCATCAGGCCGATGATCGGGAGCGCGTCGACGCCGACCGCCTGGAAGCGGGTGACGACCGCATTCCAGCGCAGGCGGCGGCGCGCGCGAATCTGGATGCCGAGCGCGACGATCATCGCGCCGAAAAAGCCGATAATGCCGAGCAGTTCGTGCCAGATCGCGACGCTGGCATGGCCCACCTGTTCGAGCATGCGCACCCAGCCGGGACGGCGATCGCGGTGGATGCGATACTCGCTCTTGTCGCTGGCCAGCGCGTCGAGCAGGCGCTGCGCCTCTTCGCTCGCGCCGACGACCCTCGAGCCATGTTCGTTGATGGTGCGCGTGACGATCCACGCGCCGACGGTGTCGATCCGTTCGAGCGCCGACAGGTCGAGCGTCGCGATCGGGCCGAGCGCGTCGAGCCGCGCGGGCACATCGCCCAGACGCGCGAGCGTCAGGCGGCCTGTGAAGCGAACTTCGGCGCCGTCGACGCCGTCGCTATGTTCGAAATCCGCCCTGGCCACCATCGTGCGGAGGACATTGTATTATTTGCCCCGTGACGGCAAGCGAATCCATGGACCGGCATCGCGGGTCTTGGCCACCGTGCGGGGCGACACTATGGGTGAGGGATGGAAGATCCGCTCGCCACCCCGACGCCCGACTATGCACACCGCGTCGCGATGTACGACATGGACCGGACGATAACGCGTTCAGGGACTTACAGCGGTTTTCTCATGCATGTTGCCCGCCGGCGCCAGCAATGGCGGCTGCTGCTGCTGCCGCTCGTCGGGCTGGCCGGCGCGGCGTGGTCGCTGCGCCTGATCGACCGGTCGCGGCTGAAAGCGATCAACCTCAGGCTGCTCGTCGGCAAGCGCTTTCGCCGCACCGAAATCGCGCCGCTCGCCGAAAGCTATGCCGACAAGGTGGTCGCGCGCGGGCTGCATCCCGCCGCGCTCGAACAGATCGCCGCGGACCGCGAAGCGGGATACCGGCTGCTCCTCGCGACCGCATCCTTCCACCTTTATGTCGACGCGATCGCGGCGCGGCTGGGTATGGACGACGTCCTCGCGACCCGGCTCGACGAACCCGACGGTGCCGATCATATCCACGCCCGGCTTGCGGGCGACAATTGTTATGGCGCAGCAAAGTTCGCGCGGATCGACGGCTGGATGGCGGCCAATGATATTACGCGCGATAGCGCGCATATCCGCGCCTATTCGGACCATGTGTCCGACCACCCGATGCTGCATTTTGCCGACGAGGCGGTCGCGACAACACCGTCGCGCGGACTCAAGCGGCTGGCGCCGCAAATGGGCTGGCAGGTGGTCGACTGGCGCGCGAAGAGATAGCCCTTCCCCTTGATGGGAGCACCGGGTCGGCCATGCCCCCGGCATGGCCTGAACAGCGCGGGGCGCTGTTCACCCGAATGCTGGTTGGGTGGGGGTGAGGTTGCAGGCATTGGCCTACGCCAGCAACCTCACCCCCACCGCTGCGACCAGGCGATTGCATCGCCAAGTCTCGCTGCCTCCCCCATCAAGGGGGAGGACTTCGGTCAAACGGCGTCCAATGCCTGCGCGAAGTCGGCGATCAGATCGTCGGGATCTTCGATGCCGATCGACACGCGCACGAGGTTGTCGGTGATGCCGAGCGCCTTCTTGCGCTCTTCGGGGACCGACAGGTGCGTCATCGCGGCGGGATGGCTCGCAAGCGTCTCGGTGCCGCCAAGGCTGACCGCGAGCTTGGCGATCTTCAGCGCATCGAGGAAGCGGAAGCTTTCTTCCTCGCCGCCCTTGATGAACAGCGAGAAGGTCGATCCGGCGCCGGTGCAGTGGCGATCGAAAATGTCTTTCTGGCGCGGATCGCTGATGAAGCCGAGATAGCCGAGGCCGTCGACCTTCGGATGGTCGCGCAGGAAGGTGCAGACCTTGAGCGCATTTTCGCCCGCGCGGTTCATGCGCAGTTCGAGCGTTTCGAGGCTGCGGAGCAGCATCCACGCGGTGTTGGGGTCGCAGATCGTGCCGATCGTGTTGCGCATCGGGCGGATGATGTTGAGCAGCTTCTGGTCGCCCGACACCCCGCCCGCGACGAGGTCCGAATGGCCGCCGGCATATTTGGTAAGGCTGTAGACGACAAGTTCGGCGCCCTGGCGGATCGGCTTTTGCCACAGCGGACCGAGGAAGGTGTTGTCGATCGCGATCGGCGGCTGCTGCTCGCCGGGGAAAGCCGCGTCGCGCGCGCCGCGGACGGCTTCGACGTCGACGAGCGCGTTGGTCGGGTTCGCCGGGCTTTCGAGATAGACGAGCGCGACCTTGCCGCCCTTTTCGTCGGCGAGCGTCTGCGCGCGCGCCAGAATCGCGTCGATTTCCTCGCGCGTCGCGCCGGCGGGGAAATCGACGAAGCTCACCCCGAAGCGCGACAGGATGCGCGCGATCAGCGTTTCGGTCGCGGCATAGAGCGGGCCTGAGTGAACGATCACGTCATTCTGGCCGACGAGCGCGAGGAGCAGGGTCGCGATCGCCGACATGCCGCTCGAAAAGACGAGGCTGTCGTCGGCGCCGTCCCAGACCGCAAGGCGATCCTCGAGGATTTCCTGGTTCGGCCCGTTGAAGCGCGAATAGACGAGGCCATCGGCGGGCCCTTCGCGCTTGCCGGTGATATGTTCGAAGAAACGCTTGCCGGCGGCTGCGCTTTCGAACGCGAAGGTCGAGGTAAGGAAGATCGGGGGCTTCAACGAGCCTTCGGAGAGCACGGGGTCATAGCCGAGTCCCATCATCAGCGTCGCGGGACTGAGGTCGCGATCGCCGATTTTCTTCGTGTTCGTCTTGGGTTTGCCGCGCATGGCCATGGGGATGCTCCTTGAGATGTCGGGGCCCTGTATAGCACGCAGGTTTCGTTTGAAACTATATTGCGCGCGTCGACCAGCGCCGTTCAACTCAGGTCGTCATGGCGATGGCCCAGATCACCCCGATCAGCAGCGGAACGCCGATAATGTCGAGCGCAAGCCCCGCCTTCAATATACGCGGCAGCGCGATATGACCCGTTGCCCAGGCGAGCGCGTTCGGACCGGTCCCCGACGGCAGCATGAAGCCCCAGCTCGCCGCCATCGCAACGGGAAGCGCCAGCAGGACCGGGTCGACGCCGGTCGCCGCGATCAGCGCCGCGAGGACGGGCATGATCCCGCTCGCGGTCGCGACGTTGCTCGCGAATTCGGTGATCAGGATGGTGAGCGCGACGATGGTTGCGCCGAGGACGATCGTTGGCACGCTGCCGAGCGGTGCGAGCACGGCACCGAGCCAGGCGGCGAGGCCGCTTGCGGTGATCGCGGCGGCGAGCGCGAGGCCTCCGCCGAACATCATGATGACGCCCCATGGCGCGCGGTCGGCCTCTTTCCAGAGCAGCAGGGGCCGGCCGGTGCCGTCGGGCAGGATGAAGAGCAACAGGCTGCCCGCAACGGCGATCGTGCCGTCGGTCAGCGCACCCTTGGGCAACATCGGTTCGAGCCAGGGCTGCGCGATCCACGCGACGAGAACGATCAGGAAGATCGGGACGACGCGGCGCTCGGCGGTCGACCAGATCGCCTGATTGCCGAGCGCCGCCGCCGCCGCACTGCCGTCGAAGGGATGGTCGGCGAGGCGCTGGACACGCGCGAGAATTCCCATGGCGATCGGGACCGACAGCAGCACGATCGGCACACCATAGATCGCCCAGTCGAGGAACGAGATACGCAGCCCCAGTGCCTTTTCGATCAGCCCCGCGGCGATCGCGTTGGTCGGGCTGCCGACGAGCGTGCCAAGCCCGCCGAGCGAGGCGGCGAAGGCGATGCCCATCATCACCGCACCCGCGAAACCCTCGGTCTCGCCGTCCTGCACACCGCCCGCGCGCACGACGGCGAGCGCGATCGGGAGCATGATCAGCGCGGTGGAGGTGTTCGAAATGAACATGCTGAGCAACGCGGTTGCGGTCATGAAGGCAAAGAGCAGGCCGCTCGCGGTCGGCGAGGCGCGTTTCAGAAGCGCGAGCGCGAGCCGCCGGTGCAACCCGACGCGCTCGATCGCCAGCGCCAGAAAGGCGCCGCCGAGGATCAGGAACAGGATCGGCGAATAATATTCCTTCGCGATCGCATTCGCGTCCATCACGCCGAACGCGGGCACGGTGAGGAAAGGGAGGAGCGCGGTGACGGTGAGTGGCAGCGCCTCGGTCATCCACCAGATCGCCATCAACACGGTCAGCGCGGCGACGCGCCAGGCGGTGACCTCCATCCCGGCGGGTGCCGGGAGCAGAAGCATGATGCAAAAGACGACGAGCCCGCCGATCAATCCCAACCAGCGCGTGCGCGTCATCGGCCCCTCATCCTCCCGCCAGTCCGATCACCGACAATTGGCGGCCGTAGGAGTTCTCTCCCTTATGGCACGCGCGGCGATAGCTGAAATAGTCCTTCGCCTCGGCATAGGTGTCCTGCCCGCCGATGGCAATTCGTGTCACGCCCGCCGCGGCGAGCCGTGCGGCGACATAGGCGGCGATGTCGAACATCGCGTGGCCGGGCTTGCCCGCGGCGAAGAAGCGTTCGTTCGCGGGATCGTCGGCGAGGAAGCGCTGTACGAACGCCTCGTCGACTTCATAGGAGGCGCGCGCGATGCACGGGCCAATTGCGGCCGCGATCCGGGCGCGGCTCGCGCCGAGGCTTTCCATCGCGTCCAGCGTCGCATCGGTGACCCCGGCGAGCGCGCCCTTCCAGCCCGCATGCGCCGCGCCGACTACCCCGCCCTCGCGGTCGGCGAAAACCACCGGTACGCAGTCTGCGGTCAATATACCGAGCAATATGCCGGGCGTGCGCGTCGCGAGCGCATCGGCTTCGGGCCGCGCGGCGAGGTCGGTTTCGTGGTCGACGACGACGCAGCGATTGCCGTGCACCTGATAGACGCCGGCGAGCGCCGCGCCAGGAAGCGCCGCATTGGCGACGCGCCGGCGGTTCTCGGCGATCAGCGCGGGGTCGTCGCCCGAACCCAGTCCGCAATTGAGCGAGGCAAGCTCGCCGGCCGAGATGCCGCCGCGGCGGCCGAAGAAACCGTGCGGGACGCCCGCAAGCGGCACCGCGCGTTCGAACGGCACGTTCACAGGTCGAGCCGGAAGATGCGATCCTCGTCGATATGGTTGCCCACGCGGAACGCATTGCGGCCGACGTCGACGAAGCCATAGCGGCGATAGAAAGCCTGCGCGCGGGGGTTTTCGGTAAAGACCGAGAGGTAGAGGATCGATGCGCGCTCGCGCGCCCAGGCGATGCCCCAATCGGTCAGCGCGGCGGCGATGCCGGTCCCTTTCGCGGCCTCGCCGATATAGATCTGGTGGAGTTCGGTGGCGTCCTCGCGCGGCTGGCCTTCGGGCAGGTCGAAATCGATCGGCCCCATCTTGATGAACCCCGCGATCGCGCCGTTATCGTCGCGTGCCAACGCGATCGCCCAATCGGGATCGGCGATCTGGGCGCGTAGCCGCTCGGGCGGGTTCCACCCCGCGAGGAACGCCGCAAGATCGGCGGGGTCATAGATATGCCCGAACGTGTGGGTGAAGGCGTTGCTGGCGAACAGGGTCAGTTCGCCGACATCGTCGTCGTGCGCGAGGGTGATCGTCGTCATGCCGTTCCCTTGGCCCCAAAAGCTTCGGGTCGCGGCCAGCCGGGGGCGAAGGCGGCCATGACCTTGAACAATTCGCCCATCGCCTGCGGCTCGACAAGCCGGTCGCGCTGGCCCGCGAGTTCATCGGCGCGTTGGGGCGCGGCGCTTGCCAGCGCCTTGAGCCGTGCGTCGATGCCGAGCGCCTGCAGCCATGCGCCTTGGCCGACCGGGCCGGCGATCCGGACACCCGCCCGCCGCGCCGCGTCGGCGAGCGCGGTGAAATCGACATGCGTGGTGAGGTCGACCTCGCCCGGATCGGCGAAGGGGTCGGCGAACGCGTGCGCCTTGACCGCCTGCAGCGTGTCGCCCGCGGCCGGCCCGCAATAGCCATAGTCGATTGCCAGCATCGCGCCGCCCTGCCGCGCGAGGCGGAAGGCGCAGCGCTGCATGATCGCGGCCGATGCGGGTGCGGCTTCGACGATGCTTCCCGAAGGGCTGCCGCGCAGCGGCGCGGGGACGTTGTCGTCGGCGGGGATGTCGCCCGGAACTGCCGCAAGCTTCCCGCCGGTGCGCTCGACCATGCGTTCGCGCCAGCCGGCGACGGTGCGGACATATTGGTGGACGGGCAGGGCGTCGAAAAATTCGTTCGCAACGATAATCGCCGCGCCGTCGTCGGGCAGGTCGTCGATGTCGTCGTGATGGACCGCGGCCGGCAGGCGCGCCGATTGCGCGGCGCGCAGCATGGGGCTCGTCTCGACCAAATGGACGCCCAGCGGCGCGCAGCCGAAGCGCGCCATGGTGCGCAGCGCGTCGGCGGCGAGCGTGCCGCGGCCAGGGCCGAGCTCGACGTACCGAAACGCCGGGCTGCCCGCGCGCGACCAGAGGTCGGCAATCCAGACGCCGACCATCTCGCCGAACATCTGGCTGATTTCGGGCGCGGTCGTGAAATCGCCCGCGGTGCCGAGCGGGTCGCGCGTCGCGTAATAATGGGCGTTCGCTGTCGCCATAAAATCGGCGATCGTCGCCGGCCGCGCCGCCGCGATTTCGCTTATCAGCTCCTCGGGGTTCGGCGGTCCGTCACGCAACGCTGTCGAGTCCGGCGACCGGTTCGATCCGCTTGCGGCGCCCCTTCGCGGTGGCGACGAGCCAGAGGCCGACCAGCAGCATCGGCACGGTGAGTGTCTGCCCCATCGTCAGCCCCCACGACAGGGTACCCAGCTGAACATCGGGCTCGCGCACGAACTCGACGGCGAAGCGGCTGAGGCCATAGATGATCGCCGCCATGCCGAACAGGAAGCCGGGCTTGTAACGCGCATCGGTGCGCCAGAAGAAGAAGGCGAGGATCGCCATCATCACGATGCCCTCAAGCCCGGCCTCATAAAGCTGGCTCGGGTGGCGCGGGTCCATCGTGCCGCTGTCCGGAAAGATGATCGCCCAGGGGACGGTCGTCGCGCGGCCCCACAGCTCTCCATTCACGAAATTGGCGAGGCGGCCGAAGAAGAGGCCGAAGGGGACAACGCACGCGATATAGTCGCAGAAGCGCAGGAAGCTGAGCTTTTCCTTCTTCGTCACATACCAGATCGCGACCAGCACGCCGATCACCCCGCCGTGCAGCGACATGCCGCCATCCCAGAGTTTGAAGATCTCGAGCGGCTTCTGGATATAATTGCCGAGGTTGTAGAAGAGTACATAGCCGAGGCGGCCGCCGAGGATGATCCCGAGCATCGCATAGAAGATCATGTCGTCGGCGTGACGCCGCGCCATCGGGGCGCCGGGCTGCGCGATCAGCTTGAGCAGATACCAGTAGCCGACGAAGATGCCCGCGAGGTAGGCGAGCGCGTACCAGCGGATCGGCAGGCCGAAGACGCTGAACGCGATCTCCGAGTTTTCACCCATGAGATCGTGGAAGTTCACATATTGCGTTGCTTCGGCTAAGGTTGCAAAAAGAAACATATCGTCGCGCTGTCCTTCCCCAGGAGAGGCCTCCCCATAAGGGGTTAGGCGAGCGAGACCAAGAGGAGAGATAGAAGATGCCATCAGCGCTCGATTTGCGCCTGGAAGCCGCCTATAATCTGATCACCGGTCCGGGCGGACCGATCCAGCTCGGGACCGTCGAACGCTTCGGCCACCAGCTTCCCTTCATCACCAATGCGCCGACCAACCTCGCCGATTATGTCGCTTTTTTTGCTGCGCAGCATGGCGATACGACCTTCCTCGTCGAAGGCGACGAGCGGCTGTCGTTCAAGCAGGTTTATATGGCGGCGGGGCAGGTCGCGGCGGGGCTGGTCGAAGGCTATGGTGTCCAGCGCGGCGACCGCGTCGGGCTCGCGATGCGCAACGCCAATGCGTGGTGCGTTTCCTACATCGGCATTTTGATGGCAGGCGGCTGCGCCACCTTGCTCAATGGCTGGTGGCAGGGTGGCGAACTCGCCGCGGGCATTCTCGACAGCGAAGCGAAGCTGGTCATCGCCGACGGGCAACGCGCCGCGCGGCTCGAAGGGATCGAGCATGGTGCGAAGGTTGTCACGCTCGACCTCACCCAGCCGGTCGATCTCGCGATCGCGCCGATCACCGGTGCGGGCGGCAGCGCCGCGACCGTGCTGCCGGTCCTGACCGGACAGGACCTTGCGACGATCCTCTTCACCTCGGGCTCGACCGGCCAGTCGAAGGGCGCCTATTCGCGCCACGAAGCGATCTGCCAGGCGATCTTCAACTATGTCACCCAGACCGCGAGCATCGTGCATCTGCTAACCGAGGACGGACAGATGTCGGACATCCAGCCCGCGACCTTGATCTGTACGCCGCTGTTCCACGTCACCGCCGAAGTCCCGGTTTTCCTGCAAAGCTTCGCGCTCGGCCGCAAACTGGTGCTGATGCCCAAATGGAACGCCGACGAAGCGATGCGGCTGATCCAGGACGAGCAGTGCAATTATTTCGTCGGCGTGCCGTTGATGAGCTATGAGATTCTCGTCAGCCCCAACCGCAAGAATTACGACCTGTCGACGTGCAAGAGCTACGCCGGCGGCGGCGCGCCGCGCCCGCCCGAACATGTGCGGCGCCTGTCGGAAGAGATGGGCGACGCGAAACCGCTGCTCGGTTACGGCCTCACCGAAACCAACGCCGTGGGCTGCGGCATCATCAACGAAAATTACGTCGCCAAGCCGATGTCGACCGGCCCCGCATCGAAGCCGCTCGTCGACCTCGCGATCCTCGACGATAACGGCAAGGAACTGGCGCAAGGCGGCATCGGCGAGGTGTGCATCCGGTCGGTGTGCAATTTCGAAGGCTATTGGAATAACGAGGCCGCGACCAAGGCGGCCTTCTTCGACAATGGCTATTTCCGGTCGGGCGACCTCGGCTATCTCGACGAGGACGGCTATCTGTTCATCGTCGACCGCAAGAAGGACATCATCATCCGCGGCGGCGAAAATATCAGCTGCCAGGAGGTCGAGGCCGCGATCTATGAGCATGCCGATGTCAATGAATGCGCGGTCTTCGGCCTGCCCGACGAGCGGCTCGGCGAGTGCGTCGGCGCGGTCGTGTGGATGAAGCCCGGCAGCAGCGTGACCGCCGACGAGCTGGCCGCCTTCCTCGGCGCGCGGCTCGCGCCCTATAAGGTGCCGTGCAAGATATGGATGTCGAACGATGCGCTGCCCAAGCTCGGCAGCGAAAAGATCGACAAGGTCAGCTTGCGGAACCAGTATCGCGAGGAATATGCGGCGGAGGTCGTCGCGTAACCATATGGCGTGAAGGAGCGAACCGGGATCATGGCCGAGGCTGAAACTCCCGTCGCTCCTTCGGCAGCTCCATCGCCGGTGCGTGTCTATCGCCACCGGCTGCCGGCGCGCATCTGGCACTGGGTCAATGCGGTCACCGTGCTGGTCCTGCTGATGAGCGGGCTGATGATCTTCAATGCGCACCCGCGTCTGTATTGGGGCGAATATGGCGCGAACTTCGACCGCGCCTGGCTGGCGATCGGCTCGACCGGCGACGCGGGTCATCTGCGCGTCGGCGACTGGAAGATCGATACGACAGGGGTGCTCGGCCGCTGGACCGACGCGCAGGGGGTCGAGCAGACCCGCGCTTTCCCCGGCTGGGCGACGATCCCGACGAGCTACAGCCTCGCCGACGGGCGGCGCTGGCATCTGCTGTTCGCGTGGGTGCTGTCGATCGGGCTCACGCTCTACATGCTCTGGACACTGTTCGGCGGACACCTGCGCAAGGATCTGCACGTCCGGCGCGCCGAATGGTCGCCGCGCCATATGTGGCAGGATGTGCGCGACCATGCGCGGCTGCGCTTTCCGCGCGGCGAGGCGGCGGCGCGCTACGGCATCCTGCAGAAACTCAGCTATATCGGGGTGATCTTCGTCCTGCTGCCGTTGATGATCGCAACGGGTCTGACCATGTCGCCGGGGATGAACGCCGCGTGGCCGTGGCTGCTCGATGTTTTCGGCGGGCGCCAGTCGGCGCGCTCGATCCACTTCATCGCCGCTTGGGCGCTCGTCCTCTTCTTCCTCGTCCATATCGCGATGGTGCTGCTCGCGGGGCCGGTCAACGAGATACGCTCGATGTTCACCGGCTGGTTCCGCCTGCCGCCCGAGCGGGGGGAGCGCGTATGAGCCCGATCGTCCTGCCACGGCGTCAACTCATTGCACGCGCCGGAGGGCTCGTCGCCGCGGCGGGCGCGCTGCCGCTGCTCTCGGGCTGCGATGCGATCAATGATGCGCCCGCGGTGCGCAAGATATTGTCGATGGGGGAGGAGATGAACCGTGCGAGCCAGCGCGCGCTGATCGACCGCAATGCGCTCGCGCGCGAGTTCGGCCAAGCTGACCTGTCGCCCTATTTCCGCCCCAACGGCACGCGCCTGCCGGCCGGCGCCGCCTATGCCGCGCATGTAGCGAGCGGTTTTGCCGACTGGCGCGTCAAGGTGACGGGGCTCGTCGCGCGGCCGCTGTCGCTCTCGCTCGCCGACATCCGCGCGATGCCGCAACGCACGCAGATCACGCGCCACGATTGCGTCGAAGGGTGGAGCGCGATCGGGCAGTGGACCGGCGTCCAGCTCGGCCATATCCTTGCCGCGGCGGGGGTAAAGGACCGCGCGCGCTACATCGTCTTTCGCTGCGCCGACCGGCTGGGCGATACCCTCTATTACGAAAGCTGCGACCGGGTCGACGCGCATCATCCGCAGACGATCCTCGCCTGGGCCCTGAACGGCGCCGTGCTGCCGATCGCGAACGGCGCGCCGCTGCGCCTCCGGATCGAGCGTCAGCTCGGGTACAAGCACGCCAAATATGTGAATGCGATCGAGGCGGTCGCAAGCCTCGATCAGATCGGTGCGGGCAAGGGCGGCTATTGGGAGGATCGCGTCGATTATGAATGGTATGCCGGCATCTGACGGCAACCTTTTTGCGGCCCGGATGTTCGGTGTTCAAACATGTCGATCTTGCGTCCGTTTCTCTCCCGGATCATTCGTCAGGGGCGGCTGACCGTCGTGGCGCCCGACGGTTCGCGCGAGGCGTTCGGCGAGCCCGCACCCGGTTTTCCCGAGGTCACCATCCGCTTTACCAACCGCCGGGGGATGCGCCGCATCGTCCTCGACCCGCGCCTCGGTGCCGCCGAGGCGTTCATGGACGGCGAGATGGAGCTGGCCGAGGGCGACATCATGGACCTCATCGGGCTGATCCGCATGAATACGCCGTGGGATCGCGGCGCGCGGCTTCTCGACAAGACGTGGCTCGGACGGCGCGCCGAATGGCTGAAGACGCGGCTCGGCTCGATCAACCGCCCGCGCCGGTCGCGCGCAAACGTCAGGCACCACTACGACATCGGCAACGACCTCTACCGCCTCTTTCTCGACGACGACATGCAATATAGCTGCGCTTACTGGCTGCGGCCCGGCATGACGCTCGACGAGGCGCAGGCGGCGAAAAAGGCGCATATCGCCGCGAAGCTGGCGCTGAAGCCCGGCCAGCGGATACTCGACATCGGCTGCGGTTGGGGCGGGATGGCGCTCACGCTCGCGAAACTCGAGAAGGTCGAGGTGCTGGGGATCACCTTGTCCGGGGAGCAACTCGGGCTCGCGCGCGAGCGCGCCGCAGCGGCAGGGCTCGCCCACCGCGTGACCTTCGAACTCATCGACTATCGCGACCTCGCCGCGCGCGAACCCGGGCGGTTCGACCGCATCGTGTCGGTCGGCATGTTCGAGCATGTCGGCGCCGCCCATTTCGATACCTTCTTTCGGGCCTGCGCCAACCTGATGACCGCCGACGGCGTGATGCTGCTCCACACGATCGGGCGCTTCGGCAAGCCGGGATCGACCGACGCCTTCACGCGCAAATACATCTTCCCCGGCGGTTACATCCCCGCGCTCAGCGAGACGCTCGCGGCGAGCGAGAAGAGCCGGCTGATCGTCACCGACGTCGAGACATTGCGCCTGCACTACGCGCTGACCTTGCGCCAATGGTACGCCCGGACACGCGCGCATGAGGCGGAGATCGTCGCGATGATGGGCGAACGCTTCTTCCGCATGTGGACCTTCTATCTCGCGGGCGCGACGTCGGCGTTCGAAAGCGGCGGCATGGGCAACTACCAGATCCAGTTCGTGCGTAGCCGCCACGCGCTGCCGCTGACGCGCGATTATATGGCCGGGGCGGAGGGTCGCTACCTTTAGCGCCCCCGGCGAAAAGGATCAGGACGGATAGCGTTCGTTCATGACGTCCCAGCTCAGCACGACGAGCTTTTCGAGCACGTCGAGATCAACGTCGGCGAGCTTGTTGACGTAAAGGCACGACTTGCCGTTCTTGTATTTGCCGAGCTTGGCGAGCAGCGCGTCGGCTTCGGGCTGCCGGTCGCAGTAATGGCCCATCAGATACAGGGTCATTGCGGCCTTGCGCGGGCTGAATCCGGCGCGGCACATCGTGCCCGAACGGCCGCTGTCGTAAAGATAGTCGTAGCTGCCATAGCCGATGATCGACGGGCCCCACATCTTCGGATCGAGGCCGGTGACGCGGCGATGCATCGCGTCGATCACCTCGGCCTCCTCGCGGCGGCGCGCGTCGGGGACGGCTGCGATGAAGTCGGCGACGGCAACCTCGGTGGCTTTGGTCTTGACCTCCGCTTTACCCATGATCTGTCTCCCCGGCACGAGAATAGCGGTTTTGGTGGAGCAATCCAATCCGGCAGTGTCGCGCGGCGCTCTGCCGCGATACGGATTGCGGCTGCAATTTACTTGATTCGAAAAACCGTTATCACTTTCGCGCGTGGCCGCTCGCCATCTGATTTCGCCCGGTATCGCACAAGTTCGTCAGGAGAAGGTGGATGGTCCGCGCCCCGAATCTGAAGAAGCTCGATAAATTCGAGGACATATTCTTGCTCGGATTCAGGCTGCTTGTCGGGGGTTTTTTGATCTACGGAACGTGGGATAATATCTCCAGCGCCGCGCGGATGGCCGAGTTCGCAGCGTTTCTGAAATCGAACGGATTCATTTTCCCGGATATCATGGCGCCCCTGTCGGTCTGGGCACAGTTTCTTTGCGGCGTGGCATTTTGTGCGGGTTTTCTTGTGCGTTGGGCCGGCCTTGTCTGCGCATTCAATTTCCTCGTTGCCATTGTCATGGTGGACAGTGCCGGAGGGATCCGCGCCAGCTTTCCGAGTGCGATGCTGATCGCATTCGGGCTCTACATTGCAGCGCGCGGCGCGGGTTCGTTCGCGTTACAGCGCAACTAGGGCTTCGATAGCGAGGCCGTACGCGCCTCGGGCAGGCAAGGCTGGTCAGCGGTGCCGCGCTGCGATCTGTTTCGCGAGTGCTGCAATGCGGCGCCGGAAGCTCGCGGGCGTGACGACCTCGACCTCGGCGCCGAGCGCGAGCATCTCGCGGGCGCCATGGTCGCTGTCCTCGACCTGCATCGTCATGTCGCGCCAGCCGTCACTAGCCGGGGCCCCGGCGCCCGCGACCGCGTCGGCGCCGCGCGGCGACTGCGCGGCGAGCCGCTTGCAGCCGTCGGGCGAGGCGCGAAGGGTGGCGCTCGTCGCAAACAGCTCGGCCTCGAAGCGGGCCTGCTCGCCCTGCCACCAGGTCGGCAGGTGAAAGCTGGCGGGCCATTCGAACGTCGCGTCGCCCGCCTCGGGCGCGTGGATGTTGGAAATGCGGAAGACGCGTATCTTCCCCGCGCCGCGCGCCGCGAGATACCAGGTGCCCGCCTTCAGCACGAGGCCGAGCGGCTCGACGGTCCAGTTGCGCAGGCCCTGCCAGCTTTCATAGCGCATCGAAAGCACGCGCTGGTCGAACACCGCGCGCGCGATGGCGGGGAGCGCCGGCAACGCCTCGCGGCTACGATACCAGTTCACCGGATCGAGATGAAAGCGCGCCGCCATCCGGTCGGCGAGCGCGCCGCCGCCGCCCGGGATCGCGGCGAGCAGCTTGCCCCGCGCCGCGCTCGTCGCCGCGCCGAGCCCGAGTTCGGCCGCGGGGCCGGGCAGACCGATCATCGTTGCGGCCTCCGCCTCGTCGGCCGACAGGCCGGTGAGGCGGGTGCGATAGCCATCGAGGAGCTGGAAGCCGCCGCCGGGGCCACGATCGCCGTAAACGGGCACTCCCGCCGCCGACAGCGCGTCGATGTCGCGATAGATGGTGCGTTCGGACACTTCGAATTCGGCGGCGAGATCGGCCGCAGTAATCCGTTGACGCAGCTGCAGCATCATCAGGATCGAAAGGAGACGGCTCGCGCGCATTTTTTCGCTGTAGCAGAAAATAACTGACAGAGAATGTCAGGATGGGCGGCGTAGCAGGGCCGGGTCAGCAAGGGAGCAACCCATGACCCAGATCGACCGCCGCACCATCATCGCCCTTAGCGCAGGAGCCCTTATGTCCACGATCGTCCCCGCCGCCGTTTCCGCCGCGATCAACCCCGCCCCCGTCGGCAAGCCTGGCGACTTCGATTTCCTCACCGGCGAATGGCGCATCCACAACAAGTTCCGCGAGGGTGAAAAGTGGATCGAATTCTCCGCCGAAGCCACCGTCGTCGGCATCCTGGGCGGGATCGCGAGCATCGAGGAACTGCGCATCCCGGCGCGCGGCTTTTCGGGCATGGGCCTCCGCCTGCTCGACGTCGAAAAGAAAATCTGGTCCGACCATTTCGTCAACGCCAGGTCGGGCGTCGTCGCGGTGCCGGGCCAGCTCGGGGTGTTCGAGGACGGCGCCGGCACCTTCCTGTCCGAAGGCGAGGGCGCACAGGGGGCAGAACTTTATCGCGGCGTGTGGGACCGGATCACGCCCGGGAGCTGCCGCTGGTTCCAGGGCACCTCGCGCGACGGCGGCAAGACGTGGGACGACAACTGGTTCATGGACTGGACGCGCGTGGCCTGAGAGGGCCAAGCCGGTTGCACCTTTGGCGGCGGACTGCTAGCCGCGCCCGCGTCTTTCCCTCGCCAAAGGTGCCATCATGTCCGAGTCCTTCAAGCGCGTCGTCCTCGCCTATTCGGGCGGCCTCGATACCAGCGTCATCCTGAAGTGGCTGCAGGTCACCTATGGCTGCGAGGTCGTGACCTTCACCGCCGACCTCGGGCAGGGCGAGGAACTCGAGCCCGCGCGCGCCAAGGCCGAGCTGATGGGGATCAAGCCCGAGCATATCTATATCGACGACGTGCGCGAGGAATTCGTCCGCGATTTCGTCTTCCCGATGATGCGCGCCAACGCCCGCTACGAGGGCGACTATCTGCTCGGCACGTCGATCGCGCGCCCGCTGATCTCGAAGCGCCTCGTCGAGATCGCGAAGGAAGTCGGCGCCGACGCGGTCGCGCATGGTGCGACGGGCAAGGGCAATGATCAGGTGCGCTTCGAACTCAGCGCCTATGCGCTCAACCCCGACATCAAGGTGATCGCACCTTGGCGCGAGTGGGACCTGACGAGCCGCACCGCGCTGATCGATTTTGCCGAAAAGAACCAGATCCCGGTTCCGAAGGACAAGCGCGGCGAAAGCCCGTTCTCGACCGACGCCAATCTCCTCCACACCTCGTCGGAGGGCAAGGTGCTCGAGGATCCGTGGGAAGAGACCCCCGACTATGTCTATTCGCGCACGGTGAACCCCGAGGATGCGCCCGACACCCCCGAATATATCACGATCGATTTCGAGCGCGGCGACGGCACCGCGCTGAACGGGCAGGCGATGTCGCCCGCAACCTTGCTCGCGGCATTGAACGACCTGGGCCGCAAGCATGGCATCGGCCGCCTCGACCTCGTCGAGAACCGCTTCGTCGGTATGAAGTCGCGCGGCATGTACGAAACGCCGGGCGGCGAAATCTACGCGCGTGCCCACCGCGGCATCGAAAGCATCACGCTCGACCGTGGGGCGGCGCACCTCAAGGACGAGCTGATGCCGAAATATGCCGAGCTCATCTACAACGGCTTCTGGTTCGCGCCCGAGCGCGAGATGCTGCAGGCGGCGATCGACCACAGTCAGGCGAATGTCACCGGCACCGTCCGCCTCAAGCTGTACAAGGGCAATGCCAGCGTCGTCGGCCGCAAGTCGCCGCTCAGCCTCTACAGCGAGCGCCATGTGACGTTCGAGGACGATGCCGGCGCCTATGACCAGAAGGATGCCGCGGGCTTCATCAAATTGAACGCCTTGCGCTTGAAATTGCTCGCGAAACAGGGTCAGTAAACGGCCGGGCACGGACCCGGCTGCAACAGGAGCCTCGTCCATGTTCTCCCTTCTGCTGGTCGCCGCCAGTCTGACGCCTGCGTTCAACGACGCCTCTTACGTTGATCTCGGCTATGTGAACCGCACCGCGGGCGAATGCATCGCGCGCTTTGGCACCGGCTCGATCGAGATTCGCCAGGCCTTCAACGAGGCCGACCGCACGATGATCAATGTCGCGGTCGTCACCGGCAAGCCGACGCGCGCATTGCCGGTCGGGGCGAAGCTTTGGGCGAAATCGAGCTATGGTCCCGCGTGGCGCGCCGTCGTGATCGAATCCTCGCCGCAGCGGCTTCGTTTCGTGGCGCACAATCGTTTCGTCGGCGACCTGTTCGCCGACGACTCGCTGACGATCGCACTTCACGAGCGGCTCGATGCGGGTGATGCGGTGTTTGTGGATACGGGATCGGATACCACCGGTTTCCGCGAAAAGCTCGCTTCGGCATTCGACTGCTCGGACGGCCTCGGCATCTGATCTTGACGTCGACGAACGGCGACGCGGCGCCGGGCAGAAAATCGGTGGCGCCCGCGGGCGATCGTCGGCACACTCGGTGGCATGCGCTTCTTCGACTTCTCATCGTGGCAAAGCATCGGGACGACGCTGCTCGGCCTCGCGCTCGTCACGCTGATCGGCGTCGGAATCCGGCTGATGGTGATGATGACGATCCAGCAGCGCCGCGAACGGATGAACCGCCAGATCAACGAGCGGCTGCGCACGCTGATGGCTGCGTACAAGGCGCTCGGCGGGTCGTTCACCGGCGATCTGATGGTCGATCCGCGGCACTTGCGCGACCTCAAGCGCCAAGCGGGCGAAGCAGGGACGGAGCCGGCGATCGACCTGTCCGACGCGGCGGCGACGGATAACGGTTCGCCGGGCGAGTCGGACCGTCCGCGCCGCATCCGCGATGCGGTCGAAGCCGCGCTCTCCGACATCATCTTGCTCGGCACCGAGGCGCAGGTGCGGCTCGCCAGCCGCGCGGCGCAGGAACTCGCCGAGGGGCGGCCGGTGCATGTCCACGACCTCGTCGTCGAGCTGCGCGATTTCATCCGCAAGGCGCTCGACCTCGATCCGGTTCCGGCCGACGTCGTCATCCCCGCGCAGGGTCCGACGCGCCCGTCGGGCAGCGGCGGCAAGGGCGGCGGCCGCAGCAGCGAGGCGCGCGGCGGCGCTGGCGGCGGAGGCGGACGCGGCGGTGGCGGCGGAATGGGCGGCGGCATGGGCATGGCGGGCGGCCTCGGGGTTGCGGGCGGGGCGAGCATGGCACGGGGATCGGCGGTCGATGACGCCGCAGACGTATCCAGTGAAGCGCAACAGAAATGAGGGGTTAGCAAGCGGGCCGCTCCTGCGCTAAGGCGCGCTGCATGACCGCGACCCGCTTTTTCTCCGACAACGCCGCGACCGTCCACCCCGTGGTGATGGAGGCGCTGGCGGCCGCCAACCAAGTCGACACCGCCTATGACGGCGACGCGCTCAGCCAGTCGCTCGACGCGACCTTTTCGGACCTGTTCGAGACGACATGCGAGGTCGTCTGGATCCCGACCGGCACCGCAGCGAACAGCATCATTCTCGCGCATTTCGTGCGGCCGTGGCAGGGTATCCTCTGTTACGAGGAAGCGCATATCGAGGTCGACGAATGCGGCGCGCCGACCTTTTATTCGGGCGGCGCCAAGCTGATGCCGCTCCCTGGACGCGGCGCAAAGATCGATACGGATGCCTTGAAGGCGCGCATCGCCGGAATCCGCAAGGATGTGCATCAGGTCCAGCCGGCAGCGGTCAGCATCACCAATGCGACCGAATATGGCCTCGCGTGGCGCCCGCAGGAAATCGGCGCGATCAGCGAGATTGCCAAGGGCGCGGGTATGAAGCTCCACATGGACGGCGCGCGCTTCGCCAATGCCGTCGCTTTCCTCGGCTGCCCGCCCGCCGATGTCACGTGGCGCGCCGGGGTCGATGCGCTGTCGTTCGGCTTCACCAAAAATGGTGCGATGATGGCCGAAGCGATTGTCTTTTTCGGCGGCAGCGGCGGGCCGGGGGTTCGCGAACTCAAGAAGCGCGGCGGCCATTTGCTCAGCAAGGGGCGCTTCGTCGCGGCGCAGATCCGCGCGATGCTCGCGAACGACCTGTGGCTCGCCAACGCGCGCGCGGCCAATGCGGGCGCGGCGAAGCTCGCGGCGGCGTGCGGCGGCCGGCTGATGCACCCGGTCGAGGCGAACGAGCTGTTCGTACGCCTGACCGCCGAGGAAGCCGCCAAATTGCGCGCGGCCGGGTTCGATTTCTATGACTGGGGCGACGGCGCGGCGCGGCTCGTCGTCAGCTGGGATCAGGATGCCGAAGCCGTGGCGCCGCTGGCGGCCGCGATCGGCGCGCTGTGAGCAGCGGGCAGCCGACGCTGCTCAGCCCGCGCGTCCTGCTGCCCTTCATGCTGGTGACGCTGATCTGGGGATCGACCTGGATCGTCATCACCGGGCAACTCGGCGTGGTCCCGCCCAGCTGGTCGGTGACCTATCGCTTTGCGGTCGCGGCGATCGCGATGTTTGCCTTTGCCGCGATCCGGCGCGAGCCGCTTCTCCTCGCGCCGCGCGCAATGCTCTTTGCGGTGGTGCTCGGGATCGCGCAGTTCGCCTTCAACTTCAACTTCGTCTACCGCGCCGAGCAGCATATCACCTCGGGCCTTGTCGCGGTGCTCTTCGCGTTGCTGATCGTGCCCAATACGCTACTCGGCCGCGCTTTCCTAAAAACCCCGCTCGAAGGGCGCTTCCTCGCGGGAGCGGGAATCGCGATCGTCGGCGTCGGACTGATGATCCTTCACGAATATCGTGCCGCTGCGGTCGGCGCCGGCGAGGTGCTGCTTGGCACCATGCTGACCCTCGCCGGGGTGATGAGCGCGTCGACCGCCAACGTCATGCAGGGAACGCGCATTGCGCGCGCGCAGTCGATGGTGGTGATGATCGCGTGGGCGATGCTCTTCGGGGCGCTCGCCGACGGCAGCTATGCGTGGATTACCACCGGCCCCCCCGTGATCGAGCCCACCGCGACCTACATCGGCGGCGTCCTCTATCTCGGCGTGATCGCCAGCGCAGTGACCTTTCCGCTCTATTTCAACATCATCCGCGCGGTCGGGCCGGGGCAGGCGGCATGGTCGAGCGTGCTGATTCCGATCATCGCAATGGGCTTTTCGACGGCGTTCGAGGATTACCGCTGGGCAACCTTGTCGATCGCGGGCGGCGTCGTCGCGCTCATCGGGTTGGTGATCGCCGTCGCGAAGCGGCCCGAACGCCCCTCGGTCAGCGGCAATATGGTTTCGGTCCCGGTCGAGCCCGAGAGCTAGTTGCCATTGGTGTGTTGTTTCAGTAAAACGCGTTCATGAAACATCTCATCGGCACCCTTCTCCTTCTCGCGACCCTTCCGGCAGCGCCGGCCTTTGCGCAGACCGCCTGCGCGCCCGGCACCTATGCCGCTCCCGACGGCGATTTCGTCGTGCTGGCGAAGTCGCCTGCGGTCGCGGCGCCGGGGCTGCGCTACCTGTTCCGCGACGGGCGTCGCGGTGCGACGACCGATACCGGCGCGCCGCTGGCGTGCGGAACCGGTGACGTGACCGTCGGCGGCAAGCGCTGGGCGCCCGTCGCCTTTCGCGAGACGCCCGCGACCTTCGACAGCGTCGGCACGAAAATGACCGGCGTGCTGATCGAGCCCCCGGGCGCGCCGGATGCGAAGCGCCCCCTCGTCGTCATGGTGCACGGATCCGAACGCACCTCGCCGATTAGCGGCGTCTATGGCTATGCGATGGCGGCGCAGGGGATTTCGGTCTTCGTCTATGACAAACGCGGCACGGGCGGGTCCGAAGGCGAATATACGCAGAATTTCGAACTGCTCGCCGAGGATGCGGCGCACGCGCTGGGTCAGGCGCGCAGCATGGCAGCAGGGCGTTTCGGGCGCGCGGGCTTCTTCGGCGGCAGCCAGGGCGGCTGGGTCGCCCCGCTTGCCGCGACGCGCACCAAGGCCGATTTCGTTGCGATCGGCTTCGGCCTTGTCGCCTCGCCGATCGAGGAAGACCGCGAGCAGATGGTGTCCGAGGTTCGCGCGGCGGGGCTGGGCGACGATGCGGTCGCGTTGGTCAACCGCCTGTCGCAGGCGACGGCACAGCTATTGCTGTCCGATTTTAACGAGGGATATGACGCGCTCGACGCGGTGCGGGCGGAGATGGCGGGCAAGCCATGGACGGCGAAGATCACGGGCGAGTATAGCGGCGCGATCGCGCGCATGCCGAACGACATGCTCAAGCGGATCGGCCGTGCGCGGGTCGACAATCTCGAACTGATCTGGGACTATGATGCGGTCGCGGCGCTGAAGAAACTCGACGCACCGCTGCTGTGGGTGCTCGCGGGCGAGGATCGCGAGGCGCCGATCGAAACGACGCGCGCTGCGCTGCTCGGTCTCGCAAAGGACGGCAAGCCGGTCGACGTCTATCTCTTCCCCCGGACCGATCATGGCATGTGGGAATTCACCACCGACGCCAGCGGCGAACGTCAGGTCACGCGGATCACCGACGGCTATCTGAAATTGCTCGCGGACTGGATCAAGCGCGACGTGCGCGGCACCTATGGCCGCGCGGAGCGGCTTACCCCGCGCTGATCCGTTCGATGTCGGCGCCGACGGCCTGAAGCTTCTCCTCGAGCCGCTCGTAACCGCGGTCGAGGTGATACACGCGGTTGACCTCGGTCGTGCCTTCGGCGGCGAGGCCGGCGATGATCAGGCTCATCGAGGCGCGCAGGTCGGTCGCCATCACGGGCGCGCCGATCAGCTTGTCGACCCCGCGCACTACCGCGCTGCGGCCGCGCACCTCGATATCGCAGCCCATGCGCGCCAGTTCGGGCACGTGCATATAGCGGTTCTCGAAGATGGTTTCGGTGAACAGCGACGCGCCCTTGCCGAGCGTCGCCATCGCCATGAACTGCGCCTGCATGTCGGTCGCGAAGCCGGGGTAGGGTGCGGTCGACAGCGTGACGGGTTCGGCGCGGCCCGCCATCGCGACGCGGATGCCGCCCTTGGTCTCCTCGACCGTTGCGCCCGCCTGGCGGAGCGCGGCGAGCGTCGCTTCCATCTCGTCGGCCTTCGCGCCGACCAGTTCGACGTCGCCCTCGGTAATCACCGCGGCGCAGGCATAGCTGCCCGCCTCGATCCGGTCGGCCATCACGCGATAGGTCGCGCCGTGGAGGCGGTCGACGCCTTCGATCGTCAGCGTTTCGGTGCCGATGCCGTCGATATGCGCGCCCATCGCGACGAGGCAGTTGCAGAGATCGACAATCTCGGGCTCGCGCGCCGCGTTTTCGAGGACGCAGGTGCCCTTGGCGAGCACCGCGGCCATCAGCGCATTCTCGGTCGCGCCGACCGATACGACGGGGAAGGTGAACTTGCCGCCGGGCAGGCGCCCGCCGCCAGGCGCGCTTGCCTTCACATAGCCCGAGGCGAGTTCGATTTCGGCGCCGAAAGCTTCGAGCGCTTTCAGATGCAGGTCGATGGGGCGGTTGCCGATCGCGCAGCCGCCGGGCAGCGACACCGTCGCTTCGCCCGCCCGCGCGAGGAGCGGGCCGAGCACGAGGATCGAGGCGCGCATCTTGCGCACGATGTCATAGGGCGCGACGGTCGAGGTCAGCGTGGTTGTGCGCGCGGTCATCACGCGGCCGAAATCCTCGGGCCGCGATCCCTCGATCGTCGTCGAGCAACCAAGCTGGTTGAGCAGGTGGCCAAAGCCGTCGACATCGGCGAGCCGCGGCAGGTTCCTGAGCGTCAGCGGCTCATCGGTGAGCAGCGCGCAGGGCAGCAATGTGAGCGCCGCATTCTTGGCACCGCTGATGGGAATCCGGCCCTTGAGTCGCTGGCCGCCGCGAATGACGATCTGATCCATCGGCTGTCTTTAGCGCATGCGCGATGCCGCGCAAGCCGACTGGCTATGTGGCGCGCCGGCGTGGGCCGGCGCTACGTTGCGGCGGGGCGACCCGGCGAAAAGCTAATCGGCCGGCGGCGGCAAGGAAAGCCCTAGGATTGGTCAAGTCATCCCGTTCGCCGCGCGCTTTCTTCATGGCGCCGACACCAGAAATATGAAATCATGGCAACGTAGACGGAATGCGTAAGGGCTGCGTTTTACGGAAAAGCATTTGTCGAAAGGGGAAAGACATGCGGAATCCTGTCGTCGCGATCATCACCTCGCTTTCGCTGGTCGGAACGCAATTGGCGCTTCCGGTCGCCGCGCAGACGCGGCCTTGGCCGCCCACGGGCGGCCCGCAGATCCAGCCGCCGCGGCCCGATCCCGGTTATGGCTATGCCGGAACGATCCGCTGCGAATCGCGCGGCAATCGCGAGCAGCGCTGTTATGTGCGGACCGACAATCGCGTGGAGATCCAGCGCATTCTCGGCGGCGATTGTGCGCGCGGGCGCGGTTGGGGCTATGGCGCCGACCATATCTGGGTCAGCGGCGGGTGCCGCGCCGAATTCCGCTATGGCTATGCCAATGACGGCGGCTACCCGACCCCGCTGCCGCAGCCGGTCGACGATTTTGCCGGCATCATGAACTGTGAATCGTGGAGCTATCGCTACCAGCAGTGCAATGTCCGGACGAACAATCGCGTCGAACTCACGCGCAAGATCGCCGGCAAATGCAACGCCGGGCGTCAATGGGGCTATACCGAAGATTATATCTGGGTCGACAAGGGGTGCCGCGCCGAATTCGGCTATGGCTATCGTAACACGCGTCCGCCCGAGAAGGACAAGGACAAGGGGCCGAGCACCGGGTTGATCATTGGCGGCATCGTCGTCGCGGGCGGGCTGCTCGCACTGCTCGCCAGCAAGAAAAAGAAGAAACCCGACGGCACGGCCGAAGAGAGCGCAACGACGCATCCGCCGCGCGGACCGGCGACGTTGAGCGCCAACCTCGGCGGCCTGCCGAGCGCGGCGCGGCCGTCGGTGCAGAATTGCATGAACGATGCGGCGCGCCAGATCGGCATCACCGGCGGGACGCGGCTGTCATACGACAAGCTGGTATCGCTCGAACAGGGCAATGGCGGCTGGCGCATCCGCGCGACGATGACCGCGACCTATCCCGATGGGGCGAAGCAGGTCGAGATGTATTGCCGCGCGACGCCGAGTGACATCATCCAGCTCGATTTCACCTAGAAACGCCGAGCGCTTCCGATATGTCCCGTCACCCCGGTCGGGTCCGGGGTGACGGGTTCGAGGCAAACAGGGTCGGGACGGAATGGCGGAAAACAGCGGGCCGGTTGCGGCGCTTTGGTCGCGGGCCTATCTGCTGCTGACGATGACCGCGCTGTTCTGGGCGGGCAATTCGATCGTCGGGCGCGCCGCGCGCGACCTCGTGCCGCCCGCCGCGCTGTCCTTCTGGCGCTGGACCTTCGCGCTCGCGCTGCTGCTGCCGCTTGCCTGGCCGCATCTGAAGCGCGATTGGCCGGTGCTGCGCGCGCATTGGCCCGTCATGCTGATTCTGGGCGCGCTCGGGATCGGCGCGTTCAACACGCTGCTCTATACCGGGCTGCAAACCACCACCGCGCTCAATTCGATGCTGATCCAGTCGGCGCAGCCTGCGCTGATCCTGATGGTCGGGGGCCTCGTGATGCGTGACCGCACGAGCGCCCGGCAGATTGCGGGGGTTTTGGTTTCGCTCGTCGGCGTGTTGATCGTGATCGCGCGCGGCGATCCCGCTTTGCTTCTCGCGCTGCGGCTGAATGCCGGCGACGCGATCATCGCCTTTGCGGTGCTGCTCTGGGCGCTCTATTCGGTGCTGCTGCGCAAGCGGCCGCCAGTGCATCCGCTGAGCTTTCTGGCGGCGTCGATCATCGTGGGGCTGGCGGTGATCATCCCCGTCTACGCCCACGAAATCGGGTCAGGAAGGCTGATCGTTCCGGTGACGGGCAGCGCGCTCGCCATTGCCTATGTCTCGATCTTCCCGTCCTTCCTCGCCTATCTTTTCTTCAATCGCGGGGTCGAGCTGATCGGGTCGGCGGCGACGGCGCAATATATGAATGTGATGCCGCTGATGGGCGCGGGGCTGGCGATGCTGTTCCTCGGCGAAACGCTGCACTTCTTCCATGTTGCCGGGCTGGTGCTGGTGGTCGCGGGCATCGTCGTGGCGGGGCGCAGCACGCCGGCGCCCGCCGCAACATAGGCGCGTCAGCCGAGCGCCTCTTCGACCTGCGCCAGCCGGTCCTTGCCGAAGAAGATTTCGCCGTCGACAAAGAAGGTCGGAATGCCGAACACGCCGCGCGCGACGGCGGCTTCGGTATTCTGGACGAGCCTGGCCTTGATCGCGGGTTCCTGCGTTCGCGCGAGGAGCGCGGGGCCGTCGAAGCCGTTCGCCGAGAGGAAGGTCGCGATGACCTCCGGATCGTCCATCTTGAGCCCTTCTTCCCACATTGCGCGGTTCACTGCGTCGACATAATCGTCGAGCACGCCTTCGTCGTCGGCAACGATCGCGCCGCGCATGATGGTCAGCGTGTTGACCGGAAAATGCGGGTTGATGCGGAATTTCGTGAGCCCGTGCCTTTCGATGAAGCGCCGCATTTCGAGGTTTTCGTACGCGAGTTTCGCGGGCGCGTCGGCATATTGAATCATCGGCGCCTTGTTGCCCGTCGCCTTGAAGATCCCGCCGAGCAGGCACGGCGTGATGATCAGGTCGGCACCGGTGCGGTCGAGCAGTTCGGGCAGCGCCTTCATGCAAAGATAGGCGTTGGGGCTGCCGAAATCGAAGATGAGTTCGAGAGTTTTGATCATATCACAATTCCTTTCCCTTCTCCCCTTGCGGGAGAAGGATAGGGAGCCTTGCCGCTTCAGCGGCTAGGCGGACTTGGAAGAGGGGTATGCGAGCTTCTGGCTCGCGCGGTCGCGAAGCGACCGCCCACCCTCTCCCAGCTTCGACTAAGCAGCAAGCTGCCAAGTCTGCGCAACCCTCCCCCGTCGAGGGGGAGGGAACTCACCATTTCTCCCCCCACGGTCGCAGGTCGAGTTCGTGGGTCCACGCGCTTTTCGGTTGTTTGTGAAGCATGACATAATTGGCGGCGATCGCGCCCGGATTGAGGATCAAATCGTGCGCCTTCGCATTGTCGAAGTCGGGGTGGCGGCCCTTGATGAAATCGGTGTCGATCGCGCCGTCGATGATCGTGTGCGCGACGTGGATGCCCTGCGGCCCCAGTTCGCGCGCCATCGACTGCGCGAGCATGCGGAGTGCGCCCTTTGCGCCCGAGAAGGCCGAAAAGCCCGATCCGCCGCGCAGGCTCGCGGTTGCGCCGGTGAAGATGATCGTGCCGCGGCCACGCGGGCTCATGCGTTTCGCGGCTTCGCGGCCCATCAGGAACCCGCCGAGGCACGCCATTTCCCAGACCTTGGTGTAAACGCGCACCGTGGTTTCGGCGATCGGGAAGTTTACATTGGCGCCGATGTTGAACACCGCGACCTCGACCGGGCCAACCTCGGCCTCGACCTGGTCGAACAGCGCGATCATGGCGTCCTCTTCGCGGGCGTCGCCGGGAAAGGCGCGCGCCTGATGCCCTTCGTCGCGGATCGACCCTGCGAGCGCTTCGAGCTGGTCGGCGTTGCGTGTCCGGCGGTTGACGCAGGCGGTAAGGCCCTCGGCGGCGAAGGCGCGGGCGATGGCGCCGCCGGTGGCGTCGCCGGCTCCAATGATGACGGCTGCGGGATTGGACATGCGACTCTCCTCTTGTGTCCAATAGTAACTATGATAATCATAGTGACAAGCGATATTTTCTGGGAGGAAGTGGAAGCGCATGCCCAAACGCGCAAATCTGTCGGACACATTCTGCCCCGTCGGGCGATCGGCCGAACTGCTCGGCGACCGCGCGGTGCTGCTGATCCTGCGCGAGCTCTTCTTCGGCCGCCGCCGCTTCGAGCTGATCGCGGCGAACACGAGGCTCGGGCCGCAGCTCGTGTCGGCGCGGCTCAAGATGCTGGTGTCGGAGGGGATTGCCGAGCGCCGCGCCTATAGCGCGCGACCGGTGCGCCACGATTATTGGCTGACCGACAAGGGCAAGGCGCTGTTCGACGTCCTTTATGCGATGCGCAACTGGGCCGAGCGCTGGGCCTATGCCTTGGGCGAAACGGGTGAGGGGCCGGCGATCCGCTATGTCCACCGCGCATGCGGTGCCGATGTCGGGACGGCGACGATCTGTCCGGGCTGTGGCGCCGAACTTGGCTATGGCGATCTGAGGGGCGAGCCCTCGCCGGCACTTGCGGCCGAACAGGTCGCGCGAACGGGCTAGATCAGGCTTTTTCGAGCGTGCACTGCAGCGGGTGCTGGTTCTGCCGCGCGGCGTCCATCACCTGGTTTACCTTGGTCTCGGCAACCTCGTAACTGAACACGCCGCACACGCCGACGCCCTGCTGGTGGACGTGCAGCATCACCTGCGTCGCCTGTTCGATGTCCATGTTGAAGAAGCGCTGGAGCACCATCACGACGAATTCCATCGGGGTATAATCGTCGTTGAGCAGCAGCACCTTGTACATCGACGGCTTTTTCGCCTTCGCGCGGGTGCGCGTTGCGATGCCGACGCCGGGGGTGCCGGGCGAGCCGTCGTCCTTGTCCGCCATGGCGCGGGGCGGAAGAATGGTCGAAACAGAAGACATCATGGGCAGGAATATCGCAAGCCGCGGGCCAAGCGCAAGGGGCGCGGTCGCGGATTTTAACCTCTTGTTCGCCAGCGGGGCGAGCGCGGCCCCGCCAAAACAAGAACCGCCCGCTTCCGGGGAAGCGAGCGGCCTTGGGGTGTCGGCGCAGGCGGGGAGGGAGGGGGAAGGTGCCCGCGCCAACGGAAGGTGAAAGCGCCTCAGGCGGCCTTCATCTTCGAAGTGATGACCGAAACGCGGTTCGAGATCGGCGCGAAGCTGTCGTTCGTCAGCTTGACGACGAGTTCGCTGGTCTTCGAGGTCTGCGCAACAGCGGCGTCGAACGCCTTCTTGCTGTTTTCGGCATAGAGCTTGAAGAAGTCGGCCGGGGTCTTGACGGCGGTGTAGCCCTTCAGCGCGGCAGTCGTGTCTTCAAAGCTCTTGCGAGCATAGGTGACGCCTTCCTGGCCGAGCGTTTCGATGCCCTTGGCAGCGATCTTGCCGGCTTCGACGAGCGCTTCGACGTTCGCCTTGTTGAATTCGACGGCTTCTTCGGCGAGCTTGCTCGACTTCGCGAAAGCTTCCTTGGCCTTCTCGTTGAAGTCGGTGGTCAGGGCTTCGGCGCGGGTCTTGGCTTCGTCGGCGAACTTCTTGACGGTGTCGTTCATGGTCTTGAATCCTTTGGTGGCGGCGGCAACCGGCTTCGGCGCGGCCTTGAGGGGCTTGGATGCAATTTTCACGGTCGCCTTCTTGGGAGCGACCTTCTTGGCGGCGGCCTTCGGGGCAGCAGCCTTTTTCGCGGCCGGCTTGGCTTTTGCCTTCACCGTCCTGATCGTTGCGGGCGCCGGAGCGGCCTTCCCTGCGGCCGGGGCAGCAGCTTCGACCGGGGCGACAGGAGTCGCCACCGGCTTGGCGGCGGTTTCCAGCGTCGCGGCTTCAAAAGCCTTTTCGGCACTATCCATCTTGGTAGCCATCGGGACAACTCCTTTATGTTGCAGTGCACAATATAGGAGCGGCGCAGCGATTTCAAGAGGTTTTTTGTGCACTGCACAAATTTTTTTTCGCCTCACCCGTCGGGAGGATATTCGCTAGATATTACCGCTGTTTGACATAGCGGCCCGGGGCGTCCTCGATCGCCCTTTTTGCCCCTTTTCCGGGGGTTCGCGCACCCTTTACCGGGGTCTTCGCGCCGTCCTGCGCCGAAATCCAGTCGATCCAGTGCGGCCACCAGCTGCCCTTGGTCTCGCTGGCACCTGCGACAAAATCGTCGAGCGTCGCGGCCCCGCTGTCGCCCGTCCAATATTGATATTTTCCCGCGGCGGGCGGGTTCACGACCCCGGCAATATGGCCCGAGCCCGCGAGCAGGAAGGTCTTGGGTCCCGCGAGGTGATCCATCAGCCGCCAGACGCTGGCGAGCGGCGCGATGTGATCCTCGCGCCCCGCCTGAATATAGGCGGGGGTTTCGATCTTCCCGAGATCGATCGGCGTCCCCATCACCGACAGGCTGTTCGGGATCACCATGCGATTGTCGCGATAGAGGTCGACCAGATACTGCCGGTGCCACTTCGCGGGCAGGTTCGTCGTGTCGCCGTTCCAGTAAAGGAGATCGAAGGGCGGATAGTCGTTGCCGAGCAGATAATTGCTGACGACATAATTCCAGATCAGGTCGCGTCCGCGCAAGCTGTTGAAGGTCGCGGCCATATAGCGCCCGTCGAGGAAGCCCGGCGCCGAAAGCTGCTGGAGCAGCGCGAGATAGCTGTCGTCGACGAACATCTTAAGGTCGCCGGCCTGTTCGAAATCGACCTGCGCGGTGAAGAAGGTCACCGACTTCACCTTGTCGGCCTCGCCGCGCGCCGAGAGCATTGCCAGCGTCGCGGCGAGCGTGGTGCCCGCGACGCAATAACCGATCGTGTGGACCGCGGGGACATCGAGCGCCGCGCGCACCGTGTCGATCGCATCGACCTGCGCCGCGACATAATCGTCCCAGACCACTTCGCTCATCGACGCGTCGGCCGACTTCCACGACACCATGAACACGCTGAGCCCCTGTTCGACCGCCCAGGCGACGAAGCTTTTCGCGGGGTTGAGGTCGAGGATATAGAAGCGGTTGATCCACGGCGGGAAGATGACGAGCGGGACGGCGAAGACCTCCTTCGTCGTCGGCGCGTAATGGATGAGCTGGTAGAGATCGGTCTCGTGGATCACCTTGCCCGGGGTGGTCGCGATATTGACCCCGACCTCGAATGCGTCGGGATCGACATGGCTCAATTGTCCGCGCGACAGGTCGTTGAGCATATGCTTCAACCCCTTGAGGAGGCTTTCTCCGCGCGTCTCGACCGCGCGCTTGATCACCTCGGGGTTGGTGAGTGCCAGATTGGTCGGCGCCATCGCGTCGGCCATCGCCTTCGCGGCAAATTCCATTTTCGCGCGCGCGCCGGGGTCGAGCCCCTCGAACTGGCGCGTCGTCGCCAGCATCTGTTCGGCGAGCAGACCATAGGTCTGGCGGATCATCGCAAAGACCGGATTGGCGGTCCAGTCGGGATCGGTGAAGCGGCGATCCGTCCCTGTCCCGGGCGCGTCGGGGACGATCGGCTGACCGATGCTGGCAAGCGAGGTCCAGAAGGCGACCCCATGTTCCCACATCTTCGACGATTGCTGCGTCCACATCTGCGTCGCCGGATTGTCGAGCCATTTGGCGGGGTCGAACAGCGCCGCGGCACCTGCATTGCCATCGTTCGCCTGACCCAGCGCATATTCGAGCATCATCTGCTGCGCGCGGCCGATCACGCTCGCCCAATGCTGCATGTCGTCGGGGGATGGCATGAAGGGATTCGGCGTTTCGATCGTGTCGTTCTTGCCCGTATCGTTCATGCTCGTTCCTGCTGGTCAGTGCGGATATTATGCCTATAACAAGCCGCGATGCGGCTGGCGAGATTGCCGCGCGCGTCAATTCAAACGCATACGCAAAGGAGTTGTTCTAGTTTCCCATGTCCGAAGATGAATTCTACCGCATCAAGCGCCTGCCGCCCTACGTCATCGCCGAAGTGAATGCGATGCGTGCGGCCGCCCGCGCCGCGGGAGAGGATATCATCGACCTGGGGATGGGCAACCCCGACCTGCCGCCGCCCGCGCATGTGATCGAGAAACTCTGCGAAGTCGCGATGAAGCCCGACGCGCACGGCTATTCGCAGTCGAAGGGCATTCCGGGCCTGCGCCGCGCGCAGGCGAATTATTACGCGCGCCGCTTCAACGTCGAACTCGACCCCGAAACCGAGGTCGTCGTGACGATGGGGTCGAAGGAAGGGCTCGCGAGCCTCGCGACCGCGATCACCGGCCCCGGTGACGTCGTGCTCGCGCCGAACCCGAGCTATCCGATCCACACCTTCGGTTTCATCATCGCGGGCGCGACGATCCGCAGCGTTCCGACGACCCCCGACGAGAATTACTGGCGCGCGCTCGACCGCGCGATGGCGTTCACCGTGCCGCGCCCGTCGATCCTCGTCGTCAACTATCCGTCGAACCCGACCGCCGAAGCCGTCGACCTCGCTTTCTACGAGCGCCTCGTCGCGTGGGCGAAGGAGAACAAGGTCTGGGTTCTTTCGGACCTCGCCTATTCGGAGCTTTATTACGACGGCAATCCGACGCCCTCGATCCTGCAGGTGCCGGGCGCGAAGGATGTCGCGATCGAATTCACCTCGATGTCGAAAACCTATTCGATGGCGGGCTGGCGCATGGGCTTTGCGGTCGGCAACAAACGCCTGATCGCCGCGATGACGCGTGTGAAGTCGTACCTCGACTATGGCGCCTTCACCCCGATCCAGGCCGCGGCGTGTGCGGCCTTGAACGGCCCGCAGGATATCGTCCAGAAGAACCGCGACCTGTACCAGAAGCGCCGCGACGTCATGGTCGAAAGCTTTGGCCGCGCGGGCTGGGACATCCCGAGCCCCAAGGCGTCGATGTTCGCCTGGGCGCCGCTGCCTCCCGCCCTCAAGGACATGGGGAGCCTCGAATTTTCGAAGCAATTGCTGACCCATGCCGGGGTCGCGGTCGCACCGGGCGTCGGATATGGCGAAGATGGCGAGGGCTATGTGCGGATCGCGATGGTCGAGAATGAGCAGCGCATCCGCCAGGCGGCACGCAACATCCGCAAATATTTCGTCTCGATGGGCATGAACACGCCGGCGAAAGCGGGATAATGCAGCGCGCGGGTTTCGAACGGGCGGGGCGAATTTTGACCGCGGCCTTCGGGCTCGGTTTCGTCCTGATCGGGCTGCGCTATTTTCTCGACCCCGCCACGTTGACGATCGAGACCGATGTCGCGATGCCCAGCGTCAAGGCCGTGATGGAAATCCGCACGGTTTATGGCGGGATGTTCATCGGCGTCGGCTTGACGACCTTCCTGCTCGGGTGGCGGCGCGCCACGCTGGCGTCGGGCTTGTGGGCGCTCGTGCTGATCGCCGGCTGTGTCGCGGCGGCGCGCATCGCGGCGGTCATGCTGGGGCAAGCGCCCGACGCGCTCTTCGCGGCGCTGCTGGCGGTCGAGCTGGTCGGCGTGGCGATCGCACTCTGGGTGCTGCGCGGCCTGCGCGCCGCGGCACCCGACGCATGAGCACGGCAGGCTCGGCGATGATCGCCGAGACGATCCAGCTGTCGGTGACCCCGGTGTTCCTGCTCGTCGCGACGGGCAGCCTGCTCAACGTGCTGACCGGGCGCCTGTCGCGCGTCGTCGACCGCTCGCGCGCGCTGATGGAGCGCTGGGCGGACACCGAGGGGCAGGAACATGAACGCGTCGTTGCCGAACTGCGCGCCGCCGATCGGCGGATGGATGTGATCAACAATGCGATCGCCGCCGCCGTTGCGTGCGGCATTGTCGTGTGCCTGCTCGTCGCGCTGCTGTTCGCGCAGGCGATCGCCGGGTTCAACCTCGGGCTGGCGGCGTCATGGGCGTTCGCGATCGCGATGTTGCTCCTGCTCGCCTCGCTGGTGCTGTTCCTCATCGAGGTGCGAATGGCCATCCGCAATATCCATGTACCGATGGAACTGCTCGAACTCGAGGAAATGGGCTGGCAGCGGCGGCGCGACCGGCCGTGATAGACGCGCGGCAACTGCTGGTCGAAGTGTGCTCGCCATCGCCCCGGATCGCCGCACCAACTAGGGTACCGCGCTCGCCCGATAGGCCGGCGCCACGCGCTTCCGGCTCGCCTGCTCATAGGCATAGCCCGCGGCCAGGACGTCGGCGTCGCTCCATTTGGCGCCGATGAACGAGAGGCCGATCGGCAGCCCCTCGACCGCGCCCATCGGCACCGTCAGGTGCGGATAGCCGGCGACCGCGGGAAGCTGGCTGGTGCCGGGACTCTCGTAGCTGTCGCCATTGACCAGATCGCTGACCCACGCGGGGCCGTTGGTGACCCCGACGAGCAGATCGACGTCATGGGTTTTCAGTAACCGGTCGATCCCCTCGGGTCCGGCGAGGCGGACCGCCTTTTCGCGCGCGGCGCGATAGGCGGGGCTGTCGAGTCCGCCCTTCGTCTCGGCGAGTTCGAACAGCGACTGGTCGAACCATTTCAGCTCTTCGGGATTCGCCTTGTTGAAGGCGATGATGTCGGCGAGCGTTTTTGGCGCGGCCGCCGTCGCGGGCAGCGACTGGAGGTAGGTTCCGACGTCCGCCTTGAATTCGGTCAGCAGGATTTCGAATTCGGCGGCGCCCAGCCCCCCGGCGTCTCCGCGACTGTCGGTGATTTCGACGATCGTCGCGCCCAGCCCTGCCATCTGCTTCAATGCGGCGTCGAACAGTGCCGCGATGTCGGCGCGGTCGCCGATACGGTCGCGCATCACCCCGATGCGCTTGCCCTTCAGCGCGCCGGGTGACAGCGCGGCGGCATAGTCGGTCCTGCGCGCGTCGGCTTCGGCGGTTGCGGGATCGGCGGGATCGCTGCCCGCGATCACGCTCATCACCGCCGCCGCGTCGCGGACGGTCAGCGTGATCGGCCCGGCGGTGTCCTGGCTGTGGCTGATCGGAACGATGAAGGTCCGGCTGACGAGGCCGACCGTGGGTTTGAAGCCGACCGCGCCGTTGACGCCCGCGGGGCAGGTGATCGATCCGTCGGTTTCGGTCCCGATCGTCAGCGGGGCGAGCGATGCCGCGGCGGCGGCGGCGCTGCCCGATGACGAGCCGCAGCTGTTGCGATCCAGCGCATGCGGGTTTCTGGTGAGCCCGCCGATCGCGCTCCAGCCGCTGGTCGAATTGTCCGAACGGATGTTCGCCCACTCGCTGAGGTTCGTCTTGCCGAGGATGATCGCGCCGGCTTCGCGCAGCCGCGCGACAAGCGGCGCGTCGCGCCCGGTGACATTGTTTTTGAGCGCGAGCGAGCCGGCGGTCGTGGGAATCGGGCCTTTCGCTTCGATATTGTCCTTGATGAGCACCGGAATGCCGTGGAGCGGCCCGCGAACCCGTCCGGCCTTGCGCTCTTCCTGCAAGCGCGTCGCCTCGCGCTGCGCATCGGGAAAGGTTGCGATGACGGCGCCGAGTTCGGGGCCATGATCGTCGATCTTCAGAATGCGATCGAGATAGAGGGTGACCAGAAGCTCCTCGTGCATCGCGCCGCTTGCCATTTCGCCTTGCAGCGTGGCCGCGTCCTTGCCCTCGACCGGCGGAAGCGGCGGCGGCATCGCGGCCGTCGGGGTGGTCGCGAGCAGGGCGGAAGCGGCGAGCAGCGAAATTTTTTGCATCGACCGCAGGCTGGCAGCCGTAGCGGCAATTGCAAGCGGGCATTTTCGGGGCACCGCAATGGCGTTGACACCGTCCCTTCGGGTTGCTCCGATGGCGGCGGGAGATAAAAATGACCGATAAAGCTGCCTTGTCGCAGGGCATCGCATCACCGGCCGCCGGCGTTTCCGCGCAGACGCGGACGATGCTGTGGATTCTGTTGATCGTCTATATATTCAACTTCCTCGACCGGCAGATCGTCAATATCCTCGCCGAACCGATCAAGGCCGATCTCGGGCTTTCGGATACCCAGCTCGGATTGCTTGCGGGTCCGGCCTTTGCGGTCTTCTATGCGCTGCTCGGCATCCCGATCGCGCGCTATGCGGACAAGCAGGGGACGAACCGCGTCCGGCTGATCTCGCTCGCGCTCGCGATCTGGTCGGCGATGACCGCGGTGTGCGGGCTCGCGCAGAATTTCGTCCAGCTGCTGTTCGCGCGGATCGGCGTCGGGGTCGGCGAGGCGGGGTGCACCCCCGCGGCGCATTCGCTGATTTCGGACAGCGTTGCCCCCGAAAAACGCTCGTCGGCGATCGCTTTCTACGGGCTCGGCGTGCCGATCGGGTCGCTCCTCGGGCTGATCATCGGCGGCATCGTCAACGATCTCTACGGCTGGCGCATCGCACTGATGTTTGTCGGCTTGCCGGGGCTGCTGCTCGCGCTCGTCGTGCTGTTCGTGATGCGCGAGCCGCGGCACAGCCGGACCGCCGAAGCCGCAGCGGCGGCGGCGGCGACGATACCGCTGTCGACGGGCGAGGCGATGCGCGAAATCTTCGCGTCGCGCGCCTTCGTCTATATCTTGATTGCGGCATCGGTCACCGCCTTCCTCGGCTATGGCAAGGGGCTGTGGACGATCAGCTTCTTCATCCGCAGCCACGGCCTCTCGACCACCGAGGCGGGGCTGTCGATGGCGGTCGTACTGGGGCTCGCCGGCGTGCTCGGCACGTGGCTCGGCGGCAAGCTCGCCGACAAATATGGCGCGCGCGACAAGCGCCACATCCTGACCTTCCCCGCCTATGGCATGGCGGTTGCGGCGCCCGTGCTGTTCCTCGGCTATCTGACGGAGGATTGGCGGATCGCGGTCGCGCTGCTCGTCCTGCCGACGATGCTGAACGCCGCCTATTACGGCCCTGCCTATGGCTGCGTGCAGGGGCTGGTCCAGCCGCGCGCACGCGCTGTCGCGGCGTCGATCATGCTGTTCGGGCAGAATCTGATCGGGCTCGGGCTCGGGCCGTTCCTCTTCGGGGTGCTGTCCGACGCGCTCCAGCCGCTGGCCGGGCAGGAAAGCGTGCGCTGGGTGCTCTATGGCGCCGCGTGGCTGGGCCTCATCCCCGCCTTTTTCTTCTGGCGTGCGAGCCTGCGGCTCAACGCCGAACTCAAATCGGGTTAATAGGGCGGATCGACCTTGGCCCGCTGCGCCTTTGCAGCATCAATCCACCAATTGAGGTCGTCGGCAAAGCGCGGGAAGCCTTTTTCGAGCCGCGCGCCGTCTTCGCCCGTGGGCTTGCCGTCGGCGTCGAACGCCCCGCCGATCCGTCCGACCGGCAGGATCGAGGAGGTGACCGCCATTCCCATCTCGCCGAGCGTGTCGCGCCAGCCCATCATCGCGCGCACGCCCGACCACGGCCCCGCCGAGTAGCAGGCGATCGCCGCGGGCCGCCAGAACCATTCTTCCAGATAATGGTCGGTCAGGTTCTTGAGGCCGGGTTGCATGCCCCAATTATATTCGCCGGTGACGAACAGGAAGCCGTCGGCGGCGCGGATCTTCTCCGCGAGTTCCTCCATCGCCGCCGGCGCCTCGCCCTTCGGATATTCCTTGTACATGCGGTCGAGCATCGGGAGGCCCACCGCCTTTGCGTCGATTAACTCCGCGCCGTCGCCGCGCGCCGTGATCGCGTCGACGATCCAGCGCGCGAGCTTGATGCCCTGCCGGTCGCGGCGATAGCTGCCATAGAAGACGAGAATATGGCGGGGCATGGCGCGTTCCTAGGGTCGGATGGTAATCGGGATGCCGTCGGGAACGATGTCCCAGAGCTGCTTTATCTCGGCGTTCGATAACGCGATACAGCCGTCGGTCCAGTCGCGCGCGATGGCCGGGCCGGGCCACGCGTTCGGCTGGCCGTGGATGAAGATGTCGCCGCCCGGCGAACGGCCGCGCGCCCTGGCATAGGCACGGTCGGCGGCGTTCGGATAGGAGATGCGCAGCGACAGGTGATAGGCACTCGCGGGATTGCGGCCGTTGATCCGGTAATCGCCTTCGGGCGTGCGTTCGTCGCCCTCGAACCGCTTGTGTCCCTGCGGCGCGTCGCCGAAGCGGATGCCCGTATAGCGCACGACCTCGCGGTTCCCGGCAAATGCGATCAGCACCCGCTCGCTCTTGTCGACGAGCAGGCGGTCGACTTTCGTGCCCGCGGGTAGCGTCGGCTGCGAGCTTGCCGCGCCGCACGCCGCAAGGAGGAATAATATCGGGGCGGCCAGGAGTCGCATCGCACCCATCCTAGGCTTTCGGACGGGGGCGGCAAGCCTTGCCACGGCACGGAGCTAGTCCACCGCCTTGTGCCCGATCAGCGTTCCCTTCGTGCCGCTCCGGTCGTAGCGGAAGCGGATACCGGGCCATCGTTCTCGCCAGCGCCGCGCGACCATCCGTTCGCCCGGTCTTGCTGCATCGTCGAGCAGGACCATCGCCCCGGCGGCAAGGCGCGGAAACAGCGATTCGGCTGCCCCGCGGACGAGCGGATGCAGCGCCCAGGGCGGGCCGTCGATCACGAGCAGACAGATGTCGGTAGGAAGGTCGGACAGCTGATACCAAAGCCCCGGCCAGTCGCCCGGGGGCAAGCCGAGCGGGGCATGGCGCAACTCGGCCGCAACCCCCTGACTCGTCAGCCAATGCGCGGTCGCGGCGACGAATTCCTGATGCTGGTCGTAGCTGACGAGCCGGCCGCCGCCGAACATCGACAGGGCCTTGGCGATGACGAGGCTGCTCGCGCCGCAGCCGAGTTCGACGACCACAGCGGGGCGAAGCCGCTCGATGGCGTCGACGATATGGGTCAGGAAACGCGTGTCGGCCTTCCAGCTGCCCAAGTGCGGCAGTGCATCGTCGGCAAGCTCGAGGCGGCGCAGCAGCGCAGCCTTTTCCGCCTTGCGGCCGCCCCACAGCGATCGCAGCAGCCAGGGCCACTGGATCGCGCCAAAGGCGATGACCTCGATGCGTTCGCGCGTCGGTCGCGGCAAAGCGTCGTAAATATCCGGACGCGCAAGGAAGTGCGTGGTTTCGCGGCTTGTCATCCCCGGTCAACTAGTGACCGCGGATGGCAGTTCGGTGACGGCAGGGCAGCTTGCGCTCAGCCGCCGCACCTATGCGACGACCGGCACTTTTCGGTCATTAATCGCTGAACGGGTCGCGGATCAGGATCGTGTCTTCGCGCTCGGGGCTCGTCGACACGAGCGCGATCGGGGTTTCGATCAGTTCCTGCACGCGCTGGATATATTTGATCGCCTGCGCGGGCAGGTCGGCATAGCTGCGCGCGCCCGCGGTCGATTCGTGCCAGCCGTCCATTTCCTCGTAGATCGGCTCGACCTCGGCCTGATCGGCCGAATGCGCAGGGAAATAGTCGAGGATCTTGCCGCGGAGGCGATAGCCGGTGCAGATGCGGATCGTATCGAAACCGTCGAGCACGTCGAGCTTGGTGAGCGCGATGCCGGTGACGCCCGACACCGCGCAGCTCTGGCGCACGAGCACCGCGTCGAACCAGCCACAGCGGCGCTTGCGCCCCGTGACGGTGCCGAATTCATGCCCGCGCTCGCCGAGCTGCTGGCCGATCGCGTCCTCGAGCTCGGTCGGGAAGGGACCGCTGCCGACGCGCGTCGCATACGCCTTGGCGATACCGAGCACGAAGCCGACCGCCGACGGGCCGAGGCCCGAGCCCGACGCGGCGGTGCCGCTAACCGTGTTCGAGCTGGTGACGAAAGGATAGGTGCCGTGATCGACGTCGAGCAGCACGCCCTGCGCGCCCTCGAACAGGATGCGCGCGCCGGCCTTGCGGACCTTCTTCAGGCGTTTCCACACCGGCTGCGCATATTCGAGCACATAGTCGGCGATTTCAGTGAGGTCGGCGACCAGCCGCTCGCGGTCGATCGGCGGTTCGCCGAAGCCGGCGCGCAGCGCATCATGATGCGCGGTCAGACGGTCGAGCTGCGGTTCAAGCTTGTCGAGATGCGCGAGGTCGCAGACGCGGATCGCGCGGCGGCCGACCTTGTCCTCATAGGCGGGGCCGATGCCGCGTCCGGTGGTGCCGATCTTGCCCGCACCCGCGGCGGTTTCGCGCAGCGCGTCGAGGTCGCGGTGGAACGGCAGGATCAGCGCGCAATTGTCGGCGATCGCGAAATTCTCGGGATTGATCGTAACGCCCTGACCGCGCAGCTTGGTGATTTCGTCGCGCAGCGCCCACGGATCGAGCACGACACCGTTGCCGATGATCGACAGCGTGCCGGTGACGATGCCCGAAGGGAGGAGCGACAGCTTGTAGACCTGTTCGCCGACGACGAGCGTATGGCCGGCATTATGACCGCCCTGGAAGCGGACCACGGCGTCGGCGCGGCTGGCGAGCCAGTCGACGATCTTGCCCTTGCCCTCGTCGCCCCATTGCGACCCGATGACGGTAACATTTGCCATGACAATGTCCTGCTGTGCGGGGCCATCCTGACCCGGCGCGGCCTTAGCGGATTTGGCCGGAGAGGCAAGGGCAGTGGCACGGTTGCGTCCTTCTTTTTGGCGGGGTAGCGAGGCGGAAAGAAGGATGCCTGCGATGATCGAACCCGATGCCCCTTATCACGCCCACGTCTATTTCGACGATGCCGAGCGTTCCGCCGCCATCGAATTGCGCGACATGTTCGGCCGCGACGCGGCGATCCTGTTCGTCGGCGATATGACCGACGGCCCGGCGGGGCCGCATCCGATCGCGCAATATGAGGTGCATTTTCTGGGTGCAGCGGTTCCGGCGGTCGTCGCGACGATCGAGGCGACCGGGCTGCGCGCGCTCGTCCATCCGCTGACCGACGACGACCTCGCCGATCATACGACGCTGGCGCACTGGATTGGCGAACCGGTTGAACTCGACGTGACAGTGCTCGATCCGCCGGGGGTCAATAAGGGTATCCCGCGCTTCGGGGTTTCGGATTTCTAGCGCACGCTATTTAAATCCGTTTGCCCTGAGCTTGTCGAAGGGCCGTTCTTTTCTTTTAGGGTCGCCGAAAGAAGAACGGTGCTTCGACAAGCTCAGCATGAGCGGTTGACAGGTTAAACCTAAACTTCGACCGGCCCGTCGGGGCCGAGAATGAACCCGCAACCGAGCGCGCGCGCATCGTCGCTTTCGGACAGTGCTGCGACCGTCTGCCAGTCGTCGGCACGAAGACTCGCCGCCAGCACAGGATCGTGGCCGAGCGGCAGGAAGATACGCCGATCGGCATCGTCCTCGGCGCCAAGCCCTGCGTCGATCAGCGGATCGGGGTAGAGCGAGAAGCCGACGGCCGCTTCTTCCTGTTCGCCGACGGGGATCGAATAGCCGCCGCCGCGGCCGACCGCGTCCCCTTGTCCGGGAACGAAAATCTGGAAGCCGAACCAGCTTTGATAGGCGAAGCCGTGGCGCTCGGTCGGGTCGAGCGTCAGCGTGACGCGGCCGCGCACCGGCGCGGCGATCGCTTCGAGCGCGTCGATGCGCGCGGTGAGGACGCCCGTGCTATCGAAGGCGCGCAAATCGGCAATCGCCTGATCGAACGGGCCGGTCGCGCGCAGCAGGGGCAGATAGGCTTCGGCACCAAGCCGCGTCAGCGCGCCCGCATCCTTCGCGTCGAGTTCGTCGCGCAATTGCCGGATATCGGCATCCACTGGCAGCGGACCGCTCGCGAGCAGGTCGACGACGTCGGGCAGGGTGAAATCGATCGTGACGGGGCCGATGCCCGCGGCCTCCAGCGCGTCGATCGCGACGGTGACGATTTCGCGCGCCGCCGCGACGCTGTCGCTGCCGATCAGCTCGGCGCCGACCTGCAGCATCTCGCGCGCCGGACGGAGCTGGCTCGCCCGCAGTTTGACGACCTGTCCGGCGTAGCAGAGGCGCAGCGGGCGCGGTGCTTTCGCGAGCAGCGAGGTCGCGATCCGGCCGACCTGCCGTGTGATGTCGGGGCGCAGCGCGAGCGTGCGCTGCGACACCGGATCGGTGAAGCGGAGCAGGTCGCGGGTGGTGCGCTCATCCTCGCCACCGAGCGTCTCGCGAAACTCGGCGAGCGGGGGCGCGACGCGGCCATAGCCATGCGCGCGCATCGCATCGACGAGCGCGCGGGTGACGCGCGATGCGGCCTCCGCCTGTCGGGGGAGGCGATCGCGCAGCCCTTCGGGCAGCAGGGCAGGGGCCTTGGTCATGCGTGCGGCCTTAGGATGGTCGAAGAGAGTCAACAATCCCGAATTCCGTTCGCATCGAGCGAAGTCGAGATGCCGGGAAGGCATGCGACACCGATGGGTGCTTCGACTTCGCTCGACACAAACGGAAAAGAGAGATTGGTTTTAGAACTTCAAACCCTTCACCGTCTTCACGCCGGGCAGCTGGCAAAGCTGCCACAGCAGTGGCTCGGGCATCGGCGAGTCGAGCGACAGCAGCAGCACCGCTTCGCCCCCCGCGGCGCGGCGGCCGAGGTGGAAGGTGCCGATGTTGAGCCCCGCTTCGCCCAGCGCGGTGCCGATGCGGCCGATGAAGCCCGGCGCATCCTCGTTGACGATGTAGAGCATATGGCCGTCGAGGTCGGCCTCGACCTTGATCCCGAACATCTCGACGAGGCGCGGGTCGCCGTTGCTGAACAGCGTCCCCGCAACCGAACGATCGCCCGCTTCGGTCGCGACCGTCACGCGGACGAGCGTGTGGTAGTCGCCGTCGCGATCATGGCGAACCTCGCGCACGTCGAGCCCGCGCTCGCGCGCGAGATGCGGGGCGTTGACCATGTTCACCGCGTCCGAATAGCGGCGCATCAGGCCGGTGAGCACCGCGGCGGTGATCGGCTTGAGGTTGAGTTCGGCGGCCGCACCCTCGACCTCGACCGAGATCGTGGTGAGATTGTCGTGCGCGAGCTGGCCGACGAGGCTGCCGAGCTTTTCGGCGAGGCTCATATAGGGGCGCAGCTTCGGCGCTTCCTCGGCCGACAGGCTGGGGACGTTGAGCGCGTTGGTGATGCCGCCGGTGAGGAGATAGTCGCTGATCTGCTCGGCCACCTGAATGGCGACATTGACCTGCGCTTCGTCGGTCGACGCGCCGAGGTGCGGGGTGCAGATGAAGTTGGGCGCACTGAACAGCGGATGGTCGGCCGCCGGCGGCTCGGTCTGGAACACGTCGAGCGCCGCGCCCGCGACATGGCCCGACTCGAGCGCGTCCTTGAGCGCGGCTTCGTCGATCAGCCCGCCGCGCGCGCAGTTGATGATGCGCACGCCCTTCTTCGCCTTGGCGATATTTTCGGCCGACAGGATGTTGCGCGTCTGGTCGGTCAGCGGCGTGTGCAGCGTGATGAAATCGGCCTTGGCGAGCAAGGTGTCGAGATCGGCCTTTTCGACGCCGAGTTCGATCGCGCGCTCGGGGGTCAGGAAGGGATCGAAGGCGACGACCTTCATGCGCAGCCCCAGCGCGCGCTCGGCGACGATGCTGCCGATGTTGCCGCAGCCGATCAGGCCGAGCGTCTTCGAGGTCAGCTCGACCCCCATGAAATCATTCTTCGGCCATTTGCCCGCTTGCGTTCCGGCGTTGGCTTCGGGAATCTGACGCGCGAGCGCGAACATCATCGCGACCGCATGTTCGGCGGTGGTGATGCTGTTGCCGAAGGGGGTGTTCATCACGATGACGCCCTTCTTCGACGCCTCGGGAATGTCGACATTGTCGACGCCGATCCCGGCGCGGCCGACGACCTTGAGGTTCGTCGCGGCGGCGAGGACGTCGGCGGTGACCTTGGTGGCCGAGCGGATTGCGAGGCCGTCATATTCGCCGATCATCGCGATCAGCTCGTCCTTGGTCTTGCCGGTGATCTCGTCGACCTGGATGCCGCGTTCCTTGAAGATCGCGGCGGCTTTGGGGTCCATTTTGTCGCTGATGAGGACTTTGGGTGTGGTCATTTCGATGGCTTTCAAAAACTCCGTTCGTCCTGAGCTTGTCGAAGGACAGTTTTTCTCTTGGACGTCGGAAAATAAGAACGGCCCTTCGACAAGCTCAGGGCGAACAGAAGAGGGGAAGCGTCAGGCCGAAAGGCTGGCGTAAGCCCAGTCGAACCACGGGCCGAGCGCTTCGATATCGGCGGTGTCGACGGTCGCGCCGCACCAGATGCGAAGGCCCGGAGGCGCGTCGCGATAGCCCGCGATGTCATAGGCCGCACCTTCGGCTTCGAGCAGCCCGGCGAACTTCTTGATGAAGCCCTCGTCGGCACCCGCGACCGACAGGCAGACCGAGGTCTTCGAGCGGCTGGCGGGATCGGCAGCAAGGTGGCTCAGCCACTCGCGTTCTTCGACGATCTTGTCGAGCGCCGCTGCATTAGCATCGCTGCGCGCCTTCAGGCCGTCGAGACCGCCGAGCGATTTCGCCCATTCGAGCGCGAAGATCGCATCCTCGACCGCGAGCATTGACGGGGTGTTGATCGTCTCGCCCTTGAACACGCCCTCGGCGAGCGCACCCTTGCTGACGAGGCGGAACACCTTCGGCAGCGGCCATGCGGGGGTGTAGTTCTCAAGGCGTTCGACCGCGCGCGGGCCGAGGATCAGCACGCCATGGCCGCCTTCGCCGCCGAGCACTTTCTGCCAGCTGAAGGTCGCGACGTCGATCTTGTCCCACGGCAGATCGTAAGCGAACACCGCGCTGGTCGCGTCGGCGAAGCTCAGACCGGCGCGGTCATCGGCGATCCAGTCGCCGTTGGGGACGCGGACGCCGCTGGTCGTTCCGTTCCAGGTGAAGAGGACATCGTTCGACCAGTCGACTTGGCCGAGGTCGGGAAGCTGGCCGTAATCGGCGCGGATGACGGTCGGATCGAGCTTGAGCTGCTTTGCGGCGTCGGTAACCCAGCCCTCGCCGAAGCTCTCCCACGCGAGCGTCGTCACGGGGCGGGCGCCGAGCATCGTCCACATTGCCATCTCGAAGGCGCCGGTGTCGGAGCCCGGAACGATGCCGATGCGGTGCGTATCGGGAAGCTGCAGCATCTCGCGCATCAGGTCGATGCAATAGGCGAGGCGCGTCTTGCCGATCTTGGCGCGATGCGAGCGGCCGAGCGATTCGGTGCTGAGTTTTTCGGGGGACCAGACCGGCGGCTTGGCGCAGGGTCCGGAAGAAAAATAAGGGCGCGTCGGGCGCACCTGTGGCGTCGTCACTTCACTCATCATAGTCTCTCCTTGCAGAGAGCTCGCGCGGCGTTGGGACCGCGTGGCCCGGCGCCGCCTTTAGGGTCGGGTGCGCAACTGTCAAACAAATTGCACGGGCCGCGCGAAATATTCGACGAGCCGAGGAAAAGGTATACAGCTTGTTAACCATTTCGTCGGTAATTTGACGGCCATGCCGATCCCGACTTTCCTGAAGCCCCGGATCCTGATCGCCGCCACGGCGGCGCTGGCACTATCCGCCTGTTTCGGCGCCCCCGAGGTGATGAAGAACGGTAGCGGGAAACGCCCGGCCGCGAGCAAGCCGAACCGCCCGCAAGCGGTCGGTACACCGTCCTTTACCAGTGCCGAAGCCCAGCAATGCGCCTTCGACCTCAAACAGGCCGGCGTGCGCTTCACACCGCTTGCCAACGAGGATCATGGCGGCGGCTGCACCTCGATCGATTCGGTGAAGCTGCTCGACATCGGCACGCCGGTGTCGGGGCTCGGCGCGATGACCTGTCCGCTGGCAAGGAATTTCGCGGCGTGGGCGCAATATGCGGTGAAGCCCGCGGCGCGGAAATTTTTCGGGCAGGAGGTCGTGAAGATCGAGACTTTCGGCACGTACAGCTGCCGCAACATCTATGGCGGCCGCTCGGGCCGGCTGTCGCAGCACGCCTATTCCAACGCGATCGACGTGTCGGGCTTCGTGCTTGCCGACGGGCGCCGCATCATGCTCGACGGCGGGTGGGACGGCGACCAGCCGTCGCAGGATTTCCTCCGCGCGTTGCATAAATCGGGCTGCCGCCGCTTCGGCACGGTGCTCGGTCCCGATTATAACGCCGCACATTATAATCATTTCCATTTCGACATGAGCGGCGGCGGCTACTGCCGCTGAAACCCCATCCGTCTTGGCAAAGTCATGCTAAGCGGCTAGCCGTCCGCTAATGGCAGAAGATAAACAACCCCATCGTTCGCGTTTCCACAAAGCCAAGGATGACGCGCAGTTCGCCAAGCAGGCGACCACCACCCCGCAAACCGCAAGTGCCGCCTACAAGCTGGCGTTCCAGGACAATGACTTCCTGCTCCGCGAAGATTTGCGCCCGGTCCGCTTCCAGCTCGAGCTGCTCAAGCCCGAATTGCTGCTCGACGAAGCGAAGATCGAATCGATGCTCGTCATCTATGGCTCGGCGCGCATTCCCGAACCCGCAGAGGCCGACGCGCTCGAGGCGGCCGCGACCAACGACGCGCAGCGCAATATCGCGCGTCGCCTGAAGGAAAAGGCGAAATATTACGACGAAGCGCGCGCGCTCGCGCGGCTCGCAAGCCAGGTGCCGCCCGACGAAAATGGCTGCCGCCACTTCGTCGTCTGTTCGGGCGGCGGGCCGTCGATCATGGAAGCGGCGAATCGCGGGGCGGACGACGTGGGCAAGGAATCGGTCGGGCTCAACATCGTGCTACCGCACGAACAGGCGCCGAACCGCTTCGTCACCCCGTCGCTGAGCTTCCAGTTCCATTATTTCGCGCTACGCAAGATGCACTTCCTGCTCCGCGCCCGCGCAGTCTGCGTGTTTCCCGGCGGGTTCGGGACGTTCGACGAGATGTTCGAACTGCTCACGCTGATCCAGACCGGCAAGATCAAGCCGATCCCGATCGTGCTGTTCGGCGAGGAATTCTGGCGCCGCGTCGTCAATTTCGACGCGCTGGTCGAGGAGGGCGTGGTGAGCGCGCGCGACCTGGAGCTGTTCAAATTCGTCGAGACCGCGGACGAGGCTTGGACGATCATCCAGGATTTCTACGCGAATATCGAGCATCATTGATGGACGTCGTCCCGGCGAAAGCCGGGACCGCTATCGGCCTTCAACGACGCAAGCGATCCCGGCTTTCGCCGGGATGACAGTCACTTCGACTGCTCTTCCAAGAACAAGGTCAATGCCTTGCGGTCGGCGTCGTCGATCACGCCGGCAAAGGCCATGCGCGTACCCGGAACCGCCTTCATCGGCGCCTTGAGATAGGCATCGAGCGCGGCTTCGTCCCAGACGCCGCCCTTTGTCTTCATCGCGCCCGAATAGGAAAAGCCGGGTTTTGACGCGACAGCACCGCCGACGACGCCGTGCAGGTTGGGGCCGATGCCATGGGAGCCGCCCTTGTCGATCGTGTGGCAGGCGACGCAGCGCCGGAAGATCTGCTCGCCCATCGCCGCGGTCGGCGCGATCGTCGGTGCCGGGGCCTCGACGCCGGTTTCGCCCGTCGCGGGCGCCTCGGCCGGTGGCTCGCTCTTTCCGCACCCGGCGAGCGTCAGGGCGCCCGCCAGCAGGACGGGCGCGATGCGCATTATTTCTTGGCTTCGGCCGGAGCAGGCGTTGCCGCAGCGTCGGCGGCCGAAGCGGCGGCGCCTTCGGCAGCGGGCGTTGTGGCGGCGGCTTCAACCGGCGCGGCCCCGTCTGCCGGCGCAGCCGCCGTTTCGGCGGCGGGCAGCGGCAGGTTCGAACCCTGGCTGTTCATATAGACGATCAGGTTCGCGCGGTCTTCGGCGCTGCCGAGGCCGGCGAACGACATCTTGGTGCCCGGCGCATATTTGCGCGGGCTTTTCAGCCATTCGTCCATCCCGGCGAAATCCCAGTTGCCCGAAACGCCCTTCAGCGCCGCTGAATAGGCGAAGCCGGGGACGTGGCCGTGCGGCTTGCCGAGCGCGCCCCAGAGATTCGGGCCGATGCCATTGGCGCCGCCCGAGGCGATCGTGTGGCACGCCGCGCATTTCGCAAACACCGCTTCGCCCTTCGCCGGATCGGCGGCGGCGAGCAGGTTGGGGAGCGGGACAGCCGATTCGCCGCCACCGGCGCCGCCATCGGCGTCTTCGATCGGATAACCTGGCTTTTCGGGGTTGTGGCTGGCGAACAACATGCTCGACCCGATCGTCAGGCCCAGCGCGCAAATGCCGGCGAACAGCACCCAGCCGGCAATAGTATTGTTGCGATTGTCCATGCTCTAGCAGCCCCGTTAGCTGACGCCCGTGTGCCGGGCGCATATTTGATTTGGACGCTCCCTTACTGGCGCGGCGACGGCGGCGCAAGGGGATGAAATCGGGGAAGGCCGACGGTGTCGCGGCCGGTTGCGCGGCCGCGGCGGGGTCGCTATGCGCCGCGGTTCACGCGTGGGAAGGCAATCATGGGCAGCTATTCGGCTTCGGCACAGCATCTGGTCGACGAAATGCGGGCGGCGGCGCTTGCCGAGCCTGCGCGCGGGCTGGCTTTCCAGGGCGCGCCGGGCGCGAACAGCGACCTTGCGGCGCGCGAATATGATCCGAATTCGTTGCCGATGCCCTGCTATGCGTTCGAGGATGCGATCGATGCCGTGCGCGAAGGCCGCGTCGACCGCGCGATCATCCCGATCGAAAACAGCCTGCACGGCCGCGTCGCTGACATTCATTTCCTGCTTCCCGAATCCGGGCTGTCGATCGTCGGCGAGCATTTCCTGCCGATCCGCTATGGCCTGATGAGCCGCGACCTCGGTCCGGTGACCCGCGCGATGAGCCACGAACAGGCGCTCGGCCAGTGCCGCCACTGGCTGCGCGCCAATGGCATTGCGCCCGTTGCGCACAGCGATACGGCGGGTGCCGCGGCGTGGGTCGCCGACAGCGACGAGGTCGGGCTCGCCGCGCTGGCACCGCCGCACGCCGCCGACATCTACGGGCTGACGCTCCACGGCACCGGGATGGAGGATGCCGACCATAACACGACGCGCTTCGTCGTGCTCGCACGCGCGCCCTTGACCGACTTCGCGGCGATCGAAGGACCGCTGATGACGACCTTCATGTTCGAGGTGAAGAATATCCCGGCCGCGCTCTACAAGGCGCTCGGCGGCTTCGCGACCAACGGCGTCAACATGACCAAGCTCGAAAGCTACCAGACCGGCGACAGCTTCGCGGCGACGCAATTCTATTGCGATATCGTCGGCGCACCGGGCGACGAGCGGATCGACCGCGCACTCGAGGAACTCGACTTCCAGACCAAGTCGCTCCGCCTGCTGGGCACTTACCCGCAGGCGCGGGTTCGCAGCTAGCTGCTAGCCGCCGCGGCGGCGAAGCATCCGCGCGGTCGCCGACGTCTGGACAATGAACAGCGTGACGAGGATGCTCGAGACGACCAGCGCGAACAGGTCGAAGGCCGAGAAATTGGTGCCGTGAATGTCGCCGCCACCGATGATCGGCATCGAAATCGTCATCGCCATCAACATCAGGCGCAGTTCGGTCGGCCCGCCCGCCATATAGGACAGACGGAATTCGCCGAGGATTTTCGCCGCGATGAAGGTATGGATCGACAGCAGGAAGTAACCGATCACCGCCATCAGCGCGACGTCGAGCCGCATATAGGGGCTCATCCCGATCGCGCTGATCATCAGCAGCGTCGCCAGCGCATCGACGCTATGGTCGACGAAATAGCCATAGTTGGGCCGCTCGATGCCGCGCCAGCGCGCAAGGCTGCCGTCGAGCGAGTCGCCGAACCAGTTGACGATATAGCCGGCGAGCGAGAGGCCGAGCCATTCGCTGTCGAACCAGCTCAGCACATAACCCGCGGCGACCAGCACCGCGCCGGCAAAGCCCAACGCCGTCAACTGGTCGGGAGTGACCCATGCCGGAAGGCGCGCGCAGAGCCAGTTGAGCAGGCGGCGCTCGCTGCGCGCAAGGATATTCTGCTGGATGCGGACCGGCGCCTTGGCGACGGGTTCGAACTTGCTCATATGGACCCTTTGTTGCCGGCTGTCACAAAAGTGCCGGCCAGATGTCATCGGGGCGTCATAGAGACAAAGTTCCGCACGCGAAAGGGTGCGACGCTCGGCGTGGCGCGTGTGGGCGCCGGTCAGTCCTGCCAGGGGCCGATTTCGCCGACCTCGCCGATGCTGCGGTAACGCACGGCGTTGTCGACCCACGCGGCCTCCCACATCGGCGCCGGGCGCGCCCATTCGCCGATCACGAACAGGGGCAGCTTGTTCGTGGTGACGAACGCAAGGTCGTCAGCGGTCGGGCCGGGGACGGTCGTTTCGGACCGCTGGCGCAGCCGGACGATTGCCAGCGTGCCCTGCGGCGGCGATGGCAGCGACTGGCGCGAGGGGAAGCCGATACTCGCGGCGATCACCGGAAAGCCCTTGTCGTCGCGCGCGATCAGCAGCACCTTGTCGGCGGTGGCATAGGGCCCCCCGACCGGGCGGCCGACCACCTTGCGCCCCGCGATCGCAGCGAATTCGCGCACGTCGCTCTCGGCGATCGGCGAAGGCGGCGCCGGGATCGCTTCGACCGCCTGAAGCGGCGCGACGAGGGGACCGGCAGCGAGCGCCGCGAGGAACAGCAGCGCCGCGATCAATGCGCTTCGCCCCAGCTCTTGCCGATACCGATCTCGACCTCGAGCGGGACCGAGAGCCGGAGCACCGGTTCGGCGGCGCCCGACATCACCGCGCGGATCACCGCGCCCGCGGCTTCGGCCTTGTCTTCGGGCGCCTCGAACACGAGTTCGTCGTGGACTTGGAGCAGCATCTTGACGTCGGCGAGGCCCGCAGCGGCGAGCGCCTTCGGCATCCGGGCCATCGCGCGCTTGATCAGGTCGGCGCTGGTGCCCTGGATCGGCGCGTTGATCGCGGCGCGTTCGCTGCCCGCGCGCTCGTTCTGGTTCGCCGCCTTGATGCGCGGAAACCACGTTTTCCGTCCGAACAGCGTCTCGGTGTAACCCTTCGCGCGCGCGCTTTCGAGCGTGTCGGTGATATAGTCAGAAATGCCGGGAAAGCGCTCGAAATAACGCGCGATCAGCGCCTGCGCCTCGTCGGGCGTGACTTCGAGGCGGCCCGCGAGGCCCCAGCGCGAAATGCCGTAGAGGATCGAGAAGTTGACCGTCTTCGCCTTGCCGCGCGTGTCGCGGTTGACCTCGCCGAACAATTCGATCGCCGTCGCGCTGTGGATGTCGTCGCCGCGTGCGAAGGCTTCCTTGAGTTCGGGGACGTCGGCCATATGCGCGGCGAGCCTGAGCTCGATCTGGCTATAGTCGGCGGCGATCAGCACATGGCCCGGTGCGGCGATGAAGGCGTCGCGGATCTGGCGCCCGGTCTCGGTGCGGATCGGGATATTCTGGAGATTGGGGTCGGTCGACGACAGCCGTCCGGTCTGCGCGCCGACGAGGCTGTAGCTCGTGTGGACGCGCCCGGTCGTCGCGTTAATCTGTTGCTGCAAGGCGTCGGTGTAGGTCGACTTGAGCTTCGCGAGCTGGCGCCATTCGAGGATCTTGCGCGCGATCGGTACGCCGTCGCGCTCGAGCCGTTCGAGTTCGCTCTGGTCGGTCGACCAGTCGCCCGACTTGCCCTTGCGCCCGCCCTTGAGGCCGAGCTTGTCGAACAATATTTCGCCGAGCTGCTTGGGGCTGCCGATCGCGAACGGCTGCCCCGCGAGTCCGTGTATCTCGCCTTCGATACGGAGCATCTCGTTGGCGAATTCGCCCGACAGGCGCGCGAGATATTCTCGGTCGACCATGATCCCGGCGCGTTCCATCCCCTCGACGACCGCGGCGAGCGGACGGTCGACCATTTCGTAGACGCGCGTCCCGCCCTCGATCGGCAGGCGCAGCTTGAGCATCTTCCACAGGCGCAACGCGACGTCGGCATCCTCGGCGGCATATTGCGTCGCACGGTCGAGCGGCACTTCGGCAAAACTGATCTGCGATTTGCCCGTCCCGCACATTTCCTTGAAGGTCAGGCAGGTGTGGTCGAGGTGGAGCTTCGCCAGTTCGTCGAGCCCGTGCTGGTGCTTGCCCGCGTCGAGCGCGAAGCTCATCACCAGCGTGTCGTCATAGGGGCCGATCGTGACGCCATGCTGGGCGAGCACGCCGATGTCATATTTCAGATTGTGCCCGACCTTCAGCACCGCTTCGTCGGCAAACAGCGCGTGCAGGCGGCCGAGGGCGTCGTCCATCGCAATCTGCTCGGGCTTTTCGGCGAACATGTCGGTGCCGCCATGGCCGAGCGGGATGTAGCAGGCGCGGCCGGGTGCGGTCGCCATGCTGACGCCGACGAGGCGGCCGGTGACGCTGTCGAGGCTGGCGGTCTCGGTGTCGACCCCGACGACATGCGCGGCGCGCGCTTCGGCGATCCAGCGGTCGAGCGCTTCGATCGTCGTGACGCATTCATACGCCGACCGGTCGATCGCGGGCATCGGCGGCAGCGTCGGGGTCGACGGCCCGGCGGGGGCGGCGACGGGCGCGGCGCTCGCACGCGGCAGGGTCGGCGGCCCGCCGGGCGTGGCACCGAGGTCGAGCTTCGCCGACAGCGAACGGAAGCCATGCTCGTCGAGGAAGGTCTTGAGCGGCAGCGGCGGGATCGCCCCGAGCTTCAGCGTGTCGAGCGCGTCGGGGAGCGCGACGTCGCGCTTCAGGTCGACGAGGATGCGCGACAATTCGGCCATCGCGCGATGTTCGATCAGATTGTCGCGCAGCTTCGACGCCTTCATGCCCTCGGCGCCGTCGAGCGCGGCGGTCAGATTGCCATATTCCTGGATCAGCTTGGTCGCGGTCTTGGGACCCACACCGCGCACGCCCGGCACATTATCGACGCTGTCGCCCATGAGCGCGAGCACGTCGCCGACGAGATCGGGGGTGACGCCGAACTTCTCGTTCACCGCGTCCAGACCAAGGCGCACATTCTTCATCGTGTCGAGCATGTCGACCTGCGGGCCTTCGCCGGGCTCGCGGATCAGCTGCATCAGATCCTTGTCCGACGACACGATGGTGACGTCCCAGCCTTCGCGCACGGCGGCTTCGGCATAGGATGCGATCAGGTCGTCGGCTTCGAACCCTTCCATCTCGATGCACGGCAGCGAGAAGGCGCGCGTCGCGTCGCGGATCAGCGGGAATTGGGGGCGCAGATCCTCGGGCGGCTCGGGCCGGTTCGCCTTGTACTGGTCGTAAATCGCGTTGCGGAACGACTGGCTGCTATGGTCGAGAATCACCGCAAGATGCGTCGGCCCGTCGGCGTCGTGCAGGTCCTTCGCGAGTTTCCACAGCATGGTGGTGTAGCCATAGACCGCGCCCACGGGGACCCCCTTGGGGTTCGTCAGCGGCGGCAGGCGGTGATAGGCGCGGAAGATGTAGCTGGAGCCATCGACCAGATAGAGATGATTCTTCTCGGACATGGCGGGGGATGTAGCAGGGGAGGTGCGGGCGGCCTAGGGGGCGGCGCGCGGCCGGCTCAATCGAGCGGTCCGATATCGTCGATCACCCAGTCGCCGGCCTGTTCGACCCACATCAACGCGACGCGCCGTGTCGGCGCGTCGGCGTTCCCGCCGGCTGCCGCGGCGTTGCTTGGTCGCCAGCGGATCACGCCCGTCATCCGCGCGTGCTGGCTGTCGATGCCATCGACCGCTTCGGCGTGGAAGGACAGATGATCCGAAGCCACGGCGATGGCCTCCAGCCCCTGCCAGTTGGCGTTCTTTTTTCGAAGTTCGTTCGACACCAAAGTGGTGTCGCGCCGCAGCAGTTCGGCCCAGTTCGCGGCGGCGCGGTTGCGGAACAGGAAAAGATGAAGATCCTGCGCCGCCGCGGCCGCATGGGCGGCGGCAAAGGTATCGCCCGAAAAGCCGAGGCAGCTTTGGAGCCGGGTGACTGCATTGCGCTGGCCCGCCGTTCCGACCGCCGAACATTCGGCAAAGCTGTCCAGCGCAACGCTGGCGAGCGTGAAGGCGAATTCGGTGGTTGGATTGCCACCGCAGGTCGATGCCGTCGCGGTCTGAACTCGCGAGGGCAGCCACAATTCGCCCAGCACATTGGGCGCAAGGCGGCGCGGGTCAGCTGCTTCAAAGCGCGACACCCACGAATGAAGGCAGATATGACCCCCGTCGTTCGCTTCGGGCTCGAGCCGTCGGTGCGCCATCGCGGCCGAACCCATTATCTGTTGCCAGACCGCTTCCGATACGGGGCGGTCGCGCACGAACGGGCCCTCCTTCTGGAAGCGGGGCCGGCGGACTTCGATGACCGGCGGCCTTCCTTTTGCACGGATGGCGCTGATCGCCAGCATCTCGCGGCCATAGCCATCGACATAGAGGATGCGGCGGACGGTGGCGCCATCGCCCGCCATCCGTTCGATGGGCGTGAGGTCGAAGCGCTGCTGCCACGCCCGCACCGCCTTGTCCGAGCAGCGATCGCTCCCGCGGTCGTCGGCGCAACCCGACGCGAAATCCGCCGACGTCTGGGCGGCGGCAGGGACGGCGAAAAGGGTCATGGCGAATGCAAGAAGGAATCGGATCATGGGATGACATCCGGAAATTGCGGCTCCAGCCAGAACAGCCGGATAATCCTGTCCGGTCAAGCCCTTGAAGTTCGGAAGCGAATCAGGCCTGCCTGCGCGGCGGCAGGTCGAAATGCATCACATCTTCGCGCACCCCGAGCTTCGTATAGAGCGCGATCGCGGGATCGTCGCCATGATCGGCCTGGACGAATACCGCCCACGCGCCGGTCGATGCCGCGATATGCTGGAGTTCGGCGATCAGCGCGGCCGCGATGCCGCGGCGTCGGTGCGCCGCGTCGACCGCGAGGTCGTACAGATAGATTTCGCTGCGCGCCTGTTCGAGCTTGGGCAATTCATAGGCGGTGATCCCGCCGACCACACGGCCATCCTCCTCGGCAACGAGCAGGATGATCGCGTCCTTGCCGAGCTGGCGCGAGAGCCATTCGTCGCCGGGCCGGTCGTGCCGATAGGTTTCATGGTCTTCGAACGCGTCGGCATAGAGCGCGTTGAGCGCGCGCATCGAGTCGACGTCGGCGGCGCCGAGGCGGCGTATGGCAAATTCGGATATCATCCGGGGCACCATATCGCGGTGCCCCGTCCGGCGGAAGAGTGGGGTCAGGAAACGTGCCGGCATGCTATCGTCAGAAGCGATATGCCACGAACACGCCGCCCTGCCATTGGTCGGGAGATCCGCGGAGCCGGACCAGCGGGGCTTCCCTGGCGTCGCCGAGCAACCGCGTATAGCCGCCCGTTGCGGCGATCATCCAGTGGTCGGTCAGACGATAGTGCAGGCCGATATTCGCGCCCGCATCCTTCATTCCTTTTCCCGCCGAAAAGGCGGGGAGCCCGCTGCCTGCCGCCTGCGCCGGCGTCACGCCGAAATAGGACCGCATATATTTATCGTCGGCCCAGCTTGTCGTGCCGCTCAGCGACAGCGACAGGTCGTCCGAAAGATCGAAATCGACGCCGGCCGTGGCGGTCCCCACCAGGCCGTCGTGACCGCCCGCCACATCCTTGGCCAGCGAAAGCTCCAGCCATGCCGGGCCGACATCGAGCCGCGCTGATCCGCCGACCTCGATCGCCATATCGACCTTGCCGAGCCCGGTGAGGGCGCGGTTCCGCTTTTCGGAGCGATCGCGGCGATAGCGCGCGACCGGGCCGAGGCTGATCTTCATGTCTTCGGCGGGTCTGACGCGTATTACATTCACGCCGATCTCGGGTCCGCGGAGATAGGCGATGTCCTTGTATCCGACCGAAACATAGGGGAAGGGCAGGACTTCATAATCCTTCGACCCTTCATAATCGGGCGCATAGATCGCGCCTGCGCCGACCATGACGGTCCAGTCATCGCCTTCGGCGGGCGGCTCCTGTGCATGAAGGTCCGCGGGGGCGAAGAGGAAGGCGGCGGTCATCGCCGCGCCAGCGGCGGCAATCGCCAGCGACTGTTTCAACGTGGGGGTGTCGTTTGATCGGGACGTGTTCATGGGATCTCCGGGGGATGGATGATGCCTGCCGGACCTAGCCTGCCGCCCGTCGCGCCCGATAACCCGCCGGTATCGATTTGTTTCAAAATGTGTCGGCTAGAGACTCGACCAGCGGCGGCGGCTATCGTCCGGCCCATGTCGACCGCCCGGCAATCCCATATCCTCGTGGTCGACGACGACCGTCACATCCGCACGATGCTGGCCCGATATCTGAGCGATCATGGCCTGCGGGTCACGATGGCCGACGGCGGGCAGCAGATGATGGAGATGTTCGCCCGTCATCAATTCGATGTCGTCGTGCTCGACGTCATGATGCCCGGCGACGACGGCTTCACGCTGTGCCAGCGGTTGCGCGCGCAAAGCCATATTCCGATCATCCTCCTGACCGCCCGGGATACCGAAACCGACCGGGTGATCGGCCTTGAACTGGGCGCCGACGACTATGTCGCCAAGCCGTTCAACCCGCGCGAGCTGCTCGCCCGCATACGTGCGATGCTGCGCCGCGCGACGATGGTGCCCGCGACGGCGGCCGGGAAACAGACGCGATTTCATTTTGCCGGCTGGACGCTGGACCTGAAGAAGCGCGCGCTCACCTCGCCGCGCGGGACCCGCGTCGACCTGACGACCGGCGAATTCGACCTGCTGACCGCGCTCGCGCAACATCCCCAGCATGTTCTGAGCCGCGATCAGTTGCTCGACCTTGTCCACGGACGCAGCAACCTCAACATCGATCGCAGCATCGATGTCCAGATCAGTCGGCTTCGTCGCAAGATCGAGGAGAATCCGCAGGAGCCGCTGCTCATCCGTACCGTCCGTAACGGCGGCTATTTCTTCACAGCCGATGTCGAGAGCGGGGCGCCAACACATGGGTAGATTTGGGAGTAGGTTCCGGCCGCGAGTATCCCGGCCGAAGCTTGCGCCGCGGATCGGTTTTGCGATCGTGCTGACGGTCGGCGCGGCCTATCTTCTCAAACAGAGCCTGCAGTATCTGATCCCGCCACCGCCGTTCGTGATGGTCGAACGTACGTGGCTGATCGATTCGGTGGTGGGCGGCGCCCGTCTTGCCGGGACCACCGCAGGCGCGCCCCGCGACAAGGCGCTCAAGGCGATGGCCTCGTCGCAATATCTCGACTTTGCCCTGACCCGCGCCCCGCCTCCGATCGCGCACGAACCGGGTTCGCAGTTTGCGCAAAGCCTGCGGCAATCGATCGCCACCGGCCTTGGGGTTCCCGTCGAGCGGGTTGCCGTCATGACAGGGGTTTATGACGAGCAAAATATGGAACGGGCCGCACACAACGCGCTCGTGGTTATTCCCGAGCTGCCGGCGGTGCTCCGGTCGGAAACGCTGGCGAGTAGCGAAAGCAGCGTGCTCGGCGAGCTCTTCATTTCGGTGAAGCTGGACGGGGGTAACTGGCTGACCGTGACGCAGCGCAACCTCACCATATCGTGGCGCCATTATGCGCGCATCACCGCCGGCGTCGTCGGCAATTTGCTGATCGTCGTCCTTTTCTCGGTCTGGATCGCGCGCAGCATCGTTGTGCCGCTGACCCGCCTCTCTGCCGCGATCGAATCGCTTGGGCGGAATCGTGAACCGACGCTGATCGAAGAAATGCGGTTGCCCGAATATGCCGCCATCGCCGAGACTTTCAACACGATGCAGCTCCGGCTGAAACGGTTCATCGACGAACGGATGGGGATGCTGGCGGCGATTTCGCACGATCTGCGGACCCCGCTCACCCGGCTTCGCCTGATGGCCGAATATACGGAAAATCCCGAACAGCGCGAACAGCTTTTGCTGAACGTGAACGAGATGGAAACGATGGTCGGGGATGCCCTCGCCTTCATGGGGGCCGAGGCGCGGAGCGAGAAGGTCGAGGTGGTCGACCTGGCCGTCCTGCTGATCAGCCTGACCGACGAATATTGCGATTTCGGGGAGCGTGTTTCCTACAGCGGCCCCGAACACGCCGACCTTCCATGCCGTCCGGTGGCGCTGAAACGTGCCTTCTCCAACCTGATCGCCAATGGTTGCAAATATGGCGGCGCGGTCGAGATCCGGCTCGTTGTCATGGCCGACGCCTTCGCCGTCGACATTCACGACGAGGGTGAGGGGATACCGCCCGAGTACGAGGACAAGGCGTTCCAGCCCTTCGAGCGGCTCGAAACCTCGCGAAGCCGCGAGACGGGCGGTTCGGGGCTGGGTCTGGCGATCAGCCGCGACATTGTCAGCAGCCACGCTGGCGAGATCAGCTTTCGGCGGCCCGCCCGCGGCTTTGTCGTGCGCGTCCGGTTGCCGCGCCCGGCCTCGTTGGCCCCAGCGCCCTAATCGCCATATTCGATGACAAGTTGATCCGCCGCCGCAACGGCCGCGGCGCGGGCATCGTCGGTCGTGCCGCCGGCGACGCGGGCGAGCGCGACACCCATGCGGCGGTACGGGCGGGTGACCGGCTTGCCGAAGATGCGTGCGTCGACCGACGTTGCGGCATTCGGCGCCGCGAGCGCCTCGGCGAGGCCGGTGATCGCAAATTCCGCCGCATCGCGGTCGGCGACCAATACCGCGCTCGCGCTCGCGTCGGGCACCGCGATCGCCGGGATCGGCAGGCCGAGGATCGCGCGCGCGTGGAGATCGAATTCGGAGAGCGACTGCGAGATCAGCGTCACCATGCCGGTGTCGTGCGGGCGGGGTGAGAGTTCGGAGAAGATCACCTCGTCGCCCTTCACGAAATATTCGACCCCGAAAATGCCGTGGCCGCCGAGCGCGTCGACGACCTTCGTCGCCATCGCCTGCGCCGCGGCGAGCGCGGCACCGGACATCGCGGCGGGCTGCCAGCTTTCGCGATAGTCGCCGCGTTCCTGGCGGTGGCCGATCGGCGGGCAGAAGGTCACGCCGTCCTTGTGGCGAACGGTCAGCAAGGTGATCTCGTAATCGAAATCGATGAACGCCTCGGCGATGACGCGCAGCCGGTCGCCGCGCATTCCGGCGGCGGCATAATCCCACGCCGTATCGACACCGGCGGCGTCGCTGACCGTGCTCTGTCCCTTGCCCGACGACGACATCACGGGCTTCACGACGAGCGGGAAGCCGATGCGCTCCGCCGCTGCGGCCAGTTCCTCGCGGCTCGTCGCATATTCGAAAGTCGAGGTCTTGAGGCCGAGTTCGCTCGCCGCGAGGTCACGGATCGCGTCGCGGTTCATCGTCAGCTGCGCGGCGCGCGCCGAGGGGACGACATGGAAGCCTTCGGCCTCGACCTCGGCCAGGATTTCGGTCCGGATCGCCTCGACCTCGGGAACGATATGGTCGGGGCGGTGCTTCGCGATCGCCCCGCGCAGCGCCTCGCCGTCGAGCATCGAGAAGACCTCATATTCGTCGGCGACCTGCATCGCGGGCGCGCCTGCATAGCTGTCGCACGCGACCACATGAGCGCCCAGCCGTTTCGCCGAAATCACGAATTCGCGGCCGAGCTCGCCCGAACCGAGGAGGAGGATAGTGGCGGTGGGGGTCATGCAAAAAACTTTCCATCGACGTTGGGCGCAAGATTCGGGACGCATCGCTGTGCGGCCTCCGCCATATGGATTTCAGCATCGAAGTGCGACAGCGAATGACATCCAAAGGAAGATCCCGTGACCTATTATTGCAAAACCATCTGGTCGCCGGTCGGCGAATTGACCCTTGTCGCCGATGATCGGGGACTCGCCGCGATCCTGTGGGAGAATGACAAGCCCGAGCGGGTCCGGCTCGGCACGCCCACCGAAAAGGCCGACCATCCGGTCCTGCTCGAAACCGAACGGCAGCTAGGCGAATATTTCGCTGGCGAACGCCGCACTTTCGATGTGCCGCTGTCCTTTGCCGGGACCGATTTCCAGAAGCGCGTATGGGCCGCCTTGCTCGCCATCCCGTTCGGCGAGACGCGCAGCTATGGCGAGATCGCGGACCAGCTCGGCGCTCCCGGGGCCTCGCGCGCGGTCGGCGCCGCCAACGGCCGCAATCCGATTTCGATCATCGCGCCATGCCACCGCGTCGTCGGGTCGACCGGCAAGTTGACCGGCTTCGCCGGCGGGCTCGAGGCGAAGCGGTTCCTGCTCGACCTCGAACGAGTGGCTTAAAGATCGAGCGTGTGGATTTCGGGGATAAGCTTCCACCACAGCAACGCGCCCAGCACCGACAGGCCGGCCGCGGTCGCGATGTGCTCGTGCGGCTTTCCATCGATGATGTCGCCATATTTATTCCCCTGTCCGCACGCCGGCGTATCACGGGCGGATGAGAGGGCTTGGCGAAAATTGCCCGGCGCTGCGCCGCGCACGTTTGTTCAACGCGTTCGCCGGCCGGCCCGCTATTCTTCCCCGCGACATCATAGGAGAAAGCAGATGGCCGCCACCGCACAAATCGAACGTCCCCTTTCCGTCGCCGCCCTGTTCGACCGCTATCATGTCGGTTGGGAAACGAAGGATCCCGACCTGATCGCCTCGCTCCATGCGGAGGACACGGTCTTCGCGCTCCACGACGGCACCGAGCCCGTGACGGGGCGCGAGCGGCTGCGCGAGCATTGCCGGCAATTGTTCGCGACCTTCGATTTCACGCAGGAAATGGGACGGCGACTCTACGGCGACGACCATTGGGTGTTCGAATGGACGATGCTGCTTGCGCTCGCCGAACCGCGCGGCGCGCCTTTTGTCGCGCGCGTCGGGATGCTCGACGTCGTCACGCTGAACGATGCGGGCGAGGTGGTGCGCAAGGATGTCTATCCGAACGGGCGCGAGATGCACGGCGCCTTCGTGCGTGCCGGGATCGACCGCTAGCGGCGCCCCTTGCGCCCGGCGCCCGACCGGCAGATAGTCCCGGCGATGCCCGACCCGCTCTCCCCGTTCCGGAACTCGCTGCTGCCGGTCGACGCCCCGCTTGCGCCCCATGCCAACCCGGTTACCGGAATATTGATGGGGCGCGGCGGTCCGCTCCGGCTGACGCTCGATGGTGTGGCGGTCGAGGGCGACATGCTGCTGATCCGCCCCGGCGTCGTGCATGCCATCGCCTTGCCCGCGCGCGGCGCCGATATCCTCTATCTTGATGGCCTCGCCTTTCCGTTCGACGTTCCGCTGGCGCGGGCGCTCGACGGGAAACTGGCCGAACTGGCGGGCACAGTGCTGGACGGTGTGAGCGATGCAGCCGACGAGCTACGCGCGCGCTTGACCGCCGCTGCCGCCGCGCCGTTGCCGCGCGTCGCCGAGGCCGTGCGCGCGATCTACGCCGACCCGATGCAGCGGATGTCGCAGGACGAGCTGGCGCAGCGGCTCGGTATGGAACGCACGCGGGCGTTGCGCCTTTTCCGGGCGGCGACCGGGCAGGGCTTTCGCGAATTCAAGCGCTGGTCGGCGATGCAATATGCCGCGCAGCAGATGAAGCAGGGCGCGCTCGTTCGCACCGCGGCGATGGACGCCGGCTTTGCCGACACTGCGCATCTGTCGCGCGCCTTTCGCGAAACCTTTGGTCTGACGCCGAGCGCCGCGATCGGCGCGCTCGCTTCATAGGAGGGGTCAGGCGGGCCAGCGGTCGGTGTCGTGGTCGGGATGCTGGTGGTTGCTCGCCTTGATCGCGCCGACAAGGTCGCTCATCACATCTTCGGTCGTGCCCTCGGCCTTGATCGGCAGATCCTCGAACAGCGACAGCTGGCCTTCGATCCCGAACTGGACTTGCGGCGGGAACGCCGACGGATCGTCGAACGACCCGGTCGTCAGGTTGATATGCTTGCTCCCGGCATAATCATAAGTGAGCGGCGTGCCGCACGCGCGGCAGAAACCGCGCGCCGCCTTGTCCGAACTGTTGAAGGTCGCAGGCGCGCCGCGTGTCCAGCGAATCGCGTCGCGCGGCACGCCGATCAGCGCGATGAAGAAATTGCCCGCCGCCTTCTGGCACATGCGGCAATGGCAGATGTGCGACGTGTCGAGCACCGCGGTGACATGATAGCGGACCGCGCCGCACTGGCAGCCGCCCGACGCTTCGGTTTCGATCCTGTCCATGGCGCCTTGCTATCAAAGGTGGCGGTCGCTCACAATCGCGCAGGCGGGGAAGCGGTGCGCGGCGGCGACGCGCCGCGCACCTGCCCCATCAGGCACCGTAACGCTCGATCACCTCGGCGAGCGGGGCGTGGCCGAGGCAGAGGCCGCTACTCGGCGCCGTCTCGCCGCTTTCGAGCGCGGTGGCATAGACAACGGCCGGGTCGGCCTCCAGCCTTGCGCGCAGCGCCGCGAGCTTCGGCCAGCGAACGGGCTCGGCGACCTCGTGAAACTCCAGCCAGCGCGCAACCCCGATGAACAGCGCGTCGGCCAGCGTCGGCCGGTCGCCGACCAGATAAGGGCCGTCGCCGACCATTTCTTCCAGCCGGTCGTGGCGTTCGATCACCGCTTCCTTGCCCCATTCGCGGAGCGAGGCCTGCAGCGCGGGGCGCGGCGGGTCCATCTCGAGTGCGACCCAGAGCGGGGTGAAAGACCCCGTGAAGCCGGTGTTGATGAACGCCATGATCTGCCGCATCCGGTCGCCCTCAGGCGACAGCGGATCGGGGCTGATCCGCCGTTCGTCGTCGCGCGCCGCGAACCAATGGGCGATCGCCATCGTCTCGGTCAGGACATTGCCCTGATCGGTGATCAGCGCCGGGGTTTCGTGCCGCGCGTTGATGCGGGCATAGGCGGGCTCGCGCATTTCGCCGAGCATGTCGACGCGGCACAGGCGATAGGGCTTGCCCAGCCATTCGAGAGCCGCGACAAGGCCCATGGAACTTCCCAGCGGGAAGCCATAAATAAGGATCGGTTCCAATGTATTGCTCCATCGTCTTGAGGGGGAGCTGCGCAGCGAAACCAGATATAGGGCGCATCGCCCGCGCGTAAATTACGCACCTTTTTGTAACCATGAGGCTCCGATGAAAGATCTGGTTTCGCGTTGTCCGATCGAGGAAGTGATGCAGGTGCTGAGCGGCCGCTGGCCGACCTTGCTGATCTATTATCTCAGCGACGGGACAAAGCGCTTCAGCGACCTGCGCCGCGACAATCCGACGATTTCGCACAAGATGCTGACGCTCGAACTGCGCAAGCTCGAGGATGCGGGGATCGTCCAGCGCACCGAGTTCGAGGGCTATCCCCGGCGCGTCGAATATGACCTGACCCCCGACGGCGAACGGCTCGTGCCGCTGATCGATGCGCTCGGCGACTGGTGGGATGCGTCGGCGGGCGGTGCCGATGCCGAGGAGGCTGTCGTCACCGTGGGCGATAGCTGAGATCGCCCGGCGGCGGGTTCAACTCGCTTTTTGCGGGTGAAAGGTCTCGCCGCGCTTCAGCATCCCGACCATGTCGGCGATTTTCTTTTTCCGCCCGGCCTCGGTCCTGATCGTACCGAGGCGGAAGATCAGCGCGAAGCGGTTCTGCGCGGTCAGCTTTTCCAGCATGGCCTTGGCGCCCGGTTCGGCGTCGATCGCCGCCTGCAAATCGTCCGGTATATCCGAACCCTTGATGCGATAGGCGCGGTCCCAGCGGCCATCCGCCTTCGCGGCCTCGGCCTGCTTCAGGCCGTGCGCGGTCATCTTTCCTTCGGCGGTCAGCCGCGCGACATTGTCGATGTTGATCTGGCTCCAGACGCTTTTGGGCCCGCGCGGCGAATAGCGCTGGAGGAAGCTCTTTTCGTCGAAGGATTTGCGGATACCGTCGATCCATCCCCAGCACAGCGCCGCGTGGATTGCCTGTTCGGGGGTGATCGACGCGAGGCCCGATTTGACCTTGTGGATCCTGATCCACACTTCGCGTTCGGCGGCGTGATGCGCGGCCAGCCAGGCGTAGAAACCGTCCATGTCCACGAATTCGTGGACCTTGTCCGGATCTACCTCGACGGCCGCCATCGTCTTATTCCCACTCGATCGTGCCCGGCGGCTTCGACGTATAGTCGTACACCACGCGGTTGATCCCCTGCACCTCGTTGATGATGCGCGTCGCGCAGCGGCTGAGGAAGCTCGCATCGAACGGGTAGATGTCGGCGGTCATGCCGTCGGTCGAGGTCACGGCGCGGAGCGCACAGACATGGTCGTACGTGCGCCCGTCGCCCATCACGCCGACGGTCTTGACGGGCAGCAGCACCGCGAACGCCTGCCAGATCGCGTCATAGAGCCCCGCATTGCGGATTTCCTCGAGGTACACTGCATCGGCCTTGCGCAGGATGTCACAGCGTTCCTTCGACACTTCGCCCGGGATGCGGATCGCGAGGCCGGGGCCGGGGAAGGGGTGGCGGCCGACGAAGATGTCGGGGAGGCCCAGTTCCTTGCCGAGCAGGCGAACCTCATCCTTGAAAAGCTCGCGCAGCGGTTCGACGAGCTTCATGTTCATGCGCTCGGGCAGGCCGCCGACATTGTGGTGGCTCTTGATCGTCACGCTCGGCCCGCCGGTGAAGGATACGCTTTCGATGACGTCGGGATAGAGCGTGCCCTGCGCGAGGAAGTCGGCGCCGCCGATCTTCTTCGCTTCTTCCTCGAACACATTGATGAATTCGCCGCCGATGAACTTGCGCTTCCTTTCGGGGTCGGTGACCCCGGCGAGTCCCGCCATGAAGCGTTCCTCGGCGTCGACGACGACGAGCGGGATGTTGTAATGGTCGCGGAACAGGCGCTCGACCTGCTCGCGCTCGTTCATACGGAGCAGGCCGTGGTCGACGAAGACGCAGGTGAGCTGCTCGCCGATCGCTTCGTGGATCAGCACCGCGGCGACCGCGCTGTCGACCCCGCCCGACAGGCCGCACAGCACGCGCTGGTCGCCGACCTGCGCGCGGATTTCGGCGATCTTCGTCGCGCGGAATTCGGCCATCGTCCATTCGCCGCTGCAGCCGCAGACGTGGCGGACGAAATTGGCGATCAGCTTCGCGCCGTCGGGGGTGTGGACGACTTCGGGGTGGAATTGCGTGCCGTAATAGCGGCGCTCGTCGTCGGCGATGAGCGCGAAGGGCGCGCCGTCGCTGATCGCGACGATGCGGAAGCCGGGAGCGAATTGCGTGACGCGGTCGCCGTGGCTCATCCACACCTGATGGCGCTCGCCGACGTCCCACAGGCCGTCGAAGAGGACGCAGGGTTCGGTGACGGTCAGGAAGGCGCGGCCGAATTCGCCGTCGCGTTCGCCATCGGCGCCCCCGGGTTCGACCTGTCCGCCAAGCTGCTGGCTCATCACCTGCTGGCCGTAGCAGATGCCGAGGACGGGAAGACCGCTGTCGAAGATCGATTGCGGGGCGCGCGGGCTGCCGCTCGCGGGGACCGAGGCGGGCGAGCCCGACAGGATCACGCCTTTGGGTTGCATCCGTTCGAGTGCGGCCTCGGCGGCGCTGAACGGGACGATCTCGCTATAGACGCCGGCCTCGCGGACGCGGCGGGCGATGAGCTGGGTCACCTGACTGCCGAAGTCGACGATCAGGATGGATTCGGGCGGAGCGGAAGAGTCTGGAGTCGGCATGGGTGGCCGATAAGGGCGAAGGCCCATGCTGTCCAGCGGTCGATATGGACGGCCTATCGAACAGGCATGGGCATCGACACATTGTTGCGACAATTGCGCGACATAGATGAACCGCAAGCAAAGGGCGGCGTCAGCAAGCGTTAAGCGCTGTCATGCCAAGAAAAAACGAAGACAGAAAAGAAACAAAGGCTCTCCCCCCATGAATAATGTTCGTCTTCCGGTTTCCGCACGCGCCGCCCTGCTGGCGGCCGGCGCCTCGTTCGCGCTGCCCGCGATGGCCGAAGCGCCGATCGGTCCGCCGGTCGCAGCGGCCGCCGCCGAACAGCCGGCCGACTCCGCGCCCGCCGCGCCCGAAACGGTCGAGGACGCCTATGACGATTACAGCGAGGACGAAATCGTCGTCACCGCGCCGCGCCTCGCCGGGCAGCTCGATACCGATATCAAGGCCGAAGTCGAACTCGATGAGGCGGCGGTTGCGAGCTACGGCGTGTCGAATGTCGCCGAACTGCTCGACGCGCTGGCGCCGCAGACGCGATCGGGGCGCGGGCGCGGCAGCGGGCGGCCGATCATCCTCGTCAACGGGCGGCGCATCGGCGGCTTCGGCGAAGTCCGCAACCTGCCTCCCGAGGCGATCGCCAAGGTCGAGGTCTTCCCCGAAGAGGTGGCGTTGCAATATGGCTATTCGGCCGACGAGCGCGTCGTCAACTTGGTGCTCAAGCCCAATTTTCGCCAGATCGCGGTCGAGGGCGAAGGCGGCATTCCGACGCAGGGCGGCCGTTTCCAGAGCGAGATCCAGCCCAGTTTCCTGATGATCGGCGAAAACGGGCGCCTCAACGTCAACGCCGGTTGGGATCACAAGACGATGCTGCTCGAAAGCGAGCGGGGCCTCGATTATGACGACCCGGCGCAGGCGGCCGAGGCGCCCGCGCGCAGCCTGCTCGGCGCGTCCGACGAATATTCGATCGATGCGACGATCCAGCGCAGCCTGAACAAGCTGACCGACGCGTCGATCAACGTCCGTTTCGACCAGACCGACAGCCTCTCGCTGCTCGGCCCCGGGGTCGGCGGCGTCGCCGACCCGCTCGAACGCGACAGCCGCAGCCGCAACCTGACCACCACCGCCAGCGTCAACGGCATGCTCGGCGACTGGCGCTGGTCGGTCTCGGGCAATTATGCCGACGCGGACCAGCTCACCTTCACCGACCGGATCAGCGGAGCCCGCGACCGGTTCGACAGCAGCCAGCAGACGTTCGGTGGCAACGCCAATCTGTCGGGCACGGTGACCGACGGCTGGGCGGGGCCGATCCGCCTGTCGATGACGGGCAGCTATTCGGGGCTGCGCTTTGACAGCCGCTCGGACAATGCCAATGGCATTACGACGACCGATCTCGCGCGCGACCTGCCCGGCGTGTTCGGCTCGCTGACCGTGCCGCTGCTCGACCCCGAATATGAGGTCGGCAATATCGGCCGCGTGTCGCTGACGCTGAGCGGCCAGGTGCAGAATCCGAGCGATTTTGCACCGCTCAAGAGCTGGGGTGCAAACCTCAACTGGGGCGTCACCGACAATCTGTCACTGATCGCGAGCTTCAATCAGGACGAGGCGGCCCCCGGCATCCAGCAACTCGGCGCCGCGCCGCTGGTGACGCCGGCGGTCACCTATTATGACTTTGCGACCGGCCAGACGGTCCAGATCACGACGACGACCGGCGGCAATCCCTTCCTGCTCGCCGAACAGCGCCGCGACCTCAAGCTCGGACTGAACTGGTCGCCGCCGATGGTCGAGGGGCTGAGCGTCTCGGTCAATTACAACCGCAACAAAAGCTATGATACGGCGAACAGCTTCCCGTTGCTGACGCCCGAAATCGAAGCAGCTTTCCCCGACCGCGTGACGCGCGATGCAAACGGCGTACTGATCGCGCTCGACCAGCGGCCGGTCAATTTCGACCGCGCCGAAAATTCGCAGATCCGCTGGGGGCTGAACTTCGGCAAGAGTTTTGGCCAGCAAGAACAGCGCGGCCCCGGAATGGGGCGCGGCGGCGGCGCGCGCGGCGAGGGCGCAGGGCAAGGCCGCGGGCAGGGCAGCGGTGCCGATCGCTCGCGCGGCGGCGGCGGTCCGCGCATGGGCGGCCGCGGTCGGGGCGGTCCCGGCGGCATGTTCGGCGGGCCGCAGGGCGGGCGCTGGTCGGTGTCGCTCTATCATACGATCAAGCTGACCGACGAAGTGCTGATCCGTCCCGGCGTTCCCGAACTCGATCTTTTGAACGGGTCGGCGACGGGCAGCAACGGCGGCAGCAACCGCCACCTCTTCGAACTCGACGGCGGCCTGTTCAACAAGGGGATGGGCGTGCGGCTCAGCGCCAAATATGACAGCGGCAGCACGGTCACCGGCGGCACCGCCGGCGACCTCGAATTCGGCGACCTCGCGACCTTCAACCTCCGCTTCTTCGTCGATCTGAACCAGAAACCGAAGCTGACCGAAAAGCTGCCCTTCCTCAAGGGCTCGCGCCTGCGCCTCGCAGTGGACAACATCTTCGACGCGCAGCGCAAGATCACCGACGCGAAGGGCCGCGTGCCGCTCAATTACCAGCCGGGCTATATTGACCCCCTGGGCCGTTATATCGAGCTGGAGTGGCGCAAGACCTTCTAGGCGGCGAGCCCCGCCGCGCCAAGCGCGCCGCCGGGCGGCGCATCGGTGGGTACGAACGTCAGCGCCTTGGCGAACTGCGCGGTACAGCTCGCCCAGTTGTACCGTGTGCCCAGCGCCGCCGCATCGGCGCGATCGCACGCGAGCGCGGCGTCGATCGCGCGGCCAAGGTCCTCGTCGAGCGCGCCCGTGCCTCTGGTGACGATGTCGCCGGGTCCCGGTACGGGGAAGGCCGCGACGGGCGTGCCGCTGCTCAGCGCCTCGATGACAACAAGGCCGAAGGTGTCGGTGCGGCTGGGAAAGACGAAAACGTCGGCGCCCGAATAGGCCGACGCGAGCGTTTCGCCGCCAAGCTTGCCGAGGAACAGCGCGCCCGGATGCTGCGCCTTGAGGTCGGCGAGCGCGGGCCCCTCGCCGACGATGACCTTCGTACCCGGCCGGTCGCATTCGAGGAAGGCGCCGATATTCTTCTCGACCGCGACGCGGCCGACATAGAGCTGGATCGGCCGCGGCAGGCCTGCATAGGCCGGATGCGGCGCGCGGTCGGGGCGGAACAGGTCGTGGTCGACCCCGCGTTCCCACATCATCGTCTGGCCGAGACCCTGATCGGCGAGTTCGCGCGCGAGGCTGCGCGTCGCGACCATGATGTGCCGCGCCGGGCGGTGGAACCAGTGGATGAAGCGCCAGACGACAGCCGGCGAGATCGGGAAGCGCGCCGCGACATATTCGGGAAAGCGCGTGTGATAGGCGGTGGTGAAGGGAAAGCCGTTCTTCAGGCACCAGCGCCGCGCCGCAAGGCCGAGGGGGCCTTCGGTCGAGATATGGATCGCCTGCGGCGCAAAGGCACGGATATGCCGCCCGACCTTGCGCCACCCGGCAAAGGCGAGGCGGATTTCGGGGTAGGAGGGGCAGGGCACCGAGCGGAACAGGTCGGGCGAGATGACCCCGACATCGTGCCCCGCGGCGCGCAATTCGCCGATCGTCGCCTGCAATGTGCGGACGACGCCGTTGACCTGCGGTTCCCACGCGTCGGTGACGATCAGGATTCTCATGCAGCACGCGCCGGAGCGGGCAGTTTCAGCGGCGTCGGCGCAGTGCGGCTCGCGACCTCTTCGGCCCAGTGCAATATCTCCATCGTACCATCGTGATGCTCCACGAGCGCGGTGCAGCCTTCGACCCAGTCGCCGTCGTTATAATATTCGGTGCCCTCGATCTCGCGCATCTCGGCGCTGTGTATGTGGCCGCACACAACGCCGTCGACCCCGCGCGAGCGCGCGGCATGCGCGACGACCTCCTCATAGCGACCGATGAACTGGACCGCATTCTTGACCTTGTGCTTGGCGACCATCGACAGCGACCAATAGGGCAGGCCGAACGCGCTGCGGATGCGGTTCACGACCACATTGCATTTCATCAGCGCGGTGTAGGCCGCATCGCCGACGAAGGCGAGCCAGCGGTGTGCGAGCATCACCGCGTCGAACTCGTCGCCGTGGACGACGAGCAATTTGCGGCCGTCGGCGGTCTCGTGGATCGCCTCGCGCCGGATCTCGACCCCGCCGAAATCGAAGCCGTCGAAGGGCTTCACCATTTCGTCGTGATTGCCGGGGACATAGACGACGCGCGTGCCGCGCTTCGCGCGCTTGAGCACGCGCCAGACGACGTCGTTGTGCTCGGGCGGCCAGAAGTGCCGCTTCTTGAGGCGCCAGCCGTCGATGATGTCGCCAACGAGGTACAGCGTCTCGCAATCGACGTGGTCGAAAAAGTCGATCAGCAGCGGCGCATTGCATCCGCGCGTACCGAGATGGATGTCGCTGACCCAGACGGTGCGATAGCTCCGCCGTTCGCCGATCAGCCGTTCGGGGACGTGCGGATCGGTGGTGAAGGGATCGGGAAAGCGGGCGGGGATCGGCAGGGTGGAAATCGATGCCATGTCGCACTCCGGAAGCAGCCTCTAGCTGCCCCCGGCGTAGACACGCGAAATGTTACAGCGTGCGACTCAAACTCGCGACAGTTTGAAGAAAGTTCAGAGGCACTTTGGTGACGTTGCCTATTTGACACATATCCGGTTAACCATGATCCAATCAGGTTCGCCTGATCACCAGGTTCCTGATTTCGCTCATATCCTCGATCGCGAACCGCACGCCCTCGCGGCCGAGACCGCTGTCCTTCACCCCGCCATAGGGCATATTGTCGACGCGATAGGAAGACACGTCGTTGACGACGATCCCGCCGACGTCGAGATGATCCCAAGCCTCGAGCACCTTGTGGATGTCGCTGGTGAACAGGCCGGCCTGCAGCCCGAACTTGCTGTCGTTGACCTCGGCGAGCGCATCGTCCCAGTTCGCGAATTTCGACAGGATGACGACGGGGCCGAACGCTTCCTCGCGCACGACGTCGGTATCGTCCGGGACATTTTCGAGCAACGCGGCTTCGAGCATGTTGCCCTCGCAGCCACCGCCCGCAAGCAGCGTCGCGCCCGCGGCGACCGCATCGTCGATCCAGCCCTTCAGCCGCTGCGCTTCCTTGACCGAGATCATCGGGCCGATGAAGGTGTCGCGCAATTTCGGATCGCCCGATTTCAGCGTCTTGACCTTCGCGGTCAGCATGTCGCGGAATGTGTCGTAGATTTCCTCGTGGATGATCACGCGCTGGACATGGATACAGCTTTGTCCCGACTGGTAATAGCCGCCGAAGATGATCCGCGCGAGCGCATGGCCCAAGTCGGCGTCCTTGTCGACGACCACCGCGGCGTTGCCGCCGAGTTCGAGCACGACCTTCTTCTTGCCCGCCTTCGCCTTCAAATCCCAGCCGACGCCGGGCGAGCCGGTGAAGGACAGCAATTTCAGCCGCTCGTCGGTGGTGAACAGATCGGCGCCGGCACGCGTTGCGGGCAGGATGCTGAACGCGCCTTCGGGCAGGATGTCGCACTCGGCGAGCACCTCGCCCATGATGATCGCGCCCAAGGGCGTCAGCGATGCGGGCTTCATCACGAAGGGGCAGCCGATCGCGATCGCGGGTGCGATCTTGTGCGCGGCGAGGTTGAGCGGGAAGTTGAACGGCGAGATGAAGCTGCACGGCCCGATCGGCACGCGCTTCCACATCCCCATATAGCCCTTGGCGCGCGCCGAGATGTCGAGCGGCTGGACCTCGCCATAGTTGCGCGTCGCTTCCTCGGCGGCGATGCGGAAGGTGTCGATCAGGCGGGTGACCTCGCCCTCGCTGTCGGCGATCGGCTTGCCCGCCTCGACGCAGAGCGCATAGGCAAGCTCGTCGAACCGCTCCTGAAAGCGCCCGACGCAATGGGTGAGCACGTCGCGCTTCTCGAAACTCGCCAGCCGCGCCATCGGGTCGGCGGCGCGCACCGCGCCCGCGATCGCCTCGTCGATCACATCGGGGGTCGCCAGCGCGGTGCGGAACGCGACCTCGCCGGTGAATTTGTCGATCACCTCTAGGTCGGTGTTCGGCTGCACCGCCTTGTTGTTGAGATAGAGCGGATAGACGGTTTTGAGTTTCATGATTCTACTCCCCCCTCCCCTTCAGGGGAGGGGCCGGGGTGGGGCCATCGAGGTGGCGCAAGGCCGCGGCCCCCCACCCCAACCCCTCCCCTGAAGGGGAGGGGCTTTTCAGATTACAACTCCTTCGACAACCTCTTGATGTCGTTGTTCAAAATCTGGTCATTCTCCGAATAATCGACCGGGCAGTCGATCAGATGTACTCCCGGCGTGCTCAGCGTATGCGCGAGCAATTCCTTCAGATGCGGCGCGCTTTCGACGCGGTGGCCGTGCGCGCCATAGCTTTCGGCATATTTGACGAAATCGGGGTTGCCATAGGTCAGCCCCCAATCCTTGAACCCCATATTCGCCTGTTTCCAGCGGATCATGCCATAGCTGTTGTCGTTCAAAATCAGCACGGTGATGTTGAGCCCGAGGCGGACTGCCGTCTCCATTTCCTGGCTGTTCATCATGAAGCCGCCGTCGCCGCAGATCGCCATGACCTTGCGCCCCGGATAGACCATCGCCGACATCATCGCGCTGGGCAGCCCCGCGCCCATCGTCGCGAGCGCATTGTCGAGCAGCACCGTGTTCGGCTTGCACGCGGTATAGCCGCGCGCGAACCAGATCTTGTACACGCCATTGTCGAGGCAGATGATCCCGTCGTCGGGCATCGCGTCGCGGATCGCCTGCACCAGATGCGGCGGGAAGATCGGGAAGCGCTCGTCCTTCGCCAGCGGCGTCGTATGCTCGACCTCGCCCTTGCGGTAGGCAAGCAAATGATCGAATTTCCACCCGCCGTTGGGGACGATGTCCTCCTTCATCTGCCACACCGCATTGGCGATATCGCCGATCACCTCGATGTTCGGGAAATAGACCGGATCGACCTCGGCGGTCTTGCTCGACACGTGGATCACCGTCGGGCCGCCACGCTGCATGAAGAAGGGCGGCTTCTCGATCACGTCGTGGCCGAGGTTGACGATGCAGTCCGACGCCTCGACCGCGCGGTGGACGAAATCGCCCGATGACAGCGCGGCGCAGCCGAGGAATTTCGGATGCCGCTCGTCGATCACGCCCTTGCCGAGCTGCGTCGTGAGGAAGGGGATTCCGGTCTTTTCGATGAATTGCAGCAGCATGCGGCCGGTCATCGTGCGATTGGCGCCGGCGCCGATGACGAGCACGGGCGAGGTCGCCTTTTCGAGCGCCTTCACCGCCTCGCGGATCGACTTCACATCGGCGTTGGGGCGGCGCGAGTGGCTGCGCTTCAAAGGCGTCGAATCGGTGTGCTCGTCGGCGATATCCTCGGGCAGCTCGATATGCACCGCGCCCGGCTTTTCTTCCTCGGCAAGGCGGAAGGCCTCGCGCACGCGGCTCGGGATATTGTCCGACGACGCCATCTGGTGCGTATATTTGGTGATCGGCCCCATCATCGCGACGACGTCGAGGATCTGGAAGCGGCCCTGCTTCGACTTCTTGATCGGCTTTTGCCCGGTGATCATCATCATCGGCATCCCGCCCAATTGCGCATAGGCGGCCGCAGTGACGAAGTTGGTCGCGCCGGGACCGAGCGTCGCGAGGCAGACGCCGGTCTTGCCCGTGTGGCGCCCGTAAGTCGCGGCCATGAAGCCCGCGCCCTGTTCGTGCCGCGTCAGGATCAGCTTGATCTTCTTCGACCGCGACAGGCTGTCGAGGAAATCGAGATTCTCCTCGCCCGGAACGCCGAAGATATATTCGACGCCTTCTTCCTCCAGGCACTCGATGAACAGGTCGGATGCTTTTTTCATGTGTCAGTCGCCCCCTCAGCCACGCACCACCCCGGTGCGGCCCCAAGACATGCCGGCGACCCCTCAGCACATATGTCGATACAGCGGCGCTCGTCGTCAGGCCGCGAGTCCCTGCTGCATCGGGAAGCGGTTGTAACGAGGGGAAAAGGGGTTGTCACCCTGCGCGGGGAGCGCGCGATTCCGCGCTGCGATTATCGCCGGTCGACCCACAGGTCGCGGTCGAGCCGGGCGGACACAGCCGAACCCGCCGGGATTTCCGCGCTGCGGCCGGTGGGAAGGAAAGGCAGGACGAGGAAAGCCGCGGCGGTCGCGGCGCCATCGCCGGCGTCCTTCTTGCCGCGCGCCTCCAACGCGCCGCTGACGCGCAGGGGGCCGCCCGGCAGTTCGGCGTAAAGCAATTGGACATCGAGCTTGCCCGACCGGCCGAAGGCGCCGCGCTTTTCGGCGCGCGTCAACTGGGCGACGACGATGGTATCGGCGGGGATTGCGATCACGCCATCCACCGTCACGGGCGCCGCGACCTTCAGATAGAGCAGGTCGCCCTTTTCGTTCTTTCTGGTCGAAATGGTATCGCGGGTGACGAGATCGATCCGTGTCCCCGCCGGCAACACCAGCCGCGCCGCCGGTGCGGCAGCCCGGTTTGCGGCGACGGGCTCTTCGCCGGCGGCTGGACAGGCCAGCGCCAGCCCGATCGCGGCAAGGAGGGCGCGGCCGGCGATCACGGCATCGCCGCTTTCGGGCGCGGGATTTCGGTGTCCTGTTCGACGAAGCCCGTCATCAGCTCGCCCGCCTTGATCTTGGCATTATTGCCCTTCGCCAGCAGGCCGAGCGGCCCCAGCGCGAGGATGCCGAGCGCCGTTTCCGCGCCGCCCCCCGCGCCCTTGGCGGTGTTGCTGCCGCTGATCGGCACCCGATACCCCTCGACATCGACGTAAAGAAGGCGCGCCTCCAGCGATCCTGACTTGCCGGCATTGCCGCTCTTCTTCGCTGCGAGCACTTCGCCCCACGCGATCGTCCCGACCGGCAGCGCGAGGGCACCGTCGACGAAGACGGGTTTGTCGACGCGGAGCCTGAACCGGTGTCCGGGCGTGTGGGTCTTCGTCGTGACCTCGGACACCACCATGAAATGAATCGGCGTGTCGCGCTTCAGGACGAGCGGAGCCATCGCGGGCTCGGCTGCGGTCGCCGGGGCAGACGCCGTCGCCGCCCCCGTTTCGACAATCGCCCCCGATTGCGCCGCGCCCGAAAGTAAAACGGCCATCGCCGCGCCCAATATCAACGCCATTTCTTGCCCCCTGCAACCCCATGCGATGTAGGCCATGAATAGGCGAAGTTGCCAAGCCAGAATCTTGTTGACCCGGCTGAAAAGGAGAGGGAATTGTCGCGGGATCAACAAGGGGGAGCAGACAATGAAATCCGTCAAGATTATTGCCGCCATCAGCATTGCCGCGATGGCGGTTTCGACGCCCGCAATGGCGAAAAAGAAGGACGTCACTTATGTGATGGTCAATGAGGAGATGGGCGTGCCCGTCTTCCCCCATGACATCACCGACAAGCCGTACCGTATCATCGGCGTCGTGACCGCGGGGGTGCGCAAGGCGACGATTTTCAGCAAGGAAGCGTCGCAGCAAAAAATCTACAACGAAATCTGGGAACGCGGCGAAAAGCTGGGTGCCGACGCCGTGATCGGCGCCAAATATGGCGACAGCCGGATCACGGCGATGAGCTGGGGCAGCACCAAGGCCGGCGGCGTCGCGATCAAATTCCTGACCGCCGAGGAAATTGCCGCCGGGACAAAGGGCGACACGCTCGAGGGTTTCGATCCCGAGGCGTGGACGGGCAAGAAGAAATAGGCCCGTCCGGCTCCGGCCGGACAGTCAGGCGAAACGGAAAGGGGAGCGGCATGGCCGTTCCCCTTTTTGCTGCCGGTCAATCCACGTCGAACAGGCCCGCGAGCTGCTCGACAATCGTGCCGCCCAATTGCTCGGCGTCCATGATCGTCACCGCGCGGCTGTAATAGCGCGTGACATCGTGCCCGATGCCGATTGCGCAGAGTTCGACGGGTGAGCGGTTCTCGATCCACTCGATTACCTGGCGCAGATGCTGGTCGAGATAGGCGCCGTGGTTCACCGACAAGGTGCTGTCGTCGACCGGCGCTCCGTCGCTGATTACCATCAGGATGCGGCGTTCCTCGGGGCGGCTGATGATGCGCTGGTGCGCCCACATCAGCGCCTCGCCGTCGATATTTTCCTTGAGCAACCCTTCGCGCATCATCAGCCCGAGCGACTTGCGCGCGCGGCGATAGGGTTCGTCGGCGGGCTTGTAGATGATGTGGCGGAGGTCATTGAGACGGCCGGGATGTGCGGGGCGTCCCGCGGCGAGCCAGTCCTCGCGGCTCTGCCCGCCCTTCCACGTCCGCGTCGTGAAGCCCAGGATCTCGGTCTTCACGCCGCAGCGTTCGAGCGTGCGCGCGAGGATGTCGGCGCTGATCGCGGCGATGCTGATCGGCCGCCCGCGCATCGAGCCGCTGTTGTCGATGAGCAAGGTGACGATGGTGTCGCGGAAGTCGATGTCGCGCTCGATCTTGTAGCTGAGCGACTGGCCGGGCGAGACGATGACGCGCGCGAGGCGCGCGGCGTCGAGCTGGCCTTCCTCCTGATCGAAATCCCACGCGCGGTTCTGCTGTGCCATCAACCGGCGCTGGAGCCGGTTCGCGAGCTTGGTCACCGCGCCCTGCAGATGCGTCATCTGCTGGTCGAGATAGGCGCGCAGCCGCGTCAGTTCGTCGGCATCGCAAAGTTCGGTCGCGAGGATGATCTCGTCATGCTTTTCGGTGAAGCGCAAATAGTTGAAATCGGGAATGTCGCTCGGCAGGCGGTTGGGCCGCACGGGCAGCATGCCCTCGTCGCCTTCGCCGCCCATTTCGGGCTCGCCGTCGGCTTCCATTTCCTGCGCGTCGGGGTCGCTGTCGCCGTCGTCGGCCTGGTCGCCCGCCATTTCGGCGCGCGCGTCGACCTGGCTTTCACCGGCGCCGCCGTCTTCGCTTTCCTGCTCTTCCGGCGAGTCCTCGGCTTCGCTCTCGTCCTGCTCGCCGCCGTCCTCGGCGCCTTCCTCGAGCGGCTCGTCGCTCTGGATCAGATCGAGGTGGCGCAGCGCCAGCTTCGCGGTCTCGGCAAAGGCGGCCTGATCGTCGAGCAGCATCGACAGCGCGGTGAGGTCGCCGCCCGCTTCGTCGGTGATCCACTCGCGCACGAGCGACAGGCCGGTCTCGGTTCCCTGCGGCGCCTGCTCGCCGGTCAGCGCCTCGCGCAGCATCAGTTCGAGCGCGCTCGAAATCGGCACGTCCTCGCGGCCCTGCGCGCGGCTGATCGGGTCGCTGCGCATCCGCATCGCGAGGCTCGCCGCAAGGTTGCCGCGCATTCCGTCCATATGGCGCGCGCCGAGCGCTTCGATCCGCGCGCGCTCCATCGCGTCGAACGCCGCGGCAGCGAGCGGTTCGGCGGGGCGCGCCGCGGCGTGGAGTTTCTCGCTGTGATGCTTCATCCGCAAAGCATAGCTGTCGGCAAAGCCGCGCGCCTCGGCGACCTGGTCGGCGGGCAGCGTGCGCGACGGGGTCGGCACCTTGATCGCCTTGCCGATCTGCGCCGGCGCGTCGGCGGTAAAACCGACCTCGACCTCGGCATCGCGGGTCACCGCGCGCGCGACGCTCGACAGCGCAGCCTTGAAATCGTCGAGGGGAGATTGGGCGGTCATCGTGCGGGGCGGTCTTCTAAAGCCCTCCCCCTTGATGGGGGAGGGTTGGGTGGGGGTGATGTCTCGTCCAAAGCCTTTGTCAGAAGGGTAGCGACACCGTCAATATTGGCGAGCACATCATTGTTCCAGAAACGAACGACGCGATAACCGTCGCTTTCGATGATCGCTGTGCGTGGTGCGTCGATTTCTTCATTGTGCTGGCCACCGTAGATTTCGATTACAAGCCGGGCACGGTGGCTGGCGAAGTCGGCAATATACTGGCGAATGGGAACTTGGCGGCGGAAACGCCAATCGGGAAAGGCGGTGCGCAACAGCGTCCAGATTTTGCGTTCGGCGTCGGTCATTTCGTTGCGCAATCGCCTTGCCCGCTGAGTGGAGCCATCCGGTGGTGTTCGTTTCATGGCCAACGTCCTTGGTTGCCATTGAGGCTGCGGTCTGTAGGCCTTCCCCCTTGATGGGGGAAGGATACGCAGCCCTGCCCGCGATAGCGGGATAGGCGAAGTTGGATGGGGGTGATGGTGCGTTCTTGCGCCGTCGTGTCGAGCCGAGAGCCCACCCCCTCCGCTGCGACTAAGCGGCCCAGCCTGCGGCCGGTCCGCCAAGTCTCGCTACCTCCCCCGTCAAGAGGGAGGGAGGCGAAAGCGCTGAACGATCTGGATTTGCTCATGACCACCGGTGGTTTATCCAGCTTTGGACTTTCGCGGAAGATAGCGATGCTCGCTTGACCTCGCTCAAGCGGGGGAGCATCCGCATCGCATGTCCTCCCCCGCACTCTCCCCCATGAAAAAGCCCTGGGTCGTCATCGCCTGCGCGGCGTTCATCGTCACGCTCGCGATGGGCGTGCGCCAGTCGTTCGGCCTGTTCCTGCCGCAGATGAGCGTCGATATCGGGATCAGCCGCTCCGATTTCGGGCTCGCGATGGCGCTGCAGAACCTGCTCTTCGGCCTCGTCCAGCCGTTCGTCGGCGCGCTCGCCGACAAGCATGGCGCGGGGCGTGTCGTGCTTGGCGGAGCGCTGCTGTATGCGCTCGGGCTGATCGGCGCGGCGTTCGCGACCGACGCGATCGGGCTGCACATCAGTTTCGGCCTGCTCATCGGCATGGCGCAGTCGGCGACGACCTTCGTCGTCGTGCTCGGCGCGGTCGGCCGCGTCGTCAGCCCCGAAAAGCGCAGCAGCGCGTTCGGGATCGTCACTGCGGGGGGCTCGCTCGGACAATTTCTCGTCGTGCCGCTCGCGTCGATGCTGCTCGGCGATATCGGTTATCACGAGACCTTGTGGATCATGGCGGGGCTCGTCGCGCTGTGCGGGCTGCTCGCGATCGGCGTTGCCGGGCGCACCGACACGCCGGGGACGCTTGTCGCCGAAGAACAGACCGCGCGCGAAGCGCTGCGCGAGGCGGCGGTGCACCGCGGTTACTGGCTGCTCAACGCGGGCTTCTTCGTCTGCGGGTTCCACATCGCGTTCATCGCTACCCACTTGCCCGCCTATCTCGACGACAAGGGGCTGGGGATCGGGATCGGCGCGCAGGTGCTCGCGCTCGTCGGGCTGTTCAATATCCTTGGTTCGTACGTGTTCGGCCGGGCGGGCGATCTGATGCGCCAGAAATATGTGCTTTCGGCGCTCTACACCGCGCGTTCGGCGGTGATTGCGCTTTTCCTTTTCCTGCCCCTGACCCACGCGAGCGCGCTCGTCTTCGCGGCCGCGATGGGTTTCCTCTGGCTCGGCACCGTTCCACTGACCAGCGGCATCGTCGGGCGCATCTTCGGCATCCGCTATCTCTCGATGCTCTACGGCATCGTGTTCTTGAGCCACCAGCTCGGCAGCTTTTTCGGCGCGTGGATGGCGGGGCTGATCTTCGACGCCACCGGCAGCTATAATATCGCGTGGGGCTTCTCGATTGCGCTCGGGCTGTTCGCGGGGCTCGTCCACCTGCCGATCGCCGACGCGCCGGTCAAACGGCTGGAGCCGGCGTGAAGCTCGCGCGGCAGGACTGGATCGCGCTCGCGCTGTTTGTCCTGATCGCGGCGGGCGGGCTGTGGCTGTGGACCGGCGAGGGGCCGGTCGTCTGGCTCACCAATTTCGCAATTATGTGCGGTTTTTAGGCCTTCACTGCAGCGCTTCGACTTCGGGCGTCCGGTGACAGATCGCGTCGTCGCCGTCCTTCGGCACCGCGGGGTCGGGGAGGAGCAGGAACACATGCGCCCATATCGTCGCGACGCGTTCGGGTCGTGTGCGCTTGTTCGCGACGACATCGATGAAGTCCCGGCACGCAACCGCGCTGCGCAGGAAATTGCTGTGCCCCGTCGACCCGCGCGACACGTCGGTGGTGTCGATCACCGTCAGCCCCGCGCGCGAGACCGGGTAGCAACGCTCGGGCAGCCCCCTGACTTTCAGGTCGGCCGCCTCGAACGGGTTGAAGCAATAGGGTGAGCCGAGGCGCGGATAGCCGTGGATTGCGCGCGACGCGGCGAGCGCCTTGTCGGCGCGCGAGACATAGACGGTGATCCGGCGATTGTTGGCGACGCGCCGTGCGGACAGCACTTCCTCCTCGATGTCGCGCTCGAACGTCTCGCGGTCGATGTCGGGCGAGGCGAGGATCACGTTCGAGATATTGCTGCTGTCGGCGCTGCTCGACGTGCGATCGACATAGGCGATCGCGGGGATCACGAGCCGCGCGCCAAGCGAGTGCGACACGACCACAACCTCCTTCACCCATCTCTGTTCGGCGAGCGATTTCAGGAAGTCGCGGAAATTGCGGACGTCGTGGTACATGTTCGTCTCGTCGACGACATAGCTCAGGACCTTGCCCTGCGACGGCCAGCTATATTCGATGATCGGGCCGTCGAAGCCCGTCATGCGGGCGATCTGCGCGGCGTCCTTCGACGTCGTCGAGAAATTCTCGCGATAGCCGTGGACATAGAGCAGCACGCGTCCCTGCTTGCGGTCGGTCTCGGCCTGCAGCGCGCGCCACCAGTCGGCCGACGTCTGGAAAGCGATCGGCGCGAGCAGCTTCTTCTTCTTGCCGACGACGACGTCGCGTGGCGCGTTGAAGCGGCCGTATCGCATATGGTCGCCGCGGTGATGGAGCAGCTCGATCTCGCTCGTGCGGCAATCGGGCAGGCGGCTGGTCGCAAAGAAATAGGGCAGCGCCTCGCCGTCGACCACCGCGCCCGGTTGCGCGGTGCAGCGCGGATCGGCGACATAGTCGGCATGGCGGATCTTGCCATAATCGACCGCCGCGATGCTGCACCCCGACAGGGGGACAAGGGCAAGGGCGGTCAGCAGGCGTATCATTCGCACGGCGGGTTTCCCCTTTGAAAAGCCTGACACATTCGTTGACGCTGGCAGAGGAGGGCGGGCTTTGGAAGCAGGAAATCGATTCCGCGAAGAGTATTGATCAAATAATACACTTCGCCTATCCGCTGTTCATGGCCGTTCGTCCGGCTTGTTCATGGGGAGGATTTGTGACGGCATTCACCGCCTTGCTGCTGACGGTGACCGCGCCCGCGGCCTACACCCCGGCGTTCGACCCGAGCCAACTGAAAGGAAATGTCGGAGGCACGGTGGGAGAAGCGCTCGTGCTCGGTTCGCCGCATCTGTCCGGATTGCCCGCGATCACGCCCGAAAATCTCGAACCGCTGCTGGCGCGCCTTGCCGCATGGAAGCCCGAGATTATCGCGATCGAGGGTGTGTCGGGGCCCGATTGCGAACGGTTGATCCACTACAAGCCGCTTTATCCGGGTGCATCGGACTATTGCTGGGATCCCGCGCCCGCGCAAAAGCTGGTCGGGCTCGATATGGTCGCTGCGACCATTGCGGCCGACAAGCTGCTCGGCGCATGGCCCGCGAACCCTGCCCCCGCCGATCGCCGGCGCCTCGCCGCACTGTTTCTCGCAGGCGGCGAGCCGGCGTCGGCGCTGGTCCAGTGGCTGCGGCTTCCCGCGAGCGAGCGGCGCGCGGGCGACAGCCTCGACGAGACGCTTGTCGCGGCGCTGGAAAAATTGCGCACGCGCCGCAACGAGAATTTCCTGCTCGGGTCGGCGCTCGCCGCGCGGCTCGGGCTCGAACGCGTTCATGCGACCGACGATCACAGCGCCGACGCGGTGACCGCCTCGCTCGACAAGGATCCCGGCTATGACGCGGCGCTGCGGCGGATCTGGGACAACCCGATTGTGAAGGAGCGGATCGCGACCGACAAGGCGTTCGAAGCGAAAACGGACGGCAACGGCGTGCTCGCGATGTATCGTGCTTACAATGATCCCGCGGCGATGCAGAAGGCGTTCGACAGCGATTTCGGTGCCGCGCTGTCCGACGCGACCCCGCAAAATTACGGACGCCGCTACACCGGCTGGTGGGAGGTGCGGAACCTGCGCATGGTCGCGAACATCCGCGCCGCGATGGCGACACAGCCGGGCATGCGGACGCTCGCGATCGTCGGGGCTTCGCACAAGGGCTATTTCGAAGCCTATCTCAACATGATGCACGACGTCCGCCTGGTGGACGCCGAAAGCATCTTGAAGTGACGGCTTATTTGCCGACCACGCTCTCGGGCAAATCCTCGCCGAACACACGCTGATAATATTCGGCGACGATCATCCGTTCGGCCTCGTCGCACTTGTTGAGGAACGAGAGGCGGAAGGCGAAGCCGATGTTGTTGAAGATCGCGGTATTCTGCGCCCAGCTGATCACCGTGCGCGGCGACATCACGGTCGAGATATCGCCGTTGATAAAGCCCTGACGCGTCAGGTCGGCGACCTTCACCATATTGGCGACGGTCGTTTCGTCGGTGTCCGGCACCTTCGCGAGGATGATCGCGCTTTCGGTCGCGGCGGGCAGATAGTTCAGCGTGACGACGATGTTCCAGCGGTCCATCTGGCCCTGGTTGATCTGCTGCGTCCCGTGATACAGCCCGCTCGTGTCGCCGAGCCCGACGGTGTTAGCGGTCGAGAAGAGGCGGAAATGCGGGTTCGGGCGGATCACGCGGTTCTGGTCGAGCAGGGTCAGCTTGCCCTCGGTCTCGAGCACGCGCTGGATCACGAACATCACGTCGGGGCGGCCGGCATCATATTCGTCGAACACGAGCGCGGTCGGTGTCTGCAGCGCCCAGGGGAGCAGACCTTCGCGGAATTCGGTGACCTGCTGGCCGTCGCGCAGCACGATCGCGTCGCGGCCGACGAGGTCGATACGGCTGATATGCGCGTCGAGGTTGACGCGGATGCACGGCCATTTGAGGCGCGCGGCGACCTGTTCGATATGCGTCGACTTGCCGGTGCCGTGATAGCCCTGCACCATCACGCGGCGGTTGTATTTGAAGCCGGCGAGGATCGCGAGCGTCGTATCGCCATCGAAGACATAGGCGGGGTCGAGATCGGGGACGCGCTCGTCGGCCTCGCTGAACGCCGGCACCTTCATGTCGACATCGACCCCGAAAACCTCGCGCGCATCGACCTCGGTATCGGGCGCCGCGAGCAGCGTCGAGCCGTGGTGATCGGGAAGGCTGTTCGGGATATCGGTCATGTCTTCGATCGCTTTCAAATCTTATTCCCTTCTCCCTTGAGGGGAGAAGGATACGCAGCCTTATCGCGAAGCGATCAGGCGAAGTTGGATGAGGGTGAGCGAAGCGAAGCTTCGCGCGAGCCAGCGGCTCGCATACCCCTCACCCAGCTTCGACTAGCGAACAAGTTCGCGAGTCTTCGCAACCCTCTCCCCCAAGGGGAGAGGGAAGAGTGCTAGCGCGGTATCGTCATGGGTTGCGGCATGCAACGCCTTTTCAGAGCAAACCGAGCGCCTTCATCACCGCCGACTGGTCGTAATAGGGGCGTTCGCAGACGATCTTGTCGCTGCCGCTCGCGAACTCGAAGCTTGCGGCCATACGAATGCGGAACGCCTTGCCCGTCGGCTCGATCGTGCGCAGGCCGAGCTTCAGCGGGCCGAGATGCGTGCCGGTCAGCCAGAATTCGACGAGCACCGTGTTCGTGCCCGCGTCGGCGGCGATCGCGATGACCTCGTTCGCCTGATCGGGAAAGGGTTCGCGCGACGTCGCGAAATAGGAGCGCACCGCCGCCTCGCCATCGAAGATGGTGCCCGGGCCCATCAGTTCGTAGCGTGGGTGGTCGAAGGTCGCGAGAACGCCGTCCCAGTCGTGCGTGATTTCCAGCGCCATATGGCGGCGCACCACTTCGATCCGTGCTTCGTTCAGGTCGGTCATCGTGCCTCTCCTTGTGCAAAGCCGCCTAAGCGAAAGCCTTTGTCTTGCGCAGCAGCTGATAGGCCGCGACAACTTCGCCGAGCCGCGACTCGAAACTGCGGTCACCGCCGTTGCGGTCGGGATGATAGCGGCGGACGAGCTCGCTGTAACGCCGCCGCAGCGCCGCGCGGTCGGCGTCGACGGGCAGCGCGAGCAACTGCATCGCGGCATGCTCCTCGCGCGACAGGCCGGGATTCTTCGCCTCGCGCCGCGCCTCGTCCATCCGCTGGCGAAAGCGCGCGCCGAGCGCGTCGATCGGGTCCCTGAAATCGGCCCAGCGCGGCGGCAGGTCGGCGCTGCCCGCGGGACGGAAGGCGCGGCTTTCGGTTTCCCAACCCGCCGTCGGTGATTGCGCCGCCATGATCTGGTCGGCGTTCATGCCCTCGAAGAAATTATAGCCGGCGTTGAATTCGCGGACATGGTCGAGGCACAGCCAGCGATATTGCGGCGGGCCGTCGGGCGAACGGGTCCATGGCATCGGGGCGCGGAACTCGCCGGGTTCGCGGCAGCCGGGCGCGGCGCAGGGTTCCTCGCGCGGGACGCGGCCATGGAATCGATTGGGGCGGGCAGAAGACGGCAAAACAGACTTTCGGAATCGGGGAGCTGATCTTTGGGAGGCCTTATAATTTGGCGACGGAGCGCCTATGGTCAACCCATGAGCAGCAAAGGTCCCGCACAGCAAGAGATGGAAAGCCTGCTCGCCGCAGCCTTTCCCGACGCCCGTTTCACCGTCAGCAACGACAGCGCCCAGCACCGCGGCCACGCCGGCGACGACGGCAGCGGCGAGTCGCATTTCAGCCTGGCGATCGAATGGGCGGGCTTTGCCGGAATGAACCGCGTCGCGCGCCAGCGCACGGTGAACAAGGCGCTCGACGACCTGCCGGGCCAGCGCGTCCATGCGCTCGCGATCAAGGCGACCGCGCCGGGAGAATGACGATGCCCGACAAGGTCAATCTCGCCGAAGCCTTTGCGAAAATTCCCGACGCGTGGAACCCGCGCGTCGCGGGCGACATCAATGATTTTCAGGTCAAGCTGGTCAAGCTCGACGGCAAGTTCGACTGGCACCATCACACGCAAGAGGACGAACTCTTCCTCGTCATCGCCGGCCGGATGAAAATGGCGTTTCGCGACCGCCACGTGATCGTCGAGCCCGGCGAATTCATCATCGTCCCGCACGGCGTCGAACATTGTCCGGAGGCGCTGGATGGCGAATGTCATGTCGTCCTGCTCGAACCCGGCGCGACGCGCAACACCGGCAATGTCGAAACCGAAAAGACCCGAAAGACGCTGGAAAGGCTCGGCTGATGTTCACCGTCATCACCCCTTCGACCCACGACATCGGCGCATTCGACGTCCGGCGCACCTTGCCGAACAAGGCGCGGACGATGGTCGGCCCCTTCATCTTCGTCGACCAGTTCGGCCCCGCGCATTTCGACATCGGGCAGGGCATGGACGTGCGCCCGCATCCGCACATCAACCTCTCGACGCTGACCTATCTCTTCGAGGGCGCGATCGATCATCGCGACAGCCTCGGCACCTATGCGACGATCCGTCCGGGCGCGTGCAACCTGATGACCGCGGGGCGCGGCATCGTCCATTCGGAGCGCACGCCGCAGGCCGAGCGCAGGGCCGGCTCGCCGATTTCGGGCATGCAGACCTGGCTCGCGCTGCCCGACGGCAAGGAAGAGCTCGACCCGGCGTTCGAGCATGTGCCCGCCGACAAATTGCCGCTCGTCGAGGACGGCCATGTCTCGGCGCGCGTGATCATGGGCAGCCTGTGGGGCGCCACCGCGCCGACGACGCAGCACGCCGCGACCATCTATGCCGACATATTGATGAACGCGGGCGCCAGCCTGCCGATCGATGCCGAGGCCGATGAGCGCGCAGTGCTCGTGGCGCTCGGCGATGCGAGCCTCGACGGCGAGCGGCTCGAGCGGTCGAGCCTCTATATCCTCCAGCCCGGGCAGGCGATGACGCTGCGCGCCGGGACCGATGCGCGCGTGATGCTGCTCGGCGGCGAGGCGTTCACGACACCGCGGCATGTGTGGTGGAATTTCGTCAGCTCGTCGCGCGACCGGATCAACGCGGCGAAGCAGGAGTGGAAGGACCGCAAATTCCCGCTCGTCCCCGGCGACAGCGAGGAGTTTATCCCGATTCCCGAAGTGCCGAAAACGGTGAGTTATCCCTAGGGATCAAGTTCCGGCCGGCACCCACTTGCCAGCCGCCTCGATCCCCGCCAGATTGGTTTCGAAAAGAAACCAAAGGAGCGATGTCGATGACCGGCGATTTCGAACAGGTACGTGTGACGCTTGCGACCGGCGTCGAACTCGACGTCGTCGACATGGGACCGCGCGACGCGTCCGTGCTGATCTTCCTCCACGGCTTCCCCGAATCGCATCGCACCTGGCGTCACCAGCTGCCCCACTTCGCCACCCGCTTTCGCTGCATCGCGCCCGACCAGCGCGGCTATCGTGGCTCTTCGAAGCCGCAGGACGCCGAATCCTACACCCCCGACAAGCTGATCGCCGATATCTTCGCGCTGGCCGATGCGCTCGGCGTCGGTGAATTCACGATCGTCGGTCACGACTGGGGCGGGGCGATCGCGTGGGGCGTCGCGCTGGGCGGCCAGCCGGGCGGGCTGCATCCCGCATGGGCAGGCCGCGTCACGCGCGCCGTGATCGCCAATGCGCCGCATCCGGGGATTTTCCAGCGCCTGCTCGCGGTCGACAAGGAGCAGCGCGCCGCGAGCCAATATATCCGCACTTTCCGCGACCCGGCGAGCGATGCGATCATCGAGGAGCATGGTATTGCGGGTATCCTCGCGCACGCCTTTGCCGGGCGGGTGCCGGGCGGCGGCCTCCAACCCGCCGACGAGATCGCCCGGCTGCTGGGGGATTGGGAAGATCGCGACGCGTGCCGCGCGATGATCAACTGGTATCGCGGCTCGGCGATCCATGTGCCCGCGATGGACGAACCCTTTGCCGAACCGCCGGCGGCCCCGTTCCCGAAGCTCAACATCCCGACGCTGGTGATCTGGGCGCTCGACGATGTCGCGTTGCCGCCATGCAACCTCGACGGGATGGGGGAACTCGTCCCCGACCTGACGATCGTCGAGGTGCCCGATTGCGGTCATTTCGTGCCGTGGGACGCGCCCGATGCGGTCAATCTGGCGATGGATGAATTCCTCACCGAGGCCTGAATCAAGCCCCTCTGTTTGCCCGTAAAAAAGTGGCGGGCGACGATGGTGTCGCCCGCCTGGGGGGGGGTCTGAATGGGCGTGTCCATGGCACGCGAAATAGTCTGGTCCGCGCCCGTTTTTTCTCCGCCTGACCGCGTCGGGCGAACTATTGGATGGCGCGATTTAACCATAGAATTGGGGAATATAGCAGGCTTTCACATTCTCCCATTCTTGCCATATTCAAATAATGGAAGTGGGTGGACTCAGGGTCGCCTCGATCGTTGACCGGATCGATGGCCCGTCGAGCTGGACGATCGAACGCGATGTCCATGTGCTGATCCTGTACGAGGCCGGAAGCTATCACTGGCTCGAAACCTGGCAGGACGATCAACGGACCTCGCTCGGCGATCCGCTCCCCGGTGAAATGTGGCTGGTGCCTGTGGGCTGTCGCTATCGCGGCGCGGCGAAGGGCGGCGCGGTCCGCACGATCGAGGTCGAGATACCGGTGCCGATGCTGACGGTCGCGCGCGACACGCGCGCGCTGGCGGCGCACCATGATCTGGTGCTGGCGGCGCTTGTCCGCGCGCTGCTTCAGGGCGATGCGGCCGCCGCCGATCCGCTGCTCGCGATCCTTCGCAAGACGCTCGAGGATATGTCGGGGCGCCACGAAACGCCCGCCATCGTCCAGCGCATCAACGATCTGATGGCCTTTATCCAGACGCAGCTCGAACTGCCGCTGACGGTCGAGGATATGGCGGCCCAGGTCGGCATGTCGGTGAACAGCCTGATCGTCCATTTCACGCGCGCGACCGGACGCACGCCGGCGCAATATGTCCTGCGCCAGCGGCTGCGTCATGCCTGCTGGTTCCTGATGAACCGGCCGCTGACGATCGCCGAGATTGCCTTTGCCACCGGCTTTTCCAGCCACGCCCATCTCTGCGCGGTCTTTCGCAGCAAGATCGGCATGTCGCCCGGCGAGTGGCGGCGGCGGTACCGGTCGGCGATCCTGCCGCCGGGCGGGGAGGAATAGGATGTCGCACACGACGATCCTGCTTGTCGCGGGGCTGGTGCTGCCGACCGCGCGCTTCGGGACGCGGCGGGGCTAGGCGATCCGGGAGGGCTTATTGACGGCCGGCACGGACGATGCTGTCGAGCCAGCGATCGGCGCTCGCCGGCCCGTCGCGCAGCATGCGCCGCCGGTATTCGGCCTTGTTTCGCGACCAGGCGGCCTGGCGTTCGGCAAGGGTGACCGGTTTGGTATCGTCGGCGCGGCCGCCGCGCTTCCTTTGCTCGGCGGCTTTCCTTGCCTGTTCCTGTTGATGCTTGCGAAGATTGGCCCACCGCTGCGAATCGAGCGTCGGATCGAGCCATTGTGCCTGGGCGGCGTCTGCGGCGAACAGCGACAAGCCCGTCATGGCTGCCAAAAGAAGGTGGCGTTTCATTCCGGCCTCCCTGTCAAAAGCCAAATATATGATTTGCGGTTCGAAAACGCCCGCGACCGGGAAATGTTCCCCCGCGGGCTAATTCGCAGGCCGCAGCAGGCAGCCGCTCGCACCCGCATGGCGCGCGCTGCGCGATGCGAGCAGGGGGACGCTGCCGGTGATCGTCTTTGTCGCCGGGTCTTCGCTGAGCGATACCATGTCCATACCGGGCTCGAAATCGCTCTGGCAGCTTTCGAGGCTGCGACCCTGGACATAGCGGCACGAACAGCCGACGCGCGCGGCATAGGCGGAGCCGAGCTCGGCTTGCGCCTTGAACGACGGGAATTTCCAGCTCGCGAAAATCGCGAACAGCACCGCGAGCACGACCGCCCATGGCAGGCAGCCACCCCAGCGGCTCTTTTTCTTCGGCGTCGGGCCAGGGGGCGCGGGCGGCGGCGTGGCGGCTGGCGTCTCGCCCGTTGTCGGCCCGGTCGGATTGATGTTATTCACCTGCGCCATGATCACGAAAAAACGGCTGCTGGCAAGTGCGGCCCTCGCGATGCTCGGTGCGTGGTCGCTGGGCCAGGCGGCGGGGCAGGGCAATATCGCACCCGCCTCGCCGGGGCCGAAATTCGGCGCGTCGCTCGACGGCGTGGCGGCGGTCGACACGCCGCAACCGCTTCCCGCGCTGCCCGCGGCAATCCGCGCGCGCGCCGACGCGCTGTTCACCGGTGCCGACGATGTGGGGCAGACGCGCGCGCTCCTCGTGCTGCGCGACGGCGAGCCGATCTATGAACGCTACGCCGCCGGGTTCGGCCCCGAATCGAAACTCATCAGCTGGTCGATGGCGAAGAGCATCACCGCGGTGCTCACCGGCTTCCTCGTCGCCGACGGGCAATTGTCGCTCGACGGGCCCGCGCCGGTCGATGCGTGGCAGCGCAGCGGCGATCCGCGCGGCGCGATTACGCTCAGAAGCCTGCTCCACATGTCGTCGGGGCTCGAGCATGTCGAGACGGGCGATCCGGTCTGGCAGGGCGACACGGTCGCGATGCTGTTCGGCGGCGGCGCTGGCGACATGGCGGGCTTTGCCGAAGCGAAGCCCGCGGCCGCGCAGCCCGACGAGGTTTTCAACTACAGCTCGGCGACCAGCGTCATCCTCGCCGACATCATGGCCGACACGTTGACGCCGTCGCAGAACCCTGACGCGCGGCGCGAAGCGATGCGCGACTTCATCGGCGGGCGGCTGATCGAACCGCTGGGGATGACCAGCCTGACCCCCGAATTCGACGCGCACGGCACGATGATCGGCGGGTCGATCATGCACGCGACCGCGCGCGACTATGCGAAGTTCGGCGAATTCCTGCGCAACCATGGCGTGGTGAACGGTCAGCGGCTGCTGCCCGAAACCTGGATGCGCTTCATGCTGACCCCGTCGAAGAACGACGCGGGCTATGGCGGGCATATCTGGCTGAACCGCAGGCGGCCCGCGGGAGTGACCCCTGCACTATGGCCCGATCGCGGCCCGAACGACCTGTTCGCCTGCATCGGCCATCAGGGGCAATATATCATCGTCTCGCCGTCGCAGCGGGTGACGATCGTGCGGCTCGGGGTGACGACCGACGACCAGTTCCCCGCGCTGCGCCGGCATCTCGCCGATTTGACGGCGGCGCTTTGAGGCGCAGATTTGATGTCCGTTTTGGGGTGGGGTGCTGCCATTCCCTACTTTCGTCATTCCCGCGAAAGCGGGAATCCAGAGCGGGGCCAGCCGACGGACGCTCTGGATCCCCGCTTTCGCGGGGAGGACGAAGAAAAGAAGGGGTGCGGCAGCCTTCGATCGAAAGCCAGCTAGCTTCAGCCTTATAAGAGGAAATCGCCGACCAGCGTCGTGACGCAGGTGCCGGTGAGCTCGACCATGGCGCCGTCGAGGCGGCAACCGACGTGCCCGCCGCGTGCGCTCGCCTGATAGGCTGCGAAAGCGTCGCGTCCCAGCCGCGTCGTCCAATAGGGGGTCAGCACGCTGTGCGCCGATCCGGTTACCGGATCCTCGTCGATCCCGGCGCCCGGCGCGAAGGCGCGGCTGACGACGTCGGCACCCGAGGGATCGCCCGCGCCTGGCGCGGTCGCGATATATAATATGTCGCCGCCCTTCGTCAGTGCGCGCAGGTCGGGTTCGAGCGCGCGGACGCTTGCCGCGTCGGGGTAGGCGATCAGCGCATAACCGCCCTCGTGCCACAAGGTCTCGACGACATCGCCGCCCATCGCGCGGACGATGTCGGGCATCGCTTTCGCTGCGGGCGGGTAGGCGGGTAGCGCCATCCTGTAGCTTTCGTCCTCGCCGTTGCGCGCGACGCGCAGGATGCCCGCCTTGCGCGTGCGGAACGTCATGTCGTTCCGCCACTGGGCAGCCGACAGCAGCACATGCCCGCTGGCGAGCGTCGCATGGCCGCACAGGGCGACCTCCACCCCCGGCGTGAACCAGCGCAGCTCATAATCGGCTTCGCCGCTCTCGTCGGGGATCAGGAACGCGGTTTCGGCGAGATTATTCTCGGCCGCGATCGCTTGCAGGATATCGTCGGGAAGCCATTCCTCGAGCGGCATCACCGCGGCGGGATTGCCGGTGAACGGCCGGTCGGCAAACGCATCGACCTGGCTGATCGGAAGGCGGCGCGGCGCGCTCATGGATAGAGCAGCCCGTTCGACCAGCCATCGCCGGTGCGCTCGAAACGTGTGCGCTCGTGCAGCCGGTGCGCACGGTCCTGCCAGAATTCGATCGCCGACGGCGTGACGCGCCAGCCCGACCAGCGCGGCGGGCGCGGCACATCCTTGCCCGCGAATCGCGCCTGCATCTCCTCGAAGCGCGCCTCGAACGTCTCGCGGCTGTCGAGCGGGCGCGACTGGTCGCTCGCCCACGCGCCGAGCTGGCTGTCGCGGCTGCGCGTCGCGAAATAGGCGTCGGCGACGCTGTCATCGACGGGGGTCACGCTTCCTTCGATGCGGATCTGCCGCCGCAGCGACTTCCAGTGAAAGAGCAGCGCAACCTGCGGGTTCGCCGCCAGCTCGCCGCCCTTGCGGCTGTCGAGGTTGGTGTAGAAGATAAATCCGTCGCGACCATGCCCCTTCAGCAGCACCATGCGCAGCGACGGCTGGCCGTCCGGCGTCGTCGTCGCGAGCGCCATCGCGTTGGAGTCATTGGGTTCGCTCGCGCGCGCTTCGGCGAACCAGCTGTCGAACAGGGCAAAGGGATCGTCCGTCATGCGCGCGGTCATAATGCGCGCCGCGCGCATGGTCGAGCGGCATATGCGGAACTTGACCCCATTCAGGTACATTCCCACATCGACGCGCAATCGGGCCTTCACGGTCAGCCACTTATCGGGTTACAGGAGCAAAATGGCCGATCCCTATTCCACCTTGGGCGTTGCGAAGAGTGCAAGCGAAGCGGAGATCAAGTCCGCCTATCGCAAGCTCGCCAAGGAACTGCACCCCGACAAGAACAAGGACAACCCGAAGGCGTCGGAGAAATTCTCCGACGTCACCAAGGCGTATGACATCCTGTCGGACAAGACGAAGCGTGCGCAGTTCGACCGCGGCGAGATCGACGGCGAGGGCAATCCCGCGATGCCCTTCGGCTATGGCGGCGGGGGCTTTCGTGGCGATCAACGCACCGGCCCCGGCGGTTTCAGCGGTTTCGGCACCGAGAGCGCCGACTTCGGCGATATTTTCGAAGGCCTGTTCGGCCGCGGCGGCGGCAACGCGGGCGGGCCGTTCGGCGGCTTCGGCGGGCGCAGCGCGCCGCCGCCGAAGGGCGCCAATGTCGCGTATCGTCTGTCGGTGTCGTTCATCGACGCCGCGACGCAGGCACCGCAGCGGATCACGCTGGCGGATGGCGGCACGATCGACCTGAAACTGCCCGCGGGGGTCGAAACCGGCACGCAGATGCGCCTCGCGGGCAAGGGCCAGCCGGGGCCGGGCGGGACCGGCGACGGCATCGTGACGATCACGGTCAAGGACCACCCCTTTTTCGAGCGCGAGGGGGCGAACATCCGCCTCGACCTGCCGGTGACACTGAACGAGGCGGTTAAGGGCGCGAAGGTGAAGGTGCCGACCGTCGACGGCCCGGTGATGCTGTCGATTCCCGCCGGATCGTCGTCGGGCAAGGTCATGCGCCTCAAGGGCAAGGGGTTCAGCCAGAAGGGCGGCGGCCGCGGCGACCAGCTCGTGCGGCTGATGGTCGACCTGCCCACCGACGACGATGCGCTGATGACGCTGCTCAGCGAATGGACCGACGACCGCGCCGTACGGGCGGAGCTTGGCGTGTGATGCGTGGCTGACGCCAGCGAAAAGAGGATCGTCGCCGCGCTCGAGCGCGAGGTTGCCGACGAGGTCGACAAGGAATTTCTGGCCGAGGGCCATTCGCCGCATTCGCCCGAGGCGCGCGCCGAGCGCGCCAAGCGCGTCAAGCTGCGCGCGCGCGCGCAGGGGATCATCGACCGCAGCCGCGAGCAGCTCGGGCCGGGCACGCGCGCGTGGCGCATCGCGCGCCGCGTCGTCGTCGGCACCTATACCGACGGCTTCATCCACGCGGGCAATCTCGCCTATCTCGCGCTGATCGCGCTTTTCCCCTTCTTCATCCTGCTCGCCGCGGCGCTGTCGATCTTTGGCGGCAGCCTCGGCGGCGAGGCGGCGATCGAGGCGGTTTTCTCGACGATGCCGCCGACGGTCGCCAAGGCGCTGTCGGGACCGATCCGCGAGGTGATGACCGCGCGCACGGGCATTTTCCTGTGGCTCGGCGCGCTCGTCGCGCTGTGGACCGTCGGCAGCCTGATCGAAACGGTACGCGACATCCTGCGCCGCGCCTATGGCACGCATTTCAGCAAGGGATTTTTCCACTACCGGCTGCTGTCGATCGGCATCATCACCGGCGCCGTCGTGCTGATGCTGCTGTCGTTCAGCATGCAGGTGCTGATCGTCGGTATCGAACAGTTCGTCACGCGCGTGCTGCCCGAACAATATCAGTCGTTCGGCGTCGTCCTGATCTCGCGCGGCGTGTCGGGCTTCGGCTTGTTCCTCGCCATTTATATGCTCTTCTATAGCCTGACGCCGTCGAAATACCGGCGCAAGCAATTCCCCAAATGGCCGGGCGCGTTGTTCACGACCTTGTGGTGGATCGGCGTCACCCTCGCGCTGCCGCCGCTGCTCGCCGGCCTGCTCAGCTATGACGCAACCTACGGCAGCCTCGCGGGTGTGATGGTCGCGCTCTTCTTTTTCTACCTCGTCGGACTGGGTATGGTGATGGGCGCCGAACTCAATGCCGCGCTCGTCGAGGTTGAGGATTTGGGCCATGACGCTATTGGGCGCGTCGACGATGTGATTATTGACAGGCCATAAACCTGTCCTTTGCGCCGTCGAGGTTTGAAGCGATTTTGTTCAGTGTTAGGAGGCAAGGCGCAGGCATATGTCGATATTCCAAGGCTTGCCGACGCAGCAATGGACAAAATCGGTCAAATCCCGCAGGGACACCCAAATGGCATCGATCTCGAAACAAGCGGACCTTGCAGGTAGTACCACTACCTGCAGCGGCCCACTTGTTCCGTTATCTTCGCCATTTGGGTGCCTCGACGGCGCAAAGGACAGGTTTAGGGCCTTGACCGGAGACAAAAAAATGACGGGTCTGATGACTGGCAAACGCGGGCTGATCATGGGCCTCGCGAACGACAAGTCGCTTGCGTGGGGCATTGCCAAGGCGCTGCACGCGCACGGCGCCGAACTCGCGATCTCGTATCAGGGCGACGTGATGCTGAAGCGCGTCAAGCCGCTGGCCGACGAGCTTGGCTGCGATTTCCTGATCGATTGCGATGTCGCCGACATGGACAATCTCGACGCGGCGTTCGCGACGCTTTCGGCGCGCTGGCCGACGATCGACTTTGTCGTCCACGCGATCGGCTATACCAACAAGGAAGCGCTGCGCGGCCATTATGCCGACGTCACGCTCGACGACTTCCTGATGACGATGAACATCAGCGTCTACAGCTTCACCGCGGTCGCGAAGCGTGCCGCGGCGATGATGACGCCGTTCGACCCCGAAACCGGCAACGGCGGCGGCTCACTGCTGACCTTGAGCTATTATGGCGCCGAGAAGGTCATTCCGCATTACAACGTCATGGGCGTTGCCAAGTCGGCGCTCGAGACCAGCGTCAAATATCTCGCGAACGATTACGGCCCGCAGGGCGTGCGCGTGAATGCGATTTCGGCGGGGCCGATCAAGACGCTGGCCGCATCGGGCATCGGCGACTTCCGCCTGATCCTGAAGTGGAACGAGCATAACGCCCCGCTGCGCCGCAACGTCACGATCGACGATGTCGGCGGCTCGGCGCTCTACCTTTTGAGCGACCTGTCGTCGGGCGTTACCGGCGAAACGCATCATGTCGATGCGGGTTACCACACCGTCGGCATGAAGCAGGAAGACGCCCCGGACATCTCGCTTGTCTGACGGTTTCGTCATCCGCCCCGCGACGGCGGCGGATGCGGAGGCGGTCGACGGCGTCATTCGCGCGGCCTTCGCCGGGACGGACTTCGGCCATCAGGGCGAAGCCGGACTGGTGCGCATGATCGAAGCGGATGGCGATACGCTCGTCTCGCTCGTCGCCGAACGGGACGGCGGCATCGTCGGGCATGTGCTGTTCAGCCGCATGGACGTCGAGGCCGACGGCGCCGCGCTTTCGGGTGCGGGCTTGGCGCCTGTCTCGGTCGTCCCCGGCGGCCAGGGGCAGGGCATCGGCGGCGCCCTGATCCGCGCCGGGCTCGGCGCACTTCGCGAACAGGGCTGCGCGATCAGCTTTGCCCTCGGCCACGAGGGCTATTACCCGCGCTTCGGTTATTCGCCCCAACTCGCGGCGCGCTTCGCGTCGCCCTTTGCGGGGCCGCATTTCATGGCGATGATGCTGGACTCGGGCGCGGCTTGGCCGCTAGGCGGACGCGCGGATTACGCACCCGCATTTGGCCGGATGGGATAAAAAGCCCTCTCCCCTTGGGGGAGAGGGAGGGGCCCGTCGCGAAGCGATGGGAGGGTGAGGGTGTGACAAAGAGTCGCTTTGAAATTCGTGATGGCACCATCGATCGTGCCGCCGCTTGCGCCGCGAAGCCACCCCAGCCGAGAAGAAGCTTTGGTCCGTGCTTCGTGGCAGCGCGCTTGGCGGTCTCAAATTCCGCCGCCAGCAACGCCTCGGCCCATTCGTCGCCGACTTTGCCTGTCAATCGGCGCGACTGGTGATAGAGATCGATGGCGATAGCCATGCGCATCAAATTGATTATGACGCGCGGCGAACGGAATTTCTGATACGAGAGGGATATCGGGTGCTGCGCTTCACGAATTCGGACGTGATGGATAATCTGGAAGGGGTGTGCCGGGCAATCGGGCTTGCTCTCGTCAGCGGACCCTCACCCTCCCATCGGGCTTTGCCCGACGGGCCCCTCCCTCTCCCCCAAGGGGAGAGGGAAGCATGAGTTTCAACAGCTTCGGACGCGTTTTTCGCTTCACGACCTGGGGGGAGAGCCATGGCCCCGCGCTCGGTGCGGTCGTCGACGGCTGTCCGCCGCGGCTGTCGCTGTCCGAAGCCGACATCCAGCCCTTCCTCGACAAGCGCCGGCCGGGCCAGTCGCGCCACACGACGCAGCGGCAGGAACCCGATCAGGTGCGCATCCTGTCGGGGGTGTTCGAGGGGAAGACGACGGGCACGCCGATCAGCCTGATGATCGAGAATGTCGACCAGCGGTCGAAGGATTATGGCGAGATCGCGCAGGCGTATCGCCCCGGCCACGCCGACTACGCCTATGACGCCAAATACGGCATCCGCGACTATCGCGGCGGCGGCCGGTCGAGCGCGCGCGAGACCGCGGCGCGCGTCGCCGCGGGCGGCGTTGCGCGGCTGGTGATTCCCGAGGTGCAGATCCATGCCTGGGTCGCCGAAATCGGCGGCGACGCGATCGACCCCGCCAACTTCGATCTCGAGGAAATCGACCGCAACCCCTTCTTCTGCCCCGACCCCGCCGCGGCGCAGCGCTGGGAAGGGCTGATGGACGCGGCGCGCAAGGCGGGCAGCTCGCTGGGCGCGGTGATCGAATGTGCCGCGAGCGGCGTCCCCGCGGGCTGGGGCGCGCCAATCTATGCCAAGCTCGACAGCGATCTTGCCGCAGCGATGATGGGCATCAATGCCGTCAAGGGCGTCGAAATCGGTGCGGGCTTTAACGCGGCGCGGCTGCGCGGCGAGGAAAATGCCGACCCGATGCGCCCCGCGACCGACGGCAGTAACCGGCCCGATTTCCTGTCGAACAACGCCGGCGGTATCGCGGGTGGCATTTCGACCGGCCAGCCGGTGGTTGTCCGCGTCGCCTTCAAACCGACCAGCTCGATCCTGACGCCGGTGCCGACCGTCAACAAGGCCGGCGAGGCGACCGATATCGTGACCAAGGGTCGCCACGACCCGTGCGTCGGTATTCGCGGCGCCCCGGTGGTCGAGGCGATGATGGCGCTCGTCCTCGCCGACCATAAATTGCTGCACCGCGCGCAGAACGGCTGATGGCTTAGTGACTGTTTCCCTTGGGCCGAACAAATCTAAGCCCCTCCCCTTCAGGGGAGGGGTTGGGGGTGGAGGCGATCGGCCTTGCGCAAGGTTTCGAGCCCCCACCCCAACCCCTCCCTTGAAGGGGAGGGGCTTGATCCAAGAAAATTTAGGCATGTCCTGATGGAGCTGGTCGCCGCATTTATCGCGGAGCATCAGGCGGTTATCGGCCTGTTTGTGCTCGCGGGCATGTTCGCGGCCTTTGTCTGGGAACGCTTCTCGCCCTCGGTCGTCGCGGTGGCAGGGGCGGGCACGATGCTCGCGCTCGGGCTGCTCGACGAAAAGGGCGCTTTTGCGGTTTTCTCGAACAGTGCGCCGCTGACCGTCGGCGCGATGTTCATCCTGTCGGGCGCGCTGATCCGCACGGGGGTGATCGACAAGGTCGGCAATTATGTCGTCGATCGTGCGAAGCGGCACCCGCGGCTCGCGGTGCTCGAAGTATTCGGCGGCGGGTTGCTCTTATCGGGTTTCATCAACAGCACGCCCTTCGTCGTCGTGATGATGCCGGTGTGCTTCCGGCTCGCCGAGGCGCTTGGCGTCTCGCCGAAGAAATTGCTGATGCCGCTGTCGGTGATCGCGGTGCTCGGCGGCTGCCTGACGCTCATCGGCACTTCGACCAACCTCGTCGTCGCCGGGATCGCCGAACAGGCGGGGATCGAGCGTTTCGGCCTGTTCAGCATCACCCCCTATGGCCTCGCCGTGGCGGCGGCGGGCGTCGTCGGCTTGTTGATCATGGCGCGTTTCCTGCCGTCGGACTATCCGCTCATCGCCGAAAAGGCCGACGGAGCGGAGCAGCTCTATCTCACCGAACTGGGGCTTGCCGGCGGCGATCCGGCGATCGACATGGCGCTCGACGCCGCAAGCCTCGGTATCGCGCCGGCGCAGATCGTCGGCGTGATCGCGGGCGGACGGCTGATCACCGGCAGCGATGCCCGGCATCACCGCCTTGCCGCGGGCAACCGGATCGTCGCGCGGCTCGACGGTGCGACGCTGATGACGCTGCGCAGCGAGGGGCGTTTCGCGATCGGCATCGGCGACAGCGCCGGACAGCCGTCGACGGTCGTCGAGGTGACGGTTTCGCCCAGCCATCCTTCGATCGACCGGCCGCTCGCCGAAATCCCGTTTCTGCAGCGGCTGCGCGTCGGCATCCTTGGCGTCTCGCGCTTTCGCCATCATCCGGGTCCGACGCTGTCCGAAACCCGCATCCGTGCCGCCGACCGCCTGCTCATCGAGGCCGACGACACGAATATCGCGCAGCTTCGCGACAATCCCAATCTGATCGGCCTTGCGATGGCCTCGGCCACCGCCTTCCGCCGCCGCCGGGCGTGGATCGCGATGCTCGTGATGGTAAGCGCGGTGCTCCTGTCGGCGACGGGCGTGATGTCGATCGGCATCGCGGCGTTCATCGGCATCGCGATCGTGCTGCTGACGCGGTGCATCGACGCGTCGGAGGCGTGGGGCAGCATCGACGGCGACGTCCTGATCCTGATCTTTGCGATGCTGGCGGTCGGCGCGGCGCTCGAACAGGCGGGGTCGGTCGCGCTGATGGTCGGCGCGCTCGACCCGATCCTGACGGGCGCGCCGCAATGGGCGGTCATCGCGATCGTCTATTTTTCGGCGCTGCTGCTTTCCGAACTGCTCAGCAACAATGCCGTCGCGGCGTTGATGGGACCGCTGGTGATCGGGATTGCCGAAGCGACCGGCGTCGCGCCGCAGCCGCTCCTGATCGCGCTGATGCTCGGCGCATCGGCCTGTTTCGCGACGCCGGTGGGGTATCAGACGAACACGCTCGTCTATGCAGCGGGCGATTATCGCTTCATGGATTTCGTCCGCATCGGCATCCCGCTCAATATCCTGACGGGCGTCGCGGGGGTGCTGGCGCTCAGCTTCTGGACGCCCTGACCCCGCTATTCGGCAACAGGCGATTGCCCGGCGCGTAACGGGCTGTTACGCCGCAGGCATATCATCCGGCCCGACCGGAACAGGGGAGCATCTATTTCATGGCCAAACGCCTGACCTTATTCATTCTTGTCGGCATGGCGATCGGCATCGTCACCGGCGCGATCGCGCACGCGCAGATCGGCGCCGACAAGGACGCCGCGGCGCAGATCGCGGGTTATTTCAAGATTCTGCCCGACGTTTTCCTCCATCTCATCAAGATGGTCATCGCGCCGCTGGTGCTCGCGACGATCGTCGCCGGCATCGCCAATATGGGCGACAGCGCGGCGCTCGGACGGATCGGCGCCAAGTCGCTCTTCTGGTTCATCACCGCGAGCTTTATCTCGATCTCGCTGGGCTTGCTGCTCGTGAACCTGCTCCAGCCCGGGGTCGGGCTCGAGCTGACACCGACGGCAGAGGTGGGCGAGGTGAAGACTTCGGCGCTGAACCTGCGCGACTTCATCCTCCACATCTTCCCCGAATCGATCTTCAAGGCGATGGCCGCGAACGACATCCTCCAGATTCTCGTCTTCTCGGTTTTCGCCGGCGTCGGGCTGTCGGCGATCGGCGAGCGGGGCGAGCCGCTGGTGCGGGCCGCCGATGCGCTCGGCGAATTGATGCTGCAGATCACCGGCTATGTCATGCTGTTCGCGCCCTTTGCGGTTTTCGGCGCGCTCGCGGGGGTGATCACCGTCAACGGGCTCGGCATCCTGCTCGACTTCCTGCGCCTGATCCTCGAATTCTACCTCGGTCTCGCGCTGCTCTGGATCATCCTGTTCGGGCTCGGCGCGATCTTCCTCGGCAAGCGGATATTGACGCTGGGCCGCTATATCGTCGAACCGCTGCTGCTCGCTTTCTCGACCGCATCGTCCGAAGCGGCGCTGCCCAAGCTGTTCGAACAGCTCGACCGTTTCGGCGTCCCGCGCCGCGTCTCGGGTTTCGTGCTGCCGCTCGGCTACAGCTTCAACCTCGACGGTTCGATGATGTATATGAGCTTTGCGACGCTCTTCATCGCGCAGGCCTATGGCATCGACCTGTCGATCGGGACGCAGATCCTGATCCTGCTGACGCTGATGGTGACGTCGAAGGGGATCGCCGGCGTGCCGCGCGCCAGCCTTGTCGTGATCACCGCGACGCTCACCCAGTTCGGCCTGCCCGTCGAAGGCGTGGCACTGATCCTCGGTATCGACCAGTTCCTCGACATGGGCCGGTCGGCGACCAACGTCGTCGGCAATGCGGTCGCGACCTCGGTCATCGCCAAGTGGGAAGGCATGCTCGAAGTGCCCGAACCGCCCGAGGTCGAGCGGCCGCACGCGCCGGCGCATACGCCGCATCATGGAACCCGCGGGCTCGATCTTCGTGATACAGAGGACGCAGGGGAAAACAAGCCGGCGGCCGATAACGCGTAACGCGCGCGGTGCGGCCGCTCCCATGGGGGGCGAGCAAGGAGCCGAGCCATGGCCGAAGCAACGGCAGTCGACCGGGCGGCGCGCGATGACGCCCGCGCGCGGCGGCTGCGCTGGCGGATGCTCGTCGGCTTTGTCGCTGGCCTCCTGATCGGGCTCGCCGTCCATTATGGCGCGCCGCAAGCGGCGTGGGTCGAAGCCGTCACCACCTATGTGACGGGGCCGCTCGGGCAGATATTCCTGCGCCTGCTGTTCATGCTCGTCATCCCGCTGCTCGTGTCGGCGCTGATCGTCGGGGTCGCCGAAATGGGCGAGATGCGCGCGCTGAAATCGGTCGGCGTCCGCACGCTCGTCTATACCGTAATTGTCTCGACGATCTCGGTCGTCATCAGCCTCGCCGTCGTCAACGCGCTCCAGCCGGGCGCCGGGGTCGATCCCGCGCTCGCGCGCTCGCTGATGGCGGAGGGCGCGGCGGGCGCGCAGGCGATCGCCGACCGCGCGGGCGAGGCAAAGACGGGGATGGATGCGGTCGTCGCGATCGTCCCTGACAATCTCTTCGCCGCGATGGGCGCGAACGATGTGCTCGCGGTCATGTTCTTCGCGCTTTTCTTCGGCGTCGGGCTGATGCTGGCGCGCACGCGGCAGACCGAGGCGCTGAAGACGGTGGTCGAGGGGGTGTTCGAGGTGGTGATGAAGCTGATCGGCCTCGTCATCCAGTTCGCGCCGATCGCGGTCTTCTGTTTCATGTTCAACCTCGCCGCGCAGTTCGGCTGGGACCTGATCATCCGTCTGTCGGCCTTTGTCGGCGTCGTGCTGCTCGCGCTTGCGCTCCAGATGTTCATCGTCTTTCCGGTCCTGCTGAAGACGCTCGCGGGCAAGTCGCCCGTCGCCTTCTTTCGCGAGACGCAGGAGGCTTTCGTGATGGCCTTCGCGACCGCCTCGTCGAACGCGACGCTGCCGACGGCGCTGCGCGTCGCGCGCGACCAGCTGCACCTGCCCGACAAGGTTGCGCGTTTCGTGCTGACGATCGGCGCGACCGCGAACCAGAACGGCACCGCGATGTTCGAGGGCGTGACGGTGATCTTCCTCGCGCAATTCTTCGGGATCGACCTGACGCTTCAGCAGCAGATCGTCGTGATGCTCGTGTGCATATTGGGCGGGATCGGGACCGCGGGGGTGCCCGCGGGGTCGCTTCCGGTGATCGCGCTGATCCTCGCCTCGGTCGGCGTGCCGCCCGAAGGCATCGGGCTCATTCTGGGCGTCGACCGTTTCCTCGACATGTGCCGCACGACGCTGAACGTCGTCGGCGACCTCGTCGCCGCGACGGTCGTATCGGCGGGGGTGAAGGACGGCGAAGCCGCTCCGTCCCCCGATCGGGTCCCTGGGTCCCGGGCCTAGTTCTCGCGAACGCGATTCTGGCGGTCGCCGCGGGCGGGCGCCGGGCGCGGCTCGCGCGTGACAGGCGGCGGCGCGCTGCGCACGACCGGTTCGGGCCGGGCAGCCGGCGGCTGGCGGAACGTCGGCGCCGGGCGCCCGGCATCCGGCGTGCGGTCGGGCATCGCCGACGGCGCCGGCCGCATCCGCTGCGGCCGTCCGCTGCCGCGATCGCCGCGCGCGGGCGAAAACTCGTCGCCCGCTTCGGTCACGGGAAGGTTGCGGATCGGCCGCGGGCGGCCTGCCGTGCCGTCCTGCTGACCGGGACGTGGGCGCCCCGCGCCCCAGTCGGGACGTCCGGGGCGGTCCGGGCTGCCGGTGACCGGCGGCGTCCCCGTCGCACCATCGCCGCGCCCGCGACCCGGCCGCGTCCCGCGCGGGCCGTCATGGTCGCGGTCGCCGCGGTTCCAGCCGCCGGGGCGTCCCGGACGGCCGTCGCGGTCGCCGCGGTTCCATCCGGGGCGTCCCGGCTTCCAATCGTGCCGCCCGCCATGATGTTTCCACCACGCGCGGCGCCCGCCCCAATAGTTCAGATAGCGGTCGCGCAGCGGATAGCGGTTGCGGTACGTGTCGAACATCCACATGCCGTAACCGGGGTAATAATAGCTGTCGTACCAGCCGCCGCCGAAACCGATGTTGACGAAACCGCTGCCATAGTCCGACGCGTCGTAGCAGTCGTAGCCATAGCCATCATCATAGGCATAGCCGTCATAATCATAATAGGCGTTGCCATAGCGTGCGGCGCAATCGCCGCCCGCGTGGCTCGCGCCATAGACGTCGCCGTAATAGCAGCCGCCGAGCGTCGTCGTCGCGAGCGCGCCGAGGGCGATGGAGAGGGGGCGCTTCAGACTCTTCACCATGGGCTTTGTCCTTTTGGGTCCAACGGATGCGACCCGTCACCTTGGCAAGCAAATTGCACGAGTCGAGTTGAATTTGCGGTGAATGGTGAAAGGCGCTGTCCGACGCCTTACTTGCATCAGTGTCAGTAGTCCGTTACCCATGGCGCCAACCACAGATGGACGAGGATTCGACCCGATGAACGCGCCGACGAATATCCAGCCCGCGAAGAGCCAATGGTCCGAAAAACGCTTCGGCCCCGACACGCAGCACTGGCTGCCGCGCAATTCCGACAGCGCGATCGATCATATTCCGGGCGAGGACGGCATGCCGGTCCTCGGCAACACGCTCGACCAGCTTCGCGACTATCCGGCGTTCGCGAACCGCATGGTTGCGAAATATGGCCGCGTCTATCGCAACAACAGCTTCGGCGGGCGCAGCGTCGCGCTGCACGGCCCCGAGGCGAACGAGCTCGTCATGTTCGACCGCGAGAAAATCTTCTCGTCCGAACAGGGCTGGGGACCGGTGCTCAACCTGCTCTTTCCGCGCGGGCTGATGCTGATGGATTTCGAAAAGCACCGCGCCGACCGCAAGGTGCTCTCGGTCGCATTCAAGCCCGAACCGATGCGCCACTATGCCGATTCGCTGAACGAGGGGATAAGGGACCGTATCGCCCAGTGGAGCGGCAAGACCTTCAAATTCTATCCCGCGATCAAGGAACTGACGCTCGACCTTGCCGCGACGAGCTTCCTCGGTATCCCGTGGGGGCCGGAAGCGGACAAGGTCAACAAGGCCTTCGTCGACATGGTGCAGGCGTCGATCGGCGTCGTGCGCGTGCCCTTGCCCTTCACCGCGATGGGGCGCGGCGCGAAAGGGCGCGCCTATCTGGTCGATTATTTCGGCAAGATGGTACCCGAACGCCGCGACGGCAGCGGCGAGGACATGTTCAGCCAGATCTGCCGCACGCGCGACGACGACGGCGAATATCTGTCGGTCGAGGCGATCGTCGACCATATGAACTTCCTGATGATGGCGGCGCACGACACGATCACCAGTTCGGTCACGACGCTGGTGTGGGAACTCGCGCGCCATCCCGAATGGCAGGACCGGCTGCGCGAGGAGATGCTCGCCGTCGCGCCCGCGGGCGAAGGGGTCGGGCACAACAGCCTCGGCCAGCTCGAAATGACCGAATGGGCGTTCAAGGAAGCGCTGCGGCTGGTGCCCCCGGTGCCGAGCTTCCCGCGCCGGGCGCTCAAGGATTTCGAATATGGCGGCTACCGCATCCCGGCCGGCACGTCGGTCGGGGTCAGCCCGGCCTATACGCATATGATGGAAGAGCATTGGCCCGAACCCCACAAGTTCGACCCGATGCGCTTTTCGCCCGAGGTCGCGCGTGAGCGGCATAAATATGCGTGGGTGCCGTTCGGCGGCGGCGCGCACATGTGCCTCGGGCTGCACTTCGCCTACATGCAGGCGAAGATCTTTTTCCACCACGTCATCACGACGCACCGCATCGTCGTCGCCGACGGCTACGCGCCCGAATGGCAGGTACTCCCGATCCCGCGGCCGAAGGACGGGCTGACGGTGAGCTTCGTCCCGCTGGGTTAGGGAACCCGTCCCGCTTGTTTGCGCGGGGCGGCGACCTATCTCCTGTCTTTCGGGGCGGGAGGGGGCGACGATGGTTTTTGCGCTTTTGCTGGCGGGTCTGATCGCCGTGATGCTCTTTGCGCGCGACGCCGATGCCGCACGCTGGTTGCACCGCACGACGGTCGAGCAGCCGCTCCGCCTCTTCGAACGGCTCGAACGCAAGCATATCCTGTTCCTTATCGTCGGCCTGTTCGCCATCCAGGCGTACGCCGCTGTCCTTCCCGCCGAGCTCGCCGTGGCGCTGGCGTGGGACATGACTGCCTATGTCGATGCGATGATCGCGACATGGGCGCTGTCGACCTTTGCGCGCATCCGGTCGATGAAGGCGTGGGTCGCCGTCCGCATGGCGGCGTTGCTGGCGCCGTTCCGGCGGCTTCGCGCGCGGGCGCGGCGCGGCCGCCCGCTCCGGTCCGATACGCACAAACCCGCCGCCAACGACGACGACCCATGGCCGGCGTTGATGGCCGCCTGAGCGTCAGCCGCGAATGACTGCTGTGGGGTGGGAAGCTGCCGCTGTGCTACCCCGCTTCGTCATCCCGGACTTGATCCGGGATCCACGGCGGCGCTGAAGTCATGGACTCCGGATCAAGTCTGGGGTGACGAGGATGGATAGGTCCACAACCGGTCGGTTGCAGCCATTCCCTCTCCGGGACCGCCCCGGCGAGATTGAGCCCGCGTCTCACCCCCGAATAAACAGGTTCCGGATCCACGGCGACCGCGCGCGCGTCGCCTCGCGCCAGTCGCCATCCTCTCCCGCGTCGGGGGCGGGGCGGCTGGGGTCGAGCAGCTTGAGCCGCGCGCCGCGAAACGCCGCGGTGCGATAGGTGACGAGCGTCAGCCCGTGTTCGAGCGCGGTCGCGGCGAGCAGCGCGTCGCGGTCGTGATCGAAGGGGAGCGCGGCGCGGCGGCGCGCGATCGCGAGGTCGACGGGCAGCACGCGCCCCTCGAACGCGCGAAGCAACTGGCCGTCGATCCAGCTCCGCCAGGCGGCACCCGCCGCCTTGCCCTGCTTCGCCGCCAGCACCGCGGCCTTTTCCAGCTCGACGAGCGACAGCGCCGAGAGGAACATCGACTGGCGCGATGTCCGCTGCGCCCAGCCCGCCAGCGCCGCGCCTTCGCCGTCGGTGCGCGCATGGCGCAGGTCGAGCAGCACCGCGGAATCGACGAGGAACATCAGCCGCGCCCGGTCTCGTCCAGCGCGCGGCGCAGGAGGGTGCGATCGAGCGCCGCGTCGCCGGGCGCGGCGGCGAGCAACTGCGCCATCGTCTCGCGTTCGCCGCTCAATTGCCGCCACGCATCGATGCTGATCAGGACATGGGTGGGGCGTCCGCGGTCGGTGACGAAGACGGGCTCGACGAGCGCGAATCGCTTCGCGCGGCTGACGTCCTGGTTGAGTTCGCGGCTGGTTACCCGTTTCATCGCGCGCTGCCCTGCCGATGCAAAAACACGGCAACTCTGATAGCGTTCACATGTAGGTATGTTACTACACTGTGACTGGACCGCAACAAATATGAAGGCGCGCGCGAGAATCGCGGCGCGCGCCCAGCCCAATCCCCGATGTGGTATTGCACTTGCCAAAGCTTCATGGCCTCCTCTTCGCGGGAAGTTGGCAAGTTAGCGTCGATACGAGTCGCGGATTGGCCAAGAGGGGGAGAGTGAAATTGGTATCAGATATGTTCGATGAACTGATGCGTGCCGTCGGCGACGTGCTCGGCGCGCACGGCCCTGCGGTCACCGCGGCGCAAAGCTATACGCCGACCGATTTCAGCATCCATTTCTTCCTGCAGATCGCGGTGATCCTGCTCGTCTGCCGCGCCGTCGGCTGGGCAGCGAAGACATTTCTCGGGCAACCGCAGGTGGTGGGCGAGATGATCGCCGGCGTGCTGCTCGGGCCGTCGCTCTTCGGGCTGTTCTTTCCCGAATTCCAGGCCGCGCTGTTTCCGAAGGAAACGCGCAACATCCTCTATGTCTGTGCGCAGGTCGGCGTCGGCCTCTACATGTTCCTCGTCGGCACGACGCTGCGGCTCGACCATTTCCAGTCGAAGGCGAAAAGCGCGATGGGCGTGTCCGCCGCGGGCATCGTCGCGCCCTTCCTTGTTCGCCGCGCTGATCACGCCCTTCCTGCTCGACGTCCCCGGCCTGTTCACCGAGGGGCTGAGCCAGGGCAGCGCGACCTTGTTCATGGGCGCGTGCATCGCGCTCACGGCTTTCCCGATGCTCGCGCGTATCATCAACGAGCGCGGCCTTGCCAATACTTCGCTCGGCACGCTGACCCTGACCGCGGGTGCGTTCGACGATGCGGTGTCGTGGTGCGTGCTGGCGATCGTGCTCGCGACCTTCGGCGGGGGCCCCGGCGTCGCGCTGATCGCGATCATCGGCGGACTGTTGTTCGCATTCTTCATGTTCTTCTTCGGGCGCCGGCTGCTGGTGCCGCTCGGCCGCATCGTCGAAGAGCGGGGCGAGATGAGCGACACGATGCTGTCGATCGTGCTGATGCTGTTCGCGCTCTGCGCTTTCGTGATGGACGCGGCGGGCATCCACGCGGTGTTCGGCGGCTTCATCCTCGGCGTCTGCATGCCGCGCGGCAAGCTGACCGGGGAGATCAAGCGCAAGGTCGGGCCGATCACGATCCTGCTCGTGCCCGTCTTCTTCACCTACTCGGGGCTCAACACGCGGCTCGATACGGTGAACAGCCTGACCTTGCTCGCGCTCGCGCTCGGCATATTGCTCGTCTCGATCGCCGCGAAGTTCGGCGCCTGCTGGCTCGCGGCACGGCTCGCGGGCGAGGACAACCGCACCGCGCTCGGCATTGGCGCGCTGATGAATGCGCGCGGCCTGATGGAACTCATCATCATCAACATCGGGCTGCAGAAGGGCATCATCGGGCCGACGCTCTTCTCGATGATGGTGCTGATGGCGATCATCACGACGGTGATGGCGGGGCCGCTGTTCGAAGTGGTTTACGGGCGCAAGGCGCGCGAGACCGGCGAACTCGGCGCGCTGGGCACCGAAGCGCCCGACGACACGCAGCCTGTCGAACGGCTGGCCGTCAGGCCCGCCTGATTTCAGGCATAGGCCGCACCCGCGTTGATCTGGTCGATCAGCGCGCGGTGTGCGGGCAGGTCGTGCGCGGCCTGGTCGCCGAAGCTGCGGATGCGGGCAAAGATGCGCTCGGCTTCGGCGACGTCGGGAAATTCCTCGCGCACCGGCGACAGGTCGGTGCGATATTCCATGCCATAGAGGATGTACTGATAGTTGAAGAAGGCAAAGCTTTCGAGGTCGAGGATGAAGTCGAAGCGCCCCGGCGGGCGGTAGCGCCACTCCTCGAGCAGCTCCTTCAGCCGGTCGGGGATCGAGGCGGGGTCGGCGTTGTCGCGCCAGAAGGGTTCGTCCCGGCGGCTCAGGCAATAATGGAGCTTCAGGAAATTGACGATATTGGCGTAGCGCGCGGTCATCAACTCGTTGAAGCGGCGCGCGGGGGCGTGCATCGGGCCGCCGAGCGGGAACATCTCGGCGATCATCGCTGCCGCGGTCTCGATCGTCACGAGGCCTGTTGATTCGAGCGGTTCGAGGAAGCCGGCCGACAGGCCGACCGCGACGCAATTCCCGACCCACGGCGTGGTCAGATAGCCCGCCTCGAACGGAATGCGCCGCGGTTCGAAATCGCGGCTCCGCCCGCCGGTATAGGCGGCGAGAATGTCGGCCGCGCGGTCGTCGTCCAGATGATCGCTCGAATAGACGCAGCCGATGCCGCGCGCGCCCGCCAGCCCGATGTCCCACGTCCAGCCTGCTTCGTGCGCCGCGGCGATCGTATAGCTTTCGAGCGGTGCCTCGGGCCGGTCGTAAGGGATTTTGCACGCGAGCGCGCGGTCGGTGAACAGCATGTCCTTCACCTGGCGGAACGGCGCCCGCATCGCGCCGCGGATCAGCTCGGCGCGGAAGCCCGAACAGTCGATATAGAGGTCGGCGGACAGCGTGCCGTGTTCGGCGGTCACGACATGGTCGATTGCGCCGCTCGCGCCGTCGAGCTCGACGCCGGTCAGCGTGCCATGCAGGTGGACGACCCCCAACGCGCACGCCTGCGCCGACAGCACGTCGGCGAGGCGCGCCGCATCGAAATGATAGGCATAGTTCAGCGGGCCGGTGAACTCGCCTTCGCCGCGGCGCTTCGGCGCGCGTTGCGCCTCGGCGACGCGGTTCTGGATCGTCATCGCCTCGGCGAACGGCCGCCGCGCCTTTTCGTCCTGGAGCAGCCAGTAGGAGACGAGGCTGTGCCCGTCGCCATGGTACGGCGCCTCGAACGGGTGGAAATAATGACTCGAGTGGCCTTTGGCGGGCGTGCGGACCCAGTCGTCGAAGCGGATGCCCTGCTTGAAGGTCGCCGACGTCGCGCGCACGAATTCGCTCTCGTCGATGCCAATATATTGCAGCGTGCTCCGGATCGTCGGGAAAGCGCCTTCGCCGACCCCGATGCTGCCGATCTCGTCCGACGCCAGCAAGGTGATCGACAGCCGCGGATTGCGCGGCAGGTCGAAAAAGCGCGCGAGATAGGCGGCGGTCAGCCAGCCCGCGGTGCCGCCGCCGACGATCAGGATCGAGCGTTTTGCCACCCGGAACGCTATCGAGCCGCAAAGCACTTTCAACAAGCGGTAATTTGCGGCACGCAGAACGGGCGCGATGAAGACTCTCCGCCCCTATCTGATCTGGTTCGGCGCCGCGCTGTTGCTGACCGTCGGCGCAATCCTCGCCATGCAGTGGGTGCGCGACCATCCCGAGCATATCCCGACCGCGCGCTTCGAACTCGCGCATCCGCAAGGTTGGGCGACGCACCGCAAACTCGTCGCACTCGCAGGCGACGACAGCGCCTGCTTCGCCGCCTTCGACCGCGCCGGGGCGGGCTATCTCAGGCGTCCCGCGATTGGCACCGGTGCGTGCCGCGCAAGCCAGCGCATGATCCTGACCGGCGACCGTTTCGTGCCGACGATGCGGCCCGCGGGCGCCGCGCCGGGCTGCGCGGTCACCGCTGCAATGGCGCTGTGGAACCGCGACATCGTCCAGCCGCTCGCCCGGAAGCATTTCGGGCAAAAGGTCGTCGAACTCGAAAATCTCGGCAGCTATAATTGCCGCAAGATCGCGGGCGAGCAGGCGCTGAGCCAGCATTCGACCGCCAACGCGATCGATATTTCGGCGTTCATTCTGGCCGATGGCACGCGCATCACGCTGATCAACGACTGGGCGCCGGGCGACAAGCGCAGCGAATTCCTGCACGCGGTCCGCGACGAGACGTGCGGCCTGTTCAGTACGACCTTGTCGCCCGACTATAATCGCGCGCACGCCGACCATTTCCATCTCGACATGGCGGCGCGGACGGCGGGCTGGACGGTCTGCCGCTAGAGCGTCTTGGAATAGAGAATGACGCGCACCTCTTCCTCGAAGCCGCAGGCGCCATGCCAGGCCTGGCTGCCGATATTGTCGAGTTCGACGTCCGAGCCGATGCGGTCGTGGCCGCACGCGCGCGCGCGCGCCTCGATCGCGTCAAGCAGCCGGCGGGCGCCGCCCGCGCGGCGATCCGCAGCGTCGACCCAGATTCCCTCGATATGCGGATAGGGCGCGACGGGGCAGCCGTCGAACATCGTGCGGAGCTGCACCTCGGCAAAGCCGATCGTGCGATCGGCATCGCCGGTCAGGATGAAATTCCAGAGCGTCGCGTCGCCGAGCATCGCGGGGAGGTCTCCGGCCAGCTCCGCGGCATCGGCGTCGGGCCACAGCCGCGCGCGCATCGCCGCCCAAGCCGGAACATCGGCGATTTCCGCGTCGCGCACGCGCATTGTCAGACCGTGAAGCTTTCGCCGCAGCCGCACGCGCCCTTGGCGTTCGGATTCTCGAACACGAAGCCCGCGGCGAAATCATCCTCGACCCAGTCCATGACGCTGCCGATCAGATACAGCACCGACGCGCCGTCGATGTAGAAGACGCCGCCGGGCGTCTCGATCTTCTCGTCGAATTTCTGCTCTTCGGTGACGTAATCGACCGAATAGGCAAGCCCCGAACAGCCGCGCCGCGGGGTCGACAGGCGTACGCCGATCGCGCCCTCGGGGGCGGCCGCCATCAGCTTCGCGACGCGCTCCTCGGCATCAGGCGTCAGCGTCACGGCGGCCGGGCGAGTGCGGTTTTTTGTCTCGGTCATCTTCAATCTCCTACGCCCTCTCCTTTAGGGGAGGGCAGCGAGACTTGGCAGCTTGCTGCCTAGTCGCAGCGGGTGGGGGCTATCGGCCTTGCACAAGGTCGCCGGCCCCCACCCCAACCCCTCCCCTGAAGGGGAGGGGCTTAATTACTCACAACATTCCCAGTTCAAGCCGCGCTTCGTCGCTCATATTCTGCGGCGACCACGGCGGATCCCAGACCAGATTGACCTCGGCATCGCCGACGCCCGGCACCGCGCCGACGCGCAGTTCGACCTCGGCGGGCATCGATTCCGCGACGGGGCAATGCGGCGTCGTCAGCGTCATCGTGACGAGCACATGGCCTTCGTCGATCTCGACATTGTAGATGAGGCCGAGGTCGTAGATGTTCACCGGGATCTCGGGGTCGAAGATATCCTTGAGCGCGTTGATGACGGCTTCGTACAGGTCACCGCCGACCGCGCCCGGCTCGACCGCCGCGGGCTTGGCTGCGAGAAAGCCTTCCAGATAGTCGCGCTTGCGCTCCAGTTTCGCGCCCATCGTTTCTGGCGCGCTTTCCACGTCCGCGACGCGCGCCTTCGGCGGGGCCTCGACGCTTGCGACTTCCTCGACCCGAATTCCGTTCTCGCTCATCCGGTCCTCACTCATCCGAAAATCCTCTCGACGCGGGCGAGGCCATCGATCAGCGCCGCCACATCGTCGTCATTGCTGTAAACGCCAAAACTCGCGCGCGCGGTCGCGGGCACCCCCAGATGCTCCATCAGCGGCTGCGCGCAATGGTGCCCGGCGCGGATCGCGACCCCGCTTTCGTCCAAGATAGTGCCGATGTCGTGCGGATGAACCCCCGCCATCGCAAAACTCACTATCCCCGCGCTGTTTTCAGGCCCGAACAAGGTGATGCTGTTCTTGCGCGCCAGCGCCTCGCGCAGCGTGCCGACCAGCGCGCATTCGTGGCGGTGGATCGCGTCGATGCCCAGCGCCTCGACATAGTCGACCGCCGCCGCGAGCCCGATCGCCTCGATGATCGCGGGGGTGCCCGCCTCGAAGCGCGTGGGGGCGGGGGCGTAGGTCGTCTTTTCGAAAGTCACGCGGTCGATCATCGATCCGCCGCCCTGCCACGGCGGCAGCATGTCGAGCTTGTCGCTCCACAGCACGCCGACGCCGGTGGGGCCGTAAAGCTTGTGGCCCGAGAAGACATAATAGTCGCAGCCCAAGGCCGCGACATCGACCGGCAGGCGCGGCACCGCCTGACAGCCGTCGATCAGCAGTTCGGCGCCGACGCGGTGCGCGATTTCGGCCGCGCGCGCGACGTCGAGCGGGCTGCCGAGCACATTCGAGACATGCGCGAAGGCGACCATATTGTGTTCAGGGGTCAGCAGCTTCCCGGCGGCGTCGAGGTCGATGCGCCCGTCTTCGGTCAGCGGACAGACATCGACCTGCCAGCCCGCAAGCTGCCACGGCACGATATTGCTGTGATGCTCCAGCACCGACAGCAGCACGCGGCCCTTCTTCGGGTGCGCGTAAGCGACGAGGTTGATCGCCTCGGTCGCGCCGCGCACGAAGGCGATCTCATTCTCGCGCGCGCCGATAAAGGCCGCGATCCGCCGCCGCGCCGCCTCATAGGCAAGCGTCATGTCGGCCGAGCGTGCGTAGACGCCGCGATGCACGGTCGCATAGTCGCGGCCCATCGCGGCGACTGTCGCGTCGATCACCGCCTGCGGCTTCTGCGCGGTCGCGGCGGTGTCGAGATAGTGCCAGCCGGGGGTGAGGCCGGGGAACTGACCTCGAATTCCGTTCGTGTCGAGCGCAGTCGAGACACCGGGCGGGCGTGCACTGCCGTTGGGCATCTCGACTTCAGCCGAAGGCTGAAGTTTATCCTGAGCGCCCGCCCTGCGGGCAGTCGAAGGGCTCGATGCGAACGGGGAGGAGAGGTCGGTCACACCAGCTCTCCCAGCTTCGCCAGCGCCAGTTCCTGCAACCGCGCCTCATCCCCGGCGCCGTCGAACACGCCCGCGACGAACGCCTGCAGCATCAGCTTCTTCGCTTCGCCCGGCGGCAGCCCGCGCGACTGGAGGTAATAAAGCCCCATCGGGTCGAGTTCGCCGATCGCGCAGCCGTGCGCGCATTTCACATCGTCGGCGAAGATTTCGAGTTCGGGCTTGGCGTTGGCGGTCGCGCTGCGGTCGAGCAGCATCGCCTTCACATCCTGCTCGCTGTCGGTCTGCTGCGCGTCGCGCGCAACCGCGACCTTGCCGAGATAGGTACCGGTCGCGGTGCCGCCGAGCACCGAGCGCACGACCTGCCGCGACGTCGCGCCGGGCTCGGCGTGGGTGACGGTGGTGACGATCTCCAGATTCTGCTCGCCGCCGCCGATCTGTGCTGCGCCAAGGTGGAAGTCGGCGCCTTCGTGCAGGATCACATTGAGTTCAATGCGGCCGTAGGCGCCGCCGATATTGAGCACATGCAGCGATGCGACCGCGCCTTTGCCGAGAACGAGCTCGATCTGCCGGATCGCGCCTTCGTCCTGCACGATCGCACGGCGGAAATCGCCGCCCGCGGGCACGACGATGCTCTCGGGCGCGGGCAGCGGCCAGAGGCGCGCAAGCGCCTCCATATCGCTGTACCGCCACGCTTCATCGCGGCGGGTAGGGAGAATAGCCGTGCTCACGGCCTGCTCCCCTCCGCGTCTCCGCGTCTCCGCGTGAACAAAATAAGTGAGTCGCGCGGAGACGCGGAGACGCGGAGAAAAAGAGAGAAGGCGCCTGCGGCGCGAGCATTCGTCACGCCGCGATCTCCGCATAGCCATGCGCCTCAAGCTCGCGTGCGAGTTCGGGTCCGCCCGACTTCACGATCCGCCCGGCGGCGAGAACGTGGACGAAATCGGGCTGCACATAGTCAAGCAGGCGCTGGTAATGCGTGATCAGCAGCACCGCCTTGTCGGGGCGCCGCATGATCGCATTGATCCCGTCGCCGACGGTGCGCAGCGCATCGATGTCGAGGCCGGAGTCGGTCTCGTCGAGGATCGCGAGGCGGGGGTCGATGATCCCCATCTGCACCATCTCGTTGCGCTTCTTCTCGCCGCCCGAAAAGCCGACGTTCACGGGGCGCTTGAGCATGTCCATGTCCATCTTGAGCAGCCCCGCCTTCTCGCGCGCCAGCTTCAGGAAATCGCCGCCCGACAGCGGCTCCAGCCCGCGTGCCTTGCGCTGCGCATTGAGCGCCTCGCGCAGGAACTGGACGTTCGACACGCCGGGGATTTCGACCGGATACTGGAACCCCAGGAATAGCCCCGCCGCGGCGCGCTCGTGCGGTTCGAGGGCGAGCAGGTCCACTGTCCCCAAATCCGCTCGTGCTGAGCTTGTCGAAGCACCGTTCTTTCCTTCTTCGAGGGCGGAAGAAAAGGACGGCCCTTCGACAAGCTCAGGGCGAACGGAGCTAGGGGTGAACATCACCGATCCCTCGGTGACCTCGTAACCGGGGCGCCCGCCGAGCACATAGGACAGCGTCGACTTGCCCGCGCCATTGGGCCCCATGATCGCATGGATTTCGCCCGCATCGATGCCGAGCGACAGGCCCTTCAGGATCGGCTTGTCGGCAACGGTGGCGTGGAGGTTTTCAATTTTGAGCATCATGGCCTTCGGAGTTGAGAGAATAGCGCTTGTTGACCCGGTCGACCGGCGTGCCATCCGCGAGCGGAACGGCGCGGTCGACCTTGTAATCCTGAAATCCCATCTTGCCGTAATAGGCGAGCCCGCCGACATTATCGGCGCGGATCTGGGCGTTGATCGTCGCAACGCCGCGTTCGCGTGCGCGGCCGCAGGTCGCGGTGAACAGCGCCGAGCCGACGCCTTTCTGCGTCCCGTCAACGCGGGCGAAAGTACCGATATCGCCCCAATCCGCGGGCAAATCCGCTTCGCGGATCAGCGTCTGGAAACCTTCGAGGCGCCCGCTCGCGCCATCGACCGCGACGACGCAGCTCAGCACATCCGGCCCGGTGAGATAGGTGATATCGAGCCGTTCGGGCGAGAACGGCTCCTCGAGCGCGGTCGAGCCGCCGCGCGCGATGATCGCGTTGAGCAATGCGGCGAGTTCGGCTGCGTCGGCGGAGCTAGCCGGACGGATACGCAGGTCGCTCATCCGACCGACCCCTCAAGGCTGATCCCCAGCAATTTCTGCGCCTCGACCGCAAACTCCATCGGCAGCTGCTGCAGCACTTCCTTGGCAAAGCCGTTGACGATCAGCGCCACCGCCTCTTCCTGCCCCAGCCCGCGCTGCATCGCGTAGAAGAGCTGGTCGTCGCTGATCTTGCTCGTCGTCGCTTCATGCTCGACGGTCGCCGTGGGATTGCGGACCTCGATGTACGGGACGGTGTGCGCGCCGCATTTGTCGCCCAGCAGCAACGAGTCGCACTGGGTGAAGTTGCGCACGCCCTCGGCGTTGGGTGCGACGCGGACGAGCCCGCGATAGGTGCCGCTCGACTTGCCCGCGCTGATCCCCTTCGAAACGATGGTCGAGCGCGTGCGCTTGCCATTGTGGATCATCTTGGTGCCGGTGTCGGCCTGCTGGAAATTGTTGGTGACCGCGACCGAATAGAATTCGCCGACGCTGTCGTCGCCGTTGAGCACGCAGCTCGGATATTTCCACGTGATTGCGCTGCCGGTTTCGACCTGCGTCCACGACACCTTGCTGCGCTTGCCCTGGCACAGCGCGCGCTTGGTCACGAAATTATAGATGCCGCCCAGCCCCTCCGCGTTACCGGGGTACCAGTTCTGCACCGTCGAATATTTGATCTCGGCATCGTCGAGCGTCACCAGTTCGACCACCGCCGCGTGCAGCTGGTTCTCGTCGCGCATCGGCGCGGTGCAGCCTTCGAGGTAGGAGACATAGGCGCCCTTGTCGGCGATGATCAGCGTCCGCTCGAACTGCCCGGTATTCTCGGCGTTGATGCGGAAATAGGTGGAAAGCTCCATCGGGCAGCGCACGCCTTCGGGCACATAGACGAAGGTGCCGTCGGAAAAGACCGCGCAATTGAGCGTCGCGAAATAATTGTCGTGCATCGGCACGACCTTGCCGAGCCACTTCTTCACCAGCTCGGGATATTCGCGGATCGCTTCGGAGATCGAGAGGAAGATCACCCCCGCGCGCTTCAGTTCCTCGCGGAAGGTGGTCGCGACGCTGACGCTGTCGAACACCGCATCGACCGCGACCTTGCGCGCGCCCTCGACGCCCGCGAGCACCTTCTGCTCCTCGATCGGGATGCCGAGCTTCTTGTAGACTTCGAGGATTTCGGGATCGACCTCGTCGAGGCTGCCGAGCTTGGGCTTCGGCTTCGGCGCCGCGTAATAATAGGCCTCCTGGTAGTCGATCGGCGGCACGTTGAGCTTCGCCCAGTCGGGCGTCTCCATCGTCAACCAGTGGCGAAACGCCTTCAGTCGCCAGTCGAGCATCCATTCGGGCTCGTTCTTCTTCGCCGAGATGAAGCGGACCGTATCCTCGGTCAGCCCCTTCGGCGCGAAGTCGGTCTCGATCGCCGAGGACCAGCCATGCTCGTAATCGGCGACCTTCGCCGCGGCGTCGTGCGCGGCCTGGTCTTTCACGGGGAGTTCGGTGTTGTCGGTCATATTCTGATCTCGTCGCCAGCCAATGCCGGGATCGGCGGAGGGGAGGGGCGTTTCGGGGCGACGCTCAAACTCGCGAGGCTGATGTCCGCCAGCGCACCGCGCACCGCGCCGTTCACGACGCCCCAGTGCGGCTGTACCTTGCAACTGCCCTCGAGCGAGCAATCGTGCCGCCCTTCGGCGACGCAGCTGGTCAGCGCGATCGGTCCTTCGACGGCTTCGATGATCTCGGCGACGTTGATCGCCGCCGCGGGCCGCGCGAGCCGCACCCCGCCGCCGCTGCCGCGCGAGGCGACGAGCAGGCCGGCGCGCGCGAGCTGGCTCACCAGCTTTTGCGCGGTCGGCCCGGGAATCCCGGTCTGTTCGGCCAGCATCGCCGCGTGCAACGGCACCGACCCGCATTGGCGGGCGGCGGCGCTCATCAGCACCACGGCATAATCGGCAAGATTGGACAGGCGCATGGTCTTTTCCGTCGCAGTTGCGAACGATTCTTAACTGGAGTAAATTACTCCACTTACATAGGCACGCTGTCCCGCAAGCGCAAGCAATCGTGGATGTGCGCGATGATAGAAAAGTTGCACCAAAAAAAAGGCACCCATCCGGCCGAAGCCAAATGAGTGCCAAGATGAAGGTCTCAAGTCCTCGTCAGAGGATGAGCTCTTCTGGGTCGCCACGGGGGATTATGCCCGGGCGATGATTCGTGATTGGATGAAAACGCCAAATCGACGCGCGTCGCGCTTTTGATGGTTAATGCGCTCAGGTTTCCGAGACGAGCGGGCTGACCCTGCCGGCGAGCTGCTTGCGGCCCTTGGTCGTCGCCTCGGTCAGGGGTGTCGGCTTTGCGAGCTGGCCGGGGGTCGCGCCCGCGAAACGCTTCATTTCGCGGATCAGGTGCGACTGGTCGTAAAAGGCGTCGCCGAGCTGCGCCGCGTCGAGCCCTTCGCCGCGTGCGAGCGCCGAGGCGGCGCGAACCGCGCGATATTTGCGCGCGAGCATCCGCGGCGACAGGCCGTAATAATGTTTGGTCATCCGCTCGACCGACCGAATCGACATGCCGGTCGCCTCGACCAGTTCGGGGACCTGCGGCGACCCCGACGCGGTCAACCACTGGTCGACGGTCCGCGTGAACCAGACCGGTGCCGGCTGGTTCTTTTTCAGGATTTCGCGCGCGAAATTATTGGCAATGATCAGGCGCTGCTCGTTGTCCGGCGCCGCCATCAGGGCGGAGATCACGTCGTCGATCCAGTCGCCGAACAGGCTGCCGGCATCGATCGCGCGGTCGGTCAGCTTGTCGGCATGGTCTCCCATCAGCGTTGCCCAGCCGACCGGGAGCAGGCCAAAGCCAAAGACACGCAGGGCGCCGCCCTTGACCACCGCGCGGACGCTGCCGCTCGTCGGACCGAGGATCGTGGCGCGTTTCGCCGGAAAACGATGGCCGTCGGGGAAGATATATTCGCCCTCGGCGGCGCTCATCATGCGAAACTGCGGGCGGTCGGCGCGTTCATATTCGTCGAACAGGGGCGGATCGATCCGCATGAAATAGAAACTCGACACCATGTCCGCCAGATCGGGATCGGGCGGAAAATAGTGCAGTTCGAACGGCGCGTTGCCGTCCACGCCCCCGGGCGAGGAAGAAGTATCCGACATGAAGACCCAGACCTCGACAGCCTCACATCGGGCTGCCTTTTTTTCTGGGTCAAATCATTTGCGTTTCGGGCCCGCGCGTCAAGCGCCAATCGTCAATTTCCTTAACCTTTCTGCGCAGCGATCCATCCGTCGACGCGCCGTTCGAGGACGTCGAGCGGCACCGGTCCCGATTCGAGCACGACGTCGTGGAAGGTGCGGAAATCGAACCTGTCGCCGAGCGCCGCCTGCGCGCGGCCGCGCAGTTCCATAATCTTGAGCTTGCCGATGAGGTAGGCGGTCGCCTGCCCCGGATAGACGATATAGCGTTCGATCGCCTTTTCGATGTCGCCGTCGGGGTTCGGCGTATTGTCCTTGAGATATTTGATCGCCTGTTCGCGGCTCCAGCGCTTGTCGTGGATGCCGGTATCGACGACGAGCCGGCACGCGCGCCACAGCTCCATGCCGAGCCGCCCGAAATCGCTGTAGGGATCGGTGTAGAAGCCCATGTCCTTGCCGAGTTCCTCGGTATAGAGGCCCCAGCCTTCGGTGTAGGCGGTGAAGCCGCCGAAGCGGCGGAAAGGCGGCAGGCCGGTGAGTTCGGTCTGCACCGCGCGCTGGAGGTGGTGGCCGGGGACGCCTTCGTGATAGGCGAGCGCCTCGAGCTCGGTCTTCGACATGTCGCGCAGGTCGTAGAGGTTCACATAATAGATGCCGGGGCGCGACCCGTCGGGCGAGGGCGAGGAGTAAAAGGCCTTGCCCGCCGACTTCTCGCGGAACGCCTCGACCGCCTTTACCTGCAGATGCGCCTTGGGCAGCGTGTTGAAGAAAGCGGGCAGCCGCGCCTCCATCGCCTTCACCTTGGCATCGACGTCGGCAAGATAGGCCTCGCGCGTCGTGTAATAATATTGGGGGCTGGTGCGCAGGTGCGCGAAGAATTGCTCGAGGGTGCCCTTGAAGCCGACCTTCGCCATGATCTTTTTCATCTCGCCGTGGATGCGCGCGACTTCGGCGAGGCCAAGGTCGTGGATCTGCGTCGCGGTCATGTCGGTCGTCGTGTAATTGGCGAGCAGCGCCTCATAATAGGCCTTGCCGTCGGGAAGGCGCCAGACGCCGTCCTGCGTCGGGGCGCTCACCTGCTGGCGCTTCATCTCCACAAGCAGGCGGCCATAGGCGGGGCCGGCGCTCTCGTTCCACGCCGCCTTCGCCGCCGCGACCAGCCGCGCCTTTTCGGCCGCGTCGACGTCGAGCTTTCCGACCTTCGCCGTGATGTCCTCGATCACCGCATTGTCGGGCTTTTGCAGGTTGCCGATGTCGGAGATGAGGTAGGCATAGACCCATCTGGGCGGCTGGATATCCTTCGTCGCGCGCTCCGCCGATTGCGCCGACAGCGCGTCGAGGACAGGGCCGAGCCCCCGAATGCGCGCCACATAGGCTTCGGCTTCGGCCACATTGGCGACACGGTGGATGTTGATCAGAAAGGCGGGCATCTGGCTCTGCGCGCCGTTCATCTGGTCGAAGACATAGCCATGGTTGCGGTACGGGAACAGCCGGTCAGCACGCGCGGCCTGGGCGTTGAACAGCTCGAACGACAGCGCGTCGTCGGCGGGCATCGCCTTCGGGTCGAAGCTGCCGCGCATCGCCTCGGCGGTGGCCTGTTGCAGCTTGTGGGTCGCGACCGCGGCCTCGTCGCTGACGTCGTTCCATTTGCCATAATCGGCGTCGCGAATGCCGCGATACGCCTTGCCCTGCGGGCTCAGCGAGAGCTGCGCCGCGTCATAATTGTCGAAGAATTGCGCAAGGTTCGCGCCCGCGGGCGCGACGTCGGCAACGGGGGCCGGCGCGGCGGTGGCGGGCGCATTCTGTACCGCCGCCGGTGCGCAGCCCGCCACGGCAAGCAGCGCGAGGCCGGTGGACAGGCGAGCGATAATTTTGCGATGCGACACGATTTTCTCCCGGTTTTTCCGATGTGCAGGGGGCTTGCCATAGCGTCACCGTGCGCGCAATGGCGGGGTCCATGTCGCTCTTCGCATCGCTCACCGACGCCGCCTATGCGCTCGTCCGCCCGGTCGTCCACGCCACCGATGGCGAGGCGGCGCATAACCTGACCCTCAGCGCGCTCCAGCCGCTGCCGCGCGCGCGTCACGCGCTGACCAGCCCCGTGCTCGCGACCGGGCTGGCGGGCCTCGAATTCCCGAACCCCGTCGGGCTCGCGCCCGGCTTCGACAAGGATGCGCGCGTCGCGCATGTCATGCCGCACTTCGGTTTCGGCTTCGTCGAGGTCGGTACGCTGACCCCGCTGCCGCAGGACGGCAACCCGCGCCCGCGCCTGTTCCGGCTGGTCGAGGATCAGGCGGTGATCAACCGCATGGGCTTCAACAACGGCGGGCAGGACAAGGCGGCCGAACGCCTCGCCTGCCTGCGCCGCTTTGGCTTGCCGGTGCCGCTCGGCATCAACATCGGCGCGAACAAGGACAGCGCGGACCGCATCGCCGACTATGCAAAGGGCACCGCCGCGATGGCGCCGCTCGCCGATTATCTGACGGTCAATATCAGCTCGCCGAACACACCCGGCCTCCGTGCCCTGCAGGACAAGGGCGCGCTCGAGGCGCTGCTCGACGGTGTCGCGGCGGCGCAGCCCGAAGGTGCAGCAAAGCCGGTCTTCCTGAAGGTCGCGCCCGACCTCGAACCCGCCGACATCGACGACATCGTCGCCGTCGCATTCGACAAGGGGCTCGCCGCCGTCATCGTCTCGAACACGACGATCGTGCGCCCGGCGCTCGCGTCGCGCCATGCCGCCGAAGCCGGCGGCCTCTCGGGCGCCCCTCTCGCCGGACTGGCGCTGCAACGGGTCAGGGATTTTCACAGCGCAAGCGGCGGCAAGCTCCCGCTCGTTGCAGCTGGCGGGATTGCGTCGGCCGAACAGGCGTGGGAGCGCATCCGCGCGGGCGCCAGCCTGATCCAGATCTATTCGGCGATGGTCTATGAAGGCCCCGGCCTTGCGGGCCGGATTGCGCATGGCCTGGAAAGGCTGGCGAAGCGCGACGGTTTCGCGCGCGTGTCGGACGCGGTGGGGATCGGCACCCCTTGAACCTTCCCCCTCGATGGGGGAAGGATACGCAGCCTTGCCGCAAAGCGGCTAGGCGCAGTTGGATGGGGGTGATGGTGCGTCATCGCGCCGCAGCTTCGGGCCGCCACCACACCCCCGCCGCTGCGACTAGCGAACAAGTTCGCAAGTCTCGCTGCCTCCCCCATCAAGGAGGAGGGAATGGTGTGGGGTTGCCTTGACTCGAGGCGCACGCCAATGTCGTGCCCATGTTGAAAAGATTCCTCCCGCTCGCCGCCCTTCTTTCCGTCACCGTCTCCTCGCCCGCGCTCGCGCAGGGCGTGACCTCGTCCGCCGATCCGCGCGCGACCGAGGCGGGGCGCGAGATCTTGCATCAGGGCGGCACCGCGGCCGACGCTGCGGTCGCGATGGTCGCGGTGCTGACCCTGGTCGAACCGCAGTCGAGCGGGATCGGCGGCGGCGGTTTCATGGTTCACCACAATGCGAAAGATGGCAGTATCTCGGCGATCGACGGCCGCGAAATGGCGCCCGCCGCGGCCAAGCCCGACCGTTTCCTCGGCCCCGACGGCAAGCCGCGCGGCTATATGGACGTCATCCCCGGCGGGCTGTCGGTCGGCGTCCCGGGCAATGTCCGCCTGATGGAAATGGCGCACAGGAAATGGGGCAAGCTCGAATGGAAGGCGCTGTTCCAGCCCGCGATCAAGCTCGCCGAGGAAGGCTTCATCGTCACCCCCGCGCTCAACAACTGGCTCGTGCAGTTCGAGCCGATGTGGAAGGAATTTCCTGCCCCGAAGGCGATCTATTATGTCGACGGCAAGCCGGCGCCGGTCGGTACGCGGATCAGGAACCCCGCTTATGCGAAACTGCTCCGCGACATTGCGGCGCGCGGGCCTGACGCCTTCTACACCGGCGCCAATGCCAAGGCGATCAGCGACGCGGTCGCCAAGGCACCGCGCCACCCGAGCCAGCTTACGGTCAAAGACATAGCCGCCTACAGGGCGAAGGAGCGCCCCGCGGTCTGCACCACCTATCGCGTCTACAAGGTGTGCGGCATGGGGCCGCCGTCGTCGGGCGCGACCACCGTCTTCGGCATTCTCGGCATGATCGAGGGCTGGGACATGAAGGCGATGGGCAAGGACAATCCGATGAGCTGGCATTTGCTCTCCGAAGCGATGCAGCTCTCCTACGCCGACCGCGCGGCCTATCTCGGCGACGGCGATTTCGTCGACGTGCCGGTGAAGGGGCTGCTCGACAAGACCTATCTCGCCGAGCGCCGCCAGCTCATTTCGCCTTATGGTGCCGCGGGCCAATATGAACCCGGCACACCGCCCGGCGCCAAGCCGCGCGCTGCCGCGCCGCCGGTCGAGGAGCAGGGGACGACGCATTTCGTGACCGTCGACAAGGACGGTAACCTCGTGTCGATGACCTCGACGATCGAGAGCATCTTCGGCAGCCAGCTGATGGCGAACGGCTATTTCCTCAACAACGAGCTCACCGATTTCGATCTCGCTCCGACCGAGGGCGGTGTGCCGACCGCGAACCGCGTCGAAGCCGGCAAGCGTCCGCTTTCCTCGATGTCGCCGACGGTCGTCTACGGCCCCGACGGCAAGGTCGTGCTCGCGGTCGGCTCGGCGGGCGGCAAGCGCATCATCATGCATGTGACCAAAGTGCTCGTCGGCGTGCTCGACTGGGGCCTCGATGCGAAGCAGGCGATGGAGCTCCCCAACCTCTTCTTCGGAAGGGCGGGCGTGCTGATCGAGAATAACGCGGAGGGGCAGGCGATCGCCGCGAAGATGAAACCTTTCGGCTACAGCTTCACCGCGACCAGCCTCGGGTCGAAGCTCAACGCGGTCGAGCGCACCACCGCGGGCTGGCGCGGTGCGGCCGACCCGCGCGGGCCCGGCAGCTCATCGATCGACGGGGCGCCGGCGCAGAATTGATTCAACGATAACAAAACAGAAGCAATGAAATCTCCCTGGAGAGAGGCAGAATGAAGCTCGTAAACCCCCATCTCGACCATTTTTCGAGTCTGGTCGCGATGTTCTTCGACCGTGCGGGGCGCGGCGGCGAAGATCCCTTCCTGTGGCGCAAGGCCGACCGCGCGTGGCACCCGCTCAGCTGGCGGCAGGTCGCGAACCAGGTGTCGGCGCTCGCGCATAATTTGCGCGAACTGGGGCTCAGGGACGGCGACCGCGTGGTGCTGGTCAGCGAGAACCGGCCCGAATGGTGCATCGCCGACCTCGGCATCATGGCCGCGGGCTGCATCACCGTGCCGACCTATACGACCAACACCGAACGCGATCACCAGCACATCCTCGACAACAGCGGCGCGAAGGCGGTGATCGTGTCGACCGCGAAGCTCGCGCGCACGCTGATGCCCGCGGTGATGCGCTCCGACGCGCATATCGTGATCAGCATGGAAAACCTGCGCGTCGGCCAGCAAGGCGACGTTGCGGTCTACGACTGGGAACCGCTCGTCACCGGCGGCGAAGCCTATGTGGAAGAAACGAGGGCACGCGGCGCCGCGATGGCGCGCGAGGATACCGCATGCCTGATCTATACGAGCGGCACCGGCGGCGCGCCGCGCGGGGTGATGCAGCATCATGGCGCGATCCTGCACAATGCCGCGGGCGCCGCCGAAGTGCTCGTCAACGATTTCGGCATCGGCGACGAGGAGGTATTCCTGTCGTTCCTGCCGCTCAGCCACGCCTATGAACATTCGGGCGGCCAGTTCCTGCCGATCATGGTCGGCGCGCAAATCTATTATAGCGAAGGGCTCGAAAAGCTCGTCTCGAACATCGAGGAAACGCGCCCGACGATCATGGTCGTCGTGCCGCGGCTGTTCGAGGTGATCCGCGCGCGGATGATCAAGTCGGTCGAAAAGCAGGGCAAGCTCGCGAACTGGATGCTGAACCAGGCGCTGCGCGTCGGCGAAAAGGATTATGAGCGGCGGATGGGGCTGCTCGACCGGCCGGTCGACCTGATCCTCGACAAGCTGTTTCGCCCCAAGATCGGCAAGCGTTTCGGCGGGCGGATGAAGGCGCTGGTGTCGGGCGGCGCGCCGCTCAACCCCGAAATCGGCGTCTTTTTCCACTCGATCGGGCTCACGCTGCTGCAGGGCTATGGCCAGACCGAGGCGGGGCCGGTGATCAGTTGCAACCGCCCGAGCGCGGGGATCAAGATGGACACCGTCGGCCCGCCGCTGATGAACACCGAGGTGCGCATCGCCGACGACGGCGAAATCCTCGTGCGCGGTGAGCTCGTCATGAAGGGCTATTGGCGCAACAAGGCCGAGACCGAGCGCGTGCTTGTCCCGAATCCGGCCGAGCCGGAACAAGGCGCGTGGCTGCATACGGGGGACATCGGGCATATCGATGGGCAAGGCCGCATCGTCATCACCGACCGCAAGAAGGACCTGATCGTCAACGACAAGGGCGACAATGTCTCGCCGCAGCGCGTCGAGGGCATGCTGACGCTCCAGCCCGAAATCCTGCAGGCGATGGTCTATGGCGATAAGCGGCCGCATCTCGTTGCGATCCTTGTCCCCGACCCCGAATGGATGGCCGAATGGGCCGAGGCCGAGGGGCTTCCCAAGGACCTTGCGCGCCTGCGCGAACATGAGAAATTCCGCGCCGCGTTGCGCGCGGCGATCGACCGCGTCAACGGCCAGCTCTCGGTAATCGAAAAGGTGCGCAAGTTCGACTTCGCCGACGAAGCCTTCACGATCGAGAATGAACAGATGACGCCGTCGATGAAGATCCGCCGCCATATCCTGCGGCAGGTCTATGAGGACAAGATCGCGGCGCTCTACAAGGGGTGAGTACCTCCCCCTTGATGGGGGAGGCAGCGAGACTTGCGAACTTGTTCGCTAGTCGCAGCGGTGGGGGTGCCGTCTCGGCCTGAAGCGACGGTGCGCGGACGCACCATCACCCCCATCCAACTCCGCCTAATCGCTTCGCGACAAGGCTGCGTATCCTTCCCCCATCGAGGGGGAAGGGAGCATAAGCAGGCGGGGGTGCGACCCGAAGAGCTCGGCGCAAACCGGACCCCGCCTGCGACTGAACCCAAGGCTCAGCCTTTGTCCCCCGCCGGTTTGCGATAGGGGACGAATTCACCGAAAACACAGGTCGGCCCGCGAATGCCGCTCGACCGGTCGACGAGATGGAAGAAGTCGCCCGAACAGGTCGACGATCCGAACTGGCGGACGACCATGATGTCACTGTCGCGCGCGAGACCCGGGCAGCTGCTCTTGAGGTCGTTGCGGTAAACGAGATTGCCGCCCGAGCGATAGAGCAGGATGCTGTCCGACACGCGAATCGTATCGTTGCTGCGATAATTGGGGAGGCATTTGACCGGCTCGCCAGGGACCTTGCCCGCGAGCTGCTTGTCGAGCCGTTCGGCCTGTTTCGGGGTCAGCGCGGCGGCGCCCGGCTCGCCCGATCCGGCGGGCGCGCAGCTGGCGACCAGCGGCAGGGCCGCGGTCAACAGCGCGGCGGCCATCAGGTTCAGCTTCGCCATGAAATTGCTCCTTGTGATCGGCCAATATCGCCGGGACAGATGAATGGGTGCTGAAGCGGCATTATGCCGCATCCTTGAGCGCGCGGATACGGCGGAGTTCGGCCGCGTCGGGCGCGCGGAAAAAGGGGTTCGTCGCGCGTTCCTCGCCGATGCTCGTCGGCACCGTCGGCTCGCCCGCGGCGCGTGCCGCCTCGACCGCCGCCAGCCGCGCCGCGAGCGCGCCGTTCTGCGGCTCGACCGTCACCGCGAAGCGCGCGTTCGACAGCGTATATTCGTGCGCGCAGTAAACGCGCGTCGCGTCGTCGAGCGTACCGAGTTTCTGCATATTCGCGAACATCTGTTCGGCGGTGCCTTCGAACAGGCGGCCGCAGCCCATCGCGAACATCGTGTCGCCGACGAAGATCGCGTCATCCTGCGCGAAATGATAGGCGATATGGCCAGCGGTGTGTGCGGGCACGTCCCAGACGTCGGCGACATGCGCGCCGAGCCGCACCTTGTCGCCGCCCTTCACCTGCACATCGAGCGTCGGGATGCGCGCATATTCGGCGGCGGGGCCGGTGATCTTGCAGCCGGTGGCCTCCTTGATCGCGGCGTTGCCGCCAGTATGATCGGGGTGCCAGTGGGTGTTCCAGATATCGGTGATCGTCCAGCCGCGCGCCGCGGCCGCCTCAAGCACCGGCTCGGCGACCGCGGGGTCGACGACCATTGTCGCCGCGCTTTCGGGATCATGGACCAGCCAGACATAATTGTCGCTGAGAACGGGAATACGGACGATGTCCAGCGCAGCCATGATATCTCCTTTCCAGCGTCTCGCCCCTTCAAGACGGAGCGGCGACGCCGGGACCTTGATCCGCCTGCTCAGCTCAGAAGGGCGTCATAGCCCTGCGCGTTGAACTCGATCAGGCAGAATCCATTGCCGAACGGATCGGCGAACATCGCCTGTCTGCCATAGGGCAGGTCCAATGTCTCGCCCTCCTGCACCGCGCCCGCGGCAACGGCCTGTCGGACCGCGTCATCAAGGTCGGCGACGGAAAAATCGGGATGCACCGGCGTCCAGTGCCTGTTGTAGCGGCGAAAGTCGCCGCCATTGGGGCCGATCGTCGTCCTCGCGGGCCTGGCGATCAGATAAATGGGCGCCTCGCAGCCGGTCAGTTCGACGATATCGTCGTCGAACCGCCGCGCAGCGGTCAGCCCCAACGCGCTCGTGTAGAAACGCTCGGCGGCAGCGAGGTCGGGCACGTCGATGTTGATCAACAGGCCCGGCACGCGCGGCTCCTACCAGGCGCCGGTGTTGGGCATCGAGACCCAGGGTTCGGCGGGGTCGAGCGTGCCTTCCTGCAGCAGCTCGACCGAAATGCCGTCGGGCGAGCGCACGAACGCCATATGGCCGTCGCGCGGCGGGCGGTTGATCGTCACCCCGGCGTCCATCAGCCGCTGGCACGTCGCGTAGATATCGTCGACCCTGTACGCGAGGTGCCCGAAATTGCGGCCGCCCGAATATTCCTCGGGCGCGCTGCCGTCGGCGGGCGGCCAGTTATAGGTCAGTTCGACTTCTGCCACTTCGCCTTGTCCGGGCGCGGCCAGAAAGATCAGGGTAAAGCGGCCGGCTTCGTTGTCGAAACGGCGCGTTTCCTCCAGCCCGATCAGCTTGAAGAAATCGACGGTGGCATCGGGATCCGACACGCGGATCATCGTGTGAAGATATCTGGTCATTTGCCTATATTAGGCACGAAGGGTGCTTCCTTCAAACGCTTCGAACAGGAATAGGAATTCGTCGGGCACCGGTGCCGGTGCGCCCTGCGCCTCGGCGACATGGACGTTGATGAGCTGCCCGCTGGCGCGCAGGTCGTCCTTGCCGGCGCCGTGCAGTTCGAACAGGAAGGTCATCGAGCTTTTGCCGACGCGCGAGGCGCGCACGCAAATGTCGATCTCTTCGTCGAGCACGATCGGAACCTTGTAATCGACCTCGGCGCGCGCGACGTGAAATTCGGGGCTGCTATTGGCCGGCCACCGGTCATAAACCCCCGCGGCGCGCCAATATTCGGTGATCCCGATATCGAAATATTCGAGGTAACGGCTGTTGAACACCACGGCCTGCGCGTCGATCTCGGCATAGCGGACACGTTTCTTGACGCTGAATTTGAAGTCGCTGCGAGCCATGGTTATCCTCTAATTTGTCGCGAGCCGCGCGATGTTGTCGATCAGCAGCGCGATGTCGGTATCGCGCGACAGGCGGTGGTCGCCGCCCTTGACCAGCGTCACCTGCACATCCGCGCTCGCGAGCGCGGCCGACAGGCGCAGGCTGATAGCGGACGGCACGTCGCCATCCTCTTCGCCGTGGAGCAGGCGGATCGGGCAGGTGAGGGGGATTTCGGTATCGAGCAGCCGGTTCGCTTCGCCCGACTGGAAAAAGCCGCGCGTCGTCACATAAGGCTGGTCGCTGTACGGCGTTTCCTCGACCAGCGCCCCTTCGGCAAGGATGATCGCTTTCTCGGCGTCGCTGAAACCCCAGTCGGTGAAATCGGGCGCCGCGGCGATCCCGACGAGCCCTGCAACGCGGCCCGGCCCGTCGCGCTGCACCAGCGCCAATGCGGTGAGCAGCATCAGCCACCCGCCCATCGACGATCCGGTGATGACGACGGGCCCCTCGGCCTTCGCGTCGATCAGGTCGAGCACATCGCCGCGCCAGTCGAGCAGGGTCTGGTCGGCGAACAATCCGTCGGACAGCCCGCATCCGGCATAATCGAGCAGCAGGCAGGCATGGCCTTCGGCCGCCGCCCAGTCGAACAGCCCGGTCGCCTTGCCCCCCGCCATGTCGGACATATAACCCGGCAGGAAAACGATCGTCGGCTTGGTGCCAGCCGTATAGCGATAGGCGAGCCGCGGGCGGCCCGGACGGTCAAGATAATCGGGCGCGGTGTCCACCGGGATCAGATGACCCAGTCGATCGTGCTCATCTGCATCACGGCCTGCCCCTTGGCGCGCCGCTTTTCGACCATGATATGGTTGAGCCGCTGGATCGTGTCGCTGCCCGTGGTGATGCACCAGCCGGGAACGACCGCGTGGACGAGCGCGCAGAGGCCGCCATAGATCATCGTGACGCCGAATTTCGACGCGACGCCGAAATGCTCGATGTAATTTTCATCGACGCTCTTCGGGTGGTCGACGAACAGGCGCTTGAACATGATGACGGCTCCTTCCGGCTGCCGCCGCCCTAGCGAGGGTCGGTATCTCCCGCAAGGCCGGCGCGCCGGTCCGGGCCGATTATGCGTCCCTCAAGAAAATTTCCTCGATCGACAGGCAGAACAGGTCGGCGATGCGGAAGGCGAGCGGGAGCGAAGGGTCGTATTTGCCCGTCTCGATCGCGTTGACCGACTGGCGCGACACTTCGAGCCGTTCGGCGAGGTCGCCCTGGCTCCAGTCGCGCTCGGCGCGCAGCACCTTGAGGCGGTTCCTCACGCGCCCGCTTCCGCCTTGCCGAGCGTGACCCGGTTGACCAGCGAACCGACCGCGAGCCCGAGGCACCAGATCGGAAAGACGAAGAACAACGGCACGCGCGGGACGTCGGTGAACAGCTCCAATATGCCCCAGCCGCTGGCGAGCGCGAGCGTCAGCCCCGTTGCGACCAGCGCCTTGCGGACTTCGAGCAGCCGCACATATTCATCGGTGAGCTCGGTCAGATAGCTGCCCATCGCCCAGATGAAGCCAGAGACGGCGAGCGCGGGCACCAGCGCAATCGCGATCGTCTGCGGCGTCGCCCTGGCGCCATCGGGAATGAGCGAACTCGCGAAGAACACCGCGAGGCCGTAAGCGATCGAGAGCGGGATCATGCGGCCGAAATAGCGGCGCTGCGCGGGGTTCGTCGTCATGGTCAAGTTTCCTTGTTACTAAGTAAAGGTAAGTTGACAGATTTAGCTGTGATTGTCAAGTGAGGTTATCAAAGTGACAAGGGAGCCAATCTCTCATCGTCATCCCGCGAAAGCTGGAACCCGGCGAGCAAACGTTGCACCCGGGTTCCCGCTTTCGCGGGAATGACGAGGGCATGGGATGCGATTCAGCCGATCAACCGGCTGGGCCAGCCGATGCGGACCAGCGTTTCGTCGGGATCGGACAGCGCGAACTCGTACATGCCCCACGGCTTGTGCGTCGGCGCCTTTTCGCGTTCGAGGATCGCGTCGCGCACGCGTGCGGCGACTTCCTCGACCCGTTCGGTGTAAAGATAGAGGCCAAAGGGATTCTGGCCTGGAACCAACCAACCCTCTGGCGACTCGTTCGTCAGATGCAGCTGCCACCCCTTGCCGTCCTCGAGCAGGCGATAGCTGCCGTAGTCGCTGACGACCGACAAGCCGAGCTTTTCATAGAAAGCGGTGCTGGCGTCGAGGTCGGTGCACGGCAGGATCGCGGCGATGCTGTGGAGCGGCGGGGCGTCGGTCATGCGCCCAGCTTATGCCCGCCGCCGCGGTGGCGCCAGCGCCAGTTGACGAGATGCGCGGCGGCCAGCGTCAGCGCGCCGACCGAGGTCAACAGTCGGTCGGCCGCTTCGGGATCGGCGGTGGCGATCCACCCCTCGTGCGCCGACAGGCCGAGCGCGAGCAGCCCAAGCCCGGCGGCGGCGAGCATCGCGGGCGCGATCCGCCGATGCTGCCGCCAACCATCACGCATCGCGACCGCGGCGGCAGGCAGGGCCAGCAGCAGGATCGCCGCATGAATCCCCTCGGGCAGCGCGATCCAGCGGCTGAGCGCGGGGGCGAGCAGGAGGGCGAGGGGCAAGGCGAGGCAATGGAGCAGGCAAGTGAACGACAGGACGATCCCCGTCAGGTCGGCAAGGCGCGGGCGCGCGGCGGGGAGGCACATGGGGTTTCTTTCGCGGGATGGCGTTCGCCGCGACAGATAATGATACCTTGTATCATTGCAACCCCGATTGTGAATCCGCCCCTTGCCGCCCATATCGCATGCTGGCAAAGGAGCCCGGCAATTTGCGCAGAAAGGCTATAGTTTCGATGTCCGACATGATCCGCGTCACCCTTCCCGATGGCTCTGCCCGTGAAGTCGTGCGCGGCACTACCGCGGCGCAGATCGCGGCCGATATCGGACCCGGCCTCGCGAAGGCGGCGCTCGCCGCAAAGATCGACGGCGAGCTGCGCGACATCATGCGCCCGCTCGACGAAGACACGAACCTGTCGCTGGTGACGAGCCGCGACGAGGCCGACGCGCTCGAACTCTTCCGCCACGACTATGCGCACGTCCTCGCCGAGGCGGTGCAGAACCTCTTTCCGGGCACGCAGATCACCTTCGGCCCGTCGACGGGCGACGGCTTCTATTACGACTTCGCACCGACCGCCGAGCATGGCCCGTTCCGCGACGACGAACTGCCGCTGATCGAGGAGGAGATGCGCAAGATCATCGCCGCCGACCTGCCGCTGACGCGCGAGGTCTGGGAGCGCGACAGGCTCATCGCCAAATGGGCGGCCGAGGGCGAGACGTTCAAGGCCGAATGGGCGGCCGAACTGCCGCAGGGCGAGGAACTGACCGTCTACCGCAGCGGTGATGGCTGGATGGACATGTGCCGCGGGCCGCACTTGGCCTCGACGGGCAAGCTTGACCCCGCGGCGTTCAAGCTCACGCGCGTGTCGGGCGCCTATTGGCGCGGCGACCAGAAGAATGCGCAGCTATCGCGCATCTACGGCACCGGCTGGCTCAACAAGAAGCAGCTCGCCGAGCATCTCGTCCGCCTCGAAGAGGCCGCGAAGCGCGACCATCGCAAGATCGGCCGCGAGATGGACCTGTTCCACCTGCAGGAAGAGGCGCACGGCAGCGTCTTCTGGCACCCCAAGGGTTACCGCATCTACCGCGAGCTCGAGGCCTATATGCGCCGCGCGATCGACGGCGCCGGCTATCAGGAGGTCAAGACCCCGCAGGTGATGGACGCGCGCCAGTGGGAACAATCGGGCCACTGGGGCAAATATCGCGAGAATATGTTCGTGATCCCCGACGAGGTGCCGAACATCGAGGATGACGGCCCGATCGTCTCGGACGATGCCGAGTGGATGGCGCTAAAGCCGATGAACTGCCCCGCGCACGTCCTGATCTTCCGTCAGGGCATGAAGTCGTACCGCGACCTGCCGCTGCGCATGGCCGAAATGGGCTGCTGCCATCGCAACGAGCCGCACGGCGCGCTGCACGGCATCATGCGCGTACGCCAGTTCACGCAGGACGACGGCCATATCTTCTGCCGCGAGGACCAGATCGTCGAGGAGGTGCGCGATTTCTGCGCGCTGCTCGACCGCGTCTACAAGCAGCTCGGGTTCGAAAAATATGCGGTCAAGCTCGCGCTGCGCCCCGACATGCGCTTCGGCACCGACGAAATGTGGGACAAGGCCGAGGCCGAACTCCGCGAAGCCGTCGAGCGCGCCGGCATGGCGAACGACGATTATGGCTGGGAAGAATTGCCGGGCGAGGGCGCCTTCTATGCGCCCAAGCTTGAATTCCACCTGACCGACGCGATCGGCCGCACGTGGCAGTGCGGGACGATCCAGTCCGACCGAGTGATGCCCGAGCGCCTCGACGCGAGCTATATCGGCGAGGATGGCGAGCGCCATCGCCCGGTGATGCTCCACCGCGCGATCCTCGGCACGTACGAGCGCTTCATCGGCATTTTGATCGAGCATTTCGCGGGCCGCTTCCCGACCTGGCTCGCGCCGGTGCAGGCCGTCGTCGCGACGATCGTCTCGGACGCGGACGAATATGCGAAGGACGCGGTGGCACAGCTTACCGCGGCGGGCATCCGCGCCGAAGGCGACGTGCGGAACGAGAAGATCAACTACAAGGTCCGCGAACACAGCCTCGCCAAGGTTCCCTACCTGCTCGTCGTCGGCAATCGCGAGGCCGAGGAAGGCACCGTCGCGATCCGCACGCTCGGGCAGGACGGCCAACGAATCATGCCGCTAGCCGAGGCGATCGCGATGCTGAAGGGTGAGGCGACCCCGCCCGACCTGCGCAGTTGACCGCGGCGGAGAAGCGTCGCCCGCGCCGGTGGCTGCGCTGGCTGCTGTTGCTGGCATTCCTCGGCGTGGCGCTCCTCGCGAGGGGCTATTGGAACGCGACGCGCGATCCGGTGATCCGCACCGCGGCGGTCGAGGTTGCCGGCTGGCCGGCGGGTCAGGCCCCGCTGAAGCTGCTGTTGCTGTCGGACATCCACGTCGCGGGTCCCGACATGCCACCCGCGCGGCTCGCGCGGATCGTCGGCGACCTCAACCGGCTGAAACCCGACCTCGTGCTGATCGCGGGCGACCTCGTCAGCGAAAGGCGCAGCGCGACACATATCTACACCGCCGCCGAGGTGGTCGCGCCGCTCGGCGGCCTGCGCGCGCCATTGGGTGTCGTCGTCGCGCCGGGTAATCACGACCATTGGTTCAGGCCCGACGCGCTGCGCGGCGAACTTGAAAAGCGCGGTTTGCGCGTGCTGCAGAATGAAGCCGTGAAGCTTGGCTCGCTGGTCGTCGGCGGGGTCGACGACGATTATTCGGGACATGACGATGTCCCCGCGACACTCGCCGCGATGGACAGGCTGGGCCCGGGCGTGCCGCTGCTGCTGACGCACAGCCCCGATATCGTCCCCGACCTGCCGCGCCCCGTCGCCGCCGTCTTCGCCGGCCATACGCATTGCGGCCAGATCCGTTTCCCCTTCATCGGCGCGCTGACCTATGTGTCGCGCTACGGTGATCGCTTTGCGTGCGGCGACATCGACGACAGGGGGCAGCGGGTCTTCGTCGGCGCCGGGCTCGGGACCAGCCTGTTGCCGCTTCGTTTCAACACCCCGCCCGACGCGTGGCTGGTCACGCTCGTCCCGAAAGCCGCTTCGCGATGACCAGCCTCCAGACCCTTGTCGGTCTTGCGCCGCTCACCGTTGCCGGCGCGGCGGCGATGACCTTTGGCGCGGCCTATGTGCGCGGGCTGACCGGCTTCGGCATGGCGATCATCCTCGTGCCCTTGCTCGGGCTGATCATCGCACCCGGCGAGGCGGTGGTGCTCGGCATCCTGTTGCAATTGCTGATCGGGCCCGTCGGCATTCGCATCATCATGGCCGACGCCGATCGCGCGACCGCGGTGCCGATCGCGGTGCTCGCGATGGCGACGACGCCGATCGGCATGGTCGCGCTCGACGCGACGACCCCCGACGTCGCGCGGCTGCTGATCACCCTCGTCGCGGTCGGGGCGTTCGTTGCGGTGCTGCTGCCCAAACAGCCCGAGGGGCATCGCCCAGGGCGCGCCGCGGTGGCGGGGACGGGCATATCGTCGGGCATCCTCACCGGTTTCGCCGCGATGCCGGGGCCGCCGGTCGTGCCCTTTTACCTGCGCCGCCATCTCGAACCGAAAGTCGCGCGCGCATCGATGCTGCTCATCTTCTTCGGCACGGCGATTGCGGGCACGCTCGCCGCGCTCTGGGTCGGGATCGCGACCTGGCGGCTGTTCCTGTTGGCGGTCATCCTGTTCGCGCCGATGTGGTTCGGCAATTATTTCGGCGCGCGCGCGTTCGGCCGCGTGCCGCCGCATATCTGGCAGGCGATGGTCGCAGTGGTTCTCGGCGTCGCGGCGGTGTCGGCGGTCATCCGCCTCCTGAACTAGAGGCTGCGGAGCGCCTGCGCGGGCTTCGCCGACAGCAATGGCCAGCTTCCCGCGATCCCGATCAGAAAAGCGAGCCCCGCGCCGCCGATCAACGTCGCGCCAACGATGAACGGATCGGGCGCGAAGGTGAAGTCGAACAGACTGACGACGACATAGCGCGCCGCGATCAGGCCAAGCCCGAGCGCCAGCACCGCGAGGATCGCCGCGAGCACCGCATATTCCATCGCCTGCGCGCCCAGTATCTGCCCGCGCGTCGCGCCGAGCAGCTTCAGGATGACGCTGTCGTAGACGCGCCGCTCGCGGCTCGCTGCGATCGCGCCGATCAGCACCGCGATGCCGGCGAGGATGGCGATGCTCGCGGCCGCGGCAATCGCCTGGCTCATCTGGGTGAGGAGGGTCGTGACTTGGCTCACGACGTCGCGCACCGCGATCAGCGACGCCGACGGGAAAGCGCGCGGGATGCTGCGCGCGAGTTCGACCTCGGCCTCGGGCCCGACGGCAACCGTCGCGACCATATTGTGCGGCGCGGCGTCGAAGGTGCCGGGCGAGAAGACGAGCACATAGTTGAGCCCGAAATTGTCCCAGCTGACGGTGCGCGTCGATGCGACCCTTGCCTGCACCTCGACCCCCAGCACGTTGACGCTGAGCGTGTCGCCGATCTTCAGCCCCAGCGACGCCGCGACTTCCTCTTCGACGCTGACCAGCGGCGGGCCCTTATAGTCGGCTGCCCACCATTTTCCGCTGACCAGTTCGCTGCCGTTGGGCAGGACCGGGCTATAGGTCAGCCCGCGGTCGCCGCGCAGCACCCACGCGCCCTCGGGCAGTTCGGCAAGTTCGTCAACGCGTTGCCCCCGAAACTCGGTGACGCTGCCGCGCAGCGCGGGGATCATGTTGATCTGCGCGTCGGGCGCGGCCTTGGTCACCAGCGAACGGAACCCGGCCGCGCCATCGCGCGGCACGTCGAGCACGAAGAAGCTCGGCGCGCGCTGCGGCACGGTGCGCGCAATCTCGGCGGTGATGCTCGTCTGGATCGCGGCGAGCGTGACAAAGAGCGTCAACCCCAGCCCGAGCGCGACGACGAGCGCGCCCGTCGCGGCGCCCGGCCGGTGCAGGTTCGCGAGCGCGAGGCGGAACAGCGGGCGGCGCGGGCGGGGCAGGCGGCTCGCGGTGCGGCGCACCAGCCAGCCGAGCCCGACGAGGATCAGCAACAAGCCGACCGCCGCGCCGATGAAGCCCAAAGCGAACAAGGGCTCGCGCGCCGTGCCGACCGCGAGCGCAACGATCGCGAGGAAAGCAGCGGCGACGGCGGCCAGCGCCGGCCGGTCGATCCGCGCCGCGCGGTCGACGGTGGCGCGGTAGAGGCCTGCCGCGGGTATATGCTTCGTCGCCGCGAGCGGCGGGAGCGCAAAGGCGATGGCGATGAGCAGGCCATAGGCCGCGCTGACGGCGAGCGGCAGCGGATAGAGCGCGAACCCCGGCCGCACCGGCAGCACGTCGCCCGCGATCGCGCCGATCGCGACGGGCGCGATGGCGCCGACGATCAGCCCGGCGAGGATCGACACCGCCGCGACCGCCAATATCTGCAAGCCATAGATGCGCAGCACCGCGGCGCTGTCGGCGCCAAGCACCTTCAGTGTCGCGAGGCCGGGGCGCTTGCCCGCGAGATAGCTCGCGACGCCGTTGCCGACGCCGATCCCCGCGATCACCAGCGCGGCTAGGCCGACGAGCGACAGGAATTGCCCCATGCGTTCGATGAAACGCCGCGTCCCCGGCGCGCCGTTGCTGCGGTCGGTGATGTCCCAACCCGCCTCGGGGAACTCGGCGGTCAGCGCCTTGCCGATCGCTTCGGGATTGGCGCTACCCGGCAAGCGAACGCGATATTTGCTCTCGTACAGGCTGCCCGGCTGGATGAGCTGCGTCGCGGGCAAGTCGGCGAGGCCGATGATCGCGACGGGACCGAGGGTGAAGCCTTCGCCCAGCCGGTCGGGTTCCTCGGCGATGATGCCGTCGATGCGGAATGTCTTTTCGCCGAACTTGACCCCGCCACCGACCTCGAGGTCGAGCCGCGACGCGAGATCCTTGCCGATCCAGATGCTGCCCGGTGGCGGGGGGCCCTGGCGCGCGCCGCTTTCGAGCCGCATCGTGCCGTAGAGCGGGTACGCATTGTCGACCGCCTTCAGTTCGGAGAGCAGCGCATCGCCGCCCGGGGCATTCGCCATCGCGCGCATCCGCACCGTTGCCGACGGCGCGCCGACGCGGCGGAAACCCGCCATCTCGTCCGCGGTCGCTTCGCGCTGCGGCAGGCTGAATTCGACGTCGCCGCCGAGGATGGTCTGCCCGCGCACCTCGAGCTCGGAGGTGATGCCGCGCGTCAGGCTTCCGATCGCGGCGAGCGTCGCGACGCCGAGGAACAGGCAGACCGCGAGGAGGCGGAGGCCACGGATGCGCGTCGCGAGGTCGCGGCGGGCTATCCGCCAGAGCGCGGCGAGCGGGAGCACCTAGGCTGGCCGCTCTTCGATCTTGCCGTCGTGCATCACGACGACGCGGTCGCAATGCCCGGCGAGCTCGGGGTCGTGGGTGATGATCAGCAGTGTCGCGCCAAGCGCGGCGCGGCGCGCGAAGATCAGGTCGATGATCGCGTGGCCGGTTGCGGTGTCGAGATTGCCTGTCGGCTCGTCGGCAAAGATGATCGCGGGTTCGCTCGCCATGGCGCGCGCGATGGCGACGCGCTGTTGCTCGCCGCCCGATAGCTGCGCGGGATAATGGGTGAGGCGATGGCCGAGGCCGACGGCTTCGAGTTCGGCGGCGGCGCGTCCGAACGGGTCGGCGAGGCCAGCGAGTTCGAGCGGCACCGCGACATTTTCGAGCGCGGTCATCGTCGGGAGCAAGTGGAACGCCTGTAACACGATGCCGATGCGACCACGGCGTGCACGGGCAAGGTCGTCCTCGTCCATCGTCGCAAAGTCGAGACCCGCGACGTTGATGCTGCCGCCGTTGGCACGCTCAAGGCCCGCGAGCACGGCCATCAGCGAACTCTTGCCCGACCCCGAGGGCCCGAGCAGCGCGACCGATGTGCCTGCCGCCACCTCGAGGTCGACACCGCGCAAAATTTCAACCGGGGCCTTGTCGCTTCCGAGCGTGAGCGTCACATTGTGGGCGGCGATCGCCACGCTTGGCGATTGTCGTTGGGCGTCGGGCAAGGAGAGGACCCTTTGAAATGAGAACGGCCGGATGGCGCTCTGCTCTTACATATGGTTGTGTCGCAATATTTTGCCAACCACTCGCCGCGTGCGGATCGGCGGAAAATCCACCTGCTTCGACGAACGACAAGGTTGCCGCACCGAAAATTGCGGCGATCCCCGCCGACGCGCCGCTCGTGATCGCCTTCGGGGATAGCCTTTATGCCGGCTACCAGCTTGGGCCGAAGGAAGGCCTGTCCCCGCAGTTGCAGGCCGCGCTCACCGACGATGGCGTCGTCGCGCGCGTCCAGAATGCGGGCGTTTCGGGCGACACCACCGCCGCCGGGCGCCAGCGGCTGACCTATGTGCTCGACAATGCGAAGGCAAAGCCCGCGCTCGTCATCCTCGGGCTCGGCGGCAACGACATGCTGCGCGGCATCGGCCCCGACCAGACGCGCGCCAATCTCGACGCGATGCTCGCCGAGCTGAAGAAGCGCGAGATCCCGGTGCTGCTGACGGGAATGATGGCGGCGCCGAACCTCGGCAGCGACTATGCGAAGAAATTCAACCCCATCTATCCCGAGCTCGCGGCGAAATACGGGGTGAGCTTCTACCCCTTCATTCTCGACAATGTCGTCACCGACAAGGCGCTGATGCTCGGCGACAATATGCATCCCAATGCTAGGGGCGTGACGGTCGTGGCCGCGGGGCTGGCGCCGCTGGTCGAGCAGGCATTGCCGGATACAGGCTAGCTTGCCCGCGGCCCAAACAGGATGATCGCCGCGCCGCCGAGGCACACGGCGGCGCCGATCAGGTCCCAGCGATCGGGCTTCGCACCCTCGACCGCCCACAGCCAGACCAGGGCTGCCACGATATAGACCCCGCCATAGGCGGCGTAAGTGCGCCCGGCATGTTCGGCATCGACGAGGGTGAGCAGCCAGGCGAAGAGCGCCAGCGACGCCATTCCGGGGGCGAGCCACCACACCGACTTGTCCATCCGCAGCCACGCCCAGAAAGCGAAGCAGCCTGCGATTTCGGCGAGCGCCGCGCCTATGTATGCCCATGCCGTCATCGGCTCACCGTGGCTGGATCGCGTGCAAAAGAAAAGGGGCGACCGTGCGGCCGCCCCTTCCTGTTTCATCGCTGTCCGAAAGATCAGAAAGCGAAGCCGACGCCGACCGCGAAGGTGTCGAAGTCGCTGAAGTTCTCGATGAACTGGTGGCGATATTCGGCCTTGGCATAGATGTTCTGGCCCAGCTTGTGCTGGTAGCCGGCACCGACGTACGGATCGTCGATCTGGCCGAAGGTGTAGCCGCCGTTGACATAGGCCTTGCCGTTGGCGCCGACCTTGGCACCGAGGCGGGCACCCGACGAGAACTGGACCTTGGCGCCGTCGATCAGCACCTTGTCGCCCGCGATTTCGGCGCCGGCGAACGCCGTCGAGCCGAGGTCGAAATCATATCCGGCCGCGGCGCCAAGCGTGGCGTCGTCGAGGCCGCTGCCGGTGACGTAGCCGCCGCGCACTTCGACGCGGCCTTCGCCCTGGGCCATGGCGGGGGTTGCAACGATGGCCGTCAGGAGAGCGGCTGCAACTGCGAATTTCTTCATTTTGTTATTCCTTCTTTCAAGTTCGGACACGCCCTTTGGGTCGCGACCTGTCCTCAAATTGGGGTTCGCGGCTGTCGCTGCAATGAACGGATCATTCAGAATGTGACAATTTTCTTACCTGTGTTGTTTTTGCAACACAGCATAGGTATGCGCCGGACCTCGACAGGCCTTGCGGACGGGAAATTCGCGATGGGAAGGGAGCGAATCGGCGCGGCGCGCGCGATTTCAGCCGAGCGCGGCCTGTTTTTCCTCGGCGATGCGGTCGAGTTCGGCGCGCGTCGGTTTCGTCGCCGCGCTCTTCAATTGCCCGCACGCGGCCATGATGTCGCGCCCGCGCGGGGTGCGTACGGGCGCCGAAATCCCGCTCCTGAAAATCAGGCTGCTGAACGCGCGCACGCGTTCGGGCGACGAACATTCATAGGGCGCGCCGGGCCAGGGGTTGAACGGGATCAGGTTGACCTTCGCCGGCAAGCCGTAATGCTTGATCAGCCGCACAAGCTCGCGCGCATCGGCGTCGCTGTCATTCTTGTCCTTCAGCATCACATATTCAAAGGTGATGCGCCGCGCATTGTTCGCGCCGGGGTAATCGGCGCACGCCTGCAGCAGTTCCTCGATGCCATATTTGCGGTTGAGCGGCACGATCTCGTCGCGCACTTCCTTCGACACCGCGTGCAGCGACACCGCGAGGTTGACGCCGATCTCTTCGCCCGCGCGCGCCATCATCGGCACGACGCCGCTCGTCGACAGCGTGATGCGGCGCTTCGACAGTGCCAGCCCGTCGCCGTCCATCACGATCTTCAGCGCGCCTTTGACCTCGTCGAAATTATAGAGCGGCTCGCCCATGCCCATCATCACGATGTTGGTGAGCATCCGCCCGTCGGCGGTGTAATGGCCGACATCCTCGTCAGCATCGTCGTCCTCAGGGTCGGGACCGAAGCCCGCCATCGTGCCCTTCGGCCATTCGCCGAGCGCATCGCGCGCGAGCAGCACCTGCCCGACGATCTCGCCCGCGGCGAGGTTGCGCACGAGGCGCATCGTGCCGGTGTGGCAGAAACGGCAGTTGAGCGTGCAGCCGACCTGGCTCGACACGCACAAGGTTCCCCGATCGGCGTCGGGGATGAAGACCATTTCATATTCCTGCCCGTCGGCGGCGGCGAGCAGCCATTTGCGCGTGCCGTCGCTCGACACCTGCGCCTCGCGCACCGTCGGGCGGCCGATGATGAAACGGTCGGTCAGCCACGGGCGCATCGTCTTGGCGATATCGGTCATCGCCTCGAAGTCGGTGACGCCACGGTGATAGATCCAGTGCCAGATCTGCTTGGCGCGCAGCTTCGCGCCCTTGGCATCGAGCCCCGCCTCGACGAGTACGCCGCCGATCGCGTCGCGCGTCAGCCCGACAAGGTCGATGCGGTTGCCGCCGCGCAACGGAACGGTGCCCGTGGTGACGGGGTCGATATGGCCGGGAATCTGCATGATGGGCGGCCATATAGGGCGGAAGGCGTAAAAGCGCAATTGCGGTGCCAATAAAGCCCCTCTCCTTCAGGGGAGGGGTTGGGGTGGGGGCTCGCGGGCTTGCGCAAGGCCGATGGCCCCCACCCGCTGCGACTAAGCCAGCAAGCTGGCAAGTCTCGCTGCCCTCCCCTGAAGGAGAGGGCGAATTTGGCTACAGCGACGCCAGCATCCCCAGAACCTGCGGCACCGTCCCGCTCGCCTCGGCATTGCGCAACGGCAGGACATTCTGCACCAATATCTCCTCGGGCGTCGGCTCGACCCCGAACAGCGCCATCACCTCATCGGTAAACTCCCCTAGCGGCATATAGCCCTCGCGCGTTGACTGGCCGGGGGTGAGGTCGGTGCGCACCGCGGGCGGGGCGAGTTCGATCACCTCGACCTTGCCCGCGAGCTGGATGCGCAGCGCGACCGAGTAACTGTGCATCGCCGCCTTGGTTGCCGAATAGGTCGGCGCTTTCGGAAAGGGCACAAAGGCGAGCCCCGACGTCACATTGACGATCGCGCTGTCCGCCTGCGCCGCCAGATGATCGACGAGCGCGTCGATCAGCCGGATCGGACCGAGGATGTTGGTGACGACCGTCGCCTCGGCCTGTGCCAGGTCGCGCTTCGCGCTCGCGTCCTCGGCGCTCATGATGCCGGCGTTGTTGACCAGCACATTGAGGTCCGGGAACTTCGCGACGATCTCCTTCGCGAAGGCCGCGATCGCGTCGGCATCGGTGACGTCGAGCGCGACCGCCGACATGTTCGCCCGCCCCGCGATCGCGGCGTCGAGCTTCGCGGCATTGCGCCCGGTGACGATGACATGGTTGCCGGCGTCATGCCAGCACTGCGCGAGCGCCAGCCCGATGCCCGAACCCCCGCCCGTGACGAGGATGGTGTTGCCTGTGGTTTTCATGGATTTCCTCCTTCGGGGTGGTGAGAAGGGCTAAATATTCCTATACTCTCCAAAAGAAAGAAGGCACCCGAAAGTGCCATAGTTACCCAAAAGAGAGATTTGGATTTTCCGCCATGCCCGCACCTGAAAAAATCGCCTATGATCCGGATGCGCCGGTCGATCCGCGCGTCGAAACGCTCGTCAACGAACTGATCGGCCGCGTCGCCGACAAATGGACCCTGCTCGTCCTCGAGGAGCTGGAGGATCACGGAACCTGCCGCTTCACCGAATTGTCGCGCCGCGTTCCCGGCATCAGCCAGAAGATGCTGACGCAGACGCTGCGCCAGATGGAGCGTGACGGCCTCGTTGTGCGGACGGTGCATCCGGTCGTCCCGCCGAAGGTCGAATATTGCCTGACCGACCTCGGCCACAGTCTGGGCGAAGCCTTTTGCGGCGTCTGGGTCTGGGCAGAAGCCAATCTGGAAAAGGTGGCAAGGGCGCGGATGGCGTTCGACGCGCGGGGGTGAGGGCAGGACAGATTTGCGCCGGAGGCTGTTGAGCGAAAGCCGCCAGTCCCCATCGTCACCCCGCGCTTGACCCGGGGGCTGCCTTGTCCTTTCATGCGACGATGGAGCGCTATCCCTGCGTCTACATTCTGGCGCGTTCTTCCCACGGCACGCTTTACACCGGGGTCACGTCGAATCTCGTCCAGCGCATCTATCAGCATCGGGAAGGCACGTTCGAAGGCTATACCAAAAACTGTGAAATCAAGCGGCTCGTCTGGTTCGAACGCCACGAGGCGATGGACTGGGCAATCCTGCGCGAAAAACGCATCAAGCGATGGCTGCGAACATGGAAGTATGAATTGATCAACGCGATGAACCCGACCTGGCGTGATCTGGCCGAGGATTTCGGTTTCGATCCGTTGCCTTCGGGAAGAATGAAGGCGGGTCCCGGGTCAAGCCCGGGATGACGAAAAGGCAACAGTAGCTACCCACCTCCAGCAGCAGGCACATAAGGAAAGCCGGGACCATGATCGTGCCCGAATCATGGCCCCGGCTTTGACGGGCCCTGCAACTTGGGTCCGCCGGTCACTTGCGGATCGAGCTGACCTGGATTGGCTCGCCGCGCGACGCATTGGCGACCACCACATCGGCCTGCACCGTGGCGACGCGCTTTGTGTCTCGCCGGCATTGCCGCACGTCATTCTTGCCCGCGATGTCGAAATCGGGGGCGGTGCCGCACACTTCCACAACGGCGCGCCAGATGCGGCGGTCGAGCGCCTTGGTGCCGGCCTCGGTCCGGAGGTCGAGGTCTTTGTGCGCCACGGCAACGCTCGGGTTCGCGGGTCCGGTTTGCGCCGATACGGGCTGGCCGATCGATACGGCAGCAAGGGCGGCGAGGATCAGAAGCTTTTGCATCTTGAGTCTCCATCGGCCGGCTGGGGAGGAGGGGAGGAGCCGGCGGGACAGAAATAATCGATCGGCGAGGGCGAAAGGAGCAACGATGTTGCGCGGCCGTTCTGCAAAATTGCAGAATGAGGATGGCGCCGTTATGGCGCACAAGACGGCATGTATGACTGGAACGACTTGAAGGCCTTTCTGGCCGTTGCCGAGACCGGCAGCACGTTGTCGGCGGCGCAGGCGCTGCGCGTCAGCCAGACGACCGTCGCGCGGCGGATCGCGGCACTCGAGGAAGCGACCGGCCTCCACCTGTTCGAGCGGCGGCAGGCGGGCTATGCGCTGACCCCGGTGGGCGAGGCGATGCTGGCGAGCGCGATCGCGGTGCGCGATGCCGCCGATCGCTTCGGCGACGCGGCGGGCGCGCGGTCGCGCGATGCGGGCGGCACGGTCAGCCTGACGACGATGGAAATCTTCGCGGTCACCATCCTGCCGCCGATCCTGCGCGACCTTCGCGCCGCGCATCCGGGCATCCATATCCATCTCGACACCTCGGACGAGCCGCGCGACCTTGCCGCCGGCGCCGCGGACATCGCGATCCGCAGCAGCAAGCAGCCCGCGGGCGCGGGGCTTGTCGGGCGGCGCATCGCCGACAATTCCTGGACCGTCTATTGCAGCCGCGATTATGCCGATCTGCACGGCATCCCGCACGGGCGTGCGGAACTTGCCACGCATCCCTTCATCGGCGGCGGCGGCGGCGTCTGGGAGCCCTATCAGGCGTGGCTGCGCCAGCACGGGCTCGAGGAGTCGGTGGTGATGCAATATGACTCGGGGTCGGGGCTGCTCGCGGGCGTGCGCTCGGGCATGGGGCTCACCATCCTGCCCGCCTTCATCGCCGACCGCGAACCCGATCTGATCCGCTGCATTCCTCCAAAGACCGAGGACACGACGGGGCTGTGGCTCCTGACGCACGAACGGCTGCGCCATGTGCCGCGCGTGCGTCTCGTCCTCGATTTCCTCGCGGCCGAACTGACGAAGCTTGCGCGGAGCTAAGGCGCCAGTGCGGTCTCGACCGCCGCGTCGACATGCAGACCGAGCGTATCGAACAGCGGCACCGCGCTGTCCGCTTCGCCGACCAGCAGCATGATTTCGGTGCAGCCGAGGACGATCGCCTCGGCGCCGTCGGCGATCAGCGCGGCGATGATCCGCCGATATTCGGCGCGCGATGCGTCGCGGACGACGCCTTGGACCAGTTCGTCATAGATGATGCCATGGACGATCGCGCGATCGGCGTCGCCGGGGATCATCGCCTCGATGCCCGCTGCCGCCATCCGTTCCGTATAGAAGGGCTTTTCCATCGTGAAGGCGGTGCCGAGCAGCCCGACGCGCGAAAAGCCCGCGACCTTGATGGCCGCGATGGCGGGGTCGGCGATGTGGAGAAGCGGCACCGGTGTCGCCGCCGCGACCGTCTCGGCGCACAGGTGCATCGTATTCGCGCAGATCAGGAGCAGTTCGGCGCCCCCCGCGGTCAACGATCGGGCGGCGTCGGCCATCTGGCGATCGAGTATGTCCCAGTCGCCGCTCGCCTGCAATTCGGCGATGGGCGCGAAATCGAGCGACAACAACAGGATGCGTGCCGAATGCAGCCCGCCCAGCCGCGCCCGCACCCCTTCGTTGAGCAGCCGGTAATATTGGGCCGAGCTTTCCCAGCTCAAACCGCCGATTAAGCCGATTGTCTTCATCGCGTTCGTCCGTCCCAAGAATTGCTGTCCTGCAATATTGCGCGGGTCTAGCCGGCCCGGCGATGGCGCGCGACACAGCTTTCCTCCTGACCGATACAGACGCTCTTCCGCGCCCCTCAACGCTTACGATGGAACGCGATTTGCGAGTGAAGTTACGCAGTTTTCCTCCGTTTCGTGAAAGCGCCTTTTCCTCTTCTTTCGTCACCCCGGACTTGATCCGGGGTCCAGCTTCCCCCGATGCGTCGCATGGATCCCGGATCAAGTCCGGGATGACGAGGGTAAGGTAAAACACGAATCGCGAGTGAAGTTGCGCGGAAATCCGCCATTTCTCCACGTCGCCTCAGCGCAGCTTGGCGCACCCCAGCGCCGCCGCGTCGATCGCGGTCGCGGCGCCGCGCAGCCGGTAGGTGTCCGCGATTGCACCGCCGGTGGCGGTGCCGCTCTCGACGCTCATGCTCGGCGCCGATCGCATCGCGGCGACGATCGCGGCGTCCATCCGCGTGTCGCTCGCCCAGCCGTGCGCGCCGTTGCCGGTGAGAATGAAGCGGCGGCTGCCGATCGTCAGGCGCAGCTCGCGATCCAGCGCGCGCGCTTTCGACAGGCGGACATAGAATTGCCCGCGAATGCGCGATTTCGGCCAGTATCCGACACTGGCATAAGCCTTGACCTGCGGCGTGCCGATCGTCGCCGACGGCGCGGCGAGGGCATAGCAGCGCGGGGTCGCGGGATTGCGGAAGGCGCCCCAGCCATCGAAAATGCCGAGCGCGGTGGGGCCGGCGGCAAGCGCCGCTGCGGGCGCTGCCGCCAATATCAGGAAAAGGGAGGCCCGGCGCCGCATCGGTACCCGTTCGCGCGATCGCGGTCGCTTTGCAAGCATGGCTTGCACGCCGCGATGCGTACGTTAAGGAAGGTGGACATTTTCAGGGGCCAGAATCGGGGTGCGAATCGCCTCCGATGGTCTGTCCCTCAGGGACTTTTCCCGCGAAACACAGGGATGGCGGATTTAGAATGAAAGCGACGATCGAACGCGCAGTATTGTTGAAGAGCCTCGGCCACGTCCAGTCGGTGGTCGAACGGCGCAATACCATTCCCATTCTCTCGAACGTCCTGATCGAAGCCGATGCGTCGGGCCAATTGAAATTGATGGCGACCGACCTCGACCTGCAGGTCGTCGAAACGATCGCGGCCAAGGTCGAAACGCCGGGCACGACCACCGTGTCGGCGCACACCCTGTTCGAAATCGCCCGCAAGCTGCCCGAGGGCGCCGAGGTCAGCCTCGCCGCCGCCGAGGGCAAGATGCAGGTCAAGGCCGGCCGTTCGAACTTCAACCTGCCGACGCTGCCGCGCGACGATTTCCCGGTGATCGCCGAGGGTGAGCTGCCGACCAATTTCGAACTGCCGGTCGCCGAGCTGATCCAGATCATCGACAAGACGCGCTTCGCGATCTCGACCGAGGAAACGCGTTATTATCTCAACGGCATCTTCCTGCACGTCGCCGAGGATGCGTCGGGTCCGGTGCTCAAGGCCGCGGCGACCGACGGCCATCGCCTCGCGCGCTACACCGTCACGCGCCCCGACGGTGCGTCGTCGATGCCCGACGTCATCGTGCCGCGCAAATGCGTCACCGAAATCCGCAAGCTGCTCGACGAGGCCGAGGGCAATGTCGAGATCAGCCTGTCGGCGAGCAAGATCCGCTTCCAGCTTGGCAACGCGATCCTGACCTCGAAGCTGATCGACGGCACCTTCCCCGATTACAGCCGCGTCATCCCGACCGCGAACGACAAGCTGCTCAAGGTCGATCCGAAGAGCCTGTATCAGGGCGTCGACCGCGTCTCGACGATTGCCAGCGAAAAGACGCGCGCGGTCAAGGTCGGGCTCGACAAGGACCGCATCACCCTGTCGGTCACCAGCCCCGAAAACGGCACCGCCGCTGAAGAGGTTGCGGCTGCCTATGACAGCGACGCGATGGAGATCGGCTTCAACGCTCGCTACCTCAGCGACATCCTCGGCCAGGTCGACGGCGACACCGTCGAACTCCATCTCGCCGACGCGAATGCCCCGACGCTGATCCGTGAAAGCGAAAAGAGCCCGGCGCTCTATGTGCTGATGCCGATGCGGGTCTAGCTTTCGTCGCCCCAGCGAAAGCTGGGGCCGCTATCGTTCCGTTCGACCGTTGGCGATCCCAGCTTTCGCTGGGATGACGAAATCAGCTACCCCGCCTTCGCGACCCGCCAGATCACCCCGCCGGTATCGTCGGCGACGAGTGCGCTGCCGTCCTTTGCGACCTTCACATCGGCCGGGCGGCCGTGGGTAGTCTTGCCGTCCTTGCCGAGGAACTGGTCGAGCAAGGTGACGGGCAGCGCGTCGACCGGCTTGCCGTTCGCGCCGAACTTGACGAACACCACGTCATAGCCCGCGACAGGGTCGCGGTTCCACGATCCGTGGCGCGCGATCAGCGCACCGTTCGCCCAGCGATCGCCAAGGTCGAGGCCCTGCGTGAAGGTGAAGCCGAGCGGCGCGGTGTGCGCACCCAGCCCATATTCGGGACGCTTGACATATTGGCGGCGATCCTCCGCCTCGGGCTCGACGCGCGGGTCGATATAGCCGCCCCAATAATACCAGGGCCAGCCATAGAAATCGCCTTCGGTGACGTCGGTCAGATAGTCGGGGACAAGGTCGCTGCCGAGCATGTCACGCTCGTTGACCACGGTCCACAGCCGGTCGGTACCGGGGTAGAAGCCGAGGCCGACGGGGTTGCGGATGCCGGCCGCAAAGGTGCGCATATATTTGTTCTCGGGCCGCACCTCGAGCACGCTGGCGCGGCGGAACTCGCGGTTCATGCCGGCCTCGCCGATATTGGAGTCGGCGCCGACACCGATGTAGAGCCAGCCGTTGGGTGCGGCGACGAGGCTCTTGGTCCAGTGGCGGTTCGTGCCCTTTGCGGGCAGGTCGACGATCTTCGCGCCCTTGCCGCTCATCTGCGTTTCGCCCGCCACATAGGGGAAAGCGAGCAATGCGTTGGTGTTGGCGACATAGAGCGTCGTGCCGACCAGCGCCATGCCGTAGGGCGAATTGAGCCCCGTGATATAGGCGGTCTTCACCTCGGCCTTGCCGTCGCCATCGGCGTCGCGGAGCAGCGTGATGCGGTTCGCCGACGGCTTGCGGCCCGCGCCGCCCTTGCCCATCAGATTCTTCATCACCGCGCCCTGCACGCCGCCGTCCTTGCGCGGCGGGCTCTGCGATTCCGCGACCAGGACGTCGCCGTTCGGCAGCACCAGCATCGTCCGCGGGTGGTCGAGCCCTTCGGCAAAGCGCCGGACGGCCAGGCCCTGCGCGGCGCGGGGCGCCTGTCCCGCGGGCCAGTTCGTCGCCTCGGGCACATTGACCGTCGGAATAGTCTCGGTACGCTGCGATGCCATCACGGGCACCCGGCCGCTGAGTTCGGCGGTCGAGAAGCGCGCCACGTCGGGGCGCGACATGACGTAGAATGTGATGCCGCCGACGATCAGGATCAGCAGCACGGCGAGGATGGCATATTTCAGGATCTTGCGCATGGGTCCTGTCTACACGGGCAAGGCGCGGCGTCAAAGGGGTTGCGCGGCGACGGCAGGGTTAACCGCGCCCCCCTCCTCGATTAACCTTACCCGGTTGTTCATCACGGTTGGGAACGGCGCGGTGAGGGGCTGCGCGTAGGGAGGAGGTTCTACGCCAACCGACCGGGGACTCCATGCATCTGCCAGCACCTTTTCTGACCGATCGCACCGCGGTCGAGGATGCGCATGCCTTGATCAGCGTACATGGGGACGAGGCGGGCTTTGCCGCCGCAGCGCGCGCCGAGCAATATCGCGCGCTCGGCAATCACGTGCATTTCGCCCGCTGGCGCCAGATCGAGCGGCTGATCACCTATCTGTCGGTCGAGGACGTCCTCGACACCGTGCACTAAGTGCAGACACCTCCCGAGGCAGCGAGACTTGCCACTTGCCGGCTAGTCGCAGTGGTAGGGGTGCGGTCTCGGCCTGAGGCGATGGCGCATCGATGCGCCATCACCCCCATCCAACTCTGCCCAATCGCTGCGCGATGAGGCTGCGTATCCTTCCCCCATCAAGGGGGAAGGCTCTAAACCCGCAGGCCCGCGGTTTCGGGCAATCCCGCCATGATGTTGAGGTTCTGGACGCACGCGCCGCTCGCGCCCTTGCCCAGATTGTCGAGCCGCGCGACGAGGCGCGCCTGGCTGGCATCGCTATTGGCAAAGACAAACAGCTCGATCCGGTCATCGCCCGCGTCCGACGCGCGGAGAAGCATTTCGCCGTCCGCCGGCGCTTCGCCCATGACGACGATCGGGCTCGCGCCATAGAAATCGGCGAGCGCCGCGCGCAGCGCGTCGGGCGATGCGGCGGCAGGCATGGCGTTCAGCGGCAACGGAACCTCGACCACCATCCCGCGGTGCGCCGCGATCACGGCGGGCGAAAACAGCGGGCCGATCGCAAGGCCGCACCGCGCCTGCATTTCGGGCACATGTTTGTGGCCGAGCGCCAGCGCATAGCCGCGCCACGCGATGTCGGGATCCTTTTCGAAGCGTTCGATCAGCGTCTTGCCGCCGCCCGAATAGCCGCTGACCGCATGGCAGATATAAGGCCAGTCGGCGGGGAGCAGGCCGGCCTGCACGAGCGGTGCGACCAGCGCGATGAAGCCCGTCGAATAGCAGCCCGGGTTCGACACGCGCGCGGCCGCGGCGACGGCATCGTGCCCGCTGACTTCGGGGAAGCCATAAACCCAGCCCGGCGCGACACGATGCGCGGTCGATGCATCGATGACACGGGTGCGATCATTGCCGATCATCGCCACCGCGTCGCGCGCCGCATCGTCGGGAAGGCAGAGGATGACGAAATCGGCGTCGTTCAGTGCCTCGCGCCGCGCGGCCGCGTCCTTGCGGCGCGCGTCGTCGAGCGCGATCAACGTGAACTCGTGCCGCCCGGCGAGCCGCTCGGCAATTTCCAGGCCCGTCGTTCCCGCCGCGCCGTCGATGAAGACCGTCTGTGTCATGATTTTTACCGCAGTCGTTTATAGCCGGTAACCGGCACATCATTCCCTTTCGCCGCCGAACGCGCGATGACGTCGGCCAGCGGTTCGCTGTTCACGGCCATCCATCGTCGGCTGGCGTGAATGATGGTCTGGTTATCGGCCATGATGCCGACATGGCCGGGGAAGAAGACGAGGTCGCCGCGCGCGAGCACCGCCGGATCGACATCCTTGTCGGGACCGAGCGCGGCAAGTTGCAGGTCGCTGTCGCGCGGCAACTGTACGCCCGCAGCGGCCCATGCCAGCTGGACGAGGCCCGAACAATCGATGCCCTTCGCGGTCCGGCCGCCCCACGCATAGGGGGTGCCGATCATCTCTTCCGCGAGCCCCGCGGGATCGTCACCCTGTGTGCCGACTTCGGCAAGCGCGGCGAGCGGCAGATAGCCGTGCGAGGTCGCGAGCCATTCGCCCTCGGGCCCCCCCATCACGAGCGCGCCGCGCGGCAGGACGGCGGGGCCGCCGCTCGCGGCATCGGGGGCGCTGTGCAGCATCGCCTCGATCATCATGACGCGGTGGGTCGGGGCGATCGGCGCCGCGAGCGCTTCGGCGGCGAGATAGCCGACATAATGGTCGGCAAGGCAATAGCCCCACGCCCAGCCGCCGGTGAGGTCGAGCAGGGCAAAGCCTTCGCCGAACAGCAATTCGCTCGTCTGGTCGGCATCGACCGACGGCGCCGCGCGAAGCGAGGCGGCGGGCAGCACGCCGCTGCGCATCATCGGCGCGGCATAATGTGGGGCGAAATGCGTGCCGGCGACGGCGATATCGGCAAGGTCGGGGCGGATCGCGACGACGCGCGGGTCGAACGCCTGCGACGTACCTGTCAGGCCAAAGCGATCGCGGCCCGCGCCGGCGGCGCCGGGGCGTCCCATGCGCACGCGATTGGCCACTGAATTTTCACCGCTTTCTGCTGTCACTTGCCGTCCTGTGTAAACCCGACATCCGCGCGCTGCGGACAATCGCGCGCCATTAGACCAGCGGGCCGTGCTTTATCAAGAATGTTCAGTTTTTCCCGCGCCGGTCGTAGCGCGACTGGAGCATCGCCCACGCGGCGCGCAATCCCAGCGCCGCGCCGCCCTTCGGACGCCCGGGCTTGGCTGCGGGGCGCCAGGCGAAGGTGTCGAGATGCGCCCACAGCGCGCCCTCGGGAACGAAGCGCTTGAGGAACAGCGCGGCGGTGATCGTCCCGGCGAAGGGCGAGCTGCCCGCGTTGCCCAGGTCGGCGATGTCGGTTTCGAGCAGGTCGGCATAGCCATCCCACAGCGGCATTCGCCACACCGGGTCGTCGCGGTCCGTCCCGCCGGCCAGTATTGCTTCGGCGAGGGCATCGTCATTGGCAAAGAGCGGCGGCAGGTCGGGGCCAAGCGCCACGCGCGCGGCGCCGGTCAGCGTCGCGAAATCGACGATCAGTTCGGGCCTGGCTTCGCCCGCCTTCACGAGGGCATCGCCGAGCACCAACCGTCCCTCGGCGTCGGTGTTGCCGATCTCGACCGTCAGGCCGAGGCGGCTCTTCAGCACGTCGCCGGGACGGAAGGCGTCCGCCGAGATGGCATTTTCGGCCGCCGCAACGAGGCAGTGGAGGCGCACCGGCAGCCCGCTCGCCATCACCAGTTCGGCGAGGGCGAGCACATGCGCGGCGCCGCCCATGTCTTTCTTCATCAACCGCATTCCCGCCGCGGGCTTGATATCGAGCCCGCCGCTGTCGAAGCTGATTCCCTTGCCGACGAGTGCGACGCGCGGGTGGTCATCCTTGCCCCACTCGATCTCGATCAACCGCGGCGCGTGATGCTTGGCGGCGGCGCGGCCGACCGCGTGGATCATCGGATAACCCTGTTCGAGCGCCTCGCCCTTGGTGACGCTGAGCTTGCCGCCATGCGCCTTGGCGATGCGCTCGGCGGCTTTCTCGATCGCCGCGGGTCCCATGTCGGCGGCGGGGGTGTTGACGAGGTCGCGGACGAGCGCGACCGCGCGCATTTCGGCGACCAGCGGCGCGATCGCGCCGACGTCGCTGGTCAGCAGCACGCGCGGGCCTTTTGTCGGCGGGTTCGACCTATAGGTGTCGAAGCGATATTGCGCGCTCATCCAGCCGAACAAAGCCTTGCCCGGCTGCTGGCCTTCAAGGCGGTAGCGGCCTTCGGGAAGGATTTGCCCCAGCTTGGCGAGGCACCATGCCGACAGGCTGTCGACCCTGGCGACCGTCGTGACGACCGCCCATTTTTCGGGGTCGTCGCCGGGCAGGATCGCGTGGACGAAGGCGTCGGGTTTGAAGCCGACGGCGGCGAGATGCGCGCGCTCGCGCGCGCTGCGGCCCTTCAGCCATTCGTCATAGCCTTGCTTGTCGACGAGATGGATTGTGCGGGCATCCTGTCCCTTGTCGGGCTGGATCAGGTCGGAATAGTCGGTCATGCGGCCGTGCTAGGCCGCTTGGGATATTTTGTCGATTCCCGGCGTTATGCCTGCATGATGACTGCAAATTTCCGGCGTAACGCCGCCCCGATCCTTGCCGCGGCCCTGCTGCTGACAGGGTGTTCCGAGGACAAGCCGACGCCGGCGGAGAAGGCCGCGGCGGCGGCCGTACCCGGCGCCCCGCCCGGCGGCGCGGCCGATATCGCCGCGAAAAATGCGCCGGCGTCGAACATCAAGGAAAGCAACGAACTGATCGAATTCGCCTATGCCTATCCGCGCGAGGCAGCGGCGATCCCCGAGCTTGCGGCGTGGCTCGACGGCGACCGGGCGACGAAGCGCGACGCGCTGATCGCCGCCGCGCAACGCGACAAGGCTGCGGCAGAAAAAGGCGGATTCCCCTATCGCGCGCATAGCCATTTGCAGGCGTGGCAGCGGATCACGAGCACGCCGCGCTTCCTCAGCCTGTCGGCCGAAGTCGGAACCTATATGGGCGGCGCGCACGGCATGACGACCTTCGATACGCTGCTCTGGGATCGCAACCGGCGCAAGCGGCTCAAACCGCTCGACCTGTTCACCAGCGGGGAGGCGTTCGACGCCGCGATCGGCGAGGCCTTTTGCGCCGGCATCAAGCGCGCGAAGGCGGCGAAGGGCATCGCCAGCGACGAGGCGCCCGACAGCGCCTTTGCCAAATGCCCGCCGGCGTCAGCGCAGACCGTGTGGCTCGGCTCGACCGACGGGCGTTATCTCGACCGGATGACGATCGCGATCGCCCCCTATGAGGTCGGGCCCTTTGCCGAGGGCAGTTACAAGATCAACGTGCCGGTGACCGGCGCGCTCGTCGGTGCGCTGAAGGACGAATATGCGCGCGATTTCCTCCCCATCAACTGAACCGAAGGACAAGGCCATGGCAAAGCAGCCCAAAGCCGGCAAGGTCGGCGAAAGCGCGAAAGAGAAGAAGGGCAAGCGTAGCGCCGCGGCGAAGCTGCGCAGCGCGGTCGGGTCGGGCAAGACGATTGCAAAGCCGCCGTCGGATCGCGAAGCCGACCTCGACCGCGCGCCCAGGTGGGAGCCGCGCTATCCGGGATCGGGGCGCCTCGACGGCAAGGTCGCGATCGTCACCGGCGGTGACAGCGGGATCGGCCGCGCGGTGTGCGCCCTGTTCGCGCGCGAGGGTGCCGATATCGCGATCGTCTATCTCGAGAACCGGGCCGACGCCGTCGAAACCGCGGCGATCGTCGAGGCCGAAGGACGCCGCGCGATCGCGATCAAGGCCGACGTCGGCAAGGCGAAGGCGGGCGAAAAGATCGTCGCGCAGACGGTCGACAGGCTCGGTCGCCTCGACATCCTCGTCAACAATGCCGGCGAACAACATCCCGCGGAGGACATTCGCGACATCAGTCCCGGGCAACTCGAGCGGACATTCGAAACCAATATCTTCGGTATGTTCTATCTCGTGCAGGCGGCGCTGCCGCACCTGAAAAAGGGCGCGGCGATCGTCAATTGCACCAGCGTCACCATGTACCAGGGGTCAAAGGGCCTGCTCGATTACAGCGCCACCAAAGGGGCGATCACCGCGTTCACCCGGTCGCTCAGCGAAAATCTGGTGGACAAGGGAATTCGCGTAAACGCGGTCGCGCCGGGGCCGATCTGGACGCCGCTCAATCCCCGCGGCGGCGCGCCGGCGGCAAAGGTCGCGACCTTCGGCGAGAGCACGCCGATGAAGCGCCCCGGCGAACCCAATGAGGTCGCGCCCGCCTTCCTCTTCCTCGCGTGCGACGACAGCAGCTATATGTCGGGTCAGGTGTTGCATCCCAACGGGGGCACGATCGTTAACGGTTAGCGGGGCGGGCAAGGAGAACGCACATGCCAGCCAAATCGAAAGCCCAGCAGAAAGCCGCCGGTGCCGCGCTCAGCGCCAAGCGCGGCGATACACCCAAGTCGAAACTCAAAGGCGCATCGAAAGAGATGGCCGAGAGCATGACCGAAAAGCAGCTCGAGGATTTCGCCAACGGCTCGACCAAGGGCAAGCCCGAGCACGTTGACTGAGGTTTACTCCGCGGCTTCGAGTTCCGCCGGAGCCGCCGCCGCTTTCGCCTGCGCGTTGGTGAAGGTCAGCACCCCGTCGGCGATCGCGCCGGTGCGCATGTCGATCCGGTCCCGCACATAATTCTGGCTGAGCCGCCAAGGGAGCGTGGCGGTGCTCCTTGGCATGATGTGCAGCGACCGCTGGATATAGCCCGACGAGAAGTCGAAGACATTCTCCTCCTCGAGGCTCGACGGATCGGCGAGCGCCGGCGTGGCGACGGTGGTGCCGGTGTCGCGCATATGGTTGAGCACGCGGCAGACATATTCGGACACGATGTCGGCGCGCAGCGTCCAGCTCGCGTTGAGATAACCGAACACCGCCGAGAAGTTCGGCACGTTCGAGAACATGCACGCCTTGTAATAGAAATGATCGTGCCAATCGACGGACGCACCGTCGACGCGCACCGGGATCTTGCCGGCGACCGCGAGCTTCAGGCCCGTCGCTGTGACGATGATGTCGGCGTCGAGATGCTTGCCCGATTTCAGCTGGATGCCGGTCGCGTCGAATGTCTCGATATGATCGGTCACGACCGACGCCTTGTCGGCCTTCATCGCTTCGAAAAAATCGGCGTCGGGGACGAGGCAGAGCCGCTGGTCCCACGGGTTATAGGGCGGGGTGAAGGCTTCGGCGTCGTAACGGTCGCCAAGGCTCTCCTGCAGCTTCCTGGTCAGGAACTCCTTGACCTTCTCGGGCTTCTCGCGCGCGCGGCGGAAGGCGATGTCCTGCAGCCGGACATTCTTGAAACGGGTGATCCTGTACGCGAGCCCTTCGGGCAGGAACTTGCGAAGGAAGTTCGCAAACGCGTCCTTGGCGGGCCGGATGAAATACCAGGTCGGCGTGCGCTGGAGCATCGTGACATGGGCGGCGTCCTTCAGCGACGGGACGATGGTGACCGCGGTCGCCCCCGATCCGATCACGACGACTTTCTTGCCCTTGTAATCGAGGTCCTTCGGCCAGAATTGCGGGTGGATGATCTGGCCCTGGAAATCCTCGCGGCCCGCGAACTGCGCGTCGAAGGGCTCGTCGTAGTCATAATAGCCCGAGCCAAGGTAAAGCCAGCGCGCGGTCGTCGTCGACCTCGCGCCCTTGCTGTCCTCCATCGTCACCGTCCAGCGTGCGGCGCTACTGTCCCAGTCGGCGCCGACGACCTTGCTGTCGAAGCGGATGCGCTCGCGGATATGGCGTTCGTCGACGATGCGACCCAGATACTCGAGGATCGACGGGCCGTCGGCGATCGATTTTTCGTGCTTCCACGGTTCGAAGACGAAACCCAGCGTGTGCATGTCGCTGTCCGAACGGATACCGGGGTAACGGAACAGATCCCAGGTGCCGCCAAGCTGTTCGCGGCGCTCGACGAGGGCGAAGCTGCGGTCGGGAGAATTCATCTGCAAATGCACGGCCATGCCGATGCCCGAAATCCCCGCGCCGACGATCAGCACATCCTGATCGACCGGTGCAGCCTTCGCATCCGCGGGGCGTTCCATCGTCGCCGTGCCTGCCATCATCCTGTCTCCCGACTATGTTTGACCGGTAGATTACGCACCGCGTTTCATTTTGCAATCGAATTGACGTTTACGGAAAGTGCGGCGGCGATCAAGCGTCCTTGTCGCTGTCACATTATTGTCATAGGGGCGTAACCTCTTTGTCACCCACGGCGCTTTGCGCGCCGGAAACCGCCGGAAAGGATGAAAGTCTCATGCGTCAGATCGCCGTCCTTCCCTATCGATTCGGCGGCCCCGCGCAGGATGGACCAACCGAAATCCTGCTGATCACGTCGCGCGAAACCAAGCGCTGGGTGGTGCCGAAGGGCAATCCGCTGACCGGGATGACGCGCCACGCCGCCGCCGCGGTCGAAGCCGAGGAAGAGGCGGGGGTGATCGGCGCCGTGTGCCCGACGCCGATCGGCAGCTATGAATACAGGAAGCGCCGGGCGAATGGCGCGTCGATCATGTACAATGTCGAGGTCTTCCCGCTTGCGGTGACGAACGAGCTCGAAGACTGGAAGGAAATGGACGAACGCGACCGCAAATGGTTCTCGTTCCGCGACGCCGCGTCGGCGGTCGAGGAACCCGATTTGCAGGCGCTGATCCGCTCGTTCGGCGATGGCGGTTTCCGCGCCGTCGCCCAGCCGCGCGGGGTCGTCCACAATGTAGCAGACAAGACAGGGGTTAGCGGGATGTTCGCATGGTTTCAGCGTTTGCTGCCGCGACAGGGAAATTTCTTTGAATTGTTCGAAAGCCACGCCGCGACGCTCGTCGCCGCGGCCAACGCGCTGTCGCGCATGCTGCAGGGCGGCGAGGGCATGGCCGACCATGTCCAGGAAATCATCGAGCGCGAGCATGACGCCGACGCGATCACCCGCGAAGTGCTCCAGACCGTCCGCCGCACCTTCCTGACTCCGTTCGACCGCAGCGCAATCACCGACCTGATCGCTTCGATGGACGATGCGATCGACGAGATGCAGAAGACCGCGGGCGCGGTCGACCTGTACGACGTCACCGAATTCGAACCCGAGATGCGCGACATCGCGGGCATCATCGTCGACGCGGCGCGTCTGACGGCGGAAGCACTGCCGTTGCTCCGCAACATCGGCGCCAATGGTCCGCGGCTCCACGAGCTGACCGAGCGGCTGGTGCGGATGGAAGGCCATGCCGACGAGATCCATGCCGCCGGGCTCAAGCGCCTGTTCCGCGAGCATGGCGAATCGAACCCGACCCGCTTCCTGATCACGCGCGAACTCTTCCGCCATCTCGAGCGCGTCACCGACAGCTTCGAGGATGTCGCGAACGAAATCGACGGCCTGGTCATCGACCACGCATAAGCGCGCGACAATTGTGCCCCCGCAAAAGAACCCGTTCGCATCGAGCGAAGTCGAGATGCCCATCGGAGCCGCGCATGGCCGACGGGTGTCTCGACTTCGCTCGACACGAACGGCCCAATAGGGTCGGAGCGAACTAGCCATGCACGAACTCGCTTTCCCGCTCCTCGTCGGCCTCGTCATCCTCGCGCTGGCGTTCGACTTCCTGAACGGCCTGCACGACGCCGCGAACAGCATCGCGACCGTCGTCGCGACGCGGCTGCTGCGGCCGGTGCAGGCGGTGTTGTTCGCCGCCTTCTTCAACTTCGCGGCTTATTTCCTGTCGGTCATCTTTCCCGAACTCCACAAGGTTGCGGAGACGATCGGCAAGGGGATCATCGACAAGGATCTGGTGACCCCCGCGGTCGTGTTCGGCGCGCTCGTCGGCGCGATGTTCTGGAACGTCGTCACCTGGCTGAAGGGGATCCCCTCCTCGTCGAGCCACGCGCTCGTCGGCGGCATCGTCGGGGCGGGCGTCGCGCATGCCGGGTTCGAGGGGATCGAGTGGACGGGGCTCAACAAAACCGTGATCGCGATCTTCCTGTCGCCTTTGCTCGGCATGATGCTCGCGATGCTCGTGATGCTGGTCAGCAGCTGGGCGCTGCGCCGCGCCACCGCGAAATTCGCCGAAGCCACCTTCCGCCGCCTCCATCTCCTGTCGTCGGCCGCCTATTCGATCAGCCACGGGCTGAACGACGCGCAAAAGACGATGGGGATCATCACCGTGCTCCTCTATTCGACGGGCTATCTCGGCGGCGAATTCCATATCCCGCACTGGGTTGCGTTCAGCTGCTATGTCGCCATCGCGCTCGGTACGCTGTCGGGCGGGTGGAAGATCATCGAGACGATGGGCGGTCGCATCACCAAGCTGTCGCACCATCAGGGCTTCGCCGCATCGACCGGCGGTTCGATCATGGTCTTCACCGCCAGCCTGCTCGGCATCCCGGTGTCGACGACGCACACGATCACCGGCAGCATCATCGGCGCGGGCGTGGCGCGGCGCACCAGCGCGGTGCGGTGGGGGGTCGCGGGGAATGTCGTCGCGGCGTGGTTCATCACGATCCCGGCGAGCGCGGCGGTGGCGGCGGTCTTTTACGCGATCACACGCCTGTTCTAAAAAGCCCTTCCCCCTTGATGGGGGAAGGATATGCAGCCTTGTCGCGAAGCGGCCAGGCGGAGTTGGGTGGGGGTGAGGGTGCCTTATGGCGCCGTCGCGTCGGGCCGGGAACGCACCCCCACCGCTGCGACTAGCCAGCAAGCTGGCAAGTCTCGCTGCCTCCCCCATCAAGGGGGAGGAGGTTGAGTTCGCATTACTTCCTTCACCGCGCGGGGCGGTAATCGACGCTCGCCCCGCCGACCATCCGCACCGGCAGGTAGAGGCCGTTGCCATAAGCCTTGATCGCGCCCGTCTCGAAGCTGTCGACGCGGGTGCGGATCACGAAGGCGCCCTCGCGCCGCTGATCGACCGCGCGGCGGATCTTGCCCTGCAGCTTGTTCAGGTCGTTCGTGAAATTCTGCGTCAGCGCATCGGCGATCAGCGGCGCGAAACCCTCGCTGCGGCCGAGCATGATGAGCAGGTCGCCGCCCACGCCGTCGGTATCGCCGTTGATCACGAGGTCGGTGAAATGGACCTCGGCCGAGCCCGGTTTGTTGGCGGGGATCGCGGTCATCCAGATGCGTCCGCGCGTCGGCTGGCCCGTCCGTATCTCCAGCTTCGCATCGACATCGACCCCGATCGCGATCCGGCCGCCGGGCGCGCCATAGATGGTCGATTTGCCGAACGTCACCATCATCGAGCCGAGCTTCGGCAGCACGAACGGCCGCTTCGACCGTTTGGCGAGCGCGCGGTTGACGACGGGCTGGAGCTGCGCATAATCGGCGATCACCGGCACGCGCACGTCGAGATGCGGTTTGGGGGTTTCGCGGACGAGGCGCGGTAGCGGGGTCGGCGCGGGATCGGTCGGACGGCCCGAGACGAAGGTTTCGGTGATCGCCTCGAGCCCGAGGTTGAGGTTCGTGCGCTGCCCGTCGATCCGGTAGCCGCCGTACAGGATACGCTGCGGCGTCACGCGCATCCACACCGGCGGATTTTCGCCGTTGAGCTCGAGCGAGGTGAAGCTTTGCCGCCAGACGTCGGCCGCCTGTTTGCGGATGCCCAGCTTGGCAATCTCGCGGGTAACTTCGCGCTCGACGTCCGCGACGACGGGTTTCAGCTTGGCATCGGCTTCGTCGGTGAAAGTGATCCGGCGCCCGAGGAAGTCGATCCCCGGCGCCTTGGTCCAGCCATAGGTGATGCGCGCCTTGCCCTGCGTGCGCCAGTCGGGGGTCAGTTCGATGCGAATGCGCACGTGCGCCATCGCGGCGCCGGTCGCGGTCTCGCCCTTCAGCACCCCGCCGACGTCGCGGGCGGCGATCCGGGCATTCAACGGCATGTCGACGACAATCTCTTCCCCTTCGCCGCGCAGCCGCAGCGGCCCGCGCGTGACCTGGCCGACGATGGTGCAGGCGATCGGCGGCGTGACCTTCACCTTCTTGCCGAACAGCTTGACCCGCTGCGGCTTCACGCACGCATGTTCGCGCCGGTCGATCGTCCACAAGGTCCGCGGCACCGCGCGTTCGAGCGCCTGTTTGAGCGACGCGGTATTGGCGTTGATCGGCACCGCGATCAGCGATTCCTGTGTCGGGGAGGGCGCCTTGTCGGTCGCGCGTGGCGGCTGTTCGACCTCGGTGCGGCGGTCGCAGGCGGAGAGTGCCATCGTCAGCAGCAATGTGGCGGTGGCCAGTTGGACTATACGCATGCCGTGCCCCTGCTGCGGTCTCTCCGGTTTATAACATCGGCGGAAGGATGCCGTTCCAGACAGAAAAGGCCAGTGTGAAAAGGAGTCGGAGCCTTTCGCCCTCATTTTCACGCTTGACCCTGTAGCTACTACAGGCCGTATAGGGCCATCCGGGCGGCTGGTTCCGGGTGAGGAACGGGCTCCAACCATTCGAATCCCGGAGCTGTTTTCATGTCGTTATCCCCGTTCGTTCGTTCATCGCTGTTCGCGGCGGGGCTCGTCGCACTTGCGTCCTTTGCCGCGGTCGAGACCCGCGCGCAGGACGTGGCCAATCCCGAAGCCACGGGAGAAGAGGCCGGGGAAGACGAGGAGGAGATTCTGGTCCAGGCGACGCGTTCGCGGCGGCGCGTGCAGGACGAAGCGATCCGCGTCGAAGTGATCGGACGCGAGGAAATCGAAGAGAAGATGCTGATGACCCCCGGCAACATATCGATGCTGGTGGCCGAAACGCCCGGGGTGCGCGTGCAGCTGGTGTCGCCCGGGCTCGGCGCCTCGAACGTGCGGATGCAGGGGATGTCGGGGCGCTACACGCAATTGCTCAGCGACGGGCTTCCCATCTACAGCGGATCGTCGATCGGACTGCTCCAGATCCCGCCGACCGATCTGGGGCAGGTCGAAGTGATCAAGGGCGCCGCCTCGGCGCTTTATGGCCCCGCGGCGCTTGCCGGCGTGATCAACCTCGTCTCGCGCCGTCCCAAGGCCGCACCCGAGGCCGAAATGCTGCTCAATGCGACGACGCGCGATGGACAGGATATCACCGCCTATGCCGCAGCCCCGCTGGGAGACAATTGGAGCGCTTCGGTGACCGGCGGTTTCCACCGTCAGACGCGCAAGGATCTCGATGACGACGGCTGGGCCGACATGGCGCAATATGATCGCTGGACGGTGCGGCCGCGCCTGTTCTGGGACCGCGGCGACGGCGCCAACGCGCTGATCACGCTCGGCGCGATGGATGAAAAACGGCGCGGCGGGACGATGCCCGGCCGCACCGTTCCCGACGGCACCGCATTCCCGCTCAACCAGAACAGCCGCCGGATCGACGGCGGCATCGTCGCCGAGCTGCCCGTCGAGGGCGTCGGGACCGCGCAGTTCCGCGCATCGGGCACCTCGCAGCGGCACGAGCATCTCTATGGGCCAAGCCGCGAGGATGATCGGCACGACACGCTGTTCGCCGAACTTTCGCTCGGCGGACGCGGGGGCGATACGACGTGGCTTGCGGGCGCCGCGGTGCAGGCGGACCGTTATCGCAATCGGGCGTTCGAAAGCTTCGACTATCGCTACACCGTGCCCGCGCTCTTCGTGCAGGCCGAGCAGGAGATCGGCGATCTGCTGGTGCTGGCGGGCAGCGCACGGCTCGACGATCACAGCGATTTCGGGACCCGCCTGAGCCCGCGGTTATCGCTGCTGTTTCGTCCCGACCGCTGGACCGTGCGGGCGTCGGTCGGTCGCGGTTTTTATGCGCCGACGCCGTTCGTCGATGCGATCGACGAAGCGGGATTGTCACGGCTCGAACCGCTGGGGCCGCTCAAGGCCGAGGTTGCCGATACCGCGTCGCTCGACATCGGTTATGCGAAGGGGCCTTTCGATGCCAACCTGACCCTGTTCGGATCGGACATCGACCACGGGCTTCAGCTTCGCGATATTGCGCCGGATCGGGTCCGCCTGGTCAACGCGGCCGGTGTCACGCGCACGCGCGGCGCCGAAATGACCGCGCGGTACCGCTGGAATGACATCACGCTGCGCGGAAGCTATGTCTTTGTCGATGCGCACGAGCCCGAGCCGTCGGGTGTGGGGCGGCGCAGGGTGCCGCAGACGCCGAAACATACGGCGGGTCTGGTCGCGATGTGGGAGCAGCACGGCAAGGGGCGCATCGGGCTCGAAGCCTATTATACGGGCCGGCAGACGCTCGACGACAATCCCTATCGCACGCGCAGCAAACGCTATGTCGAATTGGGGGCGCTGGCCGAGATGACGCTCGGCAAGGTCAGCCTGTTCGTCAATCTGGAGAATATCCTGAACGTGCGGCAGACGCGTACCGACCCCGATCCTGCTCCCGGCGCGCGCTCCCGACGGGCGCTGGACGGTCGACGCGTGGGCGCCGACCGACGGGTTCGTGGCGAATGCAGGGGTGCGGCTTCGGTTTGGGGGATAGCGATTTTGACGGCGGCGGCGCTGTCGTCCATGCTGGGCCCATGACGGGGGATCGTTTGCATTTGTCGGCGGAGCTTGATGCGGTGCTGCGCCGGCTGGGAAAGAAGATCGAGGCGGGTGCTCCGCTCGATCTCGACGCCGCCCTTGCGGCACAGCATCTGGCGCAATTGTCGGCTTCCGATGTCGTCGGACTTGAAGGCCATATCGTGTTGGCGGGCGGGCTTTGGCGTCGCGGCGAAGCTTACCGGCTCATTCCACGTCTTTGGGGCTGGAAGTCGGAAGCAGAGCAGTTGCGCCGCACGCCTTTGCTCGCCCACGTGATGATCTTCCATCGCGACGGCCGTCTCCGCGAAGCCGCGCTCAAGGCAATCTCTGGCCCGATTTCCTCGGCTTTCCTTGCCGCGGCGATTTGCTGGCGGCTGAACGACTGGGTGCGGCCCGTTCGCGAAGCGGCGGTCGGCTGCATCGAGCGCTGTTTCGGCGTCACTGATCCCGGGATCATCGCGGAGACGCTCGCGGCGCTGATGGTCCGGCGGAACAGTTGGGGCCGGTGGGAAGGCGAGCGCGAACAATTCGATCTCATGTTGGCGCGCGAAGACGTGGCGCAGGCGATGGTCGACATTTTCGAGCGCCGCTCGACCGGCCCGATGGCGCGGTTGCTCCGCGCTTGTCTTGCAGGTCCGCATCTTGAAGCGCGCCTGAGCGACATCTTTGCTTCTGCGGCCCAACCCGCCGTTCGCGCTATCGCCCTCGGCGCGATGATCGACCGCGAAATCGTGCAGCCGAACGGCCGTCACGAATATGAGTGGGTCGACAAATCGATGGGCCTGCGTCGATGGGTCAAGCAATTCGACCGGCGGCCGGTCGCCACGGCGATGCCGACTGACGCATTGATCCGGACCGGCATCGACGATCGATCGGCCATGGTCCGGGCTGTGGCTCTGTCCGGCGCAATAAGGCATTTGCGCGGGACGAGCAGCGAGCGGAACTATGCGCTCAAATTACAGGGCGATCGATCGCGGTCGATCCGCGATCGGGCGAAGTTCATTCTGGAGCACCCCGACACTAAGCCGGCAGGACCACCCCGAACAGGTCATGCTCGTCGGCGTCCTCGATCTCGATGTCGACGATATCGCCGGCCTTCAACGTCGCTGCGACATCGCGGAGGTAGACATGGCCGTCAATCTCGGGCGCGTCGGCCTGTGACCGGCCCGTCGCACCAATGCTACCGTCCTCGTCGGCTTCGCCGACCTCGTCGATGATCACGGGGAGGGTGCGGCCGATTTTCGCTTCAAGCTTCGCCGCGCTGATCGCGGCGGTCTTGGCCATGATGCGCTGGTAACGCTCTTCCTTGACCGCTTCGGGAACCTGATCGTCGAGCGCGTTCGCCTGCGCGCCCGCGACGGGTTCGAAGCGAAAGGCGCCGACGCGGTCGAGCTGCGCTTCGTCGAGCCAGTCGAGGAGATACTGGAAGTCGGCCTCGGTTTCGCCGGGGAAGCCGACGACGAAGCTCGAGCGGATCGAGATGTCGGGCGCGATCGCGCGCCAGCTCTTCAGCCGTTCGAGCACCTTCGCCTCGTTCGCGGGGCGCTTCATGCGCTTGAGCACGCTTGGGCTCGCGTGCTGGAAGGGGATGTCGAGATAGGGCGTCAGCAGCCCTTCGGCCATCAGCGGGATCACCGCGTCGACGTGCGGATAGGGATAGACATAGTGGAGGCGCACCCACGGGGCGCGGCCTTCGCTGGTCTTGAGCTGGCCGAGCTCGCGCGCGAGGTCGGTCATGTGCGCACGGACTTCGCGGCCGTGCCACTGGCGCGGGTCGTGGCGGATGTCGACGCCGTATGCCGAGGTGTCCTGGCTGATCACCAGCAGTTCCTTGGTGCCCGCGGCGACGAGCTTTTCGGCTTCGCGCAGCACCGCATCGATGCGGCGGCTGACGAGTTTTCCGCGCAGGTCGGGGATGATGCAGAAGGCGCAGCTGTGGTTGCAGCCTTCCGAAATCTTGAGATAGCTGTAGTGGCGCGGGGTCAGCTTCAGCCCGCCCTCGGGGACGAGGTCGATGAAGGGGCCCTGCGTCGGCGGCGCGGCGTCGTGGACGGCGTCGACGACCTGCTCATATTGATGCGCGCCGGTGACCGCGAGCACGTTGGGGAAGCGCGCGCGGATGACGTCGGCCTCGTTGCCCATGCAGCCGGTGACGATGACGCGGCCATTTTCGGCCATCGCTTCGCCGATCGCCTCGAGGCTTTCTTCCTTCGCCGAGTCGAGGAAGCCGCAGGTGTTGACGAGCACGACGTCGGCGCCCGCATAATCGGGCGAGAGGCCATAGCCGTCGGCGCGCAGCTTGGTCAGAATCCGTTCGCTGTCGACGAGCGCCTTGGGGCAGCCGAGCGAAACCATGCCGACCTTCGGCTGGGTGGGGAGCGTTTTGACTGTCATGATTGGCGGCGCCCCTAGTCTATTTTTCGGGGTTTGTCACGCCTGCCAACACATTCGCGACGATCCGCCAGACGCGCGGATCGATTCCGAGGCCGAGGTGCGTGCTGCCGACCTTTATGTTGCGCGCCTGCGGATTGTAGATGTCGACCGCGATATCGGGGCCGACGATGCCGTCGCGATCGGAGTAGATGACGGTGAGCGGCTGGGTCAGACCCTTCAGGTTGCGCGCATGGATATCGCGCTCGATCGCATCGAAATCGCGGCCGGCGAAGTGCTGCGCAAGCGCGGTATATCTGGGACCGCCGATGATCGGTGTGCCCATCGTGATGAGCTCGCGCACCAGCTGCGGGTAAGCGCGCGCGATTTCGCGGGCGATGACGCCGCCGAGGCTCCAGCCGATCAGCGTGAGCGGGGCGCCGTCGGCCTTGACCCATTCGACCGCCTGCGCCGCGAAGCGTTCGACGTCGGCGGCAACCCGGCCATGGTTGCGGCCCATGCCCCAGTCGCGGACCTGATAGCCGAGATGGCGGAGCCAGGCCTCGAGCGGGCGCATCGATAGCTCGCTGGCGCCATAACCCGGAAGAAGCGTGACCGGACGGCCGTCGCCGCGCGGGGCGCCGAGGAGGTGCCAGCCCGACAGTCCGTAGCGCAGCATCTCGAGCGGCAGCGCGAGCTCGCCGAGCGTCGCGAGGCGGCTTGGCGGCTTCAAGCCCGTTGGAAGCGGTATGTCGCGGGCCATCGCCATCTCCCTCTCTTCGCATTATAGTTCTGCGCCTGGGTCTTGCTTTGCAAGCAGATTAGGGGAGGGAATGATGGCGAATTTGAACTGGATCGCGATCCTGGTGGCCGCCGCCGCGGGCTTCGTCGTTGGCGGCATCTGGTACGGGCCGCTGTTCGGCAAGGCGTGGATGAAGGAACGCGGGCTGACCGAAGAGGGGCTGAAGCAGGCCAATATGCTGCTGATCTATGGCACGACCTTCCTGCTCAGCATCGTGTCGGCGATCTTCCTCGGCCACCTGCTCGCGCATTTCGGCGAAATGAGCGCGCGCTCGACGATGATGATTTCGGTCGGCATTGCGCTCGGCTTCATCGTCCCCGCGATCGGCACCAACTATCTGTTCAGCCGGGCAAGCCTGAAGCTGTTCGGGATCGACGCGGGATACTGGATCGCCTTTTACGCGGCGATGGGCGCGGTGTTCGTTTTCCTGGGATAATTCCTGAACCCCTCCTCTGAAGAGGAGGGGCCCGGGGATTTCAATCCGCCTCGCACGCCTCGCAATTGATGACCTCGACGATCGTGTCGTCGGGTTCGAGTTCGGTCGTTTCCGCTTCCCAGAAGCCATAGGGCTTGCCGCCGCGGTAGATGCGCAGCCCGCGCCCGCCGCTCGCAAGCTGGTCGAGGCTGTTGCCGATTTCCTCACTGCGGACCGGGCGTTCGCGCAGTTGCACCTTGCCGCCGACCGCGGCGAGATCGGCCATATAGTCGGCGACATGCGCACCCTGCGCCGATCCGGCGAGCAGCAGGCCGGTGAAGCTGACCGGGTTGATCACATTGCTGGCGCCCGCCTGCCGCGCGAGCAGTTCATTGTCCTGCGCGCGGATCACGACGCTGATCGGGACGTGCGGCGCGAGGTGGCGAACGGTGAGGACGATCAGGATCGACGTGTCGTCGCGGCCCGCGGAGACAAGCACGGTCTGCGCCTCGGCAATCCGGACGTCGACCAGCGTGTCGTCGTTCGACGCATCGCCTTCGAGAACGTTGCACCCCGCCGCCTCCGCGGCGTTGATCCGGTTGCGGGCCTGATCGATCACGACGATGCATGCGGGGTCGGTGCCGCGCGCGATCAGCTCGCGAACCGCCTCGGCGCCGCTGGTGCCATAGCCGAGCACGACAATATGGTTGGTGAGCTTTGCCTGGATGCGGGCCATACGCCATTTTTCCCATGTGCGCTTGAGGACGAAATTATAGGCGGTGCCGACGAAGATGAAGAGCACCATGATGCGGATCGGGGTGACGATCACCGCCTCGATCAATCGCGAGCGGTCGGACACCGGGGCGATATCGCCGAACCCGGTCGTGGTGACCGAGATCATCGTGAAATAGACGACGTCGAGGAAGCTGATGTGGCCGTCGTGGCTGTCCTTCAACCCCGCGCGGTCGATCCAGTGCACGAGCACGACGATCGCGATGAGGAAGAAAGCGACGCTGAGGCGCGTGATGACGTCGGCCCAGATCGGCCATTTGCTCGCGCGCTTCAGCAAGTGAAAGCCGCTCTGGATATGGAGCTTGGGGTTCGGCCGCTGGCTCATCGCGACCCTTGTGCCAAAGCCGCGCGCGTAACGCTAGCCGCCATAAGCGCCGCGCAGCGCGGCGAGCGAGGCGTCGTGGGTCAGGTCGAGCTGGAGCGGGGTGACCGAGATATAATTGTCGTCGATCGCCTCGAGGTCGCTGTCGTGGCCGAGGCTGTGCTCGATGCCGTGGAGGCCGAACCAGTAATAGCGATAGCCGCGCGGGTCGGTGCCCTCGACGATCGAGCCGCGGCCGTAATCGTGGAAGCCCTGGCGGGTGACGCGGATGCCCTGCACCTCGGCGGCGGGGATCGCGGGGAAGTTGATGTTGATCAGCGTGCGCGGCGCCATGTCCATGTCGAGCAGCGGACGCAGCACCTTCGCACCCCAGACTTCGGCCGCCTCGAACGGCACGCTGTCGCCCATGCCCTCGCGCGCATAGACCTGGCTCAGCGCGATCGCCGGGATTCCGGCGAGCGCGCCCTCGATCGCGGCGGAGACGGTACCCGAATAGGTGATGTCGTCGCCAAGGTTGGCGCCGCGATTGACACCCGACAGGATCAGGTCGGGCTTTTCGGGCATCAGCTTGCCGATCGCCATCATCACCGAATCGGTCGGGGTGCCGCTGCACGACCAGCGGCGTTCGTCGTGCTGGCGAATGCGCACCGGACGCGACAGGGTGAGCGAGTGACCGGCGCCCGACTGTTCCTCCGCGGGGGCGCAGACCCAGATGTCGTCCGAAAGCTGGCGCGCGATCGCTTCGAGCACCGCCATGCCGGGGGCGTGATAGCCGTCGTCGTTGGTGAGGAGGATGCGCACGTTTCTGTCTCTCTTTCTTCGTCATGCCGGACTTGATCCGGCATCCATTCAGCAGTGGCGTTGCGGACCCCGGATCAAGTCGGACGAGTCACTTGCCTCGTCCGAGGGTGACGATGCTGTCAAGCCGTGGGTTCGAGCCGCGTGATGCCGCCCATATACGGCAGCAGCGCCGCCGGAATAGTCACGCTGCCGTCGGCCTGCTGGTAATTTTCGAGGATTGCGACGAGCGTGCGACCGACCGCGAGGCCCGAGCCGTTGAGCGTATGGACGAACTCGTTGCCCTTCACATCCTCACGGCGGAAGCGTGTGTTCATACGGCGCGCCTGGAAGTCGCCGCAGTTCGAGCAGCTCGAAATCTCGCGATAGGCGTTCTGCCCCGGCAGCCAGACTTCGAGGTCGTAGGTCTTGCGCGCCGCAAAACCCATATCGCCGCTGCACAGCAGCATCTTGCGGTACGGGAGCTCGAGCGCCTCGAGGATCGTTTCGGCCGCGCGCGTCTTGCGTTCGAGTTCGGCGTCCGAATCTTCGGGGCGGACGATCGAGACGAGCTCGACCTTCCAGAACTGGTGCTGGCGGATATAGCCGCGCGTGTCGCGCCCCGCAGACCCCGCTTCGGAGCGGAAGCAGGGGGTGAGCGCGGTCATGCGGATCGGCAGCTCGGCCTCGGGCAGGATTTCCTCGCGCACCGCGTTGGTCAGGCTCATCTCGGAGGTCGAGATCAGCCAGCGGCCGTCGGTGGTCTGGAACAGATCCTCGCGGAACTTCGGGAGCTGCGTCGTGCCGTACGCCGCCTCGTCGCGGACCATCAGCGGGGTCGCGCATTCGGTATAGCCCGCGTCGATCGTCTGCCTGTCGATCATGAACTGGCCGAGCGCGCGTTCGAGCCGCGCCATCTGGCCCTTCAGGAACGCGAAGCGTGCGCCCGACATCTTCGCCGCGGTTTCGAAATCGAGCCCGAGCGCGGGGGCGAAATCGGCATGTTCCTGCGGGGCGAAATCGAACGTCCGCGGCGTGCCCCAGCGCGAAATCTCGACATTGGCTTCCTCGTCCTCGCCATCGGGGACATCGTCGGCGGGGATGTTCGGGAGCGCGGCGAGCATATCCTGGAGCGCGGCGAGCTGCGCACGCTCGGCGTCTTCCCTTGCCGGAAGCGCGGTCTTGAGGTCGGCGACTTCGGCCTTCAGTGCTTCGGCCTTGTCCTTCTCGCCCTGCGCCATCGCCTGGCCGATCAGTTTCGACGCCTCGTTGCGGCGCGCGAGCGAGCCCTGAATCTCCGTCTGCAACGCGCGCAGCGACGCGTCTGCGGCGAGGATTTGCGCGGACAGGGGTTCGAGGACGCGGCGCGCGAGGCCGGCGTCGAACGCTGCGGGATTTTCCCGGATCAGGCGGATATCGTGCATGCGCGCGCTATGGCGTTGCCGCCCGCGTCGCGCAAGCCTGTCCTACCGCTCCAGCAAATCGGCGAGCTGGCCCATCACGGTGCCCCAGCCCTCGTGAAAACCCATTTCTTCATGCTTGCGGCTGTCTTCGGGATTCTTGTGCAGCACGCGCGCCGAATAGAGGGTCCCGCCGTCCTGCGCCTCGAAGGTCAGGATCGCGGTCATCGCGAGCCAAGGCTCGGCGGGCTGCCAGCCTTCGGTGAGCAACGTCGTGAAGACAAGGCGCTCGTCCGGGATGGCTTCGAGGAAACAGCCATCGACATGCGGCTGGAAACCGGCGGCGCCCTCCTCGCGCATCCGCGTTACGAGGCCGCCGCCGGGTCTGAGGTCGAGCTTGACGACGTGGCACTCGATCGGCGCGGGAATCCACCATTTTTCGAGATTGGCGGGCACGCTCCATGCGTTCCAGACGGCGGCGGGCGGCGCCTTGATGAAGCGTTCGATCGCCAGTTCATTCTTGTCGGTCATTCTTCACTCCCGGGCTTTGCGATTCGACGAAATCGGCGAGGCGGTCGGTGCGGCCCTGCCAGATGGCCCGCTGTTCGGAGAGCCAGCCTTCGGCGGCGGCGAGTCGTTCGGCATCGACGCGGCAGGTGCGTACGCGGCCTTGTTTTTCGGTGTGGATCAGCCCCGATGCCTCGAGCACCGACAGATGCTTCATGAAGGCGGGGAGGCCCATATCGAACGGTTCGGACAGGCGTTTCACCGGCGCCGCGCCCCCCAGCAGGCGGCTGATCACCGCGCGACGCGTCGGGTCGGCGAGCGCGTGGAAGACGGTGTCGAGGGCGGGCGATTGGTTTGCCATATGGCGAACTATATAAATAGTTCTCCATTTGGCAAACTGATTCGCGGGCGGCGCGTAAAAAAGGGCCACCCCGAGGGGCGGCCCTTAGTTCGGTGGTCCGGGTTAGCCCCCCAAACCGCCAGTGGATCTCTCTCAAGCCGCGTTGGCGTCGTCGTCATTGCGGTTCGCCGCGCGGCGGCGCGCGACGAGCGCGGCTGCTGCTGCGCCGAACAATAGCATCATCGGCGGTGCAGGAACAGGGGTCGGATCGCCCGACGAACTGCTGGTGCTGCCGCCCGAGCTCGACGAGGACGACGAGCTCGACGAGGAACTGCTGCTCGACGAGGACGAGGAGCTGGTGCTGCCGGTTGACCCGAAGCTGCTGGTGCTGCTGGTCGCGCCGCTCGACGTGCTGCTGCTCGACGAAGAGGACGAGCTCGACGAGCTGCTGCTCGAACCGCCCGAACTGCTGCTGGAGCCTCCCGAGCTGCCGTTCGAACCACCCGAGCTGCCGTGCGACGAACTGCCCCAGCCCGAGCTGCCCTTCGACGAGCTGCCGCCCGACGAAGAGGAACTCGACGATGAAGAGGACGATGACGAGCTCGACGACGAGCTGCTGCTCGACGAGGAGGTGCTGACGTTGCCCGACGAGGTCGAGACATTGCCCGACGAAGTCGAGGTGCTGACGCTGCCGGTCGAGGTCGAGACCCCGCCCGTCGAGGTGGTTGTCGAGACGCTGCCGGTCGAAGTCGAAACACCGCCGGTGGAGGTGGAAACGCCGCCGGTCGATGTCGACACGCCGCCGGTCGAGGTCGAAACGCCACCGGTCGAGGTCGAGACGCCCGACGAGGTGCTGCTCGACGTGCTGACGCCGCCGGTGGTCGTCGAGGTGACGACGACGCTGCCGCTGCTGCCGCCGCCCGAGCTGCCGCCGAAGAAACCGCCAAAGAAGCCGCCACCGAAGCCGCCGCCAAAACCGCCACCGACGACGGTCACGCCGCCGCCGCCGCCGCCCTCGAAGCCCGTCTGCGGGAAGGGCGCGTAAGGGATGGGGGGCAGGGGAATCGTCTGCGTGACGACCTGCGTCTGCGGGGTCGCGGTGCGGATCACGCGCTTCGTCGTGACGACGCGGCGCACGCGCTTCACCGGCTTGCGCGCCGCATGACGCTTGCGCACGACCTTTTTGCCGACGCAGGGCGTGCACGATTTGACCGTCTGGGCGCGCGCCTTCGGCACGTCCGCAATCTGCATCGCGCCGCTACCGATAAGTGCGCCGCCGCAGGTGCAGGCGCAAAGCTTGGCAAGGGCCATTCGGACAGACATAGGTTTCTCTTTCTTTCCCGTTGCAGGTGCGAAGCGCCACCGACCGACACCCATCTCACCTTCGCTATAACCGAAAAGGCCAAAGCTTTGTGAACGCGGCAATTGCGTTAACCGCGTTTGCCTGTCCGAGAGCGGGAAAAGGACCGCGGAATCAACCAAAATCACGGTATCTGTCCCAAAACAGAACGGATTCTGCAACAATTCTATGCAATTGGTTAACCTTCGGACCTAAATCGCCGCAGGACGATGCGCCTCGCCCGATCGCGATCGGGCCGTGGAATCGCGCTTGTCGCGGCGCTGGTTCATCCCCGCTTCACGGGTCGTCGCTATCCGCAGCTTCGACGCTTGTATCGTGGCCAGCGGCTGGTTATAGGCGCGCCACTCCCCGCACCGCATGGCGGCCCGCGAGGTGACAGGAAAGGACGCCAGAGCCCCTCATGTCGACCAAGATTGCCGATGTTGGCGCAGACGCGCTTCGCGAAGCCAGATCCAATCTCGATTCGGACTATGTCCCCAGCGACGACGAAGAGTTTATGAACGAGCGGCAGCAGGATTATTTCCGCGGCCTGCTCCTCGCCTGGAAAAAATCGATCCTCTCCGAATCCGAATCGACTCTCGCGCATCTTCAGGACGGCCCGCTGCGCGAACCCGACCTCGCCGACCGCGCGTCGAGCGAGACCGACTGGGCCATCGAGCTCAGAACCCGCGACCGCCAGCGCAAGCTGATCGCCAAGATCGATTCGGCGATCCGCCGCATCGACGAGGGCGAATATGGCTATTGCGCGGTGACCGGCGAACCGATCTCGCTCGCGCGGCTCCAGGCGCGTCCGATCGCGACGATGACGCTGGAGGCGCAGGAGCGCCACGAGCGCAACGAACGGATTTCGCGCGAGGATTGATCGCAAGGGGACGCAGCTCCCATTTACGATTTCGCAACGACCCGATCCTAGATTCCCCGTCTCAACGACATGAGGAATGGGGCGCAAATGGATTCGCAACGGCCGACATCGGTGGACGAGGAAGTCGCGGCGCTGTCGCGCGGTGCCGATCGCGACAGCCTGTTCCTGCAAGCCCGCCTGCTTCTGCCCGGCGCCGATCCGGTCATCGTGCGCGTGCGCAACCTGTCGCCCGGCGGGATGCTCGCCGAAGCGAGGGTGAATGTCGTGCAAGGCGCGGCGATCGAGGTCGAACTGCGCAATGTCGGCCCGGTCGCGGGCCGTGTCATCTGGGTGGGCGAGGGCAAGTTCGGAATCGCGTTCGACCGGCCCGTCGATCCGCAGGCCGTTCGCCGCCAGGTGGTTTCGCAGTCCGATTTGCCGCCGCATCTGCGGCGCACGGGCCTCGAAAAAGGCCCCTTCTATCGCCGGCGCTGATGCGTCCTTGAGCAGGGCGGCATCAGCGGGGCGATAGCGCTGGCGATCGTCAGCCGATCGCGAGCATCTCTTCCTTCAGTTTCAGTTTCTGCTTCTTGAGCTGCGCGACCAATCCGGTATCGGGGGCGGGGCGGCGCTCTTCATTCGCAAGTTTCGCATCGAGGTCCGCGTGGCGGGACTTCAAGGTGGAAAGGTGCGACGTGCTCATTGGCATTCTCCTTTTCGACTCGATGGGCAGGGCGAATTAAAACATGAAACGGCCGCGATGTCGTGGCGATTCGGCCAAGCGGTCCCCGTTGCGGACCAGTGGTGAACGTGGCAGGGAGGCCGTGTGAACCCGGAGGAAATTACCCAGCGCCTGGAACTGCTTCGCGTCGAGCATCGCGACCTCGACGCTGCGATCATTGCGCTCGGCACCGCGGCGATTCCGGACCAGCTGCAACTCGCGCGGCTCAAGAAACGCAAGCTGCGCCTGCGCGACGAGATCGCCTGGTGCGAGGATCAGCTGCTTCCCGACATCATCGCCTAGGACCAGCCGGCATTCGGCTCCTGCCGGCCGATCCCGATCGCCTGAATCAAAACGGGACGACCGGTCAGCAGATTTCATGGTTACCGCCATTGCGGAGCCGACCGGGGGCATGGCATCCCTGCCTCCATGGTCGGGCGAATGAACATGGTGGCAATTGACGTGCCGGTGCAGCGCGCGCAGGTCGAAAATCTCTATGTCGAGGCGATGCTGCTGGCCGACGAGGCGCATGCCGCCTTCGCCGCGCAGCGCGACCTCGGCGCGCTCGGCGGCGACGCGCTGTCGCAGATCGGCCTCGCGTGCGAATCGCTGAAGACGACGACACGGCTGATGCACATCATCGCCTGGCTGCTTCACCGCCGCGCGATGTTCGCGGGCGATCCCGGTGCGGGGCCGAACGACAGCGCGGCGCGGATCGGCGAGCCGGTTGCGGCCGACTGGGATGTGTGCGCCGGATTTGAAACCCCGGTCCGCCGCATCATTTCGGCGAGCGAGCGATTGTTCCAGCGCATCGCGGCGATCGAGGCGGGGTGGCAGGCGCCGCGCAGCGTGGCGCCGGTGCAGGCGTTGCTCGCGCAGCTCGAAGCGCGACTTTGAATCTATAGCGTTCGATGCGCGAAAGGGCAGGTTTCGACCTACCCCAGCCAATCGATCCACGCGCCGTGTGCATGGGCATGGCCCAGCTTTCGCGGCGCCGCGCCGGCGGGCCAGTAGCGGACGACCAGTTCGTGATGATGCACCGTGCGATTGGCCTCGAGCGCGATCCATGCCAGCGGCTGTCCGGCGGTCGCGCGCGTGCCCGCCGCCTCCATTGCCGCGGTGATCCGCGCTTGCTGGTCGGCAGGGACATATTGCCAGACGATCGAATGCATCAGCACCCGCGTCGTGCCTTCGACTTGCGGCCGCGCGAGTTCGGCCTCGACGAAATCGGCGGCATTGGCGTGAATGAGCTGCGGTGGCTCCTCGGTCGCCGCGGCGATCGCCGCCTCGATGCGCGCGAAGCGGATATGATGCTCGGGCCAGATATAGGCTTTCAGCCGCAGCGCCTGCGCCGGGTCGGTGAGATCGACGGGCGCGACGTCGCAGCCCTTGAGCGCCGCGAAACCGATGGCGTGCTGCGGCGGATGGTTGCCGCGCCATTCGGGGGCGAAGGCCATGACGCCGGGCCGCGGTCCGACATGCACGCCCGCGAGGTCGTAGTGATAGCGGTCGATCATCAGGTTGATCCCGGCGCTCGACCCGATTTCGAGGCAATCGAACAGCGGCGGCAATCCCTGGTCGGCGAGCCAGAGCATCGCGGCGATGAAGTTCGACGAGCGCCCCGCCTCGTTGGTCTGCGGCGGGCCGTCGAGCCAGGGAAGCAGCGCCGCCTCGTGCCGGTGGACGGCGCCCGCGACGATCGCGGCGTCGTTGATATCCTCGGCGTCGGCATAGATCGGCGCGAGTTCGTCGGCGACGCCCGACAGGTGTAGCGCGTGGATGCCGCCGGCGGCGCGGAGCGGCAGCGCATCGGCGAGGGGCGGGCCCTGCCACCCGGCGATGCGGCGCGCGAATTCGTCCGCCGGCTTGTCGAGCAATGCGCCCAGCGCGGCGACGATGCGGGCGGTGACCCGCGCGTCGTTGGCGCGGCAATAGGCGACCTGGTTGGCGAAAGCGGTGCGCACGGCCTTCGGGCCGGTCTCGGCCATGTCGATAAAGTCGTAGCGCTCGCTCATTGCCCTTTTTCCTCTCGCCGCTTATGGGCGCGCAAGCTTATGCCCGAACCGATCATCTTTGCTATCCCGAAAGGGCGCATCCTCGACGAGGCGCTGCCGCTGCTCGCGCGCGTCGGCATCGAGCCCGCGGCGGATTTCTTCGACAAGAAGAGCCGCGCGCTGGTGTTCGGGACGAACCAGCCGCACATCTCGCTGATCCGCGTGCGCGCGTTCGACGTCGCGACCTTCGTCGCGCACGGCGCGGCGCAGCTCGGCATCGTCGGGTCGGACGTCGTCGACGAGTTCGACTACAGCGAACTTTACGCGCCGGTCGACCTCGGTATCGGCCATTGCCGCCTGTCGCTCGCGGGGCCGGAGGGCAGCGCGCCGCCGGGACTCGGCGAAAGCCACATTCGCGTCGCGACCAAATATCCCGGGACGACGCGCCGCTGGTTCGAGGCGCAGGGCATCCAGGCCGAGTGCATCAAGCTGAATGGCGCGATGGAGATTGCGCCGAAGCTCGGGCTCGCCTCGCACATCGTCGACCTTGTCTCGACCGGACGGACGCTTGTCGAGAATGCGCTCGCCGAGCAGAAAATTATCAGCGAGGTATCGGCGCGGCTGATCGTCAACCGCGCCGCGTTCAAGCTGCGCTCGGCCGAGGTTCCGGCGCTCGTGGAAAAATTCCGCCAAGCGGTGGGCGATGCGGCGGCTTGACGCCTCCGCGCCCGGCTTTGCGGCCGAGTTCGACGCGTTGGTCAACGATCGGCGCGAGAGCGCGTCCGATGTGTCGGCCGATGTCGCGGCGATCATCGCGCGCGTGAAGGCGGAGGGCGACGCGGCGCTCGCCGACTATACCGCGAAGTTCGACCGCTTCGATCTGGATGCCAGCGGCTGGAGCATCCCGAAGGCGGAATGCGCTGCGGCCTATGAGGCGCTGGCGCCCGAACTGCGCGATGCCCTCAACCTCGCGGCGACACGCATCCGGGCCTATCACGCCGCGCAGCTTCCCGAGGATCGCGACTATCGCGATGACACGGGCGCGCGGCTCGGCGCGCGCTGGCGCGGCGTCGATGCGGCGGGGGTCTATGTTCCGGGCGGGCGCGCCGCCTATCCCTCGTCGGTCCTGATGAACATCATCCCCGCGAAGGTCGCGGGGGTCGGGCGTATCGTGATGATGACCCCGACGCCGGGCGGCGAAATCAACCCGGTCGTGATGGCCGCGGCGCATATCGGCGGGGTCGACGAGATCTGGCGCGTCGGCGGCGCGCAGGCGGTTGCGGCGCTCGCCTATGGCACCAGCCGCATCGCGCCCGTCGATGTCGTCACCGGTCCCGGCAATGCGTGGGTCGCAGAGGCGAAGCGCCAGCTTTACGGCGTTGTCGGGATCGACATGGTCGCAGGGCCGAGCGAGATCGTCGTCGTCGCCGATGCGCAGAACGAACCGCATGTCATCGCCGCCGACCTGCTCAGCCAGGCCGAGCATGACCCGACCAGCCAGTCGATCCTGTTCACCGACGATGGCGATTTCGCCGATGCGGTGGCAGCCTCGGTTGCGCATGTCATCCCGACGCTGTCGACCGCGCCGACGATGCAGGCGAGCTGGGCCGACAATGGTGCGGTGATCGTCGTGCCGACGCTGGCCGATGCGATTCCGCTCTGCGACCGGCTCGCGCCCGAGCATCTCGAACTCGCGGTCGATCCCGCCGAGGCCGATGCGCTCTTTGCGCATGTCCGCCACGCCGGATCGGTCTTCCTCGGCCGCCAGACGCCCGAAGCGATCGGTGACTATGTCGCTGGTCCTAATCATGTCCTCCCCACCGGACGCCGCGCGCGTTTTTCGAGCGGGCTGTCGGTCACCGACTTCATGAAGCGCACCAGCTTCCTCGCGCTCGATGAGGCGAGCCTTGCCGCCATCGGCCCGGCGGCGGTTGCGCTCGCCGGTGCCGAGGGGCTTCCCGCGCACGCGCTCAGCGTCCAGAACAGATTGAAGTAGAACCGCCGTTGAACCCCAATGTTCGTCATTCCGGCGAAGGCCGGAATCTCGACCTCGCGTGATGACGCACCGACGAGATCCCGGCCTTCGCCGGGATGACGATTTAAGCTAAAGCAGAAGCCATGAACAAACGCTCCCAGTCCCGCTCCGCCGCCCGTCTCGCCGCCGTCCAGGCGCTCTATCAGCACGAGATGGAGGCCACGCCCGTGGCCAAGCTGATCCATGAGTTCCACCAGCATCGCATCGGCGCGACGATCGAGGACGAGGAATATGCCGACGCCGACACCGCCTTTTTCGACGATATCGTGAAGGGCACGCTCGCGCGTTCGGAAGAGATCGACGCGGCGATCGTCGCGCGGCTGGCGAGCGGCTGGTCGATGGACCGGCTCGACCGCACGATGAAGGCGATCCTGCGCGCGGGTTCCTATGAGCTGATGGCGCGCGGCGACGTGCCCGTCGGCGCCGTGGTCAGCGAGTATGTCGATGTTGCGAAAGCGTTCTTCGACGCGCGGGAGGCGGGGTTTGCGAACGGCCTGCTCGACGCGATCGGCAAGGACGTGCGGGCGAAGTAGTTCCGGCACCGGGGTGAAAGCCGGGGCCCATCGTGTTTTAGATCGGCCTTGGCGTATTTCGCTCCGGGCCACGGCTTTCGCCGGGGTGCAGGTTGGGTTAGGCTCCCCTGATGAGCGAAGCTGATTTCATCGCCCGCCTGCGCGCCATTGCGACCAACCCCGCTGCGCGCGGGCTTGCGGACGATGCGGCGGAGTGGGAAGGGCTGATCCTCACCCACGACATGATCGTCGAGGGCATCCATTTCCTGCCCGACGACACGCCGCAGGATGTCGCGTGGAAACTCGTCGCGGTAAACCTGTCGGACCTCGCGGCAAAGGGCGCGGCGCCGGTCGGTGTGCTCGTCGGCTACAGCCTTGGCGACGAGCAATGGGACGCGGCCTTTGCCGAGGGCCTCGACCTTGTGCTGCGCCGGTTCGGCGTCCTGCTGCTTGGCGGCGATACGGTGCGCGCCCCCACGGGCGCGCCGCGCAGTTTCGGCCTGACCGCGATCGGCCGCGCTCCGCCGGATGGTGCGCCGACGCGCAGCGGCGCCCGGCCGGGCGACCAGATCTGGGTCACGGGCACGATCGGCAATGCCGGCCTCGGCCTCGCGATGCGGCTGGGGCAGGTCGATCCGAACGAGACCTGCCTTGCCGCCTACAAGCGGCCGCAGCCGCAGCTGACCTTTGGCCAGGCCGTCGCGCCGCACGTGCACGCGATGATGGATGTGTCCGACGGCCTGTTGATCGACGCGCAGCGCATGGCCGAGGCGAGCGGGTGCGAGCTTGGCATCATGCTGGAGGCGATCCCGCTGTCGGCGGCGTTGCTCGCGGTGCGCCCCGATGTGCTCGACACGCGTCTCGCGGCGGCGACGGCGGGCGACGATTATCAATTGCTGTTTGCCGCCGATCCGGGCGAAGCCGGTGCGATCCGCGAGATTGCGTCGGCGCTGAATATCGCCGTCACCCCGCTCGGTCATGCCGGCGTGGGCGAGGGAATCATGCTGACCCACCGCGCCCAGCGCATCGCGCTGCCCGAGCGTCTCGGTTTCATGCATTAAGGCGCGAAGCCACGCAAAAGCGTGGAAATAACCGGGGTTGCCCTTGGCTTTCTTTCTTCCCATAACTCGGCGTCCAAATTTGGGGCGGTCGCATCAGGGGAGAGAGCGAACCGGCATCAATAAGTCGGACGTGCTCGACTGCTATCTTCTGCGTCGCCCTTCTCATGGGGAAGGAAGAGACACGCATGAATTCCGCCAATGACTATCCAACGCTGATCGCGATAGCGTGCGGCCTGGTGGCCGTACTCTATGGATTTATTACCTCGCGGCAGGTGCTCAGTGCATCGGCGGGTAATGAGAAGATGCAGGAAATTGCCGCCGCCATCCAGGAAGGCGCCAAGGCCTATCTGGGCCGCCAATATCGCACCATCGCCATCGTCGGCGTCGTCGTCGCCATTCTCGTCGGCTATTTTCTGGGCCCGATTTCGGGCGTGGGCTTTGTCATCGGCGCGGTGCTGTCGGGCGTCGCCGGCTTCGTCGGCATGAACATTTCGGTGAAAGCCAACGTCCGCACCGCGGCCGCGGCGCAGACCGGGCTGCAGGCCGGCCTGACCATGGCGTTCCGCGCCGGCGCGATCACCGGCATGCTGGTGGCGGGGCTCGCGCTGCTCGCGATCTCGGTCTTCTTCTGGTACCTGATCGGCCCCGGCGGCTTCACCGTCGGCGGTGAGGATCGCACCGTCGTCGATGCGCTCGTCGCGCTCGCCTTCGGCGCCTCGCTGATCTCGATCTTCGCGCGCCTCGGCGGCGGTATCTTCACCAAGGCGGCCGACGTCGGCGCCGACCTCGTCGGCAAGGTCGAGGCCGGAATTCCCGAGGATGATCCGCGCAACCCCGCGGTGATCGCCGATAACGTCGGCGACAATGTCGGCGACTGCGCCGGCATGGCGGCCGACCTGTTCGAAACCTATGTTGTCACCGTCGGGGCAACGATGGTGCTGATTGCGCTGCTGCTCAAGGGCACGGGCGACATGCTCCTTCCGCTGATGACCTTGCCGCTCCTGATGGGCGGCGTGTGCATCATCACCTCGATCATCGGCACCTATTTCGTCCGCCTTGGCAGCGGCAAGAATGTCATGGGCGCGATGTACAAGGGCTTCCTCGTCACCGCGGTCCTCTCGATCCCGGCGATCTGGTTCTCGACCAGCTATGCGCTGGGCGGCGACATGGCGACCGACATCACCGGCACCGAGTTCAACGGCAGCGACCTTTTCTATTGCTCGCTGCTCGGCCTCGTCATCACCGGGCTGATCATCTGGATCACCGAATATTACACCGGCACCAACTATCGTCCGGTGCGCAGCATCGCCAAGGCATCGGAAACGGGCCACGGCACCAACGTGATCCAGGGTCTGGCAGTCAGCCTTGAATCGACCGCGCTGCCGACGCTTGTCATCTGCGTCGGTATCGTCGTGGCATTCCAGACCGCGGGCATCATCGGCATCGCCTTTGCCGCCACCGCGATGCTCGCGCTTGCGGGCATGGTCGTTGCGCTCGACGCCTATGGCCCCGTCACCGACAACGCCGGCGGCATCGCCGAAATGGCGGGCCTCGACGACAGCGTGCGCGAAAAGACCGACCTGCTCGACGCCGTGGGCAATACGACCAAAGCCGTCACCAAGGGCTATGCCATCGGTTCGGCGGGTCTCGCGGCGCTGGTGCTGTTCGGCACCTACACCGCCGACATCACCGAATATTCGGCGGTGCTCGGGCTCGATGCGCCGCTGACCTTCTCGCTGTCGTCGCCCTATGTCATCGTCGGGCTGCTGCTCGGCGCGCTCCTGCCGTACCTGTTCGGCGCGATGGGCATGACCGCGGTCGGCCGTGCGGCGGGCGAGGTCGTCAAGGATGTTCGCGACCAGTTCAAGACCAACCCGGGCATCATGACGCATGAATCGAAGCCCGACTATGCGCGCACGGTCGATCTGGTGACAAAGGCGGCGATCAAGGAAATGATCATCCCGTCGCTGCTCCCGGTGCTTGCACCGATCGTCGTCTTCTTCGTGATCCGCGCGGTGGCCGGCCCGGCCGCGGCGCTCGAGGCGCTCGGCGCACTCCTGCTCGGCGTGATCGTCGGCGGGCTGTTCGTCGCCATCTCGATGACCTCGGGCGGCGGTGCATGGGACAATGCCAAGAAGTACATCGAAGACGGCAACCACGGCGGCAAGGGCAGCGAGGCTCACAAGGCCGCGGTGACCGGCGACACCGTCGGCGATCCGTACAAGGATACCGCGGGTCCGGCGGTCAACCCGATGATCAAGATCACCAATATCGTGGCGATCCTGCTCCTCGCGGCACTGGCGCACGGCGCGGCGTAAGCCGCACCGCCCGCGGGCAAGAAAAGGCCCCGCCGGAGCGATCCGGCGGGGCCTTTTCTTGCCCGGGTTTTAGCTTCACATCGCCCCGCCTTCGGGGGCGGCGTTTACAGGTTACCGGTTGCCTTCATCTGCGCCGCATAGCCCGCCTGGACCATCGCGCTCATCCGGTCGAACAAGGCGTCGGGATCGCTACGGCGCAGCCCCGCGATCATCGCTTCGGCGCCTTCGGCGACGACCAGCTCGCGCGTGCCGGCGTCGACCGCGGCGAGCATCTGCGCCGCGGCGTCGTCCGGCGACAGGCCATTGTCGATCGCGGCATCGCTTTCTCCCCGAACGCTGCCGTCGGCGTTGAGCGCATTGCGGCTGACGTTGGTGCGCACCGATCCGGGCGCGACGACGAGCACTTTCAGCCCCAGATGCTCATTTTCGGCACGCACGCTGTCATGATAGCCGATGATGCCATGCTTCGCCGCGCAATAGGCGCTGCGCAGCGGCACGCCGGCGATCCCCGCGACGCTCGATATGGCGATGATCTGCCCGCCGCCCGCACCCACCATGCGCGGCAGGACCTGTTGGGTCAGCGCGATCGGCGCGAGCAGGTCGACCGCGATGATCTGCTGATAGACCGCAAAACCCGTTTCGATCGCGAGGCTGCGCTGCGAGATGCCGGCGTTGTTGACGAGGCCGTCGATCCGGCCCTTCCAGCCCCAGGCCTGTTCGGCGATCGCGGGAAGAGCGTCATAGTCGGTCGCCTCGAACGGCAGGATCAATGTTTCGGTGGCGCAGTCGGCGGCCACCGCTTCCAATCCCGCGACGTTGCGCCCCGACAGAACCAGCTTCGCTCCACGCGCGGCCAGCGCCCGTGCCAGCGCCGCGCCGATGCCCGACGAAGCCCCGGTAATCCACCAGACTTGATCCTTCATATCGTCATCCCCATCTGCGCTTTTGTCCCAGCGTGAAACGTCGTTCAGAGCGCGTCAAGGCGCCCGGCCGCGGATTTCCGCGCAGGGGTGGCAATTTTGTTGCGAATCTGTTATAATAAATATCAACGCGCCGACACTCTGCCTCTTCCCGTCACTGGGCTGGGGCGCTTTCCGGCGTTCCGATGGAGCCATATCCCTTGTCACTCTGACTGGCTAGCGCCGCCCGAATGCAAATCCCCCTCCGCGAGAGGGCGGGATGCTCCGGTGTTGTCGCACTTTCAGATCGGGGTCAAGGCGCAAGAAAAGGAATTTGCATGTCCGTGAACACGCTCTTGTTCGAAGTCGGTGATTATGTCGTTTATCCCAAACATGGCGTGGGGCGCGTCATCGAGTTGCAGCGGTCCGAAATCGCCGGCATGCAGCTCGAACTCTATGTCCTGCGCTTCGAAAAGGAAAAAATGACGCTTCGCGTGCCGACGAACAAGGCCGAGGGCGTGGGCATGCGCAAGCTGTCGTCGGACAAGACGCTGAAGGAAGCGCTGCAGGTCCTGACCACCAAGCCCAAGGTGAAACGCACCATGTGGTCGCGCCGCGCGCAGGAATATGAAGCGAAGATCAACTCGGGCGACCTCGTGTCGATCGCCGAAGTGACGCGCGACCTGTTCCGCGCCGACGACCAGCCCGAGCAGAGCTATTCGGAGCGCCAGATCTTCGAAGCGGCGTCGAGCCGCCTCGCGCGCGAACTTGGCGCGATGGAAGAAAGCGACGAAAAGACGGCGCAGGCGAAGATCCTCCAGATCCTCAACGAGCATGCGCCGCTGTACTACGCCGAAAAGGTGTAAGTGCTTCGCAAAGCGACAACGAAAAAGGGCGGTCCGGAAGGGCCGCCCTTTTTGCGTTACCCCTCTCCCCTTGGAGGAAAGGGCAGCGAGACTTGCGAACTTGTTCGCTAGTCGCAGCGGGTGAGGGGCGGCTTGTTATCTTGAGGAACAGGCCCTCACCCAGCTTCAGCAAGGCAGCAAGCTGCCAAGCTTGCGCAACCCTCTCCCCCAAGGGGCGAGTGGTCAGGGATAGGTCGCGCTCACGAAATAGAGCCCGTCGGGCGGCGCGTTCAGCCCCAAAGCGTTCCGGTCCGCGGCATCGAGCGCCGCCTTCAGATCGCGCGCCGACCATTTGCCATAGCCGACCAGCGCGAGGCAGCCGACCATCGAGCGCACCTGATGGTGGAGGAAGCTGCGCGCCGCGGCCTCGACGATCAGTTCGTCGCCGTGGCGGCTGACCGACAGCTTGTCGAGCGTCTTCACCGGGCTTTGCGACTGGCAATGCGCCGAACGAAAGGTCGTGAAGTCGTGGAGCCCGACCAGTTGCTGCGCCGCGGCGTGCATCGCGCCGGCGTCGAGCGGCCGCGCGACTTGCCACGACAGGCCCTTGTCCCACGTCAGCGGGGCGCGGCGGTTGACGATGCGATACTCGTACGACCGGCCGATGCAGGCGAAGCGTGCGTGCCAGTCGTCCGGAACGATCTCGCATGCGACGATAGCGATTGGCGCGGGACGAAGCTGCGCATTCAGCGCCTCGGTCAGCTTGAACGGGGTCAGCGGCTTTTCGATATCGACGTGCGCGCGCATCGCGATGGCGTGGACCCCGGCGTCGGTGCGCCCGGCGCTGAACACCAGCACCTCCTCGGCGGTGAAACGGTGGATCGCCTCCTCGATCGCCTGCTGGACGCTGGGACCGTGCGCCTGCCGTTGCCAGCCCATATAGGGGCGGCCGTCGTATTCGACGGTGAGCGCGAAGCGGGTCATGCGAGCCGCGTGCCTGCTGCTATCGCCCGGCCACGCAGCAGTTCGTTCGCCTCCATCGCGGGCTTGCCCGCGCGCTGGATGCGCGTCGCGCGGATCGCGCCGGGGTTGCACGCGACGGTGAGGCTATCGTCGAGCGCGACGCCGGGCGCGGCGCCCGCGACCGTATCCGACGGATGGACGACGTCGGCGGCGAGGATCTTGTAGCGTTCGCCGTCGAGCTCGACGAAGGCGCCCGGCACCGGATTGAACGCACGGATTTGCCGCTCGACCTGCACCGCGCTGGTCAGGAAATCGAGCCGCGCCTCGCTCTTGTCGATCTTTGCCGCATAGGTGACGCCATCATCGGGCTGCGGCGTTGGCGGAAAGGCGTGGAGGTCGCTCAGCACACGCCGCATCATCAACGCGCCCATTTCGGCGAGTTCGTGGGTCAGCACGCCCGCGCTCTTGCGCCCGGTCGGCGTCGTCTCGACCAGCCGCATTGCGCCGGTATCGAGCCCCGCGTCCATCTGCATGATCGTGATGCCCGTTTCGGCATCGCCTGCAAGGATCGCGCGCTGTACCGGCGCCGCGCCGCGCCAGCGCGGCAGGATCGAGCCATGGACGTTGAGGCACCCTTCGCGCGGCGCGTCGAGCACCGCCTGCGGCAGGATCAGGCCGTATGCCGCGACCACCGCCACATCGAGGTCCAATGCGGCGAATTCGGCTTGCGCTTCTTCGCTCTTCAGGCTCTTCGGCGTGCGGACGGGCAGGCCATGTTCCTCAGCCCAGACCTGTACGGGGCTTTTCTGCAATTTCTTGCCGCGCTGTGCCGGACGTGGCGGCTGCGTATAGACCGCCACGATCTCGTGCCCCGCCGCGTGGAGCGCGGCGAGCGTCGGCACCGCAAAGGGCGGCGTTCCCATAAAGGCGATGCGCATGGCTGCGGGCTTTGGCGGAGGAGAGCATGACATTCAACCCCTCTCCCCTTGCGGGGGTGCCGGATTGGATTGCCCCCGGCAATCCAGGTTCGTGCCGGGGGCACGAACGACCCGGCGCCGGTGCGAGACTTGGCAGCTTGCTGGCTAGTCGCAGCGGGAGAGGGGTACGTACCGTCGCACCCCTCTCCGGTCTTCGCTAGACGCTTCGCGCCAAGCTCCGCCATCCTCTCCCGCAAGGGGAGAGGATTGTGTGGGGTCGCGTGCCGCGATAGGTGCTGTCCATGGCGTCCACCGAAATTGAAGCACTCGTCCAGCAACTCGCCCGTCTGCCGGGGCTCGGCCCGCGCTCGGCGCGGCGCGCGGTGCTGCACCTGATGAAGAAGCGCGAGAGTGCTTTTGCGCCGCTGCTCGCGGCGCTGCAGACGGTGTCCGAACGGCTCGTGACGTGCGGGATCTGCGGCAATGTCGATACGCACGATCCGTGCGCGATCTGCGCCGATCCGCGCCGCGATGCGCGCAGCCTGTGCGTCGTCGAGGAGGTGTCGGACCTGTGGGCGCTCGACAAGTCGCGGCTGTTTCCCGGCAAATATCATGTGCTGGGCGGGCGGCTGTCGGCGCTGGAAGGCGTGCGGCCGCAGGACCTCAGCATCGACGCGCTGGTCGCGCGGGTCGCCGCGGGCGGCATCGACGAGGTCGTGCTCGCGATGAACGCGACGCTCGAGGGGCAGACCACGGCGCATTATCTCGCCGAGCGGCTCGAGGGTTATCCGGTGCGGCTGACGCAGCTCGCGCATGGTTTGCCGGTGGGCGGCGAGCTCGATTATCTCGACGAAGGAACGTTGGCGCAGGCGCTTCGGGCAAGAAGGCCGGTGGGTTAGCGATGTCGGCTGTCTCCAGGCTTTGGCTGTCCGTCCGTGGATGGGTCGATTCCACCATCAGGCTGAGCGGTCGGGGGTGGAGACTTGTATTGCTTCCCGCCCTGATCCCGTTTCCGATTATTGCCGTTGCGGAAAACGGGTTGAATCTGGAGCGGGCGCAGTGGGCATGGGCAATCGGTTCCGGCTGGCTTGCGGCATGGTATGCTTTGGTTTCCTGGCGCTTTTGGCGCTATATGAAGGAAACGGCGATCAAGGGCGATCGACACTATGACCGTGTCGGCAAATATGACCTGCCGTCCGAATATGCCGGGACCGAGAGTGCAACCGCGGCCAAGCGGCGCAGTAAGGACTAGGCGAACCGACCCCTTGACCGGAGGCCCCTCCGACCATACCTGACGCCCATGGCCTTACTCCCTATCATAGAGACCCCGGATCCCCGGCTGCGTATCATTTCCAAGCCCGTCGAGACGTTCGACGCCGAGCTCACGACGCTGGTCGCCGACATGTTCGAGACGATGTACGACGCCCCCGGTATCGGGCTGGCGGCGATCCAGGTCGGGGTGGCGAAGCGCATTCTCGTGATCGACCTGCAGGAACCCGATCCCGAGGATCCCGAGGGCAAGAAGGTGATCCGCGAGCCGCGCGTCTTCATCAACCCCGTCTTTTCGGACGAGAGCGAGGAGCATGCCGTCTATCAGGAAGGCTGCCTGTCGGTCCCCGAACAATATGCCGATGTCACGCGCCCCGCCGAGGTCACCGTCGACTGGCAGGACGAGGACGGCAAGCATCACCAGGAACGCATGACCGGCCTGATGGCGACGTGCATCCAGCACGAGCACGACCATCTGGAGGGCATCCTCTTCATCGACCATCTGTCGCGGTTGAAGCGCGAGATGGTGCTGAAGAAGCTCGCGAAGCTCCGCAAGGCGGCGTGATAATCCTCCCTCTCCCCTTGGGGGAGAGGGCAGCGAGACTTGCGAACTTGTTTCGCTAGTCGCAGCGGGTGAGGGCGTTTGGCTGCGCCGTCGCAGACCCTCACCCAGCTTCAGCTAGGCGGCAAGCCGCCAAGCTTCTGCATCCCTCTCCCCCAAGGGGAGAGGGTTTTTCTTTACCCCGCCTTCGCCACGGCCACCATCGCGGGGCGCAGCAGGCGGTCTTTCAGCATATAACCCGCCTGCATTTCCTGCACGATCGTGCCCGGCGTCTGCTCGCTCGGGATTTCGAGCATCGCCTGATGCTGGTTGGGGTCGAGCGGCAGGCCGATCGCCGCGATACGCGTGATGCCGTTACGTTCGAAGACGCTGAGTAGCTCGCGCTCGGTCGCTTCGAGCCCGGTGATCAGCGGCTTGATCGCCTCGTCGGCGCGCTGTTCGGGGGTCAGCGCCGCAAGCGCACGGCCGAGGTTGTCGGCGACCGACAAGATGTCGCGCGCGAATTTGGTCGCGGCATAGGCATGCGCGTCGGCGATTTCCTTGTCCTTGCGGCGCGTGACATTCTGCGTCTCGGCGCGCGCATAGAGCAGGTCCTGCTGGAGCGCGGCGACCTGTTCGGCGAGCAGCGCCAGCTCGTCATTCTCGCCCTGTGCGGGGTTCTTCGCTTCGGCGGTTTCAGCTTCGGGGTTCGCGCCGTCGTCGACGGGCGTGTCGTTTTCGTTGTTCGTCATAAGCCTTATCGTATCAGTCTGGAGAGCGATTGTGCGGTGAAATCCACCATGGGAACGATGCGGGCATAGTTCAAGCGTGTGGGGCCGATGACCCCGACCACGCCGACCACGCGCCCGTCCGATCCGCGATAGGGCGCCGCTATCACGGACGAGCCCGAAAGCGAGAATAATTTATTCTCCGACCCGATGAAAATCCGGGTGGCGCTACCCTCGCGCGCGCTATCGAGCAGCTGCGCGATGTCCTGCTTCGTCTCGAGCTCGTCGAGCAACTGGCGCACGCGGTCGAGGTCGCCGACCGCGCTCTCGTCGAGCAAATTCGCCTGCCCGCGCACGATCAGTACCGGGCGGTCGGCGCCGTCCGAGGACCATATCGCGAGGCCGCGCGACACCAGATCCTGTGCCGCGCGGTCGATCGCGATGCGCTCGGCCTCGATCTCGCGGCGCACGCGCGCCATCGCTTCGGTGAGCGTCAGCCCGGCGAGCGTCGCGCTGATATAATTGCCCGCCTCGACCAGCGCCGAAGGGTTGAGCCCCGGCGGAATGTCGATCACGCGGTTCTCGACCGCGCCGTCGCCCGCGACGAGCACGACGAGCGACTGGTTCGCCGACAGCGGCACGAAGGCGAGCTGTTTGAGCACGCGTTCATGCTTGGGGACGAGGACGAGTCCGGCGCAGGCCGACAGCCCCGACAGCGCCGAGGTCGCGTGCGCGAGTGCGCTTTCGATCGGGCCGGCTTCGGAGAGGCTCGCCTCGATCTGCGCGCGGTCCTCGGCGGAGGGTTCGGCGACCTGCATCATCCCGTCGACGAAGAGGCGGAGGCCCTGCTCGGTCGGCAGGCGTCCGGCGCTGGTATGCGGGCTCGCGAGCAGGCCATATTCCTCGAGGTCCTGCATCACGTTACGGATCGACGCGGGCGACAGGTTGAGCGCCGCGAGCTTCGACAGCGTGCGCGACCCGACCGGCTGCCCGGTCTCGAGATAGGCGTCGACGACCAGCCGGAACACGTCGCGGGCGCGCGTGGTGAGTTCGGTGATCGGCGGGGTGGTCATATGGGGGATTTAGGGATGGGGAGGGGAAGGGGCAAGCTTCCAACCCTCTCCCCTTGCGGGGGCGCCGGGTTGGATTGCCCCCGACAATCCAGGTTCGTGCCGGGGGCACGAACGACCCGGCGCCGGTAGCGGGACTTGCGGACTTGTCCGCTAGTCGCAGCGGGAGAGGGGGGGTGCGCTACCGAGAGGGCGCAACCCCTCTCCCAGCTACGCCTAGGTGTTTGGTCCCAGCATGTGATGGTGTGGCTCCCTATTAAAGATGTCTGGTTTGGATTTCCAGAGTTCTTCGATGGCTTCATAGGGCGTCTTGAAGCGCAGAGCCTTCAACTGCTTGGCGA